>Ga0307504_10000250_pt1 | contig 11278 bp, 14 predicted proteins | sample 19_S_MG_FD_194516 | JGI IMG/M metagenome (GOLD analysis project Ga0307504, IMG submission 194516) | Soil microbial communities from Populus trichocarpa stands in riparian zone in the Pacific Northwest, United States - 19_S | ecosystem: Environmental > Terrestrial > Soil > Riparian zone > Trees... | reverse complement strand
GTGGTCGCAGGGCACCGGGTGGCCGTGAAGCTCGCCCGCCACCACGGGCGCCTGGTCAACGCCCAACCCGAGTACGACGACGTGGCCCGCGTGGCCGCGGCCTTGCGCCGGCCGGTGGCCGACGTCCTGGCCGAGGCATCCGCGGCCGCCAGGAGGTTCTTCGACTGATGGATCCAGCCGTCCTCGCCGTGGTCTTCGGCGCGATCTTCGTGGTCGAGCTGCCGGACAAGACCTTCATCGCGACGCTGGTCCTGGCGACCCGCTTCAAGCCGATCTACGTCTGGATCGGCGTGGGGCTCGCGTTCACCGTCCAGACCCTCGTCGCGGTCGCGGTCGGTCACGCGGCGACGTTGCTCCCCCAGGAGGCCATCCACGTCCTGGCGCTGGGGATGTTCCTCCTCGGCGCAGTCCTGCTGTTCCGCGAGGGCCGCTCGCACCACATCGCCTCCGGCGAGGAGTACGTCGAGAAGGCCGGCAACGCCAAAGGGCCGTGGCGCTCGATCCTCGCCAGCTTCCTCGTGCTCTTCGCCGCCGAGTGGGGAGACCTCTCCCAGCTGCTGACGATCACGTTCGTCGCGCGGTACGACGACCCGGTGAGCGTCTTCGTCGGAGCGCTCGGTGCGCTGCTCGTCGTGAGCGCTCTCGCCTGCCTGCTGGGCCGTACCTTGCTGCGCTACGTGCCGCTGCACCTGCTGCACTACGTCGGCGCGGGCGTGTGCCTGCTCATGGCCGGACTCACGGCGTACGACCTGTGGGCTTGATCGCAGAAGTGACCGACCGGTAGACACCCGGGGAAGGCGTCCGCGAGGATTGCCCCATCGGGGAGGACTGGCTCGCGACTGGAAGGCCCACCCACCATGGCAATCTTGGACGACCTCAACGACAAAGAGCGCGACGAGGTCAAGAACACCGGCACGTTCGTCACGCTGCCCGAGGGCTGGTCCCCGATCTGGGAGAAGACGCCGGCCGACAAGGCCTACATCATCGTCAACGGCGAGGCCTCAGTCCGCGCCGGCGGCAAGGAGATCGCCACGCTCGGCCCCGGCGACATCATCGGCGAGGGCGCCATCGTCAACCACAAGCTCCGCAACGCGAGCGTCGTGATGACCCAGCGGACCGAGGTCCTCCACTTCACCCGTGAGCAGGTGGAGCAGCTCTGCTCCGACATCCCGGCCTTCAAGAAGGCGCTGGACAAGGTCTCCGAGGAGCGAATCGGGGAGTGAACGACGGTCCCTCGGACGACCCGCTGGCGTCGTTCGACATCGAGAAGGAGCTGCTCGGCGGGAGGCGGCAATTCACCCGCAAGCAGGTGGCCGAGAAGTCCGGCGTGCCCATCGACATGGCCGAGGAGCTGTGGCAGCAGCTGGGCTTCCCGCGCACCGACGATGACGACGTCGCGTTCACCAAGGCCGACGTCAGCGCCCTCAAGCAGACCCTGGAGCTCATCAACATGGGCATCCTCGAGGCGGAGTCGCAGGCCGCGCTCGTCCGGACCTGGGGTCGCTCGTTCGCCCGGCTTGCGGACTGGCAGGCCACGCTGCTCGGCGGCATCGCTCTCAACGCCGAGGATCCGAGGAAGGCGCTCGACGAGCTGGTCGGGACGGTCCTGCCGGCCGTGGCGTCGCTGCAGGACTACGTCTGGCGACGCCACCTGGCCAGCGCGGCCCAGCGGTTGCTCGGCGACCCCGAGGGCGTCGGCGAGGAGACGTCGCTGGCGGTCTGCTTCGTGGACATCGTCGGCTACACGAGCCAGTCCAAGACGATGGCCGACGCCGACCTCGTCGGCTGGGTCGACCACTTCGAGGACGAGATGACCCGTCAGGTCGTCAACGTGGGTGGCCGGCTGATCAAGACCATCGGCGACGAGGTGCTCTTCGTCGCCGAGAAGGTCGACGCCGCCGCCGAGGTCGCCCTCAACGTCACGGAGATGGGTGCTGACGAGGAGGATCCGTTCCCCATGGTCCGGGCCGGCCTCGCGTTCGGTTCGGTCGTCAGTCGTCTCGGGGACGTCTTCGGGCCCACGGTCAACATCGCCTCCCGCCTGACCTCGGTCGCGCGCCCGGGATCCGTGCTCGTCGATCGCGGGGCGTACGACGCGCTCACGTACGACGGGCCGCCGGAGACCGCTCCGGACGGCACCCCGCTGGGCAAGCTGATCGACAAGGCGACCGAAGAGCTCTCCGACCTCTCGCCGTTCTCCGAGCACGGCGACTACCGCTTCCGCCGGATGCGTCGGGTCGCGGTCAAGGGCTACCGGCACCTGGAGCCGTTCGTGCTCCGCCGCAAGCGCGACTAGCGCCGCCGTTCCCGTCCCGTGACCTCGGCCCGCTAGCGTCCGGGCATGCAGATCGCGAGCGCCCGACGCGAGGTGCAGCAGCGCTTCCGGGCGATCAACGGCGACCATCCGATGACCGAGGACGACGACGCCTACGTCCGGGAGCACTTCGAGCCGGCCACCGGGTCCCAGCTGACCGAGATCGCGGCCGGACGCATGCCGCTGCCCTCGTACCTGCTCAGCGACGGGACACCGATGGTGCCGGCCGACCACGACCAGCTGGCCGAGTGGGCCGGAGGCACCGAGCGCCTGCACGACTGGTTCGTCGCGCACTGGCCCGAGGACGAGGAGGACGTGGCCGAGCAGGAGTGGGCGGCGTACCTCTCCGGCCGGTATGTCTGCCTCAAGGCGGTGTCCCCGGTCACCATCCGCGACAGGGCCCGCTTCGCCGAGCGGATCAGGACCGCTGTCGAGGCGCTTCAGAGAGACCCGCGCGACCACCTGGCCCGCGGTCTGCTGGACGAGTCGGTGTCGGGGCTGGACCGGCTCGAGCTGCCGATGACCGCCTATGATCGCCTGCGCTTCGACGGGCCGACATCGCGCGAGACGCTCATCGACGACGTGCGCCGCGACCATCTGACCCCGGCCCACCCCGATCTCCCTCTCAGCACCGAGCGTCTCGTGATCCGCGCCCACACGCCCGACGACGTGGATGCGACGTACGCGATGCACGGCGACCCCGACGTCACCCGCTACCTGCTGCACGAGCCATGGACGCGGCTGGAGACCGAGCACCGCATGCGCCGCTGGTACGAGCCGGACGACCACAACCTCGGACTGGCCGTCGAGCTCGACGGACGGCTCGTCGGCGAGGTCGTGCTGATCTTCCGCGGCCCCAGCCAGGCCGAGATCGGTTGGATCCTGCACCCCGACGTCCACGGCCGGGGCGTCGCCACCGAGGCCGCCCGCGAGATGCTGCGAGTCGGCTTCGAGCACTACGGCTTCCACCGCATCTACGCCGAGCTCGACGCCCGCAACGGCCCGTCGGCGCGCGTCGCCGAGCGGCTCGGGATGCGACGGGAGGCGCATCGGCTCCGGGACTTCTGGTCGCAGGGCGAGTGGACCGACAGCTACCAGTACGCCGTGCTCGCCTCGGAGTGGCCGCCGCCGCGGGCGTGATTGCCCACGCGCGCCGCGTAAATGGGAGAGTCTCGCCCATGACCGAGTGGACCCACGAGTCGGACACCGAGGTCGGGCGCCTTCGCACCGTGCTGCTGCACCGCCCCGGCGCCGAGCTCAGCCGGCTGACGCCCCGCAACAACGACCGGCTGCTCTTCGACGGCATCCCCTGGGTCAGCCGCGCGCAGGAGGAGCACGACGCGTTCGCCGAGGCGCTGCGCTCCCGCGGCGTCGAGGTGCTCTACCTGACCGAGCTGCTGACGGAGTCCCTCGAGATCGAGTCCGCGCGCAACCACGCCATCGCCACCGCGCTGTCCGGCCTCCACCTCGGCGACACCATGCGCCGCTACCTCGCCGACCACCTGCGCGAAGCCTCGCCCGAGGACCTCACCTCGGCCCTGACGTCCGGGATCCGCAACGACGAGATCTCTGGCGGCCACGGTCTGGTGAGCTCGCTGCTCGACCAGCACGACTTCCTCATCGACCCGCTGCCCAACCTCCTCTTCACCCGTGACTCGTCGGTGTGGATCCACGACCGGGTCGCCGTCACGTCGCTGGCGATGCCGGCCCGCCGACGCGAGACGCAGCTGACCGAGCTCATCTACACCCACCACCCGCGCTTCGCCGGCACCCGGACCTTGCACGGGTGGCAGAACGAGCACGTCGAGGGCGGCGACGTCCTCCTCCTGGCCCCCGGCGTCATCGCGGTGGGGGTCGGGGAGCGTACGACGCCCGCCGGCGTCGAGCGGCTGGCCCGGCAGCTCTTCCACGCCGGGCTCGCGACGACCGTGCTCGCCGTACCGATCGCGCAGGAGCGCGCGACGATGCACCTCGACACCGTCTGCACGATGGTCGACGTCGACAAGATCGTCATGTACCCGAACGTCGCCGACTCCCTGACCGCCGTGACGGTCACCCTGGCCGAGCCCGCCGACGACATGGAGACCCTGCAGCTCGCGGTCAGCGCCTCCGAGCCGTTCCTCGTCGCGGCTGCCAAGGCGATGGGCATCGACACCTTGCACCAGATCGACACCGGTCTGGACCCGGTCGTCGCCGAGCGCGAGCAGTGGGACGACGGCAACAACACCCTGGCCATCGCGCCGCGGGTCGCGGTCGCGTACGAGCGCAACGACGAGACCAACGCCCGGCTCGAGGAGTCCGGCATCGAGGTCGTCCGGATCGCCGGCTCCGAGCTCGGCTCCGGCCGGGGTGGTCCGCGGTGCATGAGCTGCCCGATCTGGCGGGAGCCGCTGCCTGAGTGACTTTCCCCTGCTAGCAGGGGAATGCAGCACTCCGCGGGCAAACGTTCAGCCGCGGAGTTTCCCTTTTGCCCGCGGAGTCGTGGGGCCCGGGACAAGACAGGACCCGGTCGCTGCCGACGGGGGAGACAGCAGCGACCGGGTCAGGGAGAAATCTAGCGCCCCGCCTCGTGGGGCGAGTGGTGCCCATGCGTCATTCGGACATGCCCATTCGGGCAGTTGTGTCCGAGGCTCGACCCCGCTATCGGATCGTGACCTGTCGTCCAGCGAGCCCAGCCCGGGCCGCCCGCTCGTCCGCACTCAGGTCGCCGGTCTGTGCCAGCGCCTCGTCCAGCCGAGCCTTGAAGTCGACGGCCGCGTCCTCGAGAGCCTCCGCACCCGTGCCGAGGGGGACGTCCCACACAGGCGCGAGCAGGCCGTGGGCGCGGAACATGCCGATGAAGCGGGTCCCGTCGATCAGTCGGTCCTGGTCGGCTGAGTGCAACCGGGCCAGCGCGTCCAGCAGGTCGGCCTCCGGCTCGGGCATCACCCAGCGGAGGTGCTCCTTGGAGCCCGCGTCGGTCCAGTACGCCGCGGTGACGCCGGCCAGTCGGGCCGTCGGGGACGCTCCGGCGTTGGCCTGCTCCAGCGCGTCCTCGAGACCCTCGGTGTCGGGCAGGTCGGCGATCCAGTAGCCGAAGCCGTCGTGCACCGTCACCTCGAGCGGCACGCTCGGGTCGACGAGGTCCTGCAGGCGCGACCCGAGTCCCGGCGACTGGGTGAGCCCGACCGCGCCGGGCTCGTCGGTCGCCAGGGCCAGCTCGAGCACGGCACCGAGGTCGCGGGACGGGTCACCGAAGGAGTGCTGCACCTGGAGACCCAGCCAGATCTCGCCGGACTCCCGCACGAGGGCCGGCGATGCGCCGGGGAGCAGCGAGCAGAGCTGGACTGCCGTGCCGGCGTGCTCGCCGGTGAGAGTCAGCGGCGCCGTTGCAGCGGGCACGAGCTCACGCATCGCGACGATGTCGCACTCGGAGGCGAAACCCTCGAAGGGCCGGGCGACGTACACGTCCTCCCCGGAGCCGTGGCACGCCTTGTACCGCTTGCCGGATCCGCACGGGCACGGCTGCCGCGGCCCGACCTCACCCTGGGGTCGCGGGGCGGTCCCCGAGGAGGACTGGGTGCGCTGACGGTTCTTCTTGGCCACCCGGGAACACTAACGAGCCAGCTGCTCCAGCATGTACGCCGGCCGGTCGGTGATGACGGCCGAGACCCCGAGGTCCAGGCAGAGCTGCAGCTGGTCGTCCGTGTTCACCGTCCACACGTGGAGCGGGCGGCCGGTCCTGCGCAGCTTCTTGGCGAACGTGGGGTGCTCGGTGAGCTCCCTGATGCCGGGGCCGAGCTGCCAGTCGTCGCCCAGCACCGCCTTGGTCATGGGCCAGGAGTGGGCGTTGTCCATCAGCATCACCAGCGGCAGACCGGGCGCGAGCCGTTGCACCCGCTGGAGCGCGGTGTGGGAGAAGCTCATCACCCGTACCGGGCTGCCGGCTCGGTGCCAGTCGAACTCCGCCAGCATCTCCACCAGCTTCCGCTCGACCAGTCCGCCGTACCGAGTGGGGTGCTTGGTCTCGATCGCCACCTCCACCCGCCGGTCGATCGACTCGACCATCGTCAGCAGCCGCTCGAGGGTGAGGACGCCGTCCAGGGAGCCGTCGCGGTCCGGCGCCTCGTCGTCGAGGTCCGCCCACGGGTTCTTCCAGGAGGCGAAGTCCAGCTCGTCCAGGTCGGCCAGGTCCATCGTGGAGACCAGCCCCCGCTTGGACGCCGTCCGCCGCAGGTCCCGGTCGTGCACGCAGACCAGGTGTCCGTCGGCGGTGAGCCGGACGTCGCACTCCAGCGCGTCCGCGCCCTGCTCGAGCGCAGCGACGTACGCGCCGAGCGTGTGCTCGGCGTTCTCGGCGCTGGAACCTCGGTGGGCGACGACTTGGGGTCGCATCGATCAGGCGGTCGGCCGCTGCTCGACCAGCCCGACGAGGTTTCCCTCGCTGTCCCGGACGAAGGCCTGCCACTCGTCCGTCCCGGCCGGCCCGAGGTTGTCGTCCTCGTGGGAGAAGATCACGTGCGGCTCGGTGTCGATCTCGACCCCGCTCCCCCGCAGCCGCTCGAGGGTGGCGTCGATGTCGTCGACCGGGAGGTAGACCATCGAGCCCTTCGTCCCGCCCTCGAGCATGAGCCGGACCCCGCCGAGGTCGAAGAACACCAGCCCGGGCGGGTCGTACGTCGCCCGCGGCTCCTGGCCGAGCAGGTCGGTGTACCAGCGGGTGGCGCGCGCGAGGTCCTCCGCGTACTGGGCGATCTGGATGGGTGCTCGGCTGATCGAGGTCACGCGCCCAGCCTGCCGCGTGCGGCCTCCGTGGTCCATCATGGATTCATGGCGACCCGGGAGTTCACGCTGTCCGTGGCCGTCCCGGTGAGTGCCCGCGAGGCGATCGACCACCAGGTCGACATGCCCCGGCACCTCGGCCTGCACCCGTACCTGACCGACATCCGGCTCAACGGCCGCGGCGTCGAGGACGGGAACGAGTGGGCCGAGTACCTCGTCCGGGAGCACCCGCGGTTCCTCGGGATCCGCTACCCGATCAAGTTCCCGGTCCGGGTGGTACGGACCTCCTCCACCTCCTACGTCGCCCACGTGCACGCCGCCCCGGGCTGCACGCTGCTGATCGAGGCGACGGCCGGCGAGGACCCGGAGACCAAGGACGGGGCGATCCTGTCGGAGCACGTGACGGTGACGGCACCCTGGCTGCTGGTCGGCTACATGGCCCGGCAGGCCGAGCACGCCCACGCCACGACGTACGCCGTGCTGCCGGAGTTCATCGCCGACAGCCGACGGCCACGCTCCTGACGGAATATCGTGGCGCTCAGATTGTTGAAGGTTCAACAGTCTTGGAAAGGGAGCTGAGGACAATGGCAGGCATGCAGTTCGGGATCTTCTCCGTCGGGGACGTGACGCCGGACCCGGTCAACGGAGGCACGCCCAGCGAGCGGACGAGGATCAAGGCGATGGTGAGGATCGCGGAGAAGGCCGAGGAGGTCGGGCTCGACGTCTTCGCCGCCGGCGAGCACCACAACCCGCCGTTCGCGGCTCCGCCGAACCCGCCGGTCCTGCTGGCCCACCTCGCCGCCAAGACCGAGAAGATCGTCCTCTCGACCGCGACCACCCTCATCACGACCAACGACCCGGTCCGGCTGGCGGAGGACTACGCCTACGCCCAGCACCTCGCGGACGGTCGTCTCGACCTCATGCTCGGTCGCGGAAACACCGGTCCGGTCTACCCGTGGTTCGGCAAGGACATCCGAGACGGCATCGAGCTCGCGGTCGAGAACTACTCGCTGCTGCACCAGCTCTGGCGCGAGGAGAACATCTCCTGGCAGGGCAAGCACCGCACCCCGCTGCACGGCTTCACCGCCACCCCGCGGCCGCTGGACGGCGTCGCGCCGTTCGTCTGGCACGGCTCGATCCGCAGCCCCGAGATCGCCGAGCAGGCGGCGTACTACGGCGACGGTTTCTTCCACAACCACATCTTCTGGCCGCCCCAGCACACCCAGCAGATGGTCGAGCTCTACCGCCGCCGCTTCGCTCACTACGGCCACGGGACGCCCGAGCAGGCGATCGTCGGCCTCGGCGGCCAGGTGTTCATGCGGGCCAACAGCCAGGACGCGATCCGTGAGTTCCGGCCCTACTTCGACCGCGCCCCCGTCTACGGCGGCGGCCCGTCGCTGGAAACCTTCACCCGCGAGACACCGCTCACCGTCGGCTCGCCGCAGGAGGTGATCGAGCGGACGCTGGGCTTCCGCGACTACGTCGGTGACTACCAGCGTCAGCTGTTCCTCATCGACCATGCGGGACTGCCGTTGAAGACGGTCCTCGAGCAGCTCGACATCCTCGGCGAGGAGGTCGTCCCGGTGCTGCGCAAGGAGTTCGAGGCGCTGCGCGCCCCGGGCGTCCCGGACGCGCCGACCCACTCCTCGCTCGTCGCCGCCCGCGACGCCGCGCTCTCGGAGACCCTGTCACAGGAGGGGACCCGATGACCTCGCTCGTCGTCGTCAGCGCCGGGCTCCGGGTCCCGTCGACCACGGCTCAGCTGGCCGACCAGCTGAGCGCCGCGGCAGCCCGCGAGCTCGGGCTGCTGGAGTCCCCGGTCGAGGTGACCCGGGTCGAGGTCCGGGACCACGCGCACGCCATCGCGGACGCGCTGCTCACCGGCTTCCCGACAGGTTCGCTCGCCGAAGCCGTCGAGACGATCTCCGCGGCCGACGCCCTCGTGATCGTCACACCCACCTTCCAGGCGTCGTACTCGGGTCTCTTCAAGGCCTTCTTCGACCTCATCCCATCCCTCGCCGGCGTCCCCGTCCTCCTCGCCGCCACCGGAGGAACCGAGCGGCACTCGCTCGTGCTCGAGTACGCGCTGCGACCACTGGTGTCCTACCTCGGCGGCGTCAGCGTTCCCACCGGCGTGTACGCCGCCACCGCCGACCTCGGCGGCCCGGGCGCCCCGAAGCTGGGGATGAGGATCGACCGGGCGGCTGCCGAGCTCGCCACCCTCACCGCCGGCAGCCCGCTCCCCCGTCGTCGGCAGGACGACTTCGCCGACGTCACGCCGTTCGAGGAGCAGCTGCGTCGCCTGCGGCCGTGACTACGCTGGCCTCGTGAGCCGGATCTTCGACGTCCCCGTCGCCTCGGTCTACCCGCACTACGTGGCCAAGGTGGAGAAGAAGGGGCGCACGCAGGCCGAGCTCGACGAGGTCGTCACGTGGCTGACCGGGTTCTCCGACGACGAGCTCGCCAAGCACCTCGTGGCGGAGACGACGTTCCGGGACTTCTTCGAGGCTGCTGACCTCAACCCGAACGCCTCCCTGATCACCGGCAGCGTCTGCGGCATCCGGGTCGAGGAGGTCGAGGACCCGCTCATGCAGAAGATCCGGTACCTCGACAAGCTCGTCGACGAGCTGGCCAGGGGCAAGGCGATGGAGAAGGTCCTCCGCGGCTAGCGATCTCGCAGGTACCTGCCGAAGTGCGGGACCGTGAAGGCGATGCGCCCGCGCTCGGTGGCGTAGATCAGGCCCTTCTTCAGCAGGGCGTCGCGCGCCGGGGAGAGGGACTGCGGCTTCTTGCCGAGCAGGGCCGCGACGTCCGCAGTGGGGACGTCCTCCGCGTCGGCCGTGGCGGCGTCGGCCATCGCCCGGAGGTACTCCCGCTCGGCCGGCGTCGCGCGCTCGTACCGGGACCCGAAGAAGCCGACGGCCAGCTCGGCGTCGGCCTCCGGAGCAGCCACCGCGACGTCCTCGGCCGTGATCGGCGTCCGGGGAGCGCGGTCCCACACGGCCTTGCCGTAGGCCTGGATGAAGTACGGGTAGCCTCCGGTCGCGGCGTACATCGCCGCCAGAGCGGCGTCCTCGTACGACGCGTCCTCCGACGCGGCCGGCGCGGTGAGCGCCTGGTCGGCGGCCGGTCGCGGCAGGCGGTCGATCCGCTGGTAGGCGAAGAGCCGCTCGGAGTAGGACTTCGAGGCGGACAGCACTGCCGGCAGGTGGGGCAGCCCGGCTCCGACGACGATGATCGGCAGCCCCGACTGGCTGATCTCGTGGCAGGCCGCGCAGAGGGCGGAGACGTCGTCCGGGCCGAGGTCCTGCATCTCGTCGATGAAGATCGCGATGCCCTTGCCGACGTCGCTCGCGAGGCCGCCGAGGTCGGTGAACAGCTCGACCAGGTCGATCTCGATGTCACCGGAGTCGGCGCGGCCGCGGACGGCGGGGGCGTCGATGCCCGGGTTCCACTGGTCGCGCAGCTTGGCGCCAGGGTCGGCCGCCCGCTGGGCGAACGAGCGGACGACGCCGAGGACGTGGTCCACCGACTCGGTGTCCGGATGACCGAGCTCGCGCACGGCCTGGTGCAGCGCCCCGGACAGCGGTCGCCGTAGCGGCTGGTCGGGACGGGCCTCGAGCTTGCCGGTCCCCCAGTGGCGTCGTACGGCGGCCGAGCGAAGGGCGTTCAGCAGCACCGTCTTGCCGACCCCGCGCAGGCCGGTCAGCACGAGGGAACGCTCGGGGCGGCCGCGGGCGACCCGCTGGAGCACGACGTCGAACGCGGTCAGCTGCTCGTCACGGCCGGCCAGCTCGGGCGGGCGCTGCCCGGCGCCGGGCGCGTACGGGTTCCGGATCGGGTCCACGATCGGACCGTATCGGTGACTCTAGGCAGAACCGTAGATTTGCCGGTCGTACGCCGCGTCGAGTCCTCGGCGCAGCAGGTCGATGAGGTCCGGCACCTCGTCGATCCCGAGCCGGAACGAGCCGGCGCAGACGTTGTCACGCCACAGGGACAGGACGACCAGGCCCTTGTCCTGGTGCCAGGAGACTCGGAGCGCGCGGTCGCCGCCACGAGCATCGAGGTAGATCGAACCCTGCTCAGGCAGGGCGCGGGTGGCCGCCATGCATCTATTCTGCTCCCGGACGTCAACGTTGCACCCCGTTCTTCAACAACTCTGAACGCGAACTGGAGGGGCGAGTCTGTCGCTTCCTGGGGTTG
>Ga0307504_10000249_pt1 | contig 11322 bp, 5 predicted proteins | sample 19_S_MG_FD_194516 | JGI IMG/M metagenome (GOLD analysis project Ga0307504, IMG submission 194516) | Soil microbial communities from Populus trichocarpa stands in riparian zone in the Pacific Northwest, United States - 19_S | ecosystem: Environmental > Terrestrial > Soil > Riparian zone > Trees... | reverse complement strand
GCGTCGACTGTTGGCCGGTCGCCGCCGTGCAGGGCGAGCGCGATGGGGGCCGGGTCGGCGCCCGGCGCCACCTCGAAGTCGTACTCCAGCTGGCCCCCCTCGCCGTGCCACACGAGGTCCACGCCGGGGTACACGCCGGAATAGCGCACCTTGGCGTAGGCGGGGACGTCGGTGTGCCAGGCGGCGGGGTCGTTGCCGATCAGGTAGTTGGACACCCCCGCCAACTGGTCGATGCCTTCGAAGGTGGCATTCGCGTCGGCACCGGCCAGGGCCATCTCCACCACGTCCACCCCGGTCGGGGCGGTGTCCGGCTTGTCGGGCCTGCGGGGGACGGTGAGCAGGGCCTCGTGGGCTGTGAGATAGGCGGTGGACCCGCCGGCGCGCACCACGAAGCGGGCGGCGGCATCGGCCTGGCCCTGGTTGGCCTCGAAGCGCAGGGGCAGGTGGGCGAAGCCGGCCTTGGCCGTGGCCCGGGCGGCGGCCGGGTCGGGCGCGGGCGCCGGGGCGGTGGCGGTCGGTGGCGTCGGGCGGGGGCCGGCCCCCGCCGGGGCGGGGACGGCGGCGAGGGCGCTCGCCACCAGGCACACCAAGACCCCGCCGACCCGTCGCATCACCGTGGCACTCCCCCTGTGGCCATGTCGCGGCGCGCGACGTGGACGTGATGCAGGGCGAGGGTAGGCGGCGGCTGTGCCCGGAACATCCCCCGATGGGGGTGTTTTTCGCCTGTCGCCGGCGGGCTCAGCCGTCGAGGGCCACGGTGGTGTCGGTGTAGGAGAACACCCGCCATCCCCTCCCCCACCGGAGGCGTTGGCTGTGGACCCACGAAAGCGCCACCCCCGCCGGGGACCGGGTGTCATGGCCTAACTCGTCCCGTTGTTGAACCAGCCGTTGACGTCGAAGATGACGTGCACGGCGCCGAAGGCGTTGTTGGCCTTGACCTTGCCGGTGGCACCGAGCTTGACCGCCACCAGGTTGGGCACCGTCTGGTTGGCCACGTAGTTCAGGTTGGAGGCCGTGGGCTGGGCCACGTCGGAGGGCCACACCGTCAACACGCTGGAGGTGTCGGGGGCGGTGACGGTGACGTTCATGATCACCCCGCCCACCCCGCTGGCCGGCACGGGCACGGCCCCGCCCTGGGCGGGGCGGCCGGCGACGGCGACGTCGGCGGTCTCGGGGTAGGAGCCGGCGCCCAGCTTGGCGCAGGGGGAGGGCACGCAGGTGCCGGTGTTGTCGGGCGCCGGGCGGGTGTCGAGGATGCGCCCGGGGGTCACGGGGGTGAAGCGGGCCCCGGTGATCGAGCCCGCCTGGGCGTACCAGCCCACCACGTCGAAGATCACGTCCACCGAGCCGAAGGCGTTGTTGACCTTGACCTTGCCGTCGGGCCCCAGCTTGACCATCACCGCGTTGGGCACCGTCTGGGCGGCGGTGTAGTTGAGGTTGGAGGCGTTGGGCTGGGCCACGTCGGAGGGCCACACCGTCAACACGCTGGGCGTGGAGGGGTTGGTGACGGTGGCGTTGAGCACCACCGCCGAGGCCCCACTCGCCGGCACCCCCCCGGCGCCGGCCACCGCCACGTCGATGGTCTCGGGCACCCCGGCGTTGCCGAGGGTGGCGCACGGCGAGGGCACGCAGGTGCCGGCGTTGGTCCCGCTGCGGGTGTCGAGGATGCGCGCCGGGGCCAGGGCGTTGTAGCGGGAGGCGGCCACGGTGGTGGCGTCGGAGTACCACCCCACCACGTCGGCCACCACCTGGGTGGTGCCGAAGGCGTTGTTGATCTTGACCCGCCCGTCGGGGCCGAGCTTGACCACCACCAGGTTGGGCACCGTCTGGGCGGGGGTGTAGTTGAGGTTGGACACCGGGGGCTGGGCGGCGTCGGAGGGGAACACCGTCAGCACCGACGCGGCGCTCGGCCCGGTGACGGTGACGTTCATGGCCACCGCCGAGGCCCCGCTCGCCGGCACCCCGCCCGCCCCCGCCACCAGCAGCTGCTCGGTGGCCCCGGCGCCGACGGGCCCGCAGGCGAGCGGTGCGCCGGCGGCGTCGAAGCAGGTGCCGGTGGCGTTGCGGGTGTCGAGGATGCGCGCCGGCGCCAGGGGGCTGAACTGGCCGGCCGTGAGCTGGGGGAACACCGGCGCCGAGGTGGTGGCGTAGCCGTTGCCGTTGGCGTTGACGGGCACCACGGTGAAGGTATAGGCGCCCTGGCCGGCTATGCCCAACGAGTTGGACAGGCCCGAGATGGTGGTCGCGCAGGTGGGCGAGCACGTCGCCGGGTTGACGTTCACGCTGGCGTGGGCGGCGCCACCCACCGGGGCGTTGACCGTGACGGCGTAGGAGCTGATGGGCGCCCCCCCGTTGGACGCCGGCGGCGACCAGGTGAGCACCGCCGCGGTGTCCATCGCCTGGCCGGCCAGGTTCTGCACCGCCGTGGGGACGTTGGTGGAGAAGCTGAACTGGGGCCCGGCCGGCGACGACGTGCCGGCCGTGCTGGTGGCGATCAACGTCGCCGCCCCGCTCACCCCCGAGGGGGTGCTGACCGTCAGCGAGGTGTCCGGGGTGGTGGTCGAGTGGCTGAGGCCGGTGCCCGCCACCCCCCCGAAGCTGACGGCGCTCACCGCCGTGAGGCCGGTGCCGGTGACGGTGACGGTGGTGCCGGGCCCGCCCGAGGGGGGGCCGACGCCGGAGATGACCGGGCGGGGGATGTAGAACGCCGAGGTCGCCGTGGGGTCGGTGCTCTCGCTCGGCACGAAGGCATGGCCGCAGTGGCTGGCGCACACCGACGACGGGCCGGCCGCCAGCGCCACGCCGGTGGTACCCGGCAGGTTGGCGCCGGCCGACGCCCACCCGCCGCTGGCCGGGTCGAAGCGCTCGGCCAGGGTGGCCATCTTGTCGGTGACCAGCACCTTGCCGCCCGGCAGCATGGTGGCCACCGTCCTCGGGGCCCGGAGCAGGCTCGGCCCCGGCACCGTGGTCCACGACCCCGGGGATCCGGGCGTGTACACCTCGGTGCTGGCGATCCACATGTCGTAGCCGGTCTCGCCGTTGATCACCACCGCCTTGCCGCAGTTGGCCCCGCAGGCACCGCTGGTGGGCAGCGCCACCATGGCGGCGAGGCCTCGCTTCTGGCTCATCGACCCCGCCGGCGCCCACGTGCCCGTCGCCGGGTCGTACTGCTCGGCCGAGGCCACGGTGACGGCCGTGCCCACGGTGTAGCCGCCGGCCACCAGCACCTTGCCGCTGGGCAGCCGGGCCGCCGCCGCCAGCGCCCTCGGGGTGGCCATCGACCCGGTGGCGCTGAAGGCCCCCACCCCGCCGTTGGCCGCCGGGTCGAACACCTCGGCGCTGGAGACGGCATCCATGGGCTGCGCAGAAACCGGCGTCTGCCCCGAGTCGCTGCCGCCGGCCACCAGCACCCGCCCGTCGGCCAGCAGCGTGGCGGTGAGGGCCTTGCGGGCGACGGACATCGATCCCGTGGCGCTCCAGGTTCCGGCCGCCGGGTCGTAGAGGAACGCGTCCCGCACCGCCATGATCCCCGATCGTCCGGAGTAGGGAAGGCCGAGGTAGATGGTGAACGGGTCGGTCCCGCCGGCCACCAGGACCTTGCCCGACGCCAGCACGGTGATGGTGCCCGTGCTGTTGATGGCGTCCACCGCCCCGCATCCGTGACAGGGCCCAGTGGTCGCCCAGCTGTCGGCTGCCGGGTCGTAGAGGGCGGTCACGTTGTTCGACAGGAAGTAGGCGAGGGCTGATCCCGAGGCCGACGCCGGGTTGGAGAGCGTGATGGTGGTGGAGTTCACCACCGAGGTCACGAAGGTGCCGGGCGGGAAGCAGCCGCATCCCTGGCCGGGCGGAGAGGCGAAGCGCTTGCCGACGTCGGTGCTGGCGAACGAGTGGCTGCCGTCCGAGGTGAAGGTCGTCGACCCACTGGTCGCGGTGCCCCCGCCGAAGGAATCGGCGGAGGTCTGCGTTACGAGAACCTTGCCGTTGGGCAAGGCGGCCGTCAGCGGCGGGAGGGGGTTGAGGCACGCCGAGCACCGGGCCGCCGCCGACGAGTCCCCCTCGCCATAGGTGTAGCGGGCCGATGCGTTGGGCACCGAGGTGAGCCCGCCGGCCGTGACCGTCACCGCCACCGAGCTGGACCGCACCGAGCTGAGCGCCGTGTCGGGGCAGGGGGTGGCGCCGGTGGCGCAGGGGGCGGTGACGCTGATCTGGGTGTCACCGATCGCCGTGAAGGCGACGGCCACGGTGCCGAACCTCACCGCCGTGGCCCCGCTGAAGCGCACGCCGCTGACGACCACCGCCGTGCCCCCGCTGAAGGGGCCGTGGGTGACGCTCAGCCCCGTCACGACCGGTGGCGGGGTCCCCGGGCCCAGCTTGGCCACGAACCCGTCGTGGTAGGAACCGCCGAAGCCGGCCTGGGCGGCGCCCGCTGTCGTTGGGAAGCCGTCCCAGGTCCACCCGCCCACGTAGGCGGTGGAGGGGGTGGCCCCGTCGACGGCCACCGCGTAGGCGGCGTCGCCGGTGAGCGCCGTGGAGTAGACCAGCCCCGCCGCACCCAAGGTCGTGTCCAGGCGGGCCACGAACACCGCTGCCTCGTTGTCGAAGTTCTGGAACTGGTTCGACAGCGGGAACCCGCTCACCGCCTTGCCAGCCACTGTCACCAGGCCCGCCGCGTCCACCGCCACCGCCTTGCCGTAGTCGTTCCCGGTCCCGCCCAGGTAGGTGGAGTAGCGCAGCGACGTCGCGCCGGTCAGGGTCGTGTCCACGGCGGTGACCACCGCGTCGGTGCCGCCGGCGTTGGCCGGCTGGAGGGCGGTGCTGGTGCCGGTGGTGGGGTAGGCGAGGTTGGCGCTGTCCCCGGTCAGGTAGGCCACGCCCGCCTTGGTCACCAGGCCCTCCAGGTGGGTCGCACCCAAGGGGCTGGTGCCGCCCAGGTAGCTCGAATATGACAGGCCCGAGGCTCCGGCCGTGGTGTCGATCTTCGACACCGTGCCGTTGACGTTGCCGTTGGGGGCCGAGGCCTGGTAGCCGTTGGCGGTGGGGAAGCCCGCCGAAGTCGTCCAGCCGGCCACGTACACCACGTTGGGGGCCACCGGGTCGGCGGCCACCGCCCGGCCCTCGTCGTAGCCCACCCCGCCCAGGTAGGTGGCGTACACCAGCGACGACGGGCCGGTGGCGGCCGTGTTCACCTTGACCACGAAGTCGTCCCCGCCCCCGCCCCCGAAGGAGCTGCGCAGCGGCGTGGCCGACCCCGGGTCGGCGGTGAGGAAGTCCGCCGAGGAGGTCGACCCGCCCACGTAGACCACGCCGGCGGCGCCCAGGGCCAGGCCCCGGCTCAAATCGCTGTTGCTGCCGCCAATGAAGCTGCTGTAGGCCAGCGTCGAGCCGCTCGGGCCCAGCTTGGCCACGAAGGCGTCGCTGCACGCGCTGCCCGCCCAACCGCACGTCGCCTTGAAACCGCCGGTGATGGGGAAGTCGCTCGAGGACGTGCTCCCCGACACGTAGGCGCTCCCCGACGGGTCCACCGCGATGCTGCCCATGGGCCCGTTGCCGACGTTCTCGGACCCGTTGGTACCGCCCAGGTAGGTGGAGTACGCCACCGCTGTCCCGGTGGCGTCCAGCTTGGTGACGAAGGCCACCTTGGCCCCGAAGGTGGGGCACTTGTCGCAGCCGGGCTGCAGGGCCGCCGTCACCGGGAAGTTCACCGACTGCGTCCAGCCGGTGGCGTAGGCGCTGTTGGAGGCGTCGATGGCCACCCCGCCCACCAGGTCGTCGCCGCCGCCCCCCAGGTAGGTGGCGTAGGACAAGGTGGGGTCGATCACCAGGGGCCGGCGGCGGTCGTAGGTGCCGAGGGCGAAGCCCACCGTGCCGTCGGGGCGGGGGGCGAAGCGGGCATCCACCGGGTGGCGGGCGCCGTTCACCTCCTGGTAGGCGACGGGGGCGTGCTGGCGCAGCTCGGAGCCGCCGGCGTGGGTCACCAGGTCGCCCTTGGCGTCCACGGTGGGCCGGTCCCCGCCGTGGAGGGCCACGGCGATGGGGGCGGGATCGGCCCCGGCCGCCACCTCGAAGTCGTACTCGAGTTGGCCGCCCTCGCCGTGCCACACCAGGTCGACGCCGCGGTACACGCCGGTGTAGCGGACCCTGGCGTAGGCGGGGACGTCGGTGTGCCATTTGGTGGGGTCGTTGCCAATCAGGTAGTTGGAGGCGCCAGGGAGCTTGTCGACGCCGGAGACGGCGGCGTCGGGGCGGGCGCCGGCCGGCGTGAGGCGCAGGAAGTCGGTGGCGGTGGGCGCGGCGCCGGGATCGGCGGGCTTGTCGGGCCTGCCGGCGTCGGTGCCGGTGGGCGCGGCGGCGGGCTCGGCGGGCCTGCGGGGCGAGGTCAGGACTGCGTCGTGGGCGGTGAGGTAGGCGACGCCGACGCCCGAGCGCACCACGAAGCGCGCCCCCGGGTCGGCCTGGCCCTGGTTGACCTCGAAGCGCAGCGGCAGGTGGGCGAACCCGGCAGCGGCGGTGGCTTGGGCGGCCGCCGGGTCGGGCGCGGGCGCGGCGGGGCCGGGGTGCGAGACGGCCGGGCCGGGGCCGGCCGCCGCCGGGCCGGGGCCGGCCGCTGCCGGGCCGGCCGGAACCGTCGTCAGGGCGACCGCCGCCACGCACAGCCCAACCACGCCGACCTGTCGCATCTGCAGCTGTCCCCCTATGTTCGAACGTCCGGCCCCAGGCGCCGACGGGCGCGTTACCCCCGGCCCGACGACGACCTCAGGGACGGTACGCGACGCTCCAGGCCAGAACATCCCCCGGTGGAGGGGTTTCTCGTCGCTTCCCTCCCGACGAGAGCGAGGCGCCTCCCCGGCAGCGACCGGCCGTTAGGCTGCAGGTCCCATCCCCGGTGTGGACCGCGCACCGCCGCCACCCTTCGCCGCAGCCTCTGACGCTGGAACTACCGGGTCCGGAACTCCGAGTCGAGGCCGTCGAGGGCGAAGATCTTGTTGTCGCTGTCACGGTCAAAGTCGAGCATGTAGTAACGCTGCTTGGGCACCAGATCCACAGCGAAGGAGTTGGTGGCGCCAGGCTTCACCCGGGTACCGGCGAAGCCCTCCACCTGGTGCCGTTTGTCGCCGTGGATCTGGACATTGACGGGCGGCAGGTCGTCGCCCACCGCGTACAGCAGGATGGTGTGGGTTGCCCGGCCCACGTTGTGCCCAACGAACACGGTGCGCCCGGCGTGGATGGTGGTGTCGTAGGCGTAGTGGTGGTCGTCGATGGTGACGTGCACGACCTGGGGTGGAGGGGGCAGCGGCGCCCGGGTGGCCTGGGTAGAGGAGCAGCCGGCGCCGGCCACTGCGACCGCCACCACCACCGCCGCAGCTCGGAATGACAGCCGGCGCATACTCACGCCTCCCCCCGGTCCATCGGCTGCCGGCGCCTACTTCGCACCAGCAGCACGACCCCGACAGCCACCAGAGCAACTCCGATCAACGCCGACCAGCGTGGTCGCGTACCGCCGGCGAGGTCGACGCGGGTGGCGAAGACGTCCTGGGCGTGCCCGTTGGAGTTGCGGGTGTCGGGCCAGGCGGCCACCACCGAGTGCCGACGCGACAACAGCCCCAGCCGGGAGCCGAACTCGTATTGGCCGTTGGCCGCTACGCCTGCATACTGCGAGCCCTTGGTGGAGTTCGACGGCGCGCTGTCGAGCTTGCGGCTGGCGGCGAAGCGGCGCCCGCCGTCGGTGGAGAAGGTGTAGTAGGTGTCGTATAGCCTGTTGAACGGGTCGTTTCGGCGGTCGAGGAACAGGGCGTCGAGGCGACCGCCCGGCGCCAGGGCAAGGCGGGGCAGGTACTGGCGGGCCCCCGTTCCCTTCCGGTCGTCGTTGAGCCGGCGCACGCCATCCCAGCGCCGGCCGCCGTCGTGCGAGCAGCGCCCCAGGGCGTCGGCGTCGCCGTAGCGGGCGTCGGTCCACGCTGCGCACAAGAGCCGCCGCCCGGCCACCAGGGAGGGCGGCGGCATGGTGAAGATCAGCATGACGCGCTCGACCGGGACGATGGCGTCGTCCACCACCACCCCGCGCCCGAAGTGGCGGCCGCCGTCGAGCGAGGTCGTCGACACCACTGACCACCGCCCGTCCCAGGTCGGCCCCTCCACGCCCTGGTAGTCACGGGCGTCGTTGCCGAGGTCGTAGTAAGCGACCTGGACGGCGTGGCCGGGCCCGAGCGTGAGTGCCGGTGCCACCACCATGTCCCGGGTGGGGTCGCTGACTGTGACTGGGCGGGAGAAGGTTGCCCCGGAGTCGTCGGAGTAGGCGGCCAGGATGGGGTTTGGCACCGGGGCGAATCCCGCCGCCGGCGGCGAGGAGGCGTGGACCCACACAAGATGGATGCGCCCGGAGCGCCCAACGGCGGGGTCGACTGCCATGCGGACGGAGAAGTTCAGCGGCCCGAGAACCTTGCGTGGCGTGCTGAAGGTTCGGCCCCTGTCTACCGACGAGGTAAGGAACGCGCCCATGGGTTGGTTGCCGCCCCCGGCCAGGCCGACGAACAGGTAGTAGAGCCGGCCCGAGCGGTCGAAGGCGGCCTCGGGGGCATAGCACTTCTCTGCGCCCTTCGGCAGCTTGGGCACCGGGTTGGCGGGGATCCAACTCCCGCCGCCGTCGCCCGACAACTGGAGGGCGCAGCTGAAGTCGGGCCCGTCGAGGCGGTTGGCCATCACCACGAAGCGGCTGTCGCCGGGGTCGGCCACCAGCGCCGGCGAGTTGTTGTCGGGCCCCACCGCCTCGTCCATGGCCGTGGCCGGGATATCGGTACCGACGCGCGTCACCCCCGTGGGGCTGGCGGCCAGCATCGGCGAGATGGTCAGCAGTGCTGCTCCCGCCAGCGCGGCCAGTGCCGCCACCGCCACCGCCGGCCCACGTCGTCTCGACGCGGAGGCTGTGCTGGCCTCGAGCAGATGCTGATCCTTGGCGGTTAGCACGTTTTCCGAGAACAACGCTCGCCCTGCCCGACGCCACCGGAGGCGTACGCCATGGATACGGACGATCCGCCGGCGATCTCCGGCATCGCGCTCGTCACCGTCACCCCGGGAGTTGATTTTCGTCGCACCATTTTCTCCTCCTGGTCTTGTGGTTCCGGATCCGCTCGGGCGTGTCGTGGCGGTGAGAGACCCCTCGTGCTGCACTCGCCGACGACGAGAGCGCAGGCCCCCGGGGCCTGCGCTCTCGCTCTCGTCCCTGATCCTATCGTTGTCGGGCGGTGAGGGCCCGGATGCTACGATGTACGGATCAGATGAAGGTCATGTTCATCTCCGGTGCGGCGTCATTCGTCTGGTTGCCGGGGACGTCGAAGCAAAGGACGGCGGGACCAGCGCTCGGAGGCTTCCAAGCAGCGGTTGAGGTGAAAGGGCCCCAAGCCGCGTTAATCGCGGTGATCGCATATGGTCCGCCGATCTGGGTAACCGTGTAGGAGCCCGACCCGTTGAAGTAGTTAAAAGTACCCGCCTGCATGCAGTCCGCACTGGCCGGCTGGTTGTCGTCAGTCCAGGAGCCTGTCGAAGCGAACATATAGTAGTTGTCGGCTTTCAACAGGAAGCTCTGTGCACCCGCAGGCGGGCAGATGAAACCTTGGCCTTGGACGGTGAAGAAGTCGCCAGTGTTGCCATTTGCCGTCGAGTCCCCCTTCATCTTGACATTCAGCCCACCCGGGTTGCCGTCGTGTGCGCAGTAGTTCATGGCCCCCGCCATGCCGTCTCCGTGGGCGATCGTCGTCAAACCCGGGTTCGATCCCGAATGGGCAACGACTTCGCCCTTGAAGTTGGTGCAAGCGAACGCGACGCTCGCCATCGCCAAGACCACTGTCGCTGTGGCAAAGCCGAATGCAATTCCTGACTTTCGTCCAGTTCTATATCGTGTCATAAGGCCCTCCATTTGGATTGTCGTTGTTGGGCGGCAAGACCAGACGGGCCGAACCCCGCTAGCCCCCGGCGAACCGGGCCGTACCTGCCCGGCCGGGTCCGCCACTTGCCATCGGGATTCTCTACCTAGTTCGCTCCGCGAACATCCCCCCATGGGGGGGTTTCCTGGAACCACGCGATCACGCGTCGAGGCCCGGCCGTGAGCCCGTCCCGGTGATGTAGCCGGTGAGGTCAACCACTGGCACCAACCTGAACTGGTCGTGTTTGCCGATCAGGAAGGTCTCGCGGCCGCCAGCGACCCCTACGACGATCCGCCTCACCTGCAGGCGATACGAGTGATCGAGCTGGTGGAGGACCTCCCGAGCGCCTCGTGGTGGTGGTGTCGCCGAGCCAGCCCCAGTTCGACAGCGCCCGCAAGCTCCCTGCCCTGATGGGCGAGCCCCGAGATCTGACGCTCCAACTGGTCGAGGAGGCCGACGGTGGCGCTCACGCCGGGCCCCGGCACACCCGGTGCAAGCTCCCGCCAAGCGTCGATGCCCCCGAGGCGAGCACGACGCAGGCCCGGTAGATGGTGGTCTCACAACCGCGAAAGTCGCTCGACGCGCCCCGCTCTCCAAGTGAGCCGAGGGAAAAGACCCCTCCATCGGGGGATGTTCCGCTCCGCCCAGCAGCCTAGGGTCTTCGTACGGTCGTGGCGTCGCCGGCGGATTCGTAATCCGTGCCTCGGGGTCCGACATCGTTCGAAGTAGGGGGAGTGTGTCGGGTGAGGCGACGAGTCGGAGCGACGCTGCTGTGCCTCACCGCGACCTGGATGCTCACTGTCCCCCCGGCCGGGGCCGGCCCCGGCCAAACCCCGCCGGCCACTACCGCAACCGCCGCCCCGGGGGGTCCGCCCGACCTGGCCACGGCCAAGGCCACGGCGGCGGCCGGCTTCGGCCACCTGGCGCTACGCTTCGAGGCCAACCAGGGCCAGGCCGACGCGGCGACCCGCTTCGTGGTGCGCTCCGGGGGCACCACTGCCTACCTCGGCACCCACGAGGCCCTGCTCACCGCCCCCCGCAAGCCCGGCAAGCCAGACGCCGGGCCCGACAAGGCGGGCGCCGGGCCGGACAAGCCAGACGCCGCCCCCGATGGGGTGGACGTACTGGACATGGCCCTGGCCGGCTCCAATCCCGACGCCACCGTCGCCGGCACCGACCAGCTGCCGGGGGTGTCCAACTACCTGATCGGCAACGACCCCGCCGCCTGGCACACCGGCGTCCCCGCCTACGCCAGGGTCCGCTATTCCGGCGTGTACCCCGGCGTGGACCTCGTGTGGCATGGCGAGGGGGGCCAGCTGGAGTACGACTTCGAGGTGGCGCCGGGCGCCGACCCGGCCCCCATCGCGCTGGCCCTGCACGGCGGCGACCGCCCGGTGGTCGACAA
>Ga0307504_10000248_pt1 | contig 11332 bp, 9 predicted proteins | sample 19_S_MG_FD_194516 | JGI IMG/M metagenome (GOLD analysis project Ga0307504, IMG submission 194516) | Soil microbial communities from Populus trichocarpa stands in riparian zone in the Pacific Northwest, United States - 19_S | ecosystem: Environmental > Terrestrial > Soil > Riparian zone > Trees... | reverse complement strand
CCGTTTTGTCTGTCGGTGGGCGTCCTAAAGGCAGTGCTCGCGAGCCCGAGGGGCCCATATCACCAATCTTCTACCTGCTACCCGTCAGAGGGACTCGGTGGCGCCCAGCGGGGCGCGTCACCTGCTCCTGATAGCGGTGGGCTACTGGCTGGTCGCGTTAGATGATCAGTCTGGCCGGCGGGGGCACGTCGTCCGGTCGGTGCCGGCGAATAACCGACGCTTGAGGCCGTGAGAGCGCGGTGGGTCTCCTGTTCGACGATGAAGTGTTCGCTGTGAATGGGCGGAGATGTACGTTTACCCCGGGTAAGGTTGGCCCAGCCGACGGGGGTGGGGCGTGTGAGCAGGCTTGTGCTGCGTGCGTTGAAGGTGTGCTTGATCTGGGGCCTGCTGGTGGCCGGTGTGGCCGGGTGCGGCTCGGGTTCCGACCGGCCTGGTGCCGCGGCGTCCGGTACCCCGACCGGTTCGACGTCGGCGGTGCCGTCACCCGCGCCGTCGCAGCTGACCGGTCCGGCGGTTGCGAAATTCGGCCAGGAGAAGGTTCAAGCCGCTTACCGGGAGATGGTCAAGTTCAGTTTCGAGGCGGGCTGGAACCCGGCATTGATCGCCAAACACGTTGACCAGATCACCCGGGCGGACTTCGCCGGTGTGCTCTCCTACATGACGCCAGCGTGCGCGAGCACCTTCGACGCCGCGTTCGTCAAGGTCGCCCAGCATGACAAGAAGGCGATCCGGACCTTGGAGGGCGCCATCTTCTTCGGGGTCAGAGGCCCGAACGGGCTGGCGCCAACCGGCTCCGGACGGCTCGTCACCGACCGCAAGTACAGCCAGGTGGCGGTGGGTCTGGACACCTCCCACGGCGTGCAACGACTGTCGGTGGCCTTCACCGCGACCGCGAACATCCAACTTCGTGATGCCGCGGGGAAGGCCTGGCTCCTGCCGACCTCTCGCAAGGTGCGGTACCTGCTCGTTCCCAACACCGGTGCCGACATCGCTACGAAGCCGTTCCTGATCGCCGGCTGGCTGAACAAGATGACCGCCAGCCATGTCAAGCCGGTGACCTAACCACAGTGAACCTCCACTCGACGGCGTCGCGGATGCCACCCAGGATCGGACAGGGCCATGATCAGCGGACGGCGGCCACATCGAGCGAGAGGCGGACCGGGATGCGACGAGTACTGACCGTTGCGGTCGTGGTGGCGGCCGTGGCGGCAGCCGGTTGCGGGACCGGAAGCCACCGCAGGAGTAACACGGCGCCGGCCACCTCCGCCCCGGCGGCGACCGGGACGAGCGGGCCAGACCCTACATCGGGCGGGACGGGCGCATCGGGATCTGCGGGGACGGGATCCGCAGCGCCGGGACCGACCCCGTCGGCGCCGCGGGGCCAGGGGGGATCGACGGCGGCTGATCCGAAGGCCGCCGACGCGGCGCTGGTCCTGGACATGTATGACACGATCAACCGGGCGTTTCAGGCTCACCCCGACAACGGGGTGCGAGCTGTCATCGCCGCCCAATACCCCGGCGACCGCGCTGATGTGGACTTCGCCCGGTGCGTCGACGCGATCGTGCCGGGCGCCAAGACGCTGCCGAGGTCAAAACGGCTGCACTTCTCCCCGAACGTTGCGACCATGACGCCGGATCCGGGCTATACCCTCACCTCGAACCGAGTCCGGGGCCTGCACCCGAAGGGCCGGATCTATGTGACCGAAGTGACGATCAGCGACGGGACTCGGCCAACGGTCCGCGAACGTCATCAAGTCGTACTGAGTGGGCGGGCCTACCAGTTCTCGAGCTGTTGAAGCTGACATGGATCCGGCGGTGGCCCTAAGGCTCATCGGGCGGCGTCGATTCGGTGCAGTCGCCCCGCTTCGACGCTTTGTGCGACAGTGACGCTTGGCGCAGCAATAGGGTGAAGGTCGGCGGATGGGACCGGCTGAGCACGAGCCGGCCGCCGTCGGCTTCGGCGAGGGTGCGGGCCAGCGCCAGGCCAAGGCCATGACCGTCCACGCCTGCCGTCCGGCGTTGGAACATGCTCCGCGGATCGCCTCGAAGCGGCTGGCCTTCATCGGCGACGTCGACGGCGATGGCGTCTGACGCGGTACGGACGGTGACCGTGACCGCGCCTCGACCGTGGCGTCTGGCGTTGTCCAAGAGAACGTCGAGGATCTGCTCGACCGCCGGTTTGGAGCACAGCACCTCCTGGCCGGGGTCGGTCGCGGTGATGAGGCGCAGCGGTCGATTCGACCTCGCGAGTTGTGCGTGCCATCGTTCGTGGGCGATCTCGGTCAGCTCGCCGATCGAAACCGCCGCGGCCGAGGGAGTGTCTCGGGCCAAGGTGAGAAGTGCCGCGATGGTGCTTTCGAGCCGATCGGCGGCGCGCAGAGCGGCCTGCATCGCGGGTCGCGGGTTCTCCTCAGGGTTGGCCAACGCGGTTTCCAGTTCCAGCCGAAGGCCGGTCAGCGGGGCGCGGAGCTGATGAGAGGCGTCGGCGGAGAACGCCCGTTCGCGTTGGATCATGTGGTGTATGCGCCCGGCATTGTGATTCATCGCCGCGGCCAAGGCATCGAGCTCCTCGACGCCCGTCTGGCTTGCTCGTGCGGTAAATTCGCCGCCACCCACTCGGTCAGCGGTGCGGGCCAGCGCCTCGACCGGCCTGGAGAGCCGCCGGGCGATGCCGCGCGCGAGCAGGGCCGCTGCGGCGACCGCGGCTGCGGCTACACCGGCCATGCTGGCCCAGGCGATCAGGATGCGGTGATCGAGCTGGTCGCGGGCGGCGGTGGCGAGCACTACGCCGGTGATCGTGTCACCGTCGGAGACCGGGACGGCGGCGGCGAGGCGCCCGCTGACCGAGCCGGTGCCGGCCGTGCCGCCGATCGCCCGCCGCGCGAGAGGCCCGGCGGAGGGCGGGCCGTCACCGCTGATTCTGCGGCCGCTCCTGTCGTAGACAGTGACCTGCTGCCCGGATTCGGTGCGCGGCGATGGCGCGAACCGGCCGCGGCTGAGGTCTCCGGACACCGCAGCCGCGATGGTGGCCGCGCCGCGTTGGAGTTCGTTACGTTCGTCGGCGGCGAAGTATCGCGCGACCGCTACCGCGAGCGGGCCGGCGAACAGCAGCACGGCGACCGCGGAGACCAGGATCGCCAACCACGTGATCCGCCGGCGCATCGGGTCTCCTCCCGTTGTGCTCCTGTTCTGGGCAGTGTGCCAGCGCAGCCCCGCCGCGTCTCCCCGGACCGGAAATGTTTTGCCGTGCGTTTACCGTCGGCGAACTGTGGGCTTGCCGAGGCCTGGTTAGCGTTTGGTTAGCGTCGAATCGGTCGGTTGACGGTAGGCCTTCGCCCATGAACTGGAGTGTGCTGATGAGAGCGCCGCATCGAATGACCCTGTGGACGGTGACGGTCGTGACCGTGCTGATCGGGGTGAGTGCCTGCGGTGGGAAGTCGAAGTCCTCGACTCCCAGCGGGGGCGCGACGAACGCCTCGACCCCGAACGGGAGCGCGACGAACACGCCGGTGCCGCATGCGGTCGAGTCGAACCCCGGGGGCGACATCCCGGACAATCAAGCCTTCGTGGCGTTCGCCGATCCGGCGGGGCGGTTCACGGTGACGGTGCCGGAGGGGTGGGCCCGCGGCGCCACCGGTACTGCGACGGTGTTCACCGACAAGTACAACAGCATCCGCATCGAGTCCCAGCTCGCGGCGACTGCGCCGACGACAGATTCGGCCCGCACGGACGAACTACCCGCCATCCAGACAGGAGCGCCGGGGTTCGCCACGGGCAAGATCAGCACGGTGGACCGAAAGGCCGGACAGGCGGTCCTGATCACCTACCAGGCGTCCTCGCCGCTCAACACGGTGACGGGGAAGGTCGCGACGGAGGCGGTCGAGCGGTACGAGTTCTGGCGCGCCGGGCGCGAAGTCGTCGTGACGTTGTCCGCACCGGTCGACTCGGACAACGTCGATCCGTGGCGTAAGGTCACCGATTCCTTCACCTGGACCCGGTGATGACCCGCAAGCGGCGCGGCACCACCGCACCGAGAAGTGGCGGAACCGCAGCGGCAAGTGACGGCGGCGACCCGGTCGCGGCGTTGGATGCCTCTTCGTTGTATCGGTTTTTCCGCGCCGGGGACGAGGAGACGCTGGCCCTACAAGGGGTGTCGCTGACGCTGCGAACGGGCGAGGTCGTGGCGGTAACCGGCCCGTCCGGCTCGGGAAAGTCGACGCTGCTGGCCTGCCTGGCCGGGCTGGATGAACCCGACGGCGGCACGGTCCGCATCTGCGGACAGCGGATCAGCCACCAACCCGAGCCGATTAGGGCGCGGCTACGGGCCCGGCGCATCGGTGTGTTGCTGCAAACAGGCAACCTGTTCTCCCACCTCAGCGTCGCGCAGAACGTCACCGTCGCCCAACAGCTCGCCGGGCACCGGAATCGGGAGGCGGTGACCGAGCTGCTGGATTCGTTGGGTATCGCCGGCCGCGCGCATGCTCGCCCGGAGGAGCTGTCCGGCGGCGAACTGGCCCGCGCCGGTCTGGCCGTCGCGCTGGCCAACGACCCGGTGGTGTTGCTGGCCGACGAACCGACCGGTGAACTCGACGGCGCCACCGAGGGTAACGTCCTGCGGCTGCTGCGGACCCGTGCCGACCGCGGGGTCGCGATCATCATCGCCAGCCACAGCCGTGCGGTCGCGGGCGGCGCTGACCGCGTGATCGCGTTGACCGATGGAAAGGTCGCCTCATAATGCCCCGCGCTAGGGACTTGCGCGCCGCCATCGCCGAACCGGTAGGCCGTAAGCCTGATCCGCGGCTGCCGTTGCTAACCTGCGCGGGCCTGGCCCGCACCTTCGGCACCGGAGCGACGGCCGTGGTCGCGGTCTATGACGTCACGCTGACCGTGGCACGCCGCGCCCGGGTCGCGCTCACCGGACCTTCGGGGTCTGGCAAATCCACCCTCCTTCATATGATGGCCGGGCTTGAGACGCCGACCGCCGGTCAGCTGTCCTGGCCGGGTTTGGGTGGACATCCGCTGCGTTACCCGGGCCGGGTCGGGATCGTGTTTCAAGGGCCGAGCCTGCTGCCGGCCCTCACTGTCGCTGAAAATGTCTCGCTGCCGCTGCTGCTCGCCGAGGCCACACCTTCCGACGCCACCAGAGCAGCCCGCAACGCACTGGAGCTTTTGGACATCGGTGACCTGCACGCCAGCCTGCCCGAGGAGTTGTCCGGCGGTCAGGCGCAACGGGTCGCGCTCGCGCGGGTGCTCGCCGCCCGACCCGCTTTGATCCTGGCCGACGAGCCCACCGGCCAGCTAGATCACGCCACCGGCTTCGCGGTGATCGACGTACTGCTGGCCGCCTGCGACGAACTGGACGCCGCGCTGATCGTTTCCACCCACGACCCCGTGGTCGCCGCCCACCTATCCCAACAATGGACGATGCGCGACGGCACCCTGCGTCCCGAGCACGGCAACCTGCGTCCCGAGCACGGCACCGACCTGTCGGCGGGGGCCGGAAGGTGACCGGTACCTGGCTCGCGGGACTGGTCCGCCGGCAGCCGCTGCGGCTACTCTCCACAGCAGCTGGTATCGCCGTCGCGGTCGCATTGCTGGCCAGTCTCGGATCGTTCCTGGCCCACTCCAAAGCCACTATGACCGACCGCGCGCTGCGCACTGTAGCGGTCGACTGGCAAGTTCAGGTCCAGCCCGGCGCAGACCCCGCCAGCGTCGCCGGCACTGTGGCGGCGGCGGCCGGGGACCGCGCCATCGCCGCGGTCGGATTCGCGCGGGTGCCGGAATTGTCGGCCAGCACCGGCGGCACCACGCAGAACACCGGCGCCGGCGTCGTTTTGGGCATCCCCGATAGCTATCGAACGACCTTCCCGGGCGAGATCCGCACGCTGTCCGGCAGCGGCACCGGGGTGCTTATCGCGCAGCAGACCGCGTCCAACCTGCGCGCCGCGCCCGGCGACCGTGTCATCGTCACGCGGCCCGGGCTGCCACCGGCCACGCTGACGGTGGCCGGGGTGGTTGATCTGCCCCAGGCCGATTCTTTGTTCCAGAGAGTCGGAGCTCCACTCGGCACCCAGCCCACCGCTCCGCCAGATAACGTGGCGCTCATCCCGCAACGTCGGTGGCATGAGCTCTTCGACCAGCTGGCCGTATCGCGGCCGGACCTGATCAGCAGCCAGATCCACGTCGCCCGCGACCATGTGCTGCCGCCTGACCCGGCCGCCGCCTACACGAGGGTGACCGGCGCGGCGCGCAACCTGGAAGCGGCAGCGGCCGGCGGCGCGGCCGTGGGGGACAACCTGGCCGCGGCATTGGGGTCTGCCCGCCAGGACGCGGCCTACGCTCAGGTGCTGTTCTTGTTCCTCGGGCTGCCCGCGGCGGTACTCGCCGGACTTCTGACCGCCACCATCGCCGCGGCGGGAGCGGACCGTCGCCGCGGCGAGCAGGCGCTGCTGCGGGTGCGTGGCGCCTCTCAAGCACGGCTGGTCCGGTTGATCGCCGTCGAATCGGGCCTCATCGGCGTCACCGGCTGCCTTCTCGGGTTGGCCACCGCCGCCCTGGTCGGGCGCGTCGCGTTCGGCTCGGCCCGGTTCGGCGGTACCACCGCCAGCGCGTTCGGATGGGCCGGTCTGGCAGCACTGGCCGGGCTGGGCATCGCCGGCGGGGCGATCCTGCTTCCGGCGTTCCGGGACCTGCGGCAACGCAGCGTCTCCGCTGGCCGCGCCGTGATCGGCAGCCTGCGCTACCCGTGGTGGGCTCGGTCGGGGCTGGACGCGCTGGCCCTGGCAGCTGCCGGGCTGGTGTTCACCGCGACCAGTCGCAACGGTTATCAACTCGTGCTGGCTCCCGAAGGGGTGCCAGCTATCTCGGTGTCCTACTGGGCCTTCGCTGGACCGGGTCTGTTGTGGCTGGGCGCCGGCCTGCTGATCTGGCGACTGACTGACCTCGCCCTCGGCAAAGGACGACCCATCACCGCACGGCTGCTCCGGCCGGTCAGCGGCCGGCTCGCGGCGACCGTGACCGCAGGCATCTCCCGGCAGCGCCGCCCGCTGGTGAAAGGCGTGGTCGTGCTGGCCCTCGCACTCACCTTCGCCATCTCGACCGCGACGTTCAACGCCACCTACCGGGCCCAAGCCGAGGCTGATGCTCAGTTGACCAACGGCGCCGATGTCACCGTCACCGAGCCACCCGGCGCCGTGGTGCAGGCGTCCCAGGCCGGTCGGCTGGCCGCGGTGCCCGGCGTCCGCGCGGTGCAGCCGGTCCAGCACCGCTTCGCCTACATCGGCACCGATCTGCAAGACCTCTACGGGGTCCGGCCAGACGCCATCGGCCACGCCACCGCCCTCCAAAACGGCTACTTCAGCGGCGGCACCGCCGCATCGCTGATGGCCAGCCTCACCGCCCGCCCCGACTCGATCCTGGTATCCGCCGAAACCGTGAAGGATTACCAGCTGCATCCGGGCGATGCGATCAACCTGCGCTTGGTCGACAGCCGCACCCGACAGCTGATGCCTGTTTCATTCCACTACATCGGCGTCGTGTCTGAATTCCCGACCGCACCGAAGGACAGCTTCTTCGTCGCCAACGCCGCCTACATCACCGAGCGCACCGGCAGTGCCGCGGTCGGCTCGTTCCTCATCGACACTGGAGGCGCCAACCAGCACCCGGTCGCCGCGCGAGTGCAAACGCTGCTCGGCACGTCGGCCATCGTCACTGATATCTCCACCGTCCGCTCATCTGTCGGGTCGAGCCTGACCGCAGTTGATCTGGCCGGCCTGACCCGGGTCGAGCTGACCTTCGCGCTGCTCATTGCGGCCGCCGCCGGGGGGCTCGTGCTCGCCCTGGGGCTGGCCGAACGCCGCCGCGGCCTGGCCATCGCAACCGCCCTCGGGGCCCGGCCCAGACACCTGCGCGCCTTCATCGCCAGCGAAACCCTCATCCTCGGAGTCGGCGGCCTGATCGGCGGCACGATGACCGGCTGGGTGCTGTCGCACATGCTGGTCAAGGTCCTGACGGGCGTCTTCGACCCGCCACCGGCCGCCGTGACGGTGCCCTGGACCTACCTGGCCACAGTCGTCCTGCTGGTCGCCATCGCCTTGGCCTTGGTCACCGCCGCGGCGATCCGCCTCGCTCGGCGACCCGCGATCAACGTGCTCCGCCGGCTCTGAACAAGCTTCGAACCCTGAGTGGTCAGGATCGGAAATACGTCCAGGGTCTGCCGGGCCGATCCGGGCCACTTAAGTGAGGATCGTTACGCGGCCGCGGTCAGACGCCGGCGGCGACGACGACGGCATCGGTGGCGAACCCGGCCAGCAAACCGATGAGCAACCCGTAGGCGAGTAGGTCGGGGCGTTTGGCTCGGGCGGCGATACCGAGCAGTTGAGCGACGACATAAATGATCGAGCCGGCCGCCAACGTGAGAAACACGACGCTGACGGCATCGGAGGTGAAGTTGTGCCCGACCGCCGTGCCGATGAAGGTGGGACCGCCGCCGATCAATCCCATCGACAGCAGGAAACCCCAACTGGGTCGCAGAACCGCGCCGTCGGCGTCCAGATCGCCGGCCAGCGGTGCGACAATCCCGAAACCCTCGGTCGCGTTGTGGGTGGCGAAGCCGATGACGAGCACCGTCGCGAGCCCGATCGCATTGCGGGCCGCGGCCTGTCCGATTGCCAAGCCCTCCGCGAAGTTGTGCAGCCCGATACCGACAGCGATCAGCAGCGCGAGCCGCTTTGCCGATGACCAGGTGGCGATGCCACCGGCGCGGGTGGGCCGTTCGCGAATCGACCTGGCCTCGGGACCCCCGGAACCGCCGGCGCAGCGGGCCCGGGCGAGATAGCGGTCGTAGCCGATGAGGCCCAGCAGGCCCACCGCCAACCCAACCGAGAACAACGCTCCGTAACCCAAGACCGGCCCGATGCCGCCGTTGTGCTCGTGCACCGCCACGAGCGCGCTGTCGATCGGTTCCCATGCCGCCGAGAACACGTCCCAGACCAGAAACAGCAGAATGCCGACCGCCGTCGTGCTCAACACCAGCCTCAGCGACCGCATCGGGAGGCGAAGCCGGCCGATCGGCAAGCCGATCACGATCGTCGCGCCGGCGAGGGCACCCAGCAGCAGCGTCTGGGACAAATCCATCGCGTTACATCCCCTCAAGGTTTAGTGAGGGTAGCCTTACCTAACTGTCCGAAAGATGCAAGCCGAGGGTCGGGGTGGGTGCCTCGTGACCCATCTTCGGTCCGGATGAGGCGCGGGCGGGTAGGCTGGGGTCGTCGCATGGGTGCTACGTCTGCGCGGATGTCCGTGTAGCGGCGACGTTTTGGGCACCATCATCAGCGGCGCTGTCAGTGTCCTCACGGTTGGTCGGGTGCACACGCTGCCCGCCGACTGGACTTTTCTGTTGCGTGAGGCTTCGTCTTGATTCCTTCGGGGCCGTCCTATCGGAAGGCCCATCGACGAGATATGAATACCCGTTTTGGATTTGTCAGTACGTTCCCGCCGACGCAGTGCGGGTTGGCCACGTTCACCGCCGCCCTGCGGGGAGCGCTGTTTGACGGCTCGACGGATGTGGGGTGCGTCGTGCGGCTGGTCGAGGCGCCCACGGCACGCGCCGTCGACGAGGCGGTCAGCCATCTCGTGATGGGTGATGTGCCCTCCCTCCACGAGTCCGCGGCGCGCCTCAATCAGTGCGACGTCGCGATCGTCCAGCATGAGTACGGCGTGTATGGCGGCGAGGACGGCAGTGATGTTCTTCTGCTGCTGGACCGGATCCAGGTACCGACCGTGGTCGTGCTGCATACCGTCCTCAGCCGCCCGACGACGCGGCAGCGCCAGATCCTCGAGTCGGTCGTGTCGAAGGCCGACGCGGTGGTGACGATGACCGAAGCCGCGCGTGGTCGGCTCGCCAGCGGGTATGCCGTGGACATGGCGAAGGTGTGCATCATCGCCCACGGGGCGCCCTCGCCGCGGCCGACCCCGATCCTGCCGACAGTTCGCGCAGGCCATGTCACGATTCTGACCTGGGGACTGCTCGGTCCCGGCAAGGGCATCGAGTGGGCCGTGCAGGCGATGGGCATGGTCGGTGATCTTCGCCCCATGCCCCGGTATGTGATCGCCGGGCAGACCCATCCGAAAGTTGTTTCGCGCGAGGGCGAAGCCTATCGTGACCGGCTGCACGAGCAGGTCCGGCAGGTCGGCGTGGAAGCGTGGGTGCGCATCGACGGCCGCTACCGCGACGCCGATGCGCTCGCCACTCTGGTCCGGTCGGCCGACATTGTGCTGCTGCCCTATGACTCGACCGAGCAGGTCACCTCCGGCGTACTCATTGAGGCAATTGCGGCCGGGAAACCGGTGGTGGCCACGGCGTTCCCGCACGCGCTGGAGCTGCTGGCGGGGGGCGCGGGCATCGTGGTGCCGCACCGCGATCCGGCCGCGATCGCGGCGGCGCTGCGATCGATGATCACCCAGAAGGGCTTGGCCGCGACGATGGCCAACGCCGCGGCGGCGTCGGCTCCGAAACTGCTGTGGCCGGCGATCGCGGAGCAGTATCGCGCGCTGGCCGCGCGGCTCATCACCGCGTCCATCGCGGCATGAGCGCCAGTGGAGTGCGGACCGCCGGCGATGTCTGGCGGCCGGTGTTCGACCACCTTGAGAGTCTCAGCGACGACCGCGGCCTGTTCGAGCACGCCTTGTACGCGGTTCCGCGGCGCGAGCACGGCTATTGCATCGACGACGTCGCCCGCGGGCTGGTCGTGCTATGTCGTGAACCGAGGCCCACGACAGCGATCCACGGCCTGATGCGGTGTTACCTGGACTTCGTCCTCGACGCTCTCGACCCAACCGGGACCTGCCGCAACCGCATGTCCGCGGCTGGTCGGTGGCTCGACGAGCCCATTGCGGACGACTGGTGGGGACGCGCGCTCTGGGGCCTGGCCGCGGCGGCCGGGAGCGCCCAGACGCCGGGCATGCGAGCCCGAGCACTCGGCGGATTCCGGATCGCGGCCCAGCAACGATCCGGCCATGTCCGATCAATGACCTTCGCGGGGCTCGGCGCGGCCGAACTGCTAACACACCGACCGGACGAGGCCGCCGCCCGCGCGTTGCTCGGCGACGCGGTTGCCGTCATCGGCGAACCCGCGGACGATCCGGACTGGCCATGGCCGGAGCAACGGCTCAGCTACGCGAACGCCGCCGTGGCCGAGGTGTTGATCCTCGCCGGCCGGGCCCTGCCCGATCCACGCTCACTCTCCGGCGGGCTGCGACTGTTGGATTTCCTGCTCGACATCCAGACCCGCGACGGGCACCTGTCGGTGACACCCAGCGGTGGCCGGGGCCG
>Ga0307504_10000247_pt1 | contig 11336 bp, 14 predicted proteins | sample 19_S_MG_FD_194516 | JGI IMG/M metagenome (GOLD analysis project Ga0307504, IMG submission 194516) | Soil microbial communities from Populus trichocarpa stands in riparian zone in the Pacific Northwest, United States - 19_S | ecosystem: Environmental > Terrestrial > Soil > Riparian zone > Trees... | reverse complement strand
CTCGCGCTGGCCGCGACCGAGGAGGTCGACCTCCGGGCCGTGGTGGCCGGTCCGGTCGTGTTCGCCTACTCCCTCGGCCTGGTCGCGGCCATGCTCGACGGCGCCGACGCCGCCCAGATCCACGCCGGCCGCGCGCACCTCGACGTGGTCGTCGGGGTGCCCGAGGGCGCGACAGTTGTGCTCGGGGTGCTCACCCCCGACGGCCTCGATCGCTCGGGCCTACGCCGGATCGAGCCGGCCGCCCCGGCCGGAGAGGCCGGAGAGGCCGCCCCGCCTGCGTAGCCGGACAGCCGGCCCGCTGGGTCAGCCCCTCAGGTCTTCGGGCTCTCGGGCAGGCCGTCGTTGAAGGCGCGGTAGGTCTCGTAGATGTCCTTGCAGGTGGCGCACAGCGGCAGTTTGGACGGGTCCCGCTGGGGCACGAACACGACGCCGCACAGCGCCTCGAGAGGGGTGCCGTAGACCCGGGCCTCGACCACCCGGGCGACAGCGTCGCCGCCGTCGGACTTCACGATATGGGCGGCATCCGGCTTCCCGGTGCGCAGCTCCTCGTCGGGACGGGTGTCGACGACCTCGCCCACGCCGGTGCTCAACGGTGCGACCATGCCGGCCGAGCGTACCGGCCGGCGGACCTCTAGCCCGCCTGATGAGCACGCCCTGGTGTCGAGCGGTCCCGGGCGACCGCTCAACCTGCCCGGAGGCCGGGCGACGGCCCGGGTGCCAACCGGGCGATGGCGGCCACCGCCTTGTAGGCGGCCTCGGCCGGGCCCAGCTCGTCGGGCCGGAGCAGGTTGGCCATGATCCGCAGCACCCACTCCATCAGGGTCCGCGAGCGCATCCCGGTGCTCACCAGGGCCCGCATGAGGGCCGGGTGGCCGATGATCTTCACGAAGGCGCTCGCGACCTTGTAATAGAGCTCGTACTCCTCCTGCACCCGGCGGGGGTAGGCCTGGAGGGCCCGGCCGTCGCCGGTGGTCAGCGCCTCCGACACCGCCGCCGCCGCCATTCGGCCCGTCTCGTAGGCGTAGCAGATGCCCTCCCCGTTGAAGGGGTTGATGGCGCCGCCGGCATCGCCGATCACAAGGTGGGTCGGGCCGATGGTGGGCGACAGTGAAAAGGCCATGGGCAGCTTGCCGCCGGTTGCCGGCCCGCACGACGTCTCGGGCCGGATGCCCCACGAGCCGGGGGCGTAGGCGGCGAAGGTGTCCATGAGGTGCGTGGTGTTCACCGACTTCCACCGCTTGGACGTGGACAGCAGGCCGACACCGACGTTGATCCGCCCGTCGCCCACCGGGAAGATCCACCCGTACCCCGGCAGCACGGTGCCGGATTTGTCACGGATGTCGAGGTGGCTCTCGATCCAGGGCTCGTCGTGGCGGGGGGACTCGTAGTAGCCCCGGATGGCCAGGCCCATGGGTCGGGAGCGATCGCGCCTGGTGCCGATGGCCCGCCCGAAGCGGGAGTTGGCCCCGTCGGCGACCACCACGTACTCGGCAGTGACCTCGGTGGTGGTGCCGCCCGCCGCCTTGGCCTTCACCACCGCGCCCCGAACGGTGGCGCCGTCGACCAGGGGGCTGACTGCCTCGGACTCCTGCCACACGGTGGCGCCCGCCTTCTCGGCCTGCTGGGCCACCAGGTGGTCGAGGTCCTTGCGGGTGACGACGTAGCCGTGCGTCGGGAAGTCGGGATGCTCAGGCCAGCGCAGCTCCAGCGTGCGCCCGAAGGCCATGGACCGCAACCCGTCGAAGCGGTGGTGGCCGGCCAACGCGTCGGCCAGGCCCATGTCGTAGAGCTGCTTGACCGAGCGGGGCGTGAGCCCGTCGCCGCACGTCTTCTCGCGGGGGTAGGCCTTCTTCTCGACCAGGAGCACGTCGTGGCCGGCCTCGGCCAGCCAGTAGGCGCAGGCGGCACCGGACGGGCCGCCACCTACGACCAGCACCTCATGGCGTGCGGTGCTGCCCGGGTCGGTGCCCGTCACGGTCCGGCTACAGCTCCGTGCGTTCGTAGAGCACGACGGCGGCCACCTGTTCGTCGGAGAGGCTGGAGAACGCCGGCATTCCACCGGTGGCGGGGCCGTGCTGACCGCCCTCGCGGTCCTCGGCGCCGTACAGCTGGCCCTTGAACGGCGCCGAGCCGGTCTTCACCCACGAGATGTGGTCCTTCTCGTCCGGGAACGTCTTGGTGGCCTCGCCACCGTGCAGGCGGGGGCCGACGCCACCCTCGCCGGAAGCCCCGTGGCACGACGAGCACCCCTGGGACCGGTAGATCTGGGCGCCGAGGGCGGCGCCGGTGAGGGCCTCCGCCTTCTGGCGTGAGCCGAAGGCGCCCACATACAGCACACCCCAGAACGGCAGGATGACCAGCACGGGGATGATCCACACCGGGATCCGAGCCTTGGCCGCCTCGGGCCGGAGGTAGGTGGGGACCGGCTTGGCCTCCTCGACCACGGCGGGGGCGGCGGTGGCCACCGTCGCCGGCGCGGCGGCGGGCGCCACCGTGGCCGGCGCGGCCGATGACGGCGCACCAACCGGGGCGCCGCCCGAGGGGGCCGCGGGGGCGCCGCCGCCAAGGCCGAGCGCCGCCCGCCGCTCGCGGGAGCGGGCCAGAAGGTGCTCGGGGACTTCGGTCACGCAGGAACCTCCGACGGTCGACGGCCGATGCCCCGAATGTACGCGCCCCGGGCCGGTACGGACCAAGCGAGCCGCCCGGCGGGCCCCGCCCGGCGATGTGAAGAACGGAAAGGGGTCGTGCTAGAACCGATCCGGTCGCCCGGAATCGACGTCCAGCGCCGCCCGGGTAGAATTGTGAAAGCAATCACGAGCACGCTGCAGGGAGATAGTGGATGGTCGCCTTCGTTGCCTCATTGATCATCACGTTCGTGATGTGCGGCATCGTCGCGCTCGTGGGTCGGCGGCGCCCGCCGGGCACTCCGCTCACGTGGGGCGAGGGTTTCCTGGCCGGTACGTTCATGTTCGCCCTGATGCTCATGTTCTACGGCGTGGTGCCGAACGAGTGGCTCCTGTTCGCCGGCAAGCTGGGCTGGCGCACCGATTCGCTCGGCGTGCCCACCCCGTTCGGCCGGCTGTGGCCGCACGGCCTCACGTTCTTCGGTCGCGGCAAGGTCACCATCACCGCATCCGCCATCGGCGACATGATCGCCGGCGCCTTCTACGTCATCTTCTTCGTGGCCCAGATCGCGGGCTGGCTCTGGTGGCAGAAGCGTGGCAAGAAGACGGCGCCGCCGCCGGCGATCGAGCTGTCGGCCTTCGGTCGGCCCCTGGTGAGGAAGGCCTGACGAATGGCCAAGACCGAGGCGAACCCGCCCATGCCCGCCTTCCCCGGTGAGTACGTGCTCACCGAGGTGGCGCCCGAGGACCTGTCGAAGGCGGTCAAGCCCAAGCAGTTCCTCCACATCGACCAGTCCGAGTGCATCATGTGCGAGGGCTGCGTCGACATCTGTCCGTGGAAGTGCATCCACATGCTCTCCACGGAGTCGATCACGGAGGCGCCCAACACGTCGCAGCCGGGGCTCGACCCCGACGACCACGTGGTCTTCGTCGTCGACGAGGACGTGTGCACCCGCTGCGGCCTCTGCGTCGACCGGTGCCCCACCGGCGTGATCATCATGGGCAAGGCCGGCGTGGCGCCTCGCGAGGGCGACCGCCACCAGCGTGACAACAAGCACGGGTACTCGTACGGGATGCGCTTCTGATGCGCTCTTCGGAACTCACCCACACCGACCAAGGGAGTATCACGAACGTGCGCGGACTTTGCGCAGGGTTGCGGTAGCGAACAGTGGCGAAGCGCATTGCCCCGGCCGAGATGTCGAGGAAGCTGAGCGAGCGGGTCGAGAAGGTCCAGGGCTCGCAGTTCTGGGCCTCGGTGTTCCGGCCGGGCTCCATCTTCCGCAAGGGCTACACCGACAGCCCCAGGAACCGGTCGTACGTGATCATGAACTCGGTGCTGTACCACCTGCACCCGGTGAAGGTGAAGCGCCACGCCGTGAAGGTCAGCTACACGCTGTGCCTCGGCGGCCTCTCCTTCTTCTTGTTCATCATGCTCACCGTCACGGGCATCTTCTTGATGTTCTTCTACCGGCCCACGGCGGCCAACGCGTGGAACGACATCCGCACCTTGCACACGTCGGTGGCCTTCGGCCTCCTCGTGCGCAACATGCACCGATGGTCGGCCCACCTCATGGTGCTGTCGGTGTTCCTGCACATGGCTCGCGTCTTCTACCACGGGGCCTACAAGCCGCCCCGGGAGTTCAACTGGGTCATCGGCGTGATGCTGCTCATGCTCACGCTGCTGCTCTCGTTCACCGGCTACCTGCTGCCCTGGGACCAGCTGGCCCTCTGGGCGGTCACCGTCGGCACGAACATGATGGGCTACACGCCGGTCTTCGGGAGCCAGGTCCGGTTCGTGCTCCTCGGAGGAGCCGAGATCGGCACCGACACGCTCCTGCGCTGGTACGTGCTGCACGTGCTGATGCTGCCGTTCGTCATCGTCATCTTCATGGCCGTCCACTTCTGGCGGGTCCGCAAGGACGGCGGGATCTCCGGGCCGCTGTGATGACGATCGCCCCCACTCGCCCGTTCCACGGAGGGTCTCATGGCTGAGGTTCCCGACCATCTGCTGCAGCGGTCACGTGATCGTCGCGCCTTCCTTGATACCCAGGGGAGTGGCGGTGGGGGCTCGGCGGCGGCGGAGCCCGCCGGCGACCCCGGGAAGATCCCCACGTCGCTGCTCGAGCGGAGCACGGCGGGCGGGGGCGGTACGGCCACGGCCACCGCGCCCGCCACCACCCGCCCGCCGGCCGCACCGGCCGCCGGCCCGGCCGGCCACACCCAGCGCCTGCTCACCGTCGTCAAGGCCGGCTCCATCCAAGACGTCAAGGCCGTTCCCACCGACAAGGTGCACACATGGCCGCACCTGCTCGTCGGCGAGTTCGTTGCCACCATGGCCATGACCGCCTTCTTGCTGGTGTTCTCGGCGGTGGTCAACGCGCCGCTGCTCGGCATGGCCAACCCCAACCGCACGCCCAACCCCTCCAAGGCGCCGTGGTACTTCCTCGGCCTCCAGGAGCTGCTCACCATGTTCCACCCGATGGTGGCCGGGGTCACCATCCCGGGCATGGGCCTCATCGCGCTGGGGGCGGCCGGCTACATCGACAAGAACCCGAGCAACAAGCCGGAGGACCGCAAGTTCGCCATCGCGCTGATGACGCTGTTCCTGATGTTCTGGGCCACCCTCGTGATCATCGGCTCGTTCTTCCGCGGCGAGGGGTTCAACTTCATCCTGCCCTGGCGGCAGGGCGTCCACGACATCTTCGACCTCTAGGAGCACACGAGTCATGGACAGCAGTGCCGTCGTACTGATCGCCGTCGTGGTGGTCGTACTCCTCGGAGGCCTCTTCGTCTTCACGACGTCGGCCAGGCGCGACCGGGCGTCCGCGTTGGGCAAGGTCCGCCAGGAGGCGCGTGACGAGGCCGCGTCCCTCCTGTCGCACGGCGACGAGGGCGGGCCCACCGTCAGCGGCCGCGAGGTCGAACGGGCCGCCCTCCTCTCCCGCCGGGGCGGAAGCCTCGTCGTGGTCGCCCCGGGCGGCGCTCCTCCTGCGCCGCGGGCGCCGATGGACCCCGAGGCCCTCGGCGTCACCCGCCGCCAGTTCTTCAACCGCAGCATCGTCGGCTTCTTCACCCTCGGCCTCACCGGCTTTGGCGCCGCCTCCATCGGCTTCTTGTGGCCGACGTTGTCGGGTGGATTCGGGGCCAAGATCAAGGTCGGCAAGCTCGACGAGATCCTGGGCGAGATCCGCACCAAGAAGGCGCCCTTCTACCTGGCCGAGGCCCGTACCTGGATCACCGCCTACCCCGCCGACGCCACGGGCAAAGCGGCGAAGGCCTACCAGGGGGCGGTACTCGAAGGGATGAAGGAGGGCGTCGTCGCCCTCTACCAGAAGTGCGTGCACCTCGGTTGCCGCGTGCCCTTCTGCGGCAGCTCCCAGTGGTTCGAGTGCCCCTGTCACGGGTCGAAGTACAACCGGGTGGGGGAGAAGAAGGCCGGCCCCGCTCCCCGGGGTCTCGACCGCTTCGAGGTCGCCGTGAGCGGCGGCGTGCTCACCGTCGACACGGGCAAGCTCATCCAGGGCCCCGTCATCGGCACCAACACCACTGGCCAAGAGGCCGAGGGCCCCCACTGCGCATGAGCCTCTTGATCGCAGCATTCACGACCCAGCAGAAGGTCGGCTTCGCCACCGTCGTCGCCGCCGTCATCGGGACGGCCGGTTTCGTCCTGAGCCACCTGAGGAAGGAGGGGACGCCCCCTCCCGGCGCCGAGATGGAGTTGGCGCCCAACCGCCGGCCCTACTTCGACGACGACGCCCTCGAAGGTCACCGCCTCGACCGGGCTCTGCTCGCCGGCCTCGTGCTCATGGTCATCGTGGCCGTCGGGCTGCCCCTGTACTGGGCCCGGGAGCCAAGCCGCCAGCAAGGCGCCGTACGCGGGTTCGACGAGCGGGCCGTCCACCGCGGCTTCATCCTCTTCCAGCCGTCCGGTTCCCCGGTCCCCGAGGGCAACATCGGCCACTTCGGCTGTGGCGGGTGCCACGGCACCGACGGCCAGGGCGGATCGACCAACTACGTCATGCCCGATCCCCTCGATGCCACCAAGCCTCCGCGGGTGGTCAGCTGGCAGGTGCCCGCCCTGAACACCGCGCTGCTCCGCTTCAGCAAGGACGAGGTGAAGACGATCCTCATCTACGGCAGGGCCAACACACCCATGCCGGCATGGGGCGTCATGGGCGGCGGGCCCATGAACGACCAGCAGATCGACGACCTCGTCGCCTACATCGGCTCGATCCAGCTCGACCCCGCGAAGGTCCGCAAGGAGAACCTCGACAAGTACGGCACCGACGGGGCCAAGCTGTTCGACGGCTTCTGCTCCCGGTGCCACACGCTCGGCTGGTCCATCGGTGAGCCGGCCGAGGTCGGCGGCGGCGCTTTCGGGCCCAACCTCACGAACGGCGAAACGGTGCGCCAGTTCCCCGACGCGAAGCTGCACGCCGAATTCGTCACCGAGGGCTCGGAATACGCCAAGCCGTACGGCCTGCGAGGAGTGGGCGGCAACGAGGGAGGCGGCATGCCCGGGTTCGGGAAGATGCTCACCAAGGAGCAGATCGAGGCCATCGTCGAGTACGAGCGGTCCCTGTGATCCACCTTCTCGCCGGACTCACCTGGGACCCGCAGATCCGGGGAGCTGCCATCGTGCTCGCCGGCATCGTCATGCTGCCGGGAAGCGTCTATCTGCTGCTGGCCACCAACATGGGCGCCAAGATGGGCTTCGCCCTCGCCGTCACCGGCCTCAGTGGCTGGATGACGATCATGGCCACCGTCTGGCTGGTCTTCGGCATCGGCCTCAAGGGCCCCGAGCCGCAGTGGAGGGCGAAGGAGGTCTTCAGCGGGCCGGTCTCGCAGTCCCTCCTCAACGTGGCCGCCGGCTTCCCGAAGGGTTGGGAGGAGCTCACGACCGGCGACGCCGAGCTGGCCGACGCCCAGGCCACGTCCGACAAGCTGTTGGCACCCAGCGCGGCGTCACCGGCGGGTCACGAAGGCAAGGCGCCCAAGGCCGACCCGGTGGCGGAGCGCTTCGTGTCCCCCTTCTCCACCACGAGCGACTACGTCCTCCTCCACGGCTACAAGCACGGCGGCGAGACGTACTTCTTCACGCTCCGCCACCGCCCCCACTACGTGCTGATCCAGGTCAAGCCGGCGCTGTTCAAGGAGCCGCCGTCCGGGCTGAAGCCCCAGCCCGATTTCACGGCCCCCACCACCACCGTCGTCATGGTCCGCGACCTCGGTCATCTCCGGCTCCCGCCGTTCCTGGTCATGATGATGTCCGGGATCGTGTTCGGCGTGTGCTGCTGGAACCTCCACGAGCGGGACAAGGAGATCATGCGGGCGCGGGCCCTGGTGCCGGCTACGTAGAAACCGGCCGATCCGGCCGGTTTGGGCCTCCCCCGGCCGGTCGCCAGCGGCTAGCCTCACCGGTCGATGGCGCCGCCCCATGAGTGAGTACCTGCCCATTCTGATGTTGATGGTGCTGGCCACCGTTTTCGCGGCCGGTTCGTTCATGGGCGCCAGGATCCTGGGCCCCCGCCTTCCCACGTCGGCCAAGTCGGCGCCCTACGAGTGCGGCATCGTGCCGGGAACGTCGCCGCCCGAGCGCTTCCCCGTCCGCTTCTATCTCATCGCGATGATCTTCATCATCTTCGATATCGAGATCGTCTTCCTCTACCCGTGGGCAGTGGTGTTCGACCGGCTCCAGGTCTTCGGCCTCATCGAGATGGTGGTGTTCGCCATCGCGGTGTTCGTGTCGTTCGTGTACCTGCTGAGCAACGGCGCCCTCGACTGGGGACCCGCCAAGGTGCGGCGCACCGAAGATACCGGGCGCACCGCCGAGTCCACCGTCCGCCGCGTCGGCCGCCACGAGGAGGCTGCTTAGCCTCATGCCGGGTATGGAGGACCTGAGCCACAACTTCCTCACCGGTCGCATCGAGGACCTGGTGAAGTGGGCTCGCAGGAACAGTGTCTGGCCGGCCTCGTTCGGGCTGGCCTGCTGCGCCATCGAGATGATGGCCACCGGCGCGTCGAACTTCGACATCAGCCGCTTCGGCATGGAGGTCTTCCGGGGCTCCCCCCGCCAGGCCGACCTCATGATCGTCGCCGGCCGGGTCTCGCAGAAGATGGCGCCGGTGCTGCGCCAGGTCTACGACCAGATGATGGAGCCCAAATGGGTCATCTCCATGGGCGTTTGCGCGTCGAGCGGCGGCATGTTCAACAACTACGCCATCGTCCAGGGCGTCGACCAGATCGTGCCTGTCGACGTGTACGCGCCGGGTTGCCCGCCCGGCCCGGAAACGTTGCTGCACGCCATCCTCACCCTCCACGAGAAGATCCGCACCGGCGAGATCATGCGGCGCCGGGGCGCCACCGGCGCCGGCGCTGGTCTCGACCTGCCGGGCGACGCCCCCAGGGCCCACCTGGCCGTGGGCACCCCCAAGTGAGCGACCGGAAGGTCGACGAGGAAGAGGTCCCGGAGCCCGCGCCGCCCGAGTTGCTCCATGGCGCGCCCGTGAGCTGGTCGGCCGGTCAGAAAGTGGTGCATCCCGACCGCGCCTCCTACCTTGCCGTCGTGGAGGCGTTGAAGGACGACGGCTTCAACGTGTGCATCGACCTGTGCGCGGTCGACTACCTGGCCCAGCCGTCCCGGTCCCTCCCCGACGACGTCGCGGCCGAACGCTTCGAGGTCGTGGTGAACCTGGTGTCCCACAGCCGGCGCGAGCGACTGCGAGTGCGTGTCCAGGTCCCCGAGGACGACCCGGTGGTCATGTCGCTGTTCGCGCCGCACCCTGGCAGCGAGGCGATGGAGCGCGAGGCCTTCGACCTGTTCGGTGTGCGCTTCGACGGCCATCCCGACCTCACCAGGATTCTCATGCCGGAGGACTGGGAGGGCCATCCCCTTCGCAAGGACTACGCCACGGGGCGGGTGCCGGTGCAGTTCAAGGCCGCCCCGGCGTCGCGGTGAGGGCACTTCGTTGACCGCGCCCCTGCCCGGGACCGAGGCCGCGGCGATGGCCGGCACCTCCGAGGGCGCCCAGGAGCTGCACCGCCGCACGGCCACCGACCCGCTCGAGTTGCTGCGCGAGGAGGGCGGTGTGCTGCGCCTGCCCGAGGGCCTGGTGCTCGACCCTGGCGACATGAACGTGGAGATCGCCGAGGACGAGACCATGATCATCAACATGGGGCCGCAGCACCCCAGCACCCACGGGGTGCTCCGCCTCATGCTCGAGCTCGACGGCGAGACGGTCATCCGCTCCAAGCCGGTCGTGGGCTACCTGCACACCGGGATGGAGAAGACCCAGGAAGAGCTGACGTACATCCAGGGGTCCACCAACGTCACCCGGATGGACTACCTGGCCAACTTCTTCAACGAGACGGTGTTCTCGACGGCGGTTGAGACGCTGCTCGGCGTCGAGGTGCCCGAACGGGCCACCTGGATCCGCATGCTCTTCATGGAGCTGAACCGGCTCTCGTCCCATCTGCTGTTCATGGCCACCAACGGCATGGACCTGGGCGCCATCTCGATGATGCTCTACGGGTGGCGCGAGCGCGAACTGGTGCTGGCGTTCTTCGAGCGCACCACCGGCCTGCGGATGAACTGCAACTACATCCGCCCCGGCGGCGTGGCAGTCGATCTGCCCGACGGGTGGCGCGAGCAGGTCCTCGCCATCTGCGAGGCGATCCTGCCCCGCCTCGACGAGTACGACACGCTGCTCACCGGTCAGCCCATCTTCCAGGAGCGCACCCAGGGCGTGGGCGTCATCACCCCCGAGGTGGCCATCGCGCTGTCGGCCACCGGCCCCGTGCTGCGATCCACCGGCATCGCGTGGGACCTGCGGCGCGACATGCCGTACATGTATTACGACCAGCTCGACTTCGACGTGGTCGTCGGAAGGTACGGCGACGCCTTCGATCGCTACGCCATCCGCCTCAACGAGATGCGGGAGTCGATCAGGCTCATCCGCCAGATCGTCGACCTGGTGCCGGGCGGCGACTACCGGGTGCAGGACAAGAAGGTCACGCCGCCGCCCCGGGCCCGCATCGACGAGTCGATGGAGGCGCTGATCCACCACTTCAAGCTGTTCACCGAGGGCTTCAAGGTGCCGGCCGGGGAGACCTACGTCGCCGTGGAGTCGCCGAGGGGCGAGATGGGCGGGTACCTGGTGTCCGACGGGTCGGCCAAGCCGTACCGGTTCCACATGCGCGATCCCTCGTTCGTCAACCTGCAGACGCTGCCGGTGATGCTCCGGGGCGGCTTCGTGGCCGACGCGGTGGCCGTCATCTCGTCGGTCGACCCGGTCATGGGGGGGGTCGACCGCTGATGGCACGGCTGAGCGCCAGCAACGAGAAGCGGGCCCGCGACCTCATCGCGCTGTACCCCGAGGCGCGGTCCGCCCTCATCCCCATCCTCCACGTGGCCCAGGAGCAGGACGGCTGGCTCACGCCCGACGCCATCGCCCACACGGCCGAGCTGCTCGGGCTCACCGCCGCCGAGGTGTACGGCACGGCCAGCTTCTACGACATGTTCTTCACCCACCCGGTGGGCCGCCACCTGGTGTCGGTGTGCACCAACATCGCCTGCCTGCTCAACGGCGGGTTCGAGCTGCTCGAGCACGCCGAGTCCACCCTCGGCGTGTCCGCCGGGGGCACCACCCACGACGGCGAGTTCACCCTCGAGGAGGTGGAGTGCATCGCCTTGTGCGGGGAAGCGCCCTGCCT
>Ga0307504_10000246_pt1 | contig 11395 bp, 11 predicted proteins | sample 19_S_MG_FD_194516 | JGI IMG/M metagenome (GOLD analysis project Ga0307504, IMG submission 194516) | Soil microbial communities from Populus trichocarpa stands in riparian zone in the Pacific Northwest, United States - 19_S | ecosystem: Environmental > Terrestrial > Soil > Riparian zone > Trees... | reverse complement strand
GAGCAGCCCCTTCTCCTTCTCCGAGGCGCTCTTGGCCAGGTCGAAGGCCTGGTGCTCGATGTGGGTCTCCTTCTCCTTGCGGGCCTTGGCGATCTCCTCCTCGAGCTGCTTGTAGTCGGTGGGCGTTGACATGCGCCGGATGCGCAGCCGCGACCCCGCCTCGTCGATGAGGTCGATCGCCTTGTCGGGCAGGAACCGGTCGGAGATGTAGCGGTCGGCCAGGTTGGCCGCGGCCACCAGGGCCTGGTCGGTGATGGTGACGCTGTGGTGCGCCTCGTAGCGGTCGCGCAGGCCCTTCAGGATCTCGATGGTGTGGGCCAGCGTGGGTTCGTCGACCTTGATGGGCTGGAAGCGGCGCTCGAGGGCGGCGTCCTTCTCCAGGTGCTTGCGGTACTCGTCGAGGGTGGTGGCCCCGATGGTCTGCAGCTCGCCCCGGGCCAGCATGGGCTTGAGGATCGACGCGGCGTCGATGGCGCCCTCGGCCGCGCCGGCACCGACAAGGGTGTGCAGCTCGTCGATGAACAAGATGATGTCGCCCCGGGTGCGGATCTCCTTCAGCACCTTCTTCAGGCGCTCCTCGAAGTCGCCCCGGTAGCGGGACCCGGCCACCAGTGCACCCAGGTCGAGGGTGTAGAGCTGCTTGCCCTTGAGGGTGTCGGGCACGTCGTTGGCCACGATGCGCTGCGACAGTCCCTCGACGATGGCCGTCTTGCCCACGCCGGGCTCACCGATCAGCACCGGGTTGTTCTTGGTGCGGCGGGACAGCACCTGCATGACGCGCTCGATCTCGCGCTCGCGCCCGATGACCGGGTCGAGCTTCTTCTCCCGGGCCTGGGTGGTGAGGTTGCGCCCGAACTGGTCGAGCACGGGTGAGCCTGACGGCGTCTCGGGGCTGCCGGTGCCCGGCGTGCCGCTGGTGGACGCGCCCTCCTTGCCGCCGGCGTAGCCGGACAGGAGCGTGATGACCTGCTGGCGGACCCTGGACAGGTCGGCGCCCAGGTTGACCAGCACCTGGGCGGCCACGCCCTCGCCCTCGCGCACGAGGCCGAGGAGCATGTGCTCGGTGCCGATGTAGTTGTGACCGAGCTGGAGGGCCTCGCGCAGGGACAGCTCGAGCACCTTCTTGGCCCTGGGGGTGAACGGCGGGGAGCCGGTGCCGGAGGACCCGGCCGGGCCGATGGTCTCCTCCACCTTCTCCCGCACGGCCTCGAGCGAGATCCCGAGCGACTCCAGGGCCTTGGCGGCCACCCCTTCGCCCTCATGGATCAACCCGAGCAGGATGTGCTCGGTGCCGATGAAGTTGTGGTTGAGCAGGCGCGCTTCCTCTTGCGCCAGCACGAGAACCCTTCGAGCCCTATCGGTGAAACGTTCGAACAAGTGACCGCCTCCTGCGTGGAGCGTGTGGTCTTGGGATCAGTCTACCCAGGGGTGCCGGCCTGGGCGATCGGGGGTCCGTCACCGTTTGTCGGTTCATCGGCGACGTGGCGTACGGTCTTAGCCGATGGTCAACATCGCCGAGTTGCTGAACCTTCCCCGGCTGGGGGACGACCTGGCCGGGCTGGAGGAGGCCCTCACGGCCTCGGTCGTGGCCGACGATCCCTTCCTCTCCCAGGTGGCGGGCCATCTGATCACCGCCGGGGGCAAGCGCCTGCGCCCCGCCCTGGCCCTCACGGCGGCCGCCGTGGGCGGCGTGGAAGCCACTCCCGACGTCGTGCAGGGCGGGGTGTCGGTGGAGCTGGTCCACCTCGGCTCGCTGTACCACGACGACGTGATGGACGACGGCACCAGCCGCCGGGGCGTCGAGACGGTGAACGCCCGCTGGGGCAACCTGGTGGCCATCCTGGCGGGCGACTTCCTGCTGGCCCGGGCCTCGGAGATCGCCGCCTCCCTCGGCAACGAGGTGGCCGGGCTGCTGGCCGCCACCATCGGCCGTCTGTGCGAGGGTCAGGTCGGCGAGCTCCGCACCGCCTTCGACGTGACCCGCACGCAGGACGCGTACCTCACCTCGATCGGGGGCAAGACGGCCTCGCTCATGTCGGCCTCGTGCCGGATCGGCGGCATCACCGCAGGCCTCGACCGGCATGCGGTCGACGCCCTCACCGCCTACGGGCACGCCTTCGGCATGGTGTTCCAGATCCGCGACGACATCCTCGACGTGGTGGGCACCGACGAGTCGCTCGGCAAGGCGGCCGGCCAGGACCTGGTGCAGGGCACGTACACGTTGCCGGTGATCCACGCCCTCCGCCACCCCGAGGCCGGCGACGAGCTGCGGGCGCTCCTCGGCAAGCCCCTCGACACCCCCGAGCGCGACAAAGCCCGCGACATCGTCCGCTCCACCGACGCCATCGCCGCCGCCCGGGCGGCCGCCTCCGGTTACGCCGACCAGGCCGCCGGCGCCGCCCGCGTGTTGCCCCCTGGTCCGGTCGCCGACGCCATGGCCCAGCTCGGCCACAACCTCCTGGCCGACGTCAGCAGCTAGTTGTTCCACCGCCCCAGCGGTTCTGGTCTCGAAAACGACATCGAAACGATGTCGTTTTCGAGACCAGAAGCCTTGGGGGGGCCTACTGCTCGGGTCGTAGGGTGGGGAACAACAGGACGTCGCGGATGTGGTGGGCATCGGCGAGGAGCATCACGAGGCGGTCGATGCCGATACCGAGGCCGCCCGTGGGGGGCATGCCGTACTCGAGGGCGCGGAGGAAGTCCTCGTCGAGCTCCATGGTCTCCTTGTCGCCGGCCGCCTTCTGCCTGGCCTGGTCCTCGAAGCGGGCCCGCTGCTCGTCGGGGTCGACCAGCTCGCTGAAGGCGTTGGCCAGCTCCCGGCCGGCCACGATGGCCTCGAAGCGCTCGGCCAGCCCAGGCTTGCTCCGATGGGACCGGGCCAGGGGCGACACCTCCTTGGGGTAGTCGCACACGAACACGGGGCCCCACAGCGCCGACTCGGTGGTCTTCTCGTAGACCTCCAGCACCAGCTTTCCCGGGCCCCAGGCCGCGTCGACCTCCACGCCGTGAGCGGCGGCGACGGCCCCCAGCTCCTCGAGCGGCATGTCCACGTCGACGTGCACGCCGGCGTGTTCCTCGACCAGCTCGGTGAGGGTGGCCCGCCGCCACGGCGGGGTGAGGTCGAGCTCACGGTCGCCGTAGGTGAGCTTGGTGGTGCCGCGCAGCTCGGTGGCCAGGTGGGCCACCAGCTCCTCGGTGAGGCGCATCATGTCGCCGTAGTCGGCGTAGGCCTCATAGACCTCCATCATGGTGAATTCGGGGTTGTGGCGGGGTGACAGGCCCTCGTTGCGGAACGTGCGCCCGACCTCGAAGACCTTCTCGAAGCCGCCCACCACGAGGCGCTTCAGGTACAGCTCGGTGGCCACCCGCAGGTAGAGGTCGGCGTCGAGGGCGTTGTGGTGGGTGACGAACGGCTTGGCCGGCGCCCCGCCGGCGATGGAGTGGAACACGGGCGTCTCCACCTCGACGAAGTCCCGTTCCTCGAGGAAGCGGCGCAGCAGGCTGATGGCGCGGCTCCGCAGCTGGAGGACCCGGCGGGACTCGTCGGTGACCCACAGGTCCACGTAGCGCTGGCGGTAGCGGGTGTCGACGTCGCTGAGGCCGTGCCACTTGTCGGGGAAGGGCCGGCGGGCCTCGGCCAGCAGCGTCCACCCGTCGGCCATGACGCTCAGCTCGCCCCTGCGGGTCTTCACGACCTCGCCCTGCACGCCGATCCAGTCGCCCAGGGACAGGGCGCAGAAGGCCTCGAACGACGGCGTACGGCCCTCCTTGGCGAACAGCTGGATCCGCCCGGTCGAGTCCTGCAGGGTGGCGAAGGCCAGCTTGCCCTGCACCCGGCGCAGCATGAGACGGCCGGCCACCGACACGGTGACGGCCGTCTCTGCCCCCGGCTCCAGCTCGTCGAACTCGGCGTGAAGCGACGCCGTGTCGCGGTCGCGCTCGTAGCGGTACGGGATCTCGGTCACAGGCGGCCTACTTCTCGGTCGTGTTGCGCTCGAACACCAGGCGCAGGCCGTGCAGGGTAAGCCAGGGCTCGTGGTGCTCGATGGTCTGCGACAGCGGGCCGATGACGCCGCTGAGGCCGCCCGTGGCCACGACGGTGGCCCCACCCAGCTCGGCCTGGATGCGGCGGCACATGCCGTCCACCAGGTCGGTGTAGCCGTAGAGAGTTCCCGACTGGATGCACTCCACCGTGGTCTTGCCGATCACGCTGCGGGGCTCCACCAGCTCGACTCGGCGCAGGGCGGCAGCCCGGCCGAAGAGGGCGTCGAGGCTGATCTCGATGCCGGGGACGATGGCACCGCCCAGGTACTCGCCCTTGGCTGACACCACGTCGAAGTTGGTGGACGTGCCGAAGTCGACCACGATGGCCGGCCCGCCGAACAGGGTGTGGACGGCCACCGTGTTGGCCACCCGGTCGGCCCCCACCTCCTTGGGGTTGTCGGCCAGGATGGCGGCGCCCGACCTCACGCCCGGCTCCAGGACGACCGTGGGCACGTCGAACCACCGCTCCGTCATGGCCCGAAGGGTGGCGGTGAGGGTGGGCACCGTCGACGCGATGGCGATGCCGGTGACGACGTCCTCGGCCGGGTAGCCCTCGAGATCCAGCAGCTGGGCCACCACCAGGGCGTGCTCGTCGGACGTGCGCTCGGCGTTGGTGGCGATGCGCCAACTCGACACCAGCTCGGGGCCGTCGAACAGGCCGAGGACGGTCTGGGTGTTGCCGGTGTCGATGGCGAGGAGCACTCAGTGCCCCGTATCGAGGTCGAGCCCGAGGTCGAGCGAGGGCGCCGACATGGTGAGCGCCCCGACCGAGACGAAATCGACCCCGGTGGCGGCATAGGCGCTGACCGTGTCGAGCGTGACGCCTCCGGACGCCTCGGTGAGCGCCCGGCCGGCCACCACCTCGACCGAGGCGGCCACCTCGGCGGGAGTCATGTTGTCCAGCAACACCGCAGAGGCCCCGGCAGCGACGGCCTCGACAACCTGCTCCACCGTGTCGCACTCCACCTCCACGGCCCGAAACGGCCACCGCGACCGCGCTGCGGCGACGGCGGCCGCCACGCCCAAGGCGGCGCGATGGTTGTCCTTCACCAGCACCATCTCCGAAAGGCTCCCCCGGTGGTTGTGCCCCCCACCAGCCCGCACCGCCGCCTTCTGCAAAGCCCGCAACCCGGGCAATGTCTTCCGAGTGTCCAACAGCCGAGTGGACGACGAGCCGAGGGCGTCCACGAACGACCGGGTCAGGGTCGCCACGCCGGACAGATGGCAAAGCAGGTTCAACGCCGTCCGCTCTCCACAGAGCAGCGACGCAAGCGGCCCACCGACTTCGACGACATTGGTTCCCGGCGCAAGGGAGGCGCCATCGGCTACGAGGAACCGCACCGAGACGGAAGGGTCCACCTGCGCAAACACCTCGCCGAAGCAGGCTGCCCCAGCGAGCACCCCGTCCGACCTGGCGACCACGACCCCCGAGCCGGCAGCGGACGGCCTGACCAGCCCGGCCGTGAGGTCGCCGAGAGGCAGCACGTCCTCAGCCAGCGCGCGGGCGACGACCTCCCGAACGGCGACGAGAGGCGGATCGAACGGCCCCGCTACCACGACAAGCCCCCTTCTGGTCCCGGAAACGACATCGATACAGCGTCGTTTTCGAGACCAGAACGCGTGGGGACGGATGGTGTCACCGGATCACCAGCCGGTGCGCAAACTCCGGCCGGGCCTGGGGAAAGTCAATCCGACCATGGCAGCCCCGCGACTCCTCCCGGGCAGAAGCCGCCAGGACAAGGGCCTGCCCGACGATCAACAGGTTGGCGAGCTCGGGATCGCCGGACACGTCACCGAGCCCGTCGAGCACCGACGACGTGGCAGCCAGCGAGGAAGCGGAGCGGAGGACGCCTGCTCCCTCCGTCATGGCGTGCTGCAACACCGCTCGCGCCTTGACCAACTCCGCGGGACCGGCAACGGACAGGGCCCGGCGGGCGGGCACGCCAGGAGCGTCCGGCGACGCCCCGAGGACATCGCGGAGCGCACCAGCCGGCAAGGGACCGGAGCGACCGGACAACACGGCCTCGACGACCCGTGGCCCGAAGACCATGCCCTCCAGCAACGAGTTCGAGGCCAGGCGGTTGGCCCCATGGACGCCGGTGCAGGCCACCTCGCCACAGGCCCACAAACCGGGCAGGGTGGTCGCCCCGTCGAGGTCGGTCAGCACACCCCCCGACAGGTAGTGGGCGGCGGGCGCCACCGGCAACCAGTCGGTGGTGGGGTCCAGCCCCACCGCCCGCACCGAGGCGGCGATGGTCGGGAAGCGGGCGTCGAACTGCTCGAGTCCGGTGGCGTCGAGCCAGAGGTGCTCCACCCCCTGATCGAGCAAGCGCTCGGTCATGGCCCGGCTGACCTGGTCCCGGGGCAGCAGCTCGTCCACGAACCGCGCGCCGTTGGCGTCGCGCAGCAGGGCCCCGTGGCCCCGCAGCGCCTCGGACAGGAGGGGCCGGGGCATGGCCGGATGGTGGAGGGCCGTGGGGTGGAATTGCATGAACTCGACGTCCGCCACCGACACGCCGGCCCGCAGGGCCATGGCCAGGCCGTCGCCGGTGGCCTCCAGCGGGTTGGTGGTCACCGAGTACAGCTGGCCGGCCCCGCCGGTGGCCAGCAGCACGTGCTCGGCCCGCACCTCTCGGCGGACACCGTGCTCGTCGAGGGCCACCACGCCCCGGCAGTGCCCGCCCTCGACGATCAGGTCGAGGGCGAACCAACGCTCGAGCACGGCGGCCGCCGTCTCCCGCACGGCATCCACCAACGCCCGTTCGATCTCGGCGCCGGTGGCCGCCCCGCCGGCGTGCACCACCCGGGCTACCGAGTGGCCACCCTCGCGGGCCAGCTGGAGTTCGCCGGCGTGGTCCCGGTCGAACACCGCCCCCAGGGCGATCAGCTCGTTGACCCGCCCCGGCCCCTCGTCCACCAGGACGCGCACGGCATCGACGTCGCACAGGCCGGCGCCGGCGGCCAGGGTGTCGGCCAGGTGGAGGTCGGTGGAGTCCTCGTCCCCACCCAGCACGGCGGCGACGCCACCCTGGGCCCACCGGGTCGCCGATTGGGCCAACTCGGCCTTGGTGAGCACGCCCACCCGCAGGCCGGGCTCGGCCAGCGCGGCCCGGACGGCGGCCGACAGGCCGGCCACTCCGGAGCCGAGTACCAGCAGGTCGATGTCCACGGCCGGGCGAATCTACCGGGCGGCGGAGGCCGGGGCAGTGGGCACGTTGCGCCCGTCCACGTGCACCACGACCGGCTGATGGTCAGCCAGCTCGGCGTCCTCGTACTCGGCGTAGGAGATCACGATGACGCGATGGCCCGGCTCCACCAGGAGGGCGGCCGCTCCGTTGAGGCAGACCTCGCCCGGGCCGCCAGGGATGGCGTAGGTGACCAGCCGGGCGCCGTTGTCGACGTCGAGCACGTGAACCTGCTCGTGCTCGCGGATGTCGGCGAGGGCGAGGAGGTCGGCGTCGATTGTGACCGAGCCGACGTAGTTCACGTTGGCGTCGGTGACAGTGGCCCTGTGGATCTTGGACTTCAGCATCTGGCGCCTCATGGCGCGGTGGCCTCCAGGTTGTCGATCAGGCGGGTGCTGCCCACCCGGGCGGCGATGTACAGCCTCGTGGCCCCGGCGCCGGGGACGGCCTCGGCGTAGTCGAGCGTGACGAGGGGCTCGGCGGCCACCACCTCGGCCATGGCTGCGCCGAGGACGGCGGAGTCGCCGACCCCTTGCTCCACGAGGCCGCGACCGGCCAGCAGGGCCCGGTACAGCACCGGCGCGGCAGCCCGCTCGGCCGGCGACAGGTAGGCGTTCCGGCTGGACAGGGCCAGCCCGTCATCCTCCCGAACGGTGGGGCACGCCACCACCTCCACCGGGAACGACAGGTCTGCCGCCATGCGGCGGACGACCTGGAGCTGCTGGTGGTCCTTCTCGCCGAAGTAGGCCCGGCACGGCCCGGCGGCGTGAAACAGCTTGGCCACCACGGTGGCCACGCCGTCGAAGTGGCCTGGCCGCGATGCGCCCTCCCGGGCGTCGCCGATCTCGGCCACGTGCACCGTGGTGAGGGGCCGCTCGGGGAACATCTCCGCCAACGGGGGGGCGAACAGGTGGTCGACCCCTGCTGCCTCCACCAGTACGGCGTCGGCCTCCATGTCGCGGGGGTAGGCAGCCAGGTCCTCCGCAGGGCCGAACTGGAGGGGGTTGACGAAGATGGTCGCCGCCACCGCGTCGCACTCCTGCACCGCCCGGCGCAGCAGCGACAGGTGACCCTCGTGCAGGGCTCCCATGGTGGGCACGAGCCCCACCGTGCGCCCGGCGGCCCGCTCGGCGTCGAGCGCCTTGCGCAGCCCGGCCACCGTCTCGATCAGATCCATGTCGCGGTCAACCGGCCTTCCCGTTCCGGCCCCCTGCCGGGGTGCCGTTCGTGGTTCCACGGTAGCCGTGTTCTTGGAAGCCGGAACTGCGGTACCCGGAGTCTCGGCTTCCAGGAACGCCCGGGCTACAGACTTCCGGCGGGCCGCACCGAGGGGTCGGCCGGCCGCTCCCTCACGAGCTCGGGCGCGAGGTCGTGCAGCGGGACGAGGACGAAGGCCCGATCGCGCAGGCGGGGGTGGGGAACGACCAGGTCGGGCTCGTCCACCACCAGGTCGTCCACCAGCAGCACGTCGACGTCGAGCGTCCGCGGCCCCCACCGCTCGGCCCGCACCCTGCCGGCCATCTCCTCCAGGGCCTGGCCGAGCTCGAGCAACTCCCGGGGACCCGACTCGGTATCGAGCTCGACCACCGCGTTGAGGTACGGCGGCTGGCCTTCGGGACCACCCACCGGGTCCGTCTCGTAGACCGGCGACACGGCCACGACGCCCGGCAGCCCGGCCACGGCCGCCCGTAGGTGGGCCCGCCGGTCGCCCAGGTTGGACCCGAGGGCCACGAACGCCCGCACGGCCGATCTACCGGGCGCGGGTGAGGCGCACGCCGGCGGTAGCCAGGTCGGCCGGCACGGGCGGGCGCAGCTTGCGGACGGCGACGGTGACGGCAGCGACCCTGGCGTCGGCCAACACCGCCTCCGCGATCTGCTCGGCAACCCGCTCGAGGAGGGCGGAGGGCGGCCCGGCGACGACGCCCACCACAGCCGCCACCACGGCGCCGTAGTCGAGGGTGTCGGCCAGGTCGTCGGTCCGGCCGGCGGCCGACAGGTCGAGGACCACGTCGAGATCCACCTCGAAGGGCTGGTCCCTTTCCTGCTCCTCCGGCAGGCAGCCGTGGCGGCCGAGCACCCGAAGGCCCCGCAACTCGATGCTGTCTCGGGGAGTGCCGTCCACTACAGCGTGGAAGCGAGGGCGACCAGTTCCCGACCCGGGGGGCCCATCTGGCGCTGGACGATCCGCTCCACTACGGCGATCGCCTGCGGACCGGTCTCGATCATCCTGGTGACGAGAAGGTACCCGGCCATCACACCCATGAGACGGTCACCGAGATCCTCTTGGTGCACCAGGATCTTCTCGCCGGCCGCAAGCCATCCCCGGAGCTGGCCGTAGAGCTCGGGCAGCACGGTGCGAGGGTCGTCGAGGGCGCTGAAGGGTATGTGGGACCAGGTGACGCCGAGCTCGTCGTAGGCGTGCAGGTTGTGAGGCGACCCGAGCAGCGAGACCACTCGGTCGAAACCCTGCTCCCGCAACCAGATGATCTCCTCCTGGCGGCGCACCCGCCGGTGGTTGCGGGCATACCCGCCCGGCCGCTCGCTCACCGCCAGCTTGTCCTTGAGGATCCAGGTGAAATTCCGGGGCGCGAGCCCGGCCGCCCACTTGCCTCTCACGCCGCCACGTCCCCCACCAGGCGGGCCGCCTGCACGGTGGGGCCGACGTCGTGGACCCGCACCATGGCCGCCCCGTGCACCATGGCGAACACGGCGGTGGCGAGGGAGCCCGCCAGGCGGTCGTCGGCCGGGGCCCCACCGGCAAGCGTGCCGAGGAACGACTTGCGGCTGGTGCCCACCAGCACGGGGTAGCCCGCCGCCACCAGCGAACGGAGCTCCCGCAGCAGGAGAAGGTTGTGCCGGGGGAGCTTGCCGAAGCCGATGCCGGGGTCGACCCAGACCTCCTCCACCCCCGCCTCGGTGGCCATCGCCGCCCGCTCCAGGAGGTAGGCACGGACCTCGGCCACCACGTCGTCGTAGCGGGGGGCCACCTGCATCGATCGGGCGTCGCCCTGGCGATGCATCGCCACCCAGCCGGCGCCCGCCGCCGCCGCCACCTGGTAGAGCGAGGCCGACACGTCGTTCACGAGGGTGGCACCGGCCTCCAGGGCGGCCACCGCCACCGAGGCCTTGGTGGTGTCGATGGAGACCCGCACGTGGGCAGCCAGGGCGGCCACCACCGGAAGGACGCGCCTGCGTTCCTCGGCCTCGTCCACCGGGTCCGCCCCCGGCCGGGTCGACTCGCCGCCCACGTCGACCACCTGGGCGCCGTCGGCCGCCATCGACAGGCCGTGGGCCACCGCGCGTTCCGGGTCGGTGTACCGGCCCCCGTCCGAGAAGGAATCGGGGGTGACGTTGAGCACGCCCATCACGAGGGGGGCCATCACGGTGGAGCGTACCGGTCCCCCGCCCCGAACCGGCCCGGACCCGACAGGAATCTGCTCAGGGTCGGGATGGCCACACCCTGGTGAGCCGCGTCACCCAGCGGTACCGCAGGGCTGACGCGAAGGTGGCTTCGGCCGCCAGCTGCCCGATGGACGTGGACAGGGTGGGGTACACGTGGATGAGGCTGGACAGGTCGGTGAGACGCCGCTCGTCCTTGATGAGCAGGGCCAGCTCGTGGATCATCTCCCCCGCGGCGGCGGCCAGGACGCTGGCGCCCACGAGCCGTCCTCTGGGGCCGCAAACGGCCACGATGCGGCCGTCGGCGTCACCCTCGGCCCGGGCCCGATCCGAGTGGGACAGGTCGATGCGGCGGACCTCGACGTCGCTGCCGTACTCCGTCCTCGCCTCCGCCTCGGTGAGGCCGGCGTGGGCCAGTTCGGGGTCGGTGAACGTGCACCACGGCACCAGGTCGCTCACCGTCCCGCGACCGGGGAAGAACATGTCCCGCACCGCCCGCAGCGCCTCGTGGGCAGCGGAATGGGTGAAGAGGAAACGGCCCGCCACGTCGCCCGCGGCGTAGACCGACGGCACGGTCGAGCGCATGCGGTCGTCGACCTTGACCCCTCGCGGTCCCACCTCCACCCCGACCGCCTCCAGCCCGATCCCCTCCACGTTGGGTCTCCGGCCCACGCCGACCAGCAGTTCGTCGGCCTCCCAGGAGGTGGTCCGGCCGGCCTGGGTGCCGTGCACCACCTTGCCGCTCCCGCCCACATCCACCCGCCCGA
>Ga0307504_10000245_pt1 | contig 11408 bp, 13 predicted proteins | sample 19_S_MG_FD_194516 | JGI IMG/M metagenome (GOLD analysis project Ga0307504, IMG submission 194516) | Soil microbial communities from Populus trichocarpa stands in riparian zone in the Pacific Northwest, United States - 19_S | ecosystem: Environmental > Terrestrial > Soil > Riparian zone > Trees... | reverse complement strand
GCGCTCAGGCTCGACATCGACGCCGTTGCTGACGACCGCACGGAACGGAAGGGCCCAGGAGCCGTGGGTAGCGCGCGGGTGATGGTCGCGATCTCAGGTGATGACGTGGAGGATGCCATGCTCGTGGAGGAACTCGGCCAGGCCTTCCACCAGATTGAGTTCGGCCACATCCTCCACCGCCACCCACGCCGCTTCTGCCGCGTCGGACCCCGCCACCGGGTCGGCCGGGTCGAGGATGCTCACGCGGAAGTCGAGAATGACGAAGTGGTGGTCGGTGTCGATGCGCTCCACCCACCCGAGCGGTTCGTCGCACACGGCGTCGAGGCCCGTCTCCTCGGCCAGCTCGCGCAGCACAGCTTCGGCCAGCGTCTCGCCCCAGTCGACCCGGCCCCCCGGCACCGACCACTCACCGGCGGCAGGGCCGTGGCCCCGACGGATCAGGAGGAGGCGCCCCGCGTCGAGCGCCACCGCGCCGACGCAGACCTGCGGTCCCGGCCCTCTCCGCTCGCCTTCGACACTGACGGTCACTGAGGCTGCTCGGCCTCCAATCGGTGGTGCATGATCAAGAGCCGGGCCGTGAAGCCGGACTCCTCGAAGAAATTCTTGGTCTCCCTGGCCCCGGGCAGGGCGGTGGAGTCGACCCCGGCGCAACCGCGTTGGCGGAACCATGTCAGCAGTTGCTCCATCATGGCCTCACCGACGCCCACGGCGCGGGCGTCAGCCTCCACGAACAAGTCGCCGATGACGCCCAGGCAGCGTCCATCCCGAAGCGCCTCGATCCGCCCGGTGGCGTAGCCCATCACGGCGTCGTCGAGGAGGCCGGCCAGCACCACGGTGTCGGGATCGACGATGTCGCGCGCCAGGCCGGCGTCCACCGGCTCGGCCCGGGCCTCGCGCGCCACGAACACGGCGCCACCCCGCTCACGCGCCCCCAGTTCGGCGAGCGCCATCCGGCACAACTCCGCCAGCCGGGGCACGTCGGCCTCGGTGGCCGAACGGGCCGTCTCCACGTCAGGAGGCGGTCTGGATCTGGGCGATCCTGCTGAGGATCGTCTTGCGGCCGCGGGTGGCGGTCTCGTAGGCCCGTACGGACTCGAGCTCGTCGTCCGACAGGCCGTCGAGACGCTGGACGACCTGCGGCGCCGACAGGGCGTCGTAGCCAGGGATGGCCAGCGACTGGGCGACCGGCCCTGCACCTGGCCCCGACGGCACCGTTCCAGGAGCGTCGACCCGCTTCGCCGCAGCCGGCGCGGCGGAGCTGCCGGGCGCCGGTCCGGGCGTCGTCGCCGCGGAGCGCCGCGGATCGGGGACGATGCCGAGGCCGGCCAGCCGCTCACTCACCCTGCGAGCCACCTTGCCCGCCTCCCGCTGGCCCATGTCAACCGCCATCTTGCCGATGAAGCGGGCTCCGGTGGCCTCCTGGCGGCCCTTGGCGATCAGGCCTGGCAACTCGTCTCGGGCGGTGACGAGGATGCCGAGGGGCGCGTGGATCAGCAGGTCCACCGCCATCTCCACCGGCGACCGGTCGGCGCCGGCCGGCGGTGTCACACGCAGTCCCGGCACAGCAGCCGATCGGCGTCGGCCAGCTGGCTCGGGTGCTTGACCAGGAAGCAGGATTGGCAGACGAACTCGTCAGGTTGCTTCGGCAGCACCTTGGTGGTCGTCTCCACCCGTTCGTCCTGATCGGCGGCCTCCTCGGCGTCGTCGTCGTCGGCGACGACCAGCTTCTCCTTCAGGATGACATCGAGGCTGGCCTCCACGTCGTCCTCGTCGGCTTCGTCCTCCTCGTCCTCCTCGTCGTCGTCGTCGGTGGACGGCGCCGGCGACGGAGTGGCAACGATGGCATCGATGTCCGGCAGTTCGGCATCGTCGCCGGCGACGTCGAGGTCGTCGTCGAGGAGATCGTCCTCGGGCATGTCCTCCAGGTCGGCGTCTTCGAGATCCTCGGGTCCTGCTACATCCTCGTCGAGGAGTTCCTCGTCGACGTTGTCGTCAGCCATGACTTCCTCTGCGCAGCGGTTCGGGCGGGCGGAACGATACACCGCGACCGCCCACAACCCCGACGGGGCGGGGAGGACCCAGGAAGCCGTTGGTGCCATCCGGTGGCTCGACCGTGCGCATGCCGCGACGATGAGTTATTGGGACGTTCTCTACTTGGCTTCCTGGTTCCCCCGCAATGCCCGGCGACCACCCCCTCCAACTCCCCGAGGGGAACCGGAGGCCCACGACCTGGCGGTGGGGCGTCTCAGGGACGGGCACAGTCTGGCACGCCGTCGGATGGCGTCAAGTGCGTCATGACCTGCGGGTTTGCGCGTTCTCGCAGGTCAGAAGGGTTCTCCCGGCCTGGTTTTCCTTGATCAGAATTTCTGCCGGAGGGCCAGCACGTTCGCCACGTAGCGGCGCGTCTCAGGAAGTACGCCTTGCCGGCGCATCGAGGCCAGGCCCTGGTAGTACGACGACAGCGCCAGCGCCGCGTCGCCTTTGTTCTGTTGTAGGAGGTAGGCCAGGAAGCGGGCCGACATCCGGATGTTGTGCTCGACCTTGTTCGGGTCGAGTTTGGATCTGAGGAGCACGCCGTTCACGAACGCCACCGTGTCGGGCATCAGCTGACCGATACCGACCGCCTTGGTGGACGAGACCTTGCCGTTCTGCCAACCCGACTCGAGCCAGGTCATGGCCTTGAAAAGATCAGCGGGCACACCGAACTCGGCGGCGGCGGAGTCGAACTGGGGCATGAGGGCAAGGCGGTCGGGCTGCGCACGGAGGCGGTCCGGGAGCGGGGAGGTCGCGTTCGCGGCCGGCTTGGCCCGGCCGCCGGGCACGGGGACCACCAGGCGGTCGCCGACGCGCACCTTGTGGATGTCGGTGATGCCGTTGGCCTGGGCCAGGTCGGCCACCGAGACCCCCAGCGCCCTGGCCACCGCCGAGAGGGTGTCGCCCTCGACGATCGTGCGAGTGCCCGGGGCCGGGGCGCGCGACGCAGCTGCGGTGGGCATGGCCGACGCCAGACAGGCGACGGCGGCCAGCGCCAGGGCGCCGGAGAGGCGGCGCGTCAACACCACTTGGCCACGGTGGGATAGGGGTTCACGGACGGTCCGCCGCCGGGCTTGATCTCGAAGTGGAGATGGGGCGTGGTGCCCTTGGCATTGCCCGTGCTCCCCACCGTGCCGACGACGGTGCCCCGTTCGACCCGACCAGGTGGCGCCATCGTGTCGAGGTGGGCACCGTAGTAGGTGTTGCCGTCGTCACCCTTGAGGTAGTAGCCGTTGCCGGCCACCGCCCCGATGCTGTGCTCGACCGTGCCCCCCACATTCGCCACCACGTTCGTGCCCCTGGCGGCGAAGATGTCGACCCCGAGATGGCGGCGGCCGCCTTCGCGGGGCTGACCCCAACTGTCGCTGAACTGGTGGGGGCCCTGTACGGGGCAGAGCCAGGGCGGGCCGGGCACCTGCAGATCGGCGCCCTCCCGGATGAGGTTGGGGTTCTTCAGGCCGTTGGCCTGGACCAGGTCCGCCACCGTCGTCCCGTAGAGGCGGGAGATGGCGGCGAGCGTTTGCCCGGCGGCGACATGGTGCGTGCGCTCGCTCCCCACCACCAGATAGGGCGACGGGAGTGGCGGGAGTGGCGCTGGGGTGGCGGGCGCGGGCTCCCCCGCCATCGGGATGGTCAGCACCTGCCCGGCCCGCACCAGGTCGGGGTTGGCGATGTGGTTGGCGTTGACCAGCGCGTCGACGGGCACGCCCGTACGCCTGGCGACCCGGGCCAGGGTGTCGCCTTCACGGACCTTGTAGGTCGTCGCGGTGGCCGGCCCGGCCGTCACCGCCCCGGTGGCGACCGTCAGCAGCAGCGCTCCCATGGCCCGCAGTCGTCGCACCGGTCCTCCTCCGCCTGAACAACCACAGAACGCTACTCCTACCTCATCGTCAACATCAACCCCGTCCTCAACATCAACCCCGTCCTCAACATCAACCCCGTCCTCAACATCAACAACATCTTCACCAGGAGGGAGATCGGTCAGGGGCGGGACGAGCGGCGGGCCTCGGCCCGGCGTTCGGCCTCGAGGCGTTCGAGGTCGTAGGTGCCGTGGTCCACGAACGACATCATCGCCGCCACCAGGTGGTGGCCGGCCTGGTCGGCGATCAGGCGGTGCATCTCCTGGCACACCCGGCGGTACTCGGGATGGCCCTGCGGTCCGGTGCGCAGCTCCAGCATGTGCATGGCCGCCCGGGCGTTGAGCTGCATGGCATAACGGATCTTGTAGGCGAGAGCGACGGCGTAGGCGGCCTGTGCCGGGAACGACCCGGCGAGCGCGTCGTGCAGCTCGGCTGAGCGCTCCATCGCCTGGTCGAAAGCCGGCCGTTGCCCCGCCTCGTCGACCGCCTCGGGGCGCACGAACCCATGGGCCGGCGTGAGGGCCTGCCACTCGATGGTGAGCATCCGGTGGCGTTGGAGGTCCCGGAAGGCGCCGTAGTCCGACACCACGTCGAAGCGGTAGTCGGTGCGCTCCAGGGCCCGCCCCGGGCGCTGGCGCCGGTTCGAACGCTCCCCCATGTAGGCCCGTGCGACTGCCAGCTTGTCGTCGGCGCCCATGGTGCGCACCCGGGCCAGGATCTGGTCGTCCGGCAGGTCGCTGTAGGGGTACAGCATGGCCGCCACCAGCTTGTCCTCGGCGTCTGGGTCGAAGTCGGTGAGGGTGACCGCCGGGCGGTGCTCCGCCACGTCGTCACCCAGCAGCCGGGCCGTCGTTTCCTGCATGGCCGCGGTGTTGGTCTCCAGGTAGGCCGACCATGCCCCTCCCCGCTCGGGCATGTCGACCCGCTTGAGGAACGAAGGGATCACCTTGCGCAGCTCCTCGAGCATCATGGCCGCGTAGGCCCGAGCCTCGGGGAGCCCCGATGCCCGCATGCGCAGCAGCAGCATCTCGTAGGACTGGCCGGAACCGTAGATCCCCACGTTGGACAGGGCTGCGGCAGGCAGGATGCCTCGGAGGGCGTCGAAGGCCTTGGCCCGGATCGACTGGCGGTAGACGAAGTCCGAGTCCCCTGCCTCCTTTGGGTAGCGGGCGGCGAACCAGTCCTGCATCTGCGGCACCAGGGCGGCGTAGGTGTCGAACAGCCGGTCCATGTCGCCGACGTACCTGGCGCCGAGGGCGGAGGCGGTGACCCCGGGATCGCGGTGGTAGCGGTACCGGCCGTTGTCCCGGACGTCGTAGGCCACATAGCGGGTGGACTGCTCCAGATAGGCCATGAGGCGACCCCACTCCAGGACCTTGGTGAGCAGGTTGGAGGCCTGCTCACACGCCAGGTGGACGCCACCCAGCTGGGCCACCGAGTCGTCGCCGTACTCCAGGAACACCCGGTCGTAGAGCTGCTCGGCCCGCTCCACCCCCATGGTGGCGTCGACCGTGAGGTCGCCGGCCATGTCGAGGTCGACCACGAACTCGTCGAGGAACAGCCGCCGCAGGCTCTTGGCGGACCGGGAGTAGCGGGCGAACAGGGCACCCTTGACCACTTCGGGCAGGTTGACCAGGGCGAACACCGGCCGGTCGAGGTTGGAGAAATACCGGCGCAGGACGGCCTGCTCCTCCTCGGTGAAGGCCTCCGGCGCGTAGGTGGTGAACATGGCGGGACAGCCAGCGTACGGCCCGGCCTGGGCGGAACGGCGGACCGCAGAGCGCGCGCTACACGACCACGGTGAGTGCGTCGGGCTCGACCCGCACCAGAAGGTGGCGGGCTGTGCCCACTGGAGTGCCGTCCACGCTGACGGCCAGCAGGCGATCGAGCTCGACCTGGACGGCCGACCGGCGCCGTTCCTTGATGCGGGGATGCGGCAGGTGGGCGCCGTGGGGAAGGCGGGCCCGTACCTTGGCCAGGTCGGACAGCGTCAGGTCGGACTGGTAGGTGTCGAGCTTGGCATCGCCGGGGTGGGCCCGGGGGCCCAGGTTCCACTCCCCGAGCCACTGGGCGTTCATGGCCACGAAGCTGTGCCGCCAGAGCCGGTCCCTCGCCACCAGGTGCGCGACGAACAAACAGAGGCGCCCTTCCACCAGGGCCTCGCCCAGGTCAACCGGAAAGGTGACGGCCGCCGGCGAGCGCAGCCGATCCTCGTCACCCGTCCCGCCGAGGGTGCGGCACAGGTCGCCGCCGAGGAGGCCGAGGGGCGGGAACGGCCGCCCCTCCCGCCTGGCCTCCTCCAGTACGGCCCGGGCCTCGGCGTCGGAGCGGACGACGACCCCGTCCCTGGGGAGCGGTCCCGGTGCCCCCCACGCCTTCCCCTTCTCGATGGTCATGCGTCGCTGCCGGCGGACGGCGCCGGGGCTGCGGCGGTGCCCACGACCGAGGAGGCGGCGACGACGCCGCGGAAGAGCTGGTCAGCGGCATTGCGGGCGGCGGAGGCGGCGGCGGGGTCGGAGGACACGTCGCCCAGCTGGCGGAGCAGGTCGATGAGCTGTTTGACGTTGCGCACGAAGTCGCCGCCGGAGATGTCGTCGCCGGCCAGCACGTCCTCCAGGGGCTCCCCCGCCGCCCACGCCATGGCCAGCGCCATGAATCCCGGGTCCGGGGCGCGGGTGAGGGGCAGGCCGGCGTCCTTCTCGGCCGCGTTCAGCTCCTTCGCCATGTCCTCTACGGCCAGCCATCGCCGGCGCAGCTCGGCCGTGGGGAACCGGGGGGCGGGCGGCGGACCCGGCCGGCGGTGCTCGTAGGTGAACACCGAGGCCAGGCCGGCCACGGCGGGGGCGTCGAGGCCGTCGAACACCCCGGCCCCCACCGCCTCCGCCACCAGCAGGTCGCACTCGTGGTACACCCGGGCCAGGCGCCGTCCGCCGTCGGTGAGCGCCCACCCGTCCACGTAGCCCCACGCGTCCAGCACCCGCAGGACCCGATCGAACTGGCGGGCCAGGCTCTCGGTGCGGCCCCTGATCCGCCGCTCCAGCCAGTCTGCCTCCCGCACCAGGCGCTCCACCCGTTCGGCCGCCCGCACGTGGGCCTTGGCGTCGGGGCATGCGGCCACCGGGTGGCGGTGCCGCGCCGGCTGGCGCTCCCGCCCGTTGCCGTGCTCCTCCCCACCGCTCAGGCGGGCGTTGGACAGCGCCTGGGCCACCGTGCGCTGGAACGTGGTGTTCGTCGGGGCGTAGGGCACCGGTAGCTCCACCCGGGCCCGGGGCCGGGGCGGCGAGCGGAAATCCCGCGGCGACAGGCTCACCTTGCGGCGCTCGGGCGTGAGGGCGGTCACGCGAACGTCGCCGCCCCGGCGCTGCGACGTGGACAGCACCGCCACCCGTCCGCCCGACCGGCCGGGCACCACCAGTACGTCACCCGGGCGCACCTTCCCGAGCGCCTCCGCCACCTCGGCGTCGGAGGACGTTTCCGGATCCCGCTGGAGGCGCCGGTACTCGTCCACGTCGCCCAGGTGGCAGGCGGCCCGCTCCCTCGCCTCGGCGAGAGCGGCGCGGGCCCGCTCCAGCTGCGCCTCCAGGCGCACCACGTCGGCGTCGGCCCGGTACTGGGCGAAGCTCAGGTTGAGCAGGTGGTGGGCGATGTCGGCCGGGTAGCGGCGCACCAGGTTCGCGGCCATGTTGTACGTGGGCCGGAACGACGACGACAGGGCGTACGTGCGGGTCGATGCGAGGCCTGCCACCTGGTCGAACGGCACGAAGGGCGACCACAACACGATGGCGTAGCCCACTTCGTCGATCCCCCGGCGGCCGGCCCTCCCGGTGAACTGGGTGTACTCCCCCGGCGTGAGCGGCTCGTGGCGCTCGCCGGTGAACTTGGTGAGCTTCTCGATCACAACCGAGCGAGCCGGCATGTTGATGCCGAGCGACAGGGTCTCGGTGGCGAAGACCACCTTGACCAGGGCGGCCGAGAAGCAGGCCTCCACCGCTTCCTTGAACGGCGGGACCAGCCCGGCGTGGTGGGCGGCGAACCCGTTCTCGAGCCCGTGCAGCCACGACTGGTAGCCCAGTACGTCGAGGTCGTCGTCGGACAGCTTGGCGACCTTGGCCTCGGCGATTGCCCGGATCTGGGCTCGCTCCTCGGCAGCGGTGAGGCGAAGGCCGTAGTCGATGCACTGGCGAACCGCGTCGTCGCAGGCCGCGCGGCTGAAGATGAAGAAGATGGCCGGCAGCATGTCCTCGTCGGACAGCCGCTCCACCGCCTCGGCCCGACGGGGCGTGTAGAGCCGGCCTCGCCGGGGCCGTCCCCGGTGGTCGGGCTGGCGCAGGGCCCGGTTGTCGACGGCGGCCGCCTCGGGGTTCGGTCGCCCGTCCACGAAGGTGGGCAGCAGGTGCAGGCGCTCCGAGCCCCTGTCCCCCACCAGGTACAGGTGGTGCAACTCCACCGGCCGGCGTTCCTCGATCACCGCCGTGGTCGCACCGCGCACCGTCTGCACCCAGTCGGCGAACTCCTCGGCATTGGACACGGTGGCAGACAGGCACACCAGGTCGACCTCCGGCGGGGTGTGGACGATGACCTCCTCCCACACCGCCCCTCGGTAGGGGTTCTGCAGGTAGTGAACCTCGTCGAGGACGACGTAGCGCAGCCCCTCCAGGGCCGGCGACCCGGCGTAGATCATGTTGCGAAGGACCTCGGTGGTCATCACCACCACGGGTGCATCGCCGTTGATGGCGTTGTCGCCGGTGAGCAGACCCACCCGCGCTGGGCCGTGGTCCCCGACCAGGTCGCCGTACTTCTGGTTCGAGAGCGCCTTGAGGGGTGTGGTGTAGAAGGTCTTGCCGCCCTCGGCCAGGGCCCGGGCGATGGCGTACTCGGCCACCACCGTCTTCCCCGACCCCGTGGGCGCGGCCACCAGCACGGAGCGGCCTGCATCGATGGCGTCGAGGGCCAGCAGTTGGAACGGGTCGGCGTCGAACCCCAGGCCGGCGAGGAACCGCTGGCGCACCACGGTCATGGCGCGACGGTGCCTATCTGTGGAGCAGCTTCCCGATGATGATCGAGGCCTCGTAGAAGACGCACATCGGGATGGCCATTGCGAACAGCGAGTAGGGGTCCTGGCTGGGTGTGATCACCGCCGCGATGATGAAGATCACGACCACGGCCGGGCGCCGCCACCTGGAGAGGCGCCGGCTGGTGAGGACATTGGCCAGCTGCAGGAACACCAGGAGCACGGGGAACAAGAAGGCGACCCCGAACGCCAGTGCCACGAGGATCACGAGGCGCAGGTACTTGGACGGGCTGAGGATGGGCGTGAGGTTGTTGCCACCCACCGACAACAAGAACTGCAGGGCCTTCGGGAAGGTGAGCCGGGCCATCAACGCGCCCAGGCAGAACAGCGTGACCGACGAGGCGACGAACGGTACCGCGTAGCGCTTCTCGTTCGGGTTGAGGCCCGGCGTGACGAACCGCCAGAACTGGAAGAGGACGACGGGCGACGAGAGCAGGAAGCCCACCCACGTGGCCACCTTGAGCCGGGTGGCGAAACCCTCCAGCGGATCGGTGATGTAGAGGGTGCAGGCCCTGCCGTGGGGCAGCGTGTCGCAGTACGGCTGGATCAGGAAGGACAGGATGTGGTTGTAGTAGATGAACGCCACGACCGCACCCACGGCCACCGCCACCGCCGAGATGATGAGGCGGCGCCGGAGCTCGGCGAGGTGCTCGATGATCGACATGCGATCGGCCGAGGGCGATCGGCCGCGGCGCTTCTTCGAGAGGATGGCGATGGGGAAGCCTCGTCGCGGTCGAGGCCAGGCTCAGGCCGACGGCGGCGGGTCGGGTTCCCGGACGACCACGACCTCGGACTGCTCGGGCGATGACGGGCCCGGAGCGGACGGCGCGCCGGAGCCGGTCGACGCGAAAGGACCGGTGGGATAGGTGGGCGGCGCCTCGGCGAAGGCGTCGCGGACCTCGGCCTGCACGCTCGACGAGACCCGGCGGAGCTCGGCCATCGCCTTGCCCATGGAGCGGGCTGCCTCGGGGAGGCGGTTCGGCCCGAGCACGATCAGTGCCACGACGAGCACGACGAGGATCTCGGCCGGACCGATGCTGCCCACGGGGACGAGTGTAGAGCGGGAACGGCGCCTGGCTGGTGCCGGTCTAGCGACCCAGGCGTGAGATGCCGGCTCCGAGCGTCCTTGCGCCGGAGCCGATCTCGGCCATCAACGGCCTCAGCGACTGGACCCGGGCGAGCACCGTGCGGAGCTGGCGGGCCTCGTCGGCGACGTCGGCCAGGGCCCGGCCTACCGCCACCAGGGTGACCGCCATGAGGACCAGCGGGAACAGCACAAGGACCATCGGGCTCACGTTAGGTCCTGGGGGCCGGCATTCTCGAGCCAGCGACCGGACACGCCGGCGAGCAGGGTGTCGAGGTCGTCGCCGCTGCCCAACCGGAAGTGGAACTCGAGCAGGTCGTCGTAGTTGATCGCAGGGCCGGTCTTGAACTCGTCGAGCTCGGCCGGCATGTGCCAGACCGAGAGCGAGATACCCGACGCCAGGAGCACGTCGACCACCCTCGCCTCTGCCGGCTTGGACACGGCCACGCGGCACGAGGGGCACTGGAAGGCGTACGAGCTCTCGTACGTGGTGGAGCACAACAGCACCCTGACGTCGCGCGTGGTGAGCTCGACATCGCCGCAAGTGGGGCAGCTCGCCCGGATCATCGCCATCGTCTCCTCCCTCCGATTTCGTCGTTGTCTCATCGGTCTGGGTCTTCCATCGGCGCGCACCTCGGTCACACTTGAGTCCCTTGTCGCGTTCTCCGCGCCGCACCTGGGCCCGTCATCCCCGCTCGCTCAAGAGGAACGCCGGCGACGTCGATATCGGCACGTGGTGGACCGGTCCCACATGCTCTTGCAAGCGGTGCTCAACGGGCTGGCGGCCGGTACCGAGCCGGACCGGCTGCTACGAGACGCGTTGGCCGGAGCCATCGCCGCCGCCGGCGGCCGCGACGGGGGCATTCTGCGGGTGGCCGGCGCCGAGTGCAGCGCGGTGGCCGTCTCCGGGCATCTGTCCGAAGCCGCCCTGGACACGGCACGCGCCGCCATCACCAGCGCCAAGCTGATCCGCCGCCGGGACCCGGCGACCGGGCTCACCAGTGCCGCCGAACCCCTGACCGCCGGGTCTCGTGTGGTCGGCGCCCTGGTGGTGACCGGACCCCTCGACGGTGTGGACGTGTCCGCGCTCCCGCTGTTCGCGGCCGCCGCAGCGAGCGTCCTCCACCGCCATGCCGCTGCCACGCCGGAGGCCCTTCCGGAACTGCTGGCGTCGCTGGCTGCGGTCGCCCGTGACCTCGATGTTCCCGCCATGTCGGCCCGCATCCTCGACGCTGCCCGCGACCTGTTCGGCGTGGACTCCGGCCTGTGTGCTCTGAACGTGGACGGCGCCGTACGGGTCACCCACTTCCGGGGCATCGACCCCGGGCGCATGGCCGAGGCGTCCCGGTTTCCCGGGTTC
>Ga0307504_10000244_pt1 | contig 11417 bp, 11 predicted proteins | sample 19_S_MG_FD_194516 | JGI IMG/M metagenome (GOLD analysis project Ga0307504, IMG submission 194516) | Soil microbial communities from Populus trichocarpa stands in riparian zone in the Pacific Northwest, United States - 19_S | ecosystem: Environmental > Terrestrial > Soil > Riparian zone > Trees... | reverse complement strand
AGTCAATCCGAATCAAGATACTGACTCGGCTGCCGGTCGGGCTCCGGTACCGGCAGCGTGATCCGACCGGTGGTCATGAGCTCGATGCCTTGGACGCCCAAGCGCAGGGCGTGCATGGCGAATTTGGTGTCGTACCCATGCACGGCGACGAGCTCGGGCCTGTTCGTGTGGGCACCGGACTCGCCGGTCATCGCAGCCTTCTGCGCTCGCAGGTAGCCGAGGAATCGATCGGCTGCGAGCTGCGAAACGAATCGGTGGGCGTTGGCGACGAGTTCGGCCCCGGCTTCATTTCGGTAGACAACTTCTTCGTCAGGAACGAACAACAGCAACAAGACGGTCGGGTTCCTCGCCGCGGATCGAGGTGCCGTGGACGCCCGAACCGACCTGCGCCCGGAGGATGATGCCACGTTCCGCGATCAGTCGAGCCTCTTCTGACGCATGAGGATGGTCGAACCCATGTGGCCGGGAGGTGTCGCCGTCGATGGCTTCGATGATCGGTTCACTCACATCGGAATCTTGTCATCCTCGCCAGGACTTCGAGTCGATGAGGCGGGCGGCGACCAGCTTCCTGCGGGCACGCACCGGGCACTGGATCGACGACGAACATCAAACGCCCGCGATCACCGGGGGCCGATGGCAAGCATCGGGCCAGTAATCGCGGGCGTTTGGGGCCTCCTGACCAGCCGAGCGGCGAGGATTTATATGTCGTAGTAAAGCTCGAATTCGTACGGGTGCGGGCGCAGCCGGACTGGATCGATCTCGTTGGCTCGCTTGTAGTCGATCCAGGTCTCGATCAGGTCCGCGGTGAAGACCCCGCCCTCCTGCAAGTACTCATTGTCGGCTTCCAAGGCGATGAGCACGGCGTCGAGCGACCCGGGAACCTGCGGGATGGACGCGGCCTCGTCCGGCGGCAACTCGTAGAGATCCTTGTCGATGGGGTCGGCAGGCTCGATCTTGTTCTTGATGCCATCCAGGCCGGCGAGCAACATCGCCGAGAACGCGAGATACGGATTGCACGATGGGTCCGGAACTCGGAACTCGATGCGCTTGGCCTTCGGGCTCGTACCGGTGATCGGGACCCGGATGCAGGCGGAGCGGTTGCCCGCGCTGTAGACCAGGTTGACCGGGGCCTCGTAGCCCGGCACCAGCCGGTGATATGAGTTCACGGTGGGGTTGGTGAACGCCAGCAAGGACGGAGCATGGTGCAGCAGGCCGCCGATGTAGTAGCGGGCAACGTCGGACAGGCCGGCATAGCCGGTCTCGTCGTAGAACAGGGGCTCCCCGTCCTTCCACAACGACTGGTGGCAGTGCATCCCAGAACCGTTGTCACCGAAGAGCGGCTTCGGCATGAACGTGGCGGTCTTGCCGTTGCGCCAGGCGACGTTCTTGATGATGTACTTGAAAAGCAGGACCTCGTCAGCGGCGTGGGTAAGTGTGTTGAACTTGTAGTTGATCTCGGCCTGGCCAGCGGTGCCGACCTCGTGGTGCGCGCGCTCGATCTCTAAGCCGGCGTTGATCAGTTCAGCGCTCATCTCGTCGCGCAGATCGGCGAAGTGGTCATATGGCGCGACCGGGAAGTAGCCACCCTTGTAACGGGTCTTGTAGCCGAGGTTTCCGCCGTCCTCTGCCCGTCCGGAGTTCCAATGGCCTTCGACGGAGTCGATGAAGTACGAGGCGCTGTTCGGCTTGGACTCGTAACGGATCTCGTCGAAGACGTAGAACTCGGCCTCCGGCCCGAAATACACGGTGTCGGCGATGCCCGTCGAGGCGAGATAGTCCTCCGCTTTGGACGCGACCTGGCGCGGATCGCGACCGTAAGGCTCACCGGTTCGCGGTTCGACGATGGAGAAGTTCATGTTCAGCGTCTTGGCCGCACGGAACGGGTCGACGAAGGCGGTGACCGGGTCGGGCAGCAGCTTCATGTCGGACTTGTGGATCGCGGCGAAACCCCGGATCGACGAACCGTCGAACATCAGGCCCTCGGTGAACACGTCCTCGGTGAAGCCAGCGGCCGGAACGTTGAAATGCTGCTGTACGCCTGGAAGGTCGGTGAAGCGCACGTCGACAAATTCGACCGCCTCTTTTTTGATGTAGCCCAGAACCTCAGCGGAACTTTTGAACATGGACCATCCTCTGTCTGGCCGAAGGAGGGCGCCTGGTGCGTGCGCCCGATGGGTGGGGAGGGCACTGCGGTGGAGCGTGATCAACCTAGGAAGCACCGGTTGCTTGACGATATCCCCAATGTTTCAGGAAAGTTACGGGAGCTGTGGTTCGATGAAGTTACGTGAGCCAGCGTGCACATAACGCCCTCCTGTCCGGTTGTCCGGCTCTGGGATTTCAATGAAGTATGACCGCGGTGTCGGTCAATCGATCGTGTAACCCCCGCAAGTCTCCATCCATGACCAGGGCCGGTATCCCGATGAGTAGCAGGACGGTACGGGCGGCGGCGCGGACCGGTCCGATCGGCCGTGGCGCCTTCAGCCGGACAACCCGAAGTCCGGTCAGGTACATGCCGAGCGATCGGCCCAGGAGCACGATTCCGAGCACGTACTCGAGAAAGAGCGGCAGCAGGCTCCACTGCCCCGGGAGCCTGCTGGCCAGGCCCGGAAGGTCTTGGCGGTGCACGAACAGTCCCGCGACCAGCCCGGACGCCAACAGGTCGATGATGAAGGCCGCGCTCCGGCGGCCCATAGGGGCAAGTGACCCCGGTCCAGACGCGGGCAGACCCAGTCGCTCGCCTCGGTGGTGCTGACGGGGCGCCGCCAGAGGCATGGGCGATCAGCCCCGTCGGCGAGCGGTGCGCTGCACGTTGCGCACCTTCGCCCCGCCCGGCACCGGCCCTCGCGGAATTGGCACGCGTGGGGCGCCGAGGGCGGACAGCCGCCGATCCAAGGCGACGACCTGCTCCTTGGACAGGTTGCGCGGCAGCTTCATCAGGTGCGTGTTCAGCTTGCCCAGGGGTATCTCGCCCTCACCGCGGCCAACCATGAGGTCGTATATGGGCGCGTCGCCTGCCAGCCGCGCGACACGCTTCTTCTCCTGTGCCAGCAGCGGCTTCACCCGTTGGGGCACTCCTTCGCCGACCAGGATGACGCCGGGGCGGCCCAGCACCCGATGCACCGCATCCAGCTGAGCAGTGCCGGCCACCGCGTCGGTCTTGCGCCAGTCCCCGCGAAGTTGGCCCAGTACGTAGGCAGCTGCGCCAGGTTGACCTTCCGCCTGACGGTAGGCCGACGATTGGGCGCGCCGAGAGAAGATGAACAGCGCCGCGGCCAGGCCGACCGCCAATGCGGGGACGATGGCGATCCAAAGGTTACCGGTGGGTAGATAAATCACCAGAAAACCGACTACAACCCCTAGAGTAAGCGCTATCACCATATACGGGATGAGACGCCGATCATTCTTGCGAGTCATCGAGAAGGCTTGACGCATCGAACTGATGGTTTCTCGCCGACGCTGCCGGCGTACCTTCCTTACTGCCTTCTTCTCGGCCCGCGTGAGCTTGGCCTTGGTGGTCTTCTTCGACCGGGGTGTCTGCGCCATGCAGACAGAATAGGCGTGTCCCTTGCCGGCATAGGACTGGCGTCAAGTTTTGGCGCTACAGTTATCTTAGTGTTAGTTGACGAGCCTGGCGGGGGTCGTACCAGCGATGCAAATGCGTCGGCCTGAGGGTGCAGCGGCAGCGGTTCTGCTGACCGCGCTACTCGCGACCCTGCCGCTGATGGCGACGACGGGAGGCGCGGCTCAAGCCGGTGCCGCCAATTCTGCGACGACACGCACCGTAGCCGCATCTGCGGCGTCGACGGCACCGGCCGCCGGCATGACGGAGAATCAGGCAGGCACGGTTCCACGGTTGCACACCGAGATCCGCTACGGCTGCGAGGACGGGGGTTTCGTCGAGGTCAGCTTGCAGCGGATGAAGTCCGATGAATCCGGCGACAGCTCGACAGATGCCTCGAACGCCACAGGCGACGGAGACGCCGTTTATCAGGTCGGCCTTTCCGGCCCCGACTCCGCCGATGCGGGAGGGATGTTTCCCGAAGGTGGACCCACGCTCGTCGTGCTCGGCTCGGGAAAGGCGACAGTTAGGCTGGCGGGGCCGGTGAATCGAGGCGACCACGTCTTCATCCGTCAGGTCGGCCAGATGCCGGTGTTGGCCCTCCCGCTAGAACCGACCTGCCAGCTACGACGGCCCCTCAATTTCGGACTGCGGCAGGCCAGCGTTCAGGTCACCGCAACCCGGTGTGCCTCCACGACCCAGGCCAAGCTGGTGGCAACGGTCGACAACCCGAACTCCAACGATGAGGTGTACCGGCGGCTGAGTGGGATGAACTCGGTCGATTTCACCGTCCTGCTGGTTCGGTCGGCAGATGGTCGGATGACCAGCCCGACGAAAGATCAGTTGCTTCAGTTCGGCGGCCGAGGGCTCAAGGACGTCAGGCTAACCGCGGCGGCGGCGGAGCCGGTGACATACGAAGTCCGGGCCATCGGTGTCGATGGGCAAACGGCCACCCCGCAGACCGTCACCGTCGACTGTTCGGCGCTTGGCTCGAGCCGGCCTCCCGGGCCGACGTTCACGCCCAGTCGGCCACCCACGTCCAGTGCGACCACGTCGTCGCCCGGACCGAGCACCAGTCAGCCCGGCACGCCGAGCGGGCAGTCTTCAACCACCCAGGCGGCACCCGCTGAGTCCTCGGCTGGCGCGCAAGTATCTGTCGGATCAACCGAACCGTCGGTGCCGACGGGCCCCACGACCCCGGCCAGGTCTCCCGGGACGGGAGGACGCTCGAACCCACCCAGCACCGCATCCGGTACGCCGGCGACGAGTTCGACATTGCCCGATCTCGCGAATCTCGCTGGACCCAGGTCGGGCGGGCACATATTCCTATGGCAGCGCGACGCGGCGCTCGTGGTCGCGATCGACGCGCTCGCCATCGGCGCCTTGGTCGGGATAACCGTCTGGCGCGCGCGCCGACGCTGATCGCGGATCGGTAATGTGGCCGACCAGCGTTGGTGGCCGAATCGATCAGGCGTTGACGACCGAGAGCCGGCGGGCGTCCAGTGCCTGCTGGTACAACCGCCCGGCTCGATATGAGGAGCGGACGAGCGGTCCGCTGAGCACGCCGGCGAAGCCGATGTCGTCGGCTTCCTGGCGTAGTTCGACGAACTCCTCCGGCTTGACCCACCGGGAGATGGGGTGATGGCGCAGCGACGGCCGCAGGTACTGGGTGATGGTGATCAGTTCGCAGCCCGCGTCGTGCAGATCCCGCAGGGCTTGGGACACCTCCGACCGTTCTTCGCCCAAACCGAGGATCAGGTTCGACTTGGTCACCAGACCGACCCGGCGGGCTTCGGTGATGACGTGCAGCGAACGGGCGTAGCTGAATGCGGGCCGGATATGTTTGAACACCCTGGGCACGGTTTCGACGTTGTGTGCCAGCACCTCCGGGCGGCTGCCGAAGACTTCCGCCAACTGCTCGGGTACGGCGTTGAAATCCGGGATCAGCAGCTCCACGCCGGTTCCCGGGTTCAGCGCGTGAATTCGGCGCACGGTTTCGGCGTACAGCCAGGCGCCGCCGTCCGACAGATCGTCCCGGGCCACTCCCGTCACGGTCGCGTAACGCAGGGCCATGGTTTGCACGCTCTCGGCCACTCGTCGCGGCTCGTCGGTGTCCAGGGCCGCAGGCTTGCCTGTGTCGATCTGGCAGAAATCACACCGTCGGGTGCATTGGTCACCACCGATCAGGAACGTGGCTTCTCGGTCTTCCCAACATTCGTAGATGTTCGGACAACCAGCCTCCTGGCACACCGTGTGCAGGCCCTCGTGCTTCACGAGTTCGCGCAACTCGGTGAATTGCGGCCCCATCACGGCTCGGGTTTTGATCCAGGACGGCTTACGTTCGATCGGCGTCTCAGAATTCCGGGCCTCGATACGCAGCAACTTCCGTCCGTCGTTCGAAGCTGAACTCACGCGGATCTCCAATCGCAGGACGTCCAAGGGTGATGCCACCGAGCGTTGGCTAGCGTCCAGCGTACGCCGGGACCAGGTCGGGTAGCCGGGCCTCGACCACCGGGAGCGCGTCGGCGACCGTGATCTCACGGCCCAGCTCCGCGGTCAGCGAGGTCACCCCGGCATCGGTGATGCCACAGGCGACGATCTTGGAGAACGAGGTCAGATCTGGATCGCAGTTGAGGGCGAAGCCGTGCAGTGTTACCCGCCGGGCGACTCGGATCCCGATAGCTGCGATCTTGCGCTCCGGACGTTCGGCGTCGGCCGGTAGCCAGACGCCGCTACGCCCCGCGACCTGGCCCGCGGTGATGCCGAAATCGGCGCAGACGTCGATGAGCACGGACTCCAGCCGACGAACGTAGGCGATCACATCCACCGGGTCAGGTAGTTGCACGATGGGGTAACCGACAAGTTGACCGGGTCCGTGCCAGGTGATCTTGCCCCCCCGGTCCACATCGATTACCGGAGTGCCGTCGAAAGGACGCTCCCAGGCCTCGGTGCGCTTGCCCGCTGTGTAGACAGAAGGATGCTCCAGCAACAGGGCCGTGTCGCAGATCTCGCCCGCTACGCGCCGCGTGTGCAATTCCCGCTGCCACTGCCAGGCCTCGGTGTAATCGACCAGGCCGGCTCGGACCATCTTCAATTCGCCCACCGCTTCACGATAGCGGCGCGGGCGGCCCAGGACTCAGCCGCAACCTGTGGATAACCGTGACCGTCGACCGCGGCAACTTTGTACGGTGGCACCATGACGGCGAACATTCCTGGCTACCGGGCCGAGGAACTGCTGGGCTTCGGCAGCCATGGTCAGGTATGGGCGGGCCGGAGCTGCCGGACCGGCGAGCGGGTCGCCCTCAAGCGCATCCCCGTCAGCTCAGCTGCGACCGCGCGCGCCGCCCGCGCCGAGGCTGCCTTGTTGGCGGCACTCGAACACCCGAGCCTGATCCAACTGCGTGAATTCCTGGCCGTTCGCGACGAAGTCGTACTCGTGCTCGAGTTGGCCGAAGGCGGTTCGTTGGCCGACCTGCTCCGGCGGCGGGATCGCCTCACCGCAGCTGAGGTTGTGGCGACGATCAGTCCGGTGGCCGCCGCGCTGTCGCACGCGCACGACGAAGGTGTGCTGCATTGTGACCTCAGCGCGGCCAACATCCTGTTTACGGCAGCTGGTCAGCCTAAACTCGCTGACCTTGGAGTGGCTCGCCTCATCGGCACCGAGTCCGCCGTCCTGGGCACGCCCGCCTACCTCGACCCCGCCGTGGCGGGCGGTGGAGCGCCGGGCGCGGCGAGCGATGTTTTTTCGCTGGCGGCGGTGGCCTTGCATGCGCTGAGTGGAACTCCACCCTGGACCACCGCGGCCGGTGGCATCGAACAGACGCTCGCGCTCGCGGCGACTGCGCGAATCGATGACCTGGACGCGCGGCTGGCCGGGGTTCCGTCGGCAATGGCGGCCGCGCTGGTTCGCGCACTAGATCCCGAACCGCACCGACGTGGCACGGCCGCTGAGCTCGCGCTAGATCTGCGAGCGGCGATCGAGCCGACGGCGCCGGTAATCTCGGCAGGTCGATCCCACGGCCGGCACGCGGTCGATCGATCCAAAGCCGTTGATCGATCCAAAGCGGTACAACCGGTGGATCCGCACGATCGAACTGCCTCGGGCCGGCCGCAGTTCGCCAGGCCCGGATTCCTGGAGCACGACTCCGTGCCGGACGATCTGACGCACGACTCACGCCCGCGGATCCGGTCGGTCGTGGCCCAGTCGCCATCTGCGGCGCGATGGCCCGGCAGGATCCGCGGGCTCGGCATGATCCGCCGGGCTGGCACGACGCGCGGGCTCGGCACGACGCGCGGGCTCGGCACGACGCGCGGGCTCGGCACGACGCGCGGGCTCGGCAATGTGCGGCGGCGTGGCGAATTGAGCCACACGAAGGAAATGCCGGGAAAGGTGCACGGACGCCGGTGGTTCTGGATCGGCTTCGCCGCGACACTTGGCGTGGGCCTGTCTGCCGCGTCGCTGCTGGTGCTTGTCTTGTGGCCGCTGAACGGCTGGCCGACATCGAGGGTTCAGCGCACAGCGGCGTCACCGGCCGCGAAAGCGATGTCGCCATTTGACAAGGCGAACGGAGGCAGCCTCGCCTTGTCCGATCCGGTTACTATCGATCCGGCCGCCGCACTTCGGACCATTGACGATCAGCGGGAACGGGCCTTTTCCGGACGCCGACCCGAGCAGTTGAAACAGGTGTACGCCTCGGCGACCCTGCAGAACAAAGACATGAGCGAGCTGCGGTCAAGGGTGCCTCCGGGATGTGGTTTGGCTGGGCTCCGAACCGGTTACAGAGACATCGCGGTGCTGGCGACCTCAACGGCCCGTGTTGATCTGATCGCCACCGCCACCCTCTCATCGGCGGAATTGCGGTGCGCGGGACTGATTCACGGTCGGACGGCTGGCTCAGGGCCGACCAGGGTCCGGTTGGTGTTGAGCGCGGCGAGCCCGGGCCGGTTCGCCATCGAGTCCCAACGCTTGATCCCGCCCGGTTAGGGTTGGCCTCACCAAACGCACGTTGCCACCGACTCGAGATCGTGGATCCTGCCATCAGGCGCCCGAGGGGCCAACTGGCATGAGGAAGTGATAGTTGCTCCGCCCGATCGCGCTATTGAGGCTTCCCATGATCCTTCGCGGGTCGTCGAATGGGCCCTGGATGAAGAACGGCTTGCCGTCGCGGCCGAATTCGATATCCCAGGGACCGCTAGCGACCCCAAGATGACCAGTGGCGTCGGCGTAGTCGGCGTGCGGCTCGAACCCGAGGCCGCGGGCGAAGTCGACCGCCCCGAAAACTAGATGCTGCGCCAGATCCAATGGGGCAGCGAGCGGCTCGGCTTCGTATGCGCCGAAGAAGCTTCGACGGAGCGACACGAATTCATGATCGTCCAGCACTCGCGGTCCCAATACGTTCTTGACACCCAGGCAGTACACATCAACCAGGTAGCCGCAGGTAGATACCTTGTTGTGACGGTCCCGTCGGGCGACCAACACAGCCGCCAGGCCGCTGGATGCCAGGTCGTCGTAGTCGAGCCCCGGCCAGTCTGAGTGTCCGTGGATCGTCAGCCCGCTGGCCCAGCCAGGACTCACCCAGCACCCGACCAGCGGCCCCGGCCCGGCTTCAACCCCCCTCTCCTTGGCTGCTTTGCGCAGCAGGGCACTCACCTCGGCCGGGCGCAACCCGACCGCGCGAGCGATATGCCTGGGCGCGGATCCCATTGCGCGCAGCTCAAAGACCCGATCCAGCTGCTCTTTGTTGGTTGTCATGCGCTCTCCAGGAGGTGTCCAGGTTCATCGACGGCAGGTGCCTTGCGTCGAATTGTGGCCGATGATCGCCCCGGCAACCGCGCGGCGCGCCGATTGCACGGCACTCGCTTAGGGTCTGGTGCATCGCGTTGATGTCGGCGCGGTAAAGCGGCTTGCTGAGTGCGGTTTCGGGCTTACCACTGCTTTCCGCTATCTCGGTCAGTGCTGGACTGCCCAATCCAGCGCGGACTGCAGGTCGGGATGCTGAAACCGGTAATTGTGTTCTATTAGCACCTGCGGAATCATCCGCTGGCTGGCAAGCGCTCCCTCGTCCGCGAGTTGACCCAGGACGAGCCGCATGGCGAAGGCCGGCGCTCGAACCAGAGTTGGCCGATGCAGCGTCCGGCCCAGGGCTTTCGTAAACTGTTGGTTACGCACCGGTTCGGGACCGGCTAGGTTCACCGGTCCCGATATAGCGTCCGTCTCAAGAATATGGCGGATTGCGCCTACCTCATCTGCCAGTGAGATCCAGGACTGATACTGCTGGCCCGAACCCAGCGTTCCGCCGATGCCCGCCTTGAAGATCGGCATCAGCCGTTTCAGCAGGCCACCGCTGGCCGCGAGAGGCAGCCCGGTACGCAATGTGGCTACCCGGACTCCGGCCGCCGCGGCCGGCTGGGTGGCCGCCTCCCAATCGCGCGCCAGATCTGCCAGGAAACCGGTGCCGACGGTGGCGGACTCGGGCAGTGGCTGGTCACCTCGCTCTCCGTAGAACCCGACCGCGGAGGCCGATACGAACGTTGTTGGCCGACTCTCAGATTCCATCTCAGCCAGGGTGTGAGCGAGGGTTCCGGTGGACTGCATCCGGCTCTCGCGCAGTATTCGCTTGTACTCGGTCGTCCAGCGCTTGTCGCCGATGCCCGCGCCTGACAGGTTGACGATGGCGTCGGCGCCCGCGAGCACGTCGCGGTCGAGTTCGCCCTTCTCCGGGTGCCACTCCGCTTCGGCATCCTCCCGGACCGGCCGTCGAACCAGGGCGGTGACAAGATGCCCGTGTTCGGCCAGCTCTCGGCTCAGGGCCTTGCCGAGAAAGCCGGAAGCTCCACTAATGATCACCTTCACGCGAGGTCGCTCCGTCGGGTCATCAAAGTCAGCCGAGTCCAAGGGCGCGCTCGAACGCTCCGGCCTGGAGCCTTTCCTTCACAGTGTTCAGGAAGCGTGCGGCGTCCGCTCCGTCGACGATCCGGTGATCGTAGGACAGCGCGAGGTAGACCATTGAGCGGATCGCGATGGTCTCGCCGAGGTTCTCGTCGGAGATGACGACGGGCCGCTTCACCACTGCTCCGGTGCCGAGAATGCCGACCTGCGGCTGGTTGATTATCGGTGTGTCGAACAATGCGCCCAGACTGCCGGTATTGGTGAGGGTAAATGTGCCGCCGCCGAGTTCGTCGGGGCTTACCTTATTCGTGCGAGCACGCTTGGCCAGGTCGGCGATCTTTCGCGCGATCCCGGCGAGGTTCAGGTCACCGGCGTTGTGGATCACCGGAACCAGCAGGCCCCGGCTGGTGTCCACCGCCAGGCCGAGGTGCTCGGCGTCGTGGTAGATCACGGTGTTGGCTTCGATATCGACCGAGGAGTTCACCGTTGGGTGGACCTTGAGGGCCTCGACAGCTGCGATGGCAAAGAATGGCAGGAAGGTCAGCTTGGCGCCTTCGCGTCGTTCGAAGTCGTTCCTGGCCTTGGCGCGCAGCCTCGCGATTCTGGTGATGTCGACCTCGACGACCGTGGTCAGCTGGGCCGATGTCTTCAGCGACTCGACCATCCTGGTCGCGATGACCTGGCGCAGCCTCGACAGTTTCAGGGTCTGCCCGCGCAAGGATGCAGCGGAGACGCCAGACGTGCTCACCGAGGCGGCAGCGCCGGCATCCGCCTCGGCCGGGGCCGGCTCGGCTTCCGGGGCCACGGTCTCCTGCGCGGCTTCGGCAGCGACCCGCGCGGCGTTGAGGACGTCGGACTTTCTAATTCGACCGCCAAGTCCGGTTCCGGTCAACGTATTGAGGTCGACGCCGTGCTCGCTGGCCAGCTTCCGCACGAGCGGGGTGACGTAGGCGCCGGCGACCTCGTCGT
>Ga0307504_10000243_pt1 | contig 11424 bp, 10 predicted proteins | sample 19_S_MG_FD_194516 | JGI IMG/M metagenome (GOLD analysis project Ga0307504, IMG submission 194516) | Soil microbial communities from Populus trichocarpa stands in riparian zone in the Pacific Northwest, United States - 19_S | ecosystem: Environmental > Terrestrial > Soil > Riparian zone > Trees... | reverse complement strand
GCGTCGGGTGTCGTCCCGCTCGGGTCTCGGTGGCCGGCGCTTTTGCGGACGGTAGTCGTCCGGTGTCGGTGGGGGCGCGGCGTAGCAGCCGTTCGAACAACTTCCGATCCTGACCACCAAGCGCGCGACGCTACCCCAGTTTTGCTCGCAAAGATGCCACGATGGAGGCATGAAGCCCCGCGTTCTGGTAGTCGACGATGACTCCTCCCTCGCCGAGATGCTCGGCATCGTCCTGCGTTCGGAAGGGTTCGATCCAGCCTTCGTGCCGGACGGATCCCGCGCGCTGGCGGCGTTTCGCGAGGTGAAGCCGGACGTCGTCTTGCTCGACCTGATGCTTCCCGGCTCCAGCGGGATCGATGTGTGCCGGGCTATTCGTGCCGAGTCCGGAACGCCCATCATCATGCTCACCGCGAAGAGCGACACCGTCGACGTCGTGCTCGGACTCGAGTCGGGTGCCGACGACTATGTGGTGAAGCCGTTCAAGCCAAAGGAACTCACCGCCCGCATACGCGCGCGGCTACGTCGTTACGACGACGCCGGTGGCGAGACCTTGACCATCGGACCACCTGAATCGCCGGTGAGCATCGACGTCCCTGCCCACCAGGTCGCCAGGGACGGCTCGCAGGTGTCGCTGACCCCATTGGAATTCGACCTGCTGGTGGCGCTCGCCCGAAAACCGCGCCAGGTGTTCACTCGTGAGGTGTTGTTGGAGCAGGTTTGGGGATACCGGCACGCCGCGGACACCCGGCTGGTGAACGTGCATGTGCAGCGCCTTCGGTCCAAGGTCGAGCGCGATCCGGAGCGTCCCGAGGTGGTGCTGACCGTGCGCGGCGTCGGGTATAAAGCCGGGCCGCCGTGACCGATCCCCCGTCGCGGTCAACCATGGCGCCGCCCCGTCGTTCGCCGCTCGCACGATCGGTGGGCGACGTCGGCAAGGTTCTGTCCACCGGGTTGGACGCATTGCGGAACGCGCTCGGTGCGGGCATCTCCCGGCTGTCGACGACCTGGCGGCGGTCGTTGCAATTCCGGGTCGCGGCGACCACCGTTGTCGTCACCGGCGCGATCGTGCTGTTGATCGGCCTTTTCCTCATCGACCAGATCAGCAACGGCGTGCTGAAGGCCAAGCGTGGCGCCGCCGTCGGCCAAGCCACAGCGGGCCTGGATCCGGCCCGTTCGCACTTCAGCGGCGTCGCTCCGGGTGACCTGACCGGCATCCGTCAGGCGGTGGATCAGCTCATTTCGGATCCAACCGCGACCGGTAACAACGCTGGGCTCTTCACGATTTCAGTTCGTTCCCCCGACTCGGCCGTGGACAACGAACTGGGCACCGGGCCGACGATCCCCGAGGATCTGCGCGCCACGGTCAAACGTGGCGTCCTGGCTCTGCGGTACGCCCCGATCACCGAGGCCGATCGGTCGGGTGCGGTACCCGGCCTCATCGTCGGCGAGCCGATAGCGACCCGGGCTGGTTCTTTCGAGCTGTATTACCTCTTCCCGCTCACCGCGGAACAGAAGATCATCGGCCTCGTTCAGCAGACGGTGCTGGTTGCCGGCATCGCGCTCGTGGTGCTCGTCGGGGCGATCACGGTGCTGGTCACCCGGCAGGTGGTCCGGCCGGTGCGGGTCGCGGCGCAGACCGCGGAGCGGTTGGCCGGCGGGGATCTCGCTCAGCGGATCCCGGTGGCCGGCGAGGACGACCTCGCGCTCCTCGGGGAATCCTTCAACGACATGGCGAACAGCTTGCAGCATCAGATCGAACGGCTCGAGCAGCTGTCGCGTCTTCAGCAGCGATTCACCTCAGACGTCTCGCACGAACTGCGCACGCCGTTGACGACGGTGCGAATGGCGGCAGAGGTCCTATATAGCCAGCGTGACACCCTGGTTCCCGATCTGGCCCGTTCTACCGAGCTGCTCACCAACGAGCTGGACCGCTTCGAGAACCTGCTCGCGGACCTGTTAGAAATCTCCCGCTACGACGCCGGTGCCGCTGTGCTGGAGTCAGAGCGGGTCGATCTGGTGGGCATCGTCGAACGTGCGGTCAAGGCCAGCGAGCTGCTTGCCGCCCGGTACGGCATCGAACTGCGCACCAACTTGCCCCCTGAGCCGGTTTCTGTCGAGGTCGATGCCCGTCGCGTCGAACGGATCCTGCGCAATCTCATCGGCAATGCCCTCGACCACGCGGAAGGACAACCCGTCGAGGTCAGCCTCGGCTCTGACGAACACGCGGTAGCGGTGAGCGTGCGCGACCACGGTGTCGGCCTGCGTCCCGGCGAGGCTGCTTTGGTCTTCAACCGGTTCTGGCGCGGAGATCCGTCGCGGAGCCGGCTGACCGGCGGTACCGGTCTCGGGCTCGCCATCAGCCTTGAGGACGCCCGGCTCCATCAGGGCTGGCTGCAAGCATGGGGTGAGCGCGGCCGCGGCGCGAACTTCCGGCTTACCTTGCCGCGGGAGGCCGGCGGAAACCTCGAATCGTCGCCGCTGCCGCTGGCGCCGGCGGAGGTGGGCGCGTGAAAGGTGTGCTCCGGCTCGCTCTGGTGGTCGCCGTTCTGGTGGGTGGGGGGTGCTCCGGAGTGCCTCGAAGCTCGCGACCCGAAGTGGTTCGCACCATCGTCGGTCACGAATCCAGTGCGGCCGCCGAGCTCGCCCCGAAGCCTCGGGACGAGCCACGCAGTATCGTGTCCGGATTCTTGTCGGCCGCGGTTTCCTCCGACGCGCGCCACTCCGGTTCCCGCCAGTTCCTGACCGCGGACGCCGGTGGTAAGTGGCAGGACAGCGCCGTGACCATTCTCAACGACTACCAGGTTCAGCTGCCCGATACCCGGGGCGACACCTCCACGGTTACCGTGACCGGTCAACGGGTAGGCCAACTCGACGCTCGCGGCATCTTCACGCCGGAGTTGAAGGACGTCGGGGTAGGCGAGATGCAATCGTTCTCGTTCGGGCTGATCCGGACGAACGGCGAGTGGCGGATCGACCATCTGCAACCAGGCGTGCTGATCAAGAAGGCCGATTTTCAAGCATATTACAGTGCCCGACCGATCTACTTCTTCGACACCACGGAGTCGATACTGGTCCCGGACCTGCGCTACTCCGCACTGCGTGACGAGGGTCTGGCCGAGTGGATGATGTCGCAGATCCTGGCCGGTCCCCGTCCGGAACTCGCACAGACGGTGCAGAACGAGGTGCCGGACCAGGTCGATCCGAGGCGGGTCACCGTCAAGATCACCGACCACATCACCATCGAACTGCCGGGAGCTTCGCAGATCGACGGACTCGGGCGGCAGCGGCTGGCCGCTCAGCTGGCCTACACCCTTGGCGCCATCCCGTTCTCCTCACCGTCATTGACCCTCACCGACTCGGGCCAGGCCGTAGACATCCCCACCATCGGGACGATGTTCAACGCGGTGAAGTTTCCCGGCCTGGGGCCGGACAGCGTGCAACCGGCGGTCCAGCCGTACTACCTGCGTGGCGGGGGGCTGATCAGCGGTGTGGACGACAAACCAGTTCCCGGGTTGGTCGGTTCCGGCGGATACGGCCTGACCTCGGTGGCGTTGCGCCGAGCACCGCGGGGCGATCTGCGGGTTATCGGGGTGGCCGTCGACAAGCTCTATCTGGGCTCATCCAGCGGCCCGCTGAGCAAGGTCGATCTACCACGCGGTGGCGTGGGTCGCCCCGATTGGCTGCCCCGCTCGTCGAGCGCTTTCGTCGGCGTCGGCCAGGCGATCTACCGCATCGGTGACAACGGACGCCCGACGCAAGTGTCGGTGCCATCGACGCTCGGTGGCGGCCTGTCCGCGGGTGACATCCTGGCGCTACGCTTCAGCCCGGACGGGGTACGGCTCGCCGTCCTGCTTCGGGGCGTGGACGGGACGAGCGCCGTGTGGCTGGGCTCGGTGGTCCGCGCCGCCAACAACATCAGCATCGAGAATCTGGAACCGGTGACTCCGGTCGCGCTGGCTGTCACGGATGTGACCTGGTCCGACGCCACCAACCTGCTGTTGATCGGTACACGCCCCGGTGACGAGCAGCGGGTCTGGTCCGTGCAGTCTGACGGTTCCTACCTGCAACCGCGCGACATCGGCGGACTGCCCCGAGGCCTGCAAGGCATCGCCGCCGCGCCCGGTCAGGACCCCCTGGTAGCGACCGCTGGACCTGCGATCTGGGTGCAGACGGGTGTCGGCTGGGGTTCACTGACCGGTACCGAGCAGACGGTCGGCTATAGCCCTACCTTCGCCCCGTAGTCCGTGCATAGTCCAACTGGCACCAAAACGACCCGCACCGGATAGTCGCAACCCGGTCCTACCAATAAGCTCGCGTTGTACTGCCGGGAGGGAAACATGACGAACTCCGTCGACTCCGAGGTCGAATACGCGATCACATCAGCTCGCCAGTTCCGGCGGTTCGCGCTCATGGTCTCACTCATCGGTGTCGTGTTGCAGTTCGGGCTGAGCACGTACTACCTGAAGGTGGGTCATGCGCCCCGCCCGCGTGACGTGCCCGTCGGAGTCATCGGATCGGCTCAGCAGCGGCAGCCCGTGGTCGATCTGATCGAGCAACAGGGCGGCTTCCGGATCACCGTCTACGATTCGGTGGAGTCGCTGTCGACGGCGGTCGCACGACGACGCTCCTTCGGCGGCCTCGATCTGAGCGGGCCAACGGCGCATCTGTACCTCAGCACCGCGGCGGGGCCCACCGCGGCGACGTATATGAGAACCGCGTTCGTGACGGCTATCCAGCAGCGGATCGGCGTGCAGGTCGCCGATCTGGTCAAAGCCGGACGACCGGTGCCGGCCTCGACCGTTGCCGGCCTCACCGCGCCGCCGGCCGTGACCGATCTGGCGTCGCTACCGTCGAACGACAAGTACGGCTCGGCGCTCGGTTTTCTCGTCCAGGCTCTCGCGCTCGGTGGCACGATCGCGTCAGCCGGTCTCGGGACGTTGATTCCCCGGACCCGCCGTTCGGTAAAGCGCGGTGTCGGCCACCTTGCGACCCTCGTCGTCTACGCGGTCGGGTCCGCCGCTGCCGTTCTGGTGTCCATGAGCCTGTTCGGGATCGGCGGTGATGCCAGCAAGCTGGCGCTGTTCGGCGAGTTCTTCCTGGTCTCGCTGGCGATCACCGGCTCGATAGCCGCGTTCGTCGCACTCGTCGGACCGGCCGGCATGGCGGCTGGGCTGATCTACTTCGGTGTTGGCACGGTCATCTCCGGGGCCAGCATCCCCTCGGAATTTCTGCCTTCGGTAGCCAGAATCCTCGGCCAGGCTTTGCCCACCGGAGCCGGGGCTCACGCCGTCCGGGACAGCCTCTATTTCCCGCATGCCCCGGTCGTCGGGCCGATCTTGATCCTGTCGGCCTATGCCGCCGTCGGCTGCCTGATCGTCCTGATCACCAATGTTCATTCCAATAACGCGGACCGAAGTTCAGAGTTGCCGACCATCGCGCCGCACTACGGCAAATCGGCGCGGGGGCCGGACGCCGAAATCTCCATCGGCTCCGGCTGATGCCGCCACCGGCCAGACACCGTGAATGAGGCCCTTCGCAGGGCGACATCCGGACGCCAGCAGGGGGTCGCCGACGCGCTGGACGTGCTGGCCGACGCCGAACTTGGTGATCGCGAAGCCGCATGGCGTTGAGGTTCCTCATCGACACCAGCGTGATCAAACGTCTGGCCCACCCCGAGGTGCGTTCCGTCGTCGAACCGCTCGCCGCGGCCGGTGCCGTCGCGCGGCCAACGCGGCCGCAGGATCCCTGACCTCCTGATTGCCGCCGCCGAAGGCCTCGATGTCGCCGTACTCCACTACGACGCTGACTTCGACCTCATCGGGCACGACGGCCTCGACGACCGTGACGATCGCGTTGCGACCGCGGGGGTTCCACACACAAGTCGAGATGATCGGCGAAGCCCATTTGCGGGGTCAGCACGCCATCGCCGTCCAGGTCATCGCCGTGGCCGCGCCGCCATCGGGCAGCGACGCGAGGCGGGGCTGGGGCGCCGCGGCAAACGCCGTGGCCGGCGACGTGTCGACCGTGGCCGCGCCTGCGGCGTAGAGGACTGACCGCGCCGAGGCCGTGTTGACGGCGGCGAGCTTCAGGTGCACCTCGATGCTCGCGCCGCCCGGGCTCACCGGGCCAAGAATCCAGGCATGGCAGCCGAGGGCGCCGCTGGTCTGAGCAAGAGTCGACGGGTTGAGGTAGCGCTGCGGGCCCAACCCGTAGCGTGCGACAAGCGTCACGTCCGGGTCGATGGGCCGAGCTGTCGGGCGCGGCCCCGAGCAGGAGGCCGCGATGATGCCGATCAAGGCGGCCGTAAGCGACAGCGAGCCTCGTCGCGTCCTGCCGTGGGGCGTCGTCACCGGTGGCCTCCTCGCAGCGTGCGGGGACCGCGCGCGCCCTACAGCGGGTAGATGCCGCAGCCTCAGGACGATGTTGCATGTGACGCGGGCCTGGAACGCGTTCGAACGGGACGATCCCCGACAGTATGGATGAGCGCGATTCGTACTCGCGATGATCGCGGCGGCCGGTCGCACCCGCACTCCCGACTGATTGTGAGCGTTTCGGCTCGTGCCGATGGTTACCGGTCGGCGGTCGCGACCGTCAGACGATCCTGGGCATCGCCAGATCGGCAGGTGATCGCAGAGCGGTACCGGCATCGGTCCAGATCGGCTAGGAACCCGTCGGTTGCATGCCAGGCGATATGTGGTTCCCCGGAACCGTGAACGCTGGAATCACATCCGGCGCGGTGAGCAACAGGACGCCCAGCGTGAGGAGCAGTCCCGCCGTGACGTAGGTTGCCACGCGCCGCGAGGGTAGGGTCTTCTCCACCGCGATCAGCCCCGCGACGAACGCCATCCAGGCGATGCTCATCACTCCCAACGCGAACAGCGATGCCATCAGTGCCCAGCAACAGCCCACGCACCACGCGCCATTCCTGGTGCCCATCCGCAGCGCGCCCGACCAGCCGTCCCGCCACGAACCGAGCAACGATCCGAGGGGGCTCCGACACTTGCCGAGGCAGACGTTCTTGAGCGGCGTCAGCTCGTAGATGCCGGCGAGCACGATCGTGCTCCCGGCCACCCACTGGCCCGCGCGGTCCCACGCGAAAACGCCGCCCGGGCCTCGGGCCGCGAGGAGTCCGATGACGAAAGCGAGCACGCCCGCGCCGGCCCAGGTGAGGAGGTAGCCGGCTGCGAACATCAGCGGCGACAGCGGTGACCGTTGCCTGGTCATGCGCGAATACAACGCTATCGTCGGCGCGACCGACGGGAACATCATCGCGGCCATCATCACGACCCAGACACCGAGAAACCAGCTCAGTGTTCCCAGCCCGGTCCACGGCCCGTTGTCCATTCCGCGCATCTGCCCGGCGGTCCACCACCAGCCCATGCCGGCGAGGGTGAGCAGCAGCGCGACCAGACCCATTCGCAGCCGTGCCGCAGCGAAGGCAGTGGCGATTTCGCTGCCTCGTCCAGGACGCGTCGCCATCTCACGATCCGTCGTCAGGCGGCCCAGGAGAAGTCAGAGGTCGACAGACCCGTCTTGCCCTCGTACTGGATGCCGAAGGCGTTGATCCGCGAGCGCCGAGCCTCGGCCATCGTGAGGTTCGATCCCACCGGATGGAACATTCCGGCGAACCGCACGGGCTCGCCGGTCTCGACACCGAAGGGCACGATGTCCTCGATTTCGAAGTCGATCACGCTGCCCACCCGGACGCTGTGGCTGAGCCCGTCATCGCGGATCTCGATCTCAGCCCGCTCGACCCCGAGCATCTCTCCTACCAGCGGAGTGAGCGCGGCCATCGGACCGCCGAGCTGACCGCCGAAGACCTGGACAAGCTTGTCGAGCTGTTCATCCGTCGCGTGGTCGTCGACAAAGACCCCGAGCCGCCAGTTGCCCTCGGTCATCACCTTCGGTGTATCCGCGATCACCGCAACCTTGAGCCCGCCGATGTCCGTGCCCTCGATCGAACCCTCGCGAATGTTGAATACAAGAGTTACCCGGCAAAAGTCATAAGTCGCACCGTGATCAAACGAGAGATTGCACGGGCACATCAGCTCACACGAACACGTCTCGACGTAACTACCCCTGAGGTTCCACGACATGTCCGGCCCCCATTCGCGAGGCGTCCAGTCTTTACCCGCCGAATCGAGGCGTCAACTGCCGCACCGCGCTGAGCCGACGCCGGTTGACGACGGTCGTGCCACGACCTCCCACCCTGACGGACCACCTCAAATGGTGGGCTTGGTGGCCGTGATCAAGTGCCGGCCGCCGCCCTCGGAAACGCCGCCCACGCCGATCGAGTGGACCGATGCGGGCCGACCGTGGGCGGCCGGTCAGCCGAGCGTGCGCGGCCGGTCAGTCGAGCGTGGGCGGCCGGTCAGCCGAGGGTGTATCCGCCGGTCCAGGCGAGCCGCCAGGTGTTCGGGCCGATTTCGCCGTTGGGCACCAGTCCGTTGAGGCTTTGGAGTCGGGTCACCATGGCCAGGGTGTGCGGGCCGTATTCGCCGGTGCCGACGGGGAAGAAGCCCCGCGCGTGCATCTGGTCCTGGAAGCGCTTGATGGTGGCGTTGCGGTCCCCGAGATGGAACCATCGTGGACCTGGGAACGCCGGCGCGACAGCGACCGAGTACGTGCCGGTCCAGGCGAGCCGCCAGGTGTTCGGGCCGATTTCGCCGTTGGGCACCAGTCCGTTGAGGCTTTGGAGTCGGGTGACCATGGCCAGGGTGTGCGGGCCGTATTCGCCGGTGCCGACGGGGAAGAAGCCTCGGGCGTGCATCTGGTCCTGGAAGCGCTTGATGGTGGCGTTGCGGTCCCCGAGATGGAACCACCGTGGACCGGGGAATGCTGGGATCCCGGACGACGATCCGCCGGACGACGATCCACCGGACGACGATCCACCGGACGACGATCCACCGGACGACGATCCAACTACCGTGATGTCATTGATTCGCCCCGATCGCGCATCCGCGTCCTCCCGCAGTCCGACGATGGCCGCGCATTGCCACGGCTGCCAGCCGCGCTCGCGATAGAGGATTAGCGCACGGGCATCCTGCTCGGCAGGGGAGGCATCGCTCGGGTATCCCGAGCCGCCCACGCTGCGCCACGTCGAGAGATCGAACTGGTATGCACCGTAATGGTCGTTACCGGTGTTGATCGCGTAGTTGTTACCCGACTCGCACACCCGCAGCCGATACCAGTCGTTGGGCGAGGGGTCCGCGGAGGCGGTGTTGATCGGCAGTATGACGCCAGCCGCCGTCGCTCCTGCCACTATTGCGATCGATAGCTTCTGCCAAGGCTTTGCGTCCCGGAGGATTGCGCCTGGGGCCCGACGCCCGCTCTGACGGCTCATGCTCATCGCCACTGCCTCGCTCGCAATGGGAACCGACGCCCGCTCTGACGGCTCGTGCTCATCGCCATTGCATCCCTCCGAAGCAGCTTGGTGGTTCCGCAATTTCAGCTCATCGTGCTGCGGCGTTGTACCGCCTCATCGGTCACAACCGTCACACAGGACGCACTGGTGACGCAAGACCTGATGAGACTCGGACTTCGGCGCTACCCGGGTCCGGGGTCATCCGCGGAGACGATTCGATTGGCGATGGACTCGATCGCGTCGACCTCGATCTCGACCAGATCACCGTTGCGGAGGTATCGGGCCGGGGTGCGTTTGAAGCCGACCCCGTCCGGCGTCCCGGTTGCGACGACATCGCCGGGATTGAGGGTCATGACCTCGCTCGCGTAGGCCAAGAGCTCTCCGACCGAGAAGATCATGTCCGCGGTGGTCCCGTCCTGCATCAGTTCGCCGTTCACTCGCGTACGCATCCTGAGGCCGGAACCCGGATCGCCCACCTCGTCGGCCGTGACGATTGCCGAAAACGGTCCGCTCCGGTCGCCGTTCTTGCCAAGCGTCCATAGCCGCGAATGCATTTGGTGCTCACGGCAGGACAGGTCGTTGAAGGCCGCGTACCCAAACACGCCTTCCAGTGCGGTGCGCGGGTCGACGCGATTAAGCGGACGGCCCACTATCGCGGCGAGTTCGACTTCCCAATCCAGGCCGGGCTCGCCAGGCGGTATCGGCACGGGGGTGCCACCGCATACCAGAGATACCGTCCAGCGCCCGAAGAATCCGGGACGCTCGGGTATCGCCAGGTCGGCCTCCTCGGCATGCAATCGATAGTTCAGGCCGGCGCATAGGACTCGCGCGGCCAGCGGCACCGCGGGCACCTCCGTGACAGCGCCTCGTTCACGGGTTCCGCCGGTCAGCGAGCGGGCAACCCTCAGCCAGGTATCGAGTTCGGCGTAGAACTCGGTGACCTCTGCTACGGCCGCCACGGTTTCATCGGCGAACACCCGGCCGACCAGCGTTCGGCCTTCATCACGAAACCCGACGAATTTCACACCAGTGCTCCAAGATCCTCAGGACGTACAATTTCCGCGGAGGTACGCAACCGGAACCGCCCAACTCCGCTGAGCCTCACAGACAGTGCTGCGGAGAAGCCGAAAGATGCCATGTCGCTTCCAACCAGCGGGACGGTCGGGCTTTGTGACCACGGTTACAGAGACATGGTTACAGAGACACGGTTACAGAGAGCGCGCGGAGCGATCTTCGGCGGTCCCGGAATGGTCGGGCTCAAGTGCGTACAGGCCCGGTCAGCCTGTTCCCGACCAGGCGAGAGGACCGACCGCCCGTCGGTCGCTTGTCCACAAGCGACGGCGCTCGTCCACAGATTCGTTTCGGTCGACCCAGCGGCGAGCCGCTCGGTCCACGATGTTGGTCATGACCCTGGTAAATGACCTCATTGATCTGGTACTGCCCGCGGTGTGCGTGTCGTGCGGACGCGCGGGGCAGGTCTGGTGTCCGGCATGTCGTCCGCCGCCCAGTGCGCGCCAAGTCAGCCACAGCCCCGCTCCGGTCTATGCGGCGGGCGAATACGCGGGTGGCCTTCGATGCGGTCTCGTTGCCTTCAAGGAGCGCGGGCAACGCCGGCTGGCTCAGCCGCTGGGCGGATACCTTGCCCACGCGGTGCGGGCACTTGAGGTCGCGGGTGGGTCGTCTGATCGGAGGATCGGGCTGGTGCCGGTCCCGTCACGTCGGTCCGCCGCCCGTGAGCGGGGAGGCGATCACCTGCTCAGGCTGTGTCGCGAGGCCGCGATTCAGCTCGGCGCGGTGGTCCTTCCGGTGCTACGGCTGACTGGCCGGGTTCGCGATTCGGCAGGGCTTTCGCAGCCTGACAGGGCCGCGAACCTCGACAACCGAATCGCGGCGCGCCGCGAGGGAACCGGCGAACGGGTCGTCCTGGTTGACGACATCGTGACCACCGGGGCCACGGCGCGTGAGGGCATCCGCGCGCTCACCGTGGCCGGATGGCAGGTCGAGGGAGTCGCCACTATCGCCGCCACCCGCCGGTTGTTCCCGTCGGATGGCGGAGCATG
>Ga0307504_10000242_pt1 | contig 11440 bp, 11 predicted proteins | sample 19_S_MG_FD_194516 | JGI IMG/M metagenome (GOLD analysis project Ga0307504, IMG submission 194516) | Soil microbial communities from Populus trichocarpa stands in riparian zone in the Pacific Northwest, United States - 19_S | ecosystem: Environmental > Terrestrial > Soil > Riparian zone > Trees... | reverse complement strand
GCCGCCGGCCGCACGAATCGACTCTGGTTCGAACTCGACGGGTCGAACGGCAGCGCGGTCTTCGATCAGGAGAATCCCGAGTCGTTCTGGATCGGCGGCGCCGACGGCGGCCAGACCGTCGTGCGCGACTCGGGCAGTGGCTCCGCCGAGCAGCGCCGTCTCAGTTATCTGCCGGCCGGCCACGCCCAGGGCTACGCCGACGCCTTCGATTCCTTCGTGGCCGACACCTACGCCTCGATCGACGGCGCTGATGTCCCCAGCCTGCCGACGTTCGCCGACGGCCTACGCTCGGCCCGCATCGTCGACGCCGTCCTTCGCTCGGCGGGCACCTCGACCTGGACGGAGATCTGACATGAAACTCGGAATGTTGACGGCCTGCCTGCCCGGTTGGTCGCTGGAACAGATCGCGGCGTGGGCGGCCGGTGCGGGGTATGAGTCCCTCGAGGTCGCGGTGTGGCCTTCGACCGGCGGCCGGGATTTCGAGGCGAGCCATCTGCCGGTGGCCGACTTCGGTGACCGCCAGGCCGACGAGACCCGGTCCCTGTTCGACAAGCACGAGCTGACGCTGTCCGCCTTCGCCTACTACGAGAACAACCTGCACCCCGACCTGAACCGCCGCGCTGAGATCGCCACCCACCTGCGCCACGCAATCGACGCGGCCGCGCTGCTCGACGTTCCGTACGTCGGTACGTTCGTCGGCCGCGATCCAGGACGCAGTGTCGTAGAGAACCAGCGGGAGGCCGAGCGCGTCTTCCCCGCGCTGGTCGACTACGCCGGGGAGCGCGGCGTGAAGCTCATCATCGAGAACTGCGTGATGGAAGGCTGGCATCCCGACGGCTACCCCGGCAACATCGCGTACTCCCCCGAACTGTGGGAATGGATGTTCTCCCTGGGGCTCTACCTGAACTGGGATCCCTCGCACCTGATGTGGATCGGGATCGACCCGGTCACCACCATCGCCCCCTACGCCGACCGCATCGTCCACGCCCAGGCCAAGGACGTCGAACTCGACCCGGTCGCCCGCAACAGGTACGGGTCGTTCGGCATCGTGGACAAGGGCGGCAACCCGTGGAAGACCGGCTGGTGGCGCTACCGGGTTCCCGGTCGGGGCCAGGTGAACTGGGACCGGGTGGTCGACCGCCTCTACGAGGTCGGCTTCACCGGCACCCTGTCGGTCGAGCACGAGGACCCGCTATGGGGCGGCACGCCCGAAAAGGTCCTGCGAGGTCTGCAGATCGCAGAACGCTCGTTGCGACCACTCATCCTGCGCGAACAACACTGAGCCGGATCCCGGGCCCGGCCCTTACCCACATCTCGTCGAAAGAGGACTGAAAAGCCATGAGCTTGTCATCGAAGGTTGGCGTCAACCCCCTACCGTGGGTGCTGACCCAGGACGGCTTCGACCTCAGCATTGCGACCCTGTCGGTGGCCTTTCCGGCCATCGTGGCGGCCGGATTCGATGCCGTGCACGCCGACATCCCGGAAGGCATGCCTGCCTCGGACTATCGCAAGCTGCTGGCCGATCACGGCCTGCGCGCGGCGCCGGGCTACTTCGCCGCCCACTTCGACACCCGCGAAAACTTCAACCAGACCCTGGACGCGGCCCGCCGGCACGCCGCCGGCCAGGCCGAACTCGGGCTGACCGAGGCGTTCTTCGCCAGTCATCTCAATCCGGCCCGGATTGCCGCGCCCGCGGTCGGCGCAGGCTTCGACGCCGGCACCTTCGACCTCGTCGTGGACCAGATGGCCCAGACAGCCGCGGTCATCACCGCCGAAGGCATCACACCGTGCCTGCACCCGCACGTCGGCAGCTGGGTGGAAACAGAGGCCGAGGTCCGCAGGGTGCTCGATTCCATCGATCCGGCCCACCTGTCCTTCGGCCCGGACACCGGTCACCTGTTCTGGGCCGGCATCGACCCGGCCGCGATCATCGCCGACTACGCCGACCGGGTCCGGGCGGTGCACATCAAGGACGTGCACCGCGACGCCGCCGAGCGGGCGCGGCAACGGCACGCCGACTACGCCGAGACGGTGTACGCCGAGAATGTCTGGACCGAGCCGGGGCAGGGCGACGTGAACTTCGAACGGACCCTGGCCGCCCTGCCGGTCGGCTACGACGGCTGGTTCGTCTGCGAGGTCGACAACCCGGACCGCAAGTCGAAGGAGGAGTCCACGGCCCTCTCGGCCCGCTGGGTCGCTCGCCAGCAACCGGCCGGCGAGGACGTCCCGTCGTGACCGCACCGCTCGGAGTGGGCGTCCTCGGCGCGGGCCCGGTGACCCAGGCGATCCACCTGCCCACCCTGGCCCGGCTGCGCGACAAGTTTCGGGTCGTGTCGATCATGGACGTCGACAAGTCGGTGGCGAACTCGGTGGCCGCACGAGCGGGCGCCACCGCCACCACCTCCGAGGATGAGGTCCTCGACGATCCCGCGGTGGACGTGGTCGCGATCTGCAGCCCGCACCAGTTCCACGCCGCCCAGGTCGAGGCGGCCTGTGCCGCCGGCAAGCGGGGAATCCTGTGCGAGAAGCCGTTCGCGGTCTCGCGGGCCGAGGCCACCCAGATCGCCTCCGTTGCCGGATCGGCGTCGGTGGCTCTGGTGGTCGGCGCGATGCACGCCTACGACCCGGCCTGGCTGAACGCCAGGGCCAAATGCGGCGAGCTGATCGAGACCGCGCACACCATCCGCTCGACGATCGTGTTGCCGTTCAACGACCGCTTCGAGGACTGGGCCACCGAGGTCGCCGGCCGCCCGACACCGGGTCCGCGGCCCGACACCACCGACCCCGCGGTCCGGGCCGCGATGATCAGCGGAATGGTCATGGGCGTCACCATCCACGATCTGCCGCTCATCCGACCGTTCGCACCGCGGCTCGAGCGGGTCGATTTCGCCGACTTCATCGCCCCCTTCGGCGGGGTGATCTCACTGACCGCGTCCGGCCGTTACATCGACCTGGTGACCTACATGCGCCCGCTCTGGCGCCCGGAATGGACGCTCGACATCTGGGGCGAGGACTGCTCGGCGCACGTCGAGTTCACCCCGTCCTACGTGCACGCGGGTTCCGGCACCGCAGTCGTACGACGCGACGGCCGTGAAGTCCACCTGGGACCGTGGCCGAGCAACGGCTACGAGGCCGAGTGGGCCGAACTCTACGACCAGGTGGCCGGCGGCGCCGCGCCCCGCTACGCCCTCATCGACCTGATCGACGATCTGACCTACGCCACCGACCTCGCGGAGCAGGCAGCGGCTTGGTTACTCCAGGGAGACAGAGCATGAGCACGCCCATGACCGCCGCCGTCTTCGGCACCGACGAGGACCCCGTGGCCCTCCGCCCGGTCTGGGCCAGCCTCCCGCTGTCCATCACCGAAGCTGCCGCCCCGGCCCAATTGGTCGCGGTGGACGGCCGGACGGCGGACTGGGTGGCCGACCTCGCCGCCGCACTCGACTCCGGCGCGGCCGGCATCCTGCTGCGTGCACCATCGCCGGGGCAGGATCCCGACGACATCGCCGCGCTGGCGGTACGGGCCGCGAGCCGGTCCATACCCGTGCTGGTGGAATCCGCCTGGGCGACGGACCCGGCCGTCGACGCCCACCGCGACAGCATCGCCGGCGAGCTGCCGTCGATGGCTCTCATCGACGTCCTGAGCACCATTGGCGCGGTAGACCCGCAGCGGCCCACGCTGCCGGCCGTCGCGCTTGACCAGCTACACCTGCTGCGCGCTATCGGCGTCGAGCCGGAGCAGGTCCAGCTGTCGCGGTGGTCGCCGAACAGCTTCACCATCGTGGCCTCCCGGGGTCCGACCCGGCTGGTCCTCAGCGCCGTGATCGGCAATTGCGGCCCATCGAAGGCCCGGGTGTCCGCGCGAGGTCCGGGCAGCGAATCGAGCCTGCTGGTCTTCGGTTCCTCGAACGCCCGCCCCGCCGAGGCCGAACGGACGGACGCCGCCGGCACCGTTCGGCTGCCCTCACTCTACGAATCCGCATCGCGGGCGGCCTGGCGACGATTGCACGCCGCGGCGGCATCCGGTGCCGTCGTCGACCAGCTCACCGGGCTCGCCGCGGACCTGCGCCGGTTGGCCACCATCGGGCCGCTGTCGTGACCCACCCAACGGAAAGGACGCACCGGGTGAACACCACCGACAATGCCCCCGCGCAGGCGGCGAAGGACGGCTCGTCGTCGCGCGCGGGCTCGGCGACATCCGAGGGGCGATCGCACTGTGAGCCCAGACCCTACGACCCAACCGTCCAGCCGAACTCGGGACCGACAGTCCGAGCCCAATCACAGGATCATGTATAGGAGATCGAGCAGATGACGTCATCATCGCGGGATCGGGTCGGAGTCGCCGTCATCGGTGCCGGCGCGATCAGCAACGAGTACCTCAGCAATCTCACCAGCTTTCCCGACCTGGACGTTCTGATGGTCGCCGACCTGGACGTGGATCGAGCTCGGGCCCAGGCGGAAAAGCACGGCGTGCCCGCCTGGGGCGGCATGGCCGACGCCCTCGCCCACCCGGGCGTGGAGATCGTGTCGAACCTGACTATTCCCGCGGCCCACGTCGAGGTCTCCACGGCGATCCTGCAGGCCGGCAAGCACGTGTGGACCGAAAAGCCGCTGGCCCTGGACCGGGCCGGCGGGGCGGGACTGCTCCAGCTGGCCGCCCAGCAGGGCCTGCGGATCGGCTCGGCGCCCGACACCATCCTCGGCCGCGGTCAGCAGACGGCCCAGCGGCTGATCTCCTCGGGCGTCATCGGCCGACCGCTGACGGCCACCACGATGATGCAGGACCCGGGGCCGGAATGCTGGCATCCGAGCCCGGAATTCATCTACGCCAAGGGCGGCGGCCCGCTGTGGGACCGCGGACCGTACTACCTGGCGATGCTGACCCAACTGCTCGGTCCGGTGCGCTCGGTCGCGGGCCTGGCCCTCACCACTTATGCCGACCGGACGATCGCGACCGGGCCCAAGGCCGGCACCGTGTTCCCGGTCGAGGTGCCGACCAGCATCAACGTGCTCACCGAGTTCGTCGGCGGCCAGATCGCGCAAAGCACCTACAGCTTCGAATCGGCCCTGCCCCGCAACGGCTTCGTCGAGATCAGCGGCACCGAAGGCACCCTCGCCATCCCAGACCCGAACCGGTTCGACGGCGACCTCTACCTCTTCCCGGCCAGGCAATGGACCCTCGCCGAGCTCATCGCCATCGACGGAATCGAGCCGCCCCGCTCGGAATGGACCACGCTGCCGACCGAGAAAGCGACGGCCAAGCGCGGCTCGGGCCTGCTCGACATGGCCCGATCGATCCGAGCCGGCGTCGCCCACCGGGCCTCGGCCGAACTCGGCTACCACGTACTCGACACCCTGATCGCGATCACCGAAGCAACCGAGAACCGGTCCTTCATACCCATCGACAGCACCGCCGACACGCCCGAACCCCTACCCGAAGACTGGGATCCCTACGCCGCCACCCTCTGAGCCCCTCGGCCCGGCGAGCAAGGACCGTGGACCGCACCAGCCAACGGCGTGTGTGACGGTACGGCCCGGCCCGGCATTGCGTCGAGACCACGCACCCTGGGTTTAGCTCGGATAGGAGATGTAGGCGAGGCGGCGGGAATCGGGTGCCCAGCACGGCACATTGATGGTGCCCTGACCTCCGGCCAGCGCCACGAGATCCCGCGCGGTACCGTGCGGCAATTCGATCTCGCGGACGATGACCGGGAGGTCGGCCGGATGCCCGAGTGTGCCCCTCGGGTAGCTGAGATAGGCGAGCCGTCGTCCGTCCGGCGAGCAGTGCGGGAACCAGTTGACGCGGTCGTCGAAGGTGAGCTGCTCGACCGAGCCGTCCACGAGGTCGTGCCGGAAGATCTGGGCGTGCCCTGGCAGGTCCGAGGCCATCTCGGAGTTGAAGAAGACGCTGCGGCCATCGGGGGCGAAGTCCGGCCCGTCCGCCGGGGAATAGCCGTCGCCGAGCAGCTGCTCCTCGCCGCTGTCGAGTTCGAGCAGCCACAGAGCCCGCCGACCCCATTCGTCGCCGTCGAGATACTCGGTGCCGACGTAGGCGAGCGTTCGGCCGTCCGGTGCGATGCCGTGCAGAAAGTGCCGGAAAGCCCGCTCCGGAGCCTTGGCGGAGGTGACGCGTTCGGGATCGCCGCCCTCCCAGGGCAGGCGGTAGATGTGCCAATCGTTGGCCGAGACGTAGTGGTATCGACCGTCGGGTGAGACGAGGTGATCGTTGTTCAACTCCGGGAGGCCAGGGGCGGGAATCTCCTCAAGGTCTGACGGCCGCTCGGAGTCGACCCGGAACAGCAGCCCGTCCGCGTTGACGACGATGTGGCGGCCGTCGGGGTGCCAAGTCGGTGACTCGAACAGTCGCTCGTCCGATGCGAACACCAGCTCGTCCACGCCGGTATGCACGTCGAGTACGTGCAATTCGGCGTGCTGACCCGTCACGAAGCTCCGCGCGTACCGTACGGGCTGTTGATCCTGTCGCTGAACCATTGGTCCATCCCCTTCTCAGCTCAAGCCACACGCTAGGCCCCGGCTGGGCAACGGTTCAACGGCCCAATTTTGTCCGCAAAGGGCCGTGAACGGGCATTGTTGAACGTCGCCGCGCCGTTTAGCTTCGTGCTGTGAGCAGCCGGCCATCCGGCCGGCCGGACAGCTTCCGCGCGGAGGGTCGCTTGATGAGCGAAGACGGTTGGCAGTCACTGTTCGACGGCCGGAGCCTGGCAGGCTGGCATGCGCGGCCACGCACGTACGACGCCGTCTGGCCGGGTGGCCCGATGGTGGCCGACGTGGCCGACTGGATTCCGGTCGATTACAACGAACGAGCCGCGGAACATCCGGCGATCTGGACGGTCGAGGACGGAGCCATCATCGGCCGTCAGGATCCGGAGCATCCCGGCTGGGGCGGCTACCTCGTGTCGGACGAGACGTTCGCCGACTTCGAGCTGGAACTCGAGGCCAACCCCGACTGGCCGGCGGACACCGGCGTCATGCTCCGCCGTGGCCTCGACTCGTGGGCGGGTTTTCAGGTGCTTGTCGATCATCGAAAATCCGGATCCATCGGCGGATTCTTCGGCAACGGGGTGGGCAGCTTCCACGCCGTGCCCTTCGTTCTCGACGTCGGCGCGGATGCCGACGGACATCCGGTTCGCCTGATCGAAGAAGACCCGGCCACTTCGCTGGAGCCGTGCACTCCCGACAAGCGGGCCCTACTCACCCGGGCAGGTGACCCGGAGGCCTTCTTGCAACGATGGGTTTTCGGCGGGTGGAACCGGATCACCATCCGGTGCGTGGGAGCCCGACCGCGGATCACGACGTGGGTAAACGATGTCCTGGTCGCCGAGATCGACCTCGCCACGATGCAGCACCCGCACTACGACCCCGACGCGGTTCTCCAGCTCCTCGGTCGGCAAGGGCATCTCGCGCTCGAGGTGCACGACAACGATCCGGTCCTGGGTCAGTCGCGATGGGGTCCGGGTGCGGCCTGCCGCTGGCGCAACATTCGGATCCGCGGCCTCTAAGTGGTAACCCGACCCCACACAGAGAAAGGCACAGGCATGCACACCAGAACACTCGGTCAGGGACTGGAAGTGTCCGCCATCGGCGTGGGCGCGATGGGGATGTCCCAGAGCTACGGCCCCAACCCCGGCGACCGCCAGGACATGATCGGCGTGCTGCGGCACGCCGTCGAGCAAGGCGTCACCTTCATCGACACCGCCGAGGTGTACGGCCCGTACGTGAACGAGGAACTCGTCGGCGAAGCGATCGCACCGATCAAGGACCAGGTTGTTGTCGCGACCAAGTTCGGCTGGAACATCGTCGACGGTCAGATGCAGGGCACGGACTCGCGACCCGAGCAGATCCGCCGCGTCGCCGAGGGATCACTCACCCGTCTCGGCCTGGACGCGATCGACTTGTTCTACCAGCACCGCGTCGACCCGAACGTGCCCATCGAAGAGGTCGCAGGAGCCGTCGGCGAGCTCGCCGCGGAAGGAAAGATCAAACACTTCGGCCTCTCCGAAGCGAACGCCGCGACGATCCGCCGCGGCCATGCGGTATTCCCGGTGACGGCCGTACAGAGCGAATACTCCCTGTGGACCCGCGACCCCGAGGCCGACGTGCTGCCGACCTGCGCGGAACTCGGCATCGGGTTCGTGCCGTTCAGCCCCCTCGGGAAAGGCTTCCTCACCGGCACCATCTCCACCAATGCCACGTTCGCGCCGGACGAGATCCGAGCCCGTGTGCCACGGTTCGCAACCGACAACCTCACCGCCAACCAGGCGCTCATCGACCACGTCCGGGTTCTCGCCGAGATTCGTGGCGCAACACCCGGGCAGATCGCCCTGGCGTGGCTGCTGGCGCAGCGCCCGTTCATCGTCCCGATCCCCGGCACCCGTCGTCGTGAGCGCATCGACGAAAACGCCGGTGCCGCGGCAGTTGCGTTGTCCGCGGACGACATCGCCGACCTGAACACGCTCATCGAGCGAGTCGGCGTGGTCGGAGACCGGTACGACGAGTCCGGAATGAAGATGGTCGGCCTCTAAACCGACGCCCGACCAGGACCCGGCCGCCACATCGAGCACGGCCCGGTCCCGTCCGGGGTGGCTCACTTTTCTGGTGTCGTGAGTGCGTCGATCGGAGCATGGGTGGCGGCCCAGTTGGCCAGCAAGCGAAGCGCATCGTCGTCGGGTGAGCCGGCGGGGGCGCTGAGGGCGGTGAGGGTCAGGCCGGGATCAGCGGACAGTTGCATGGATTCGAAATTCAGGTGCAGGTCTCCGACGACGGGGTGGTGGAAGTATTTGACACCGATGCGGTGCAGGCGGACGTCGTGGGCGGCCCACCGGAGTCGGAAGTCGTCGCTGCGGGTGCACAGTTGGCCGACGAGGTCGGTCAGCGCTTTGTCGTAGGGGTCTCGGCCGGCTTCGGTGCGAAGTACGGCGACGGTGTCGTCGGCGATCCGTTCCCAGTCGATCCAGAAGTCGCGGGCGGCGGGGTTGAGGAAGGCGAAGCGGGCGTGGTTCGCGGGCTGGGCGGGGTCGGCGAACAGCGGCGCGTAGAGCGCCCGGGCAAGCGGGTTGGCGGCCAGGACGTCCAGGCGCGCGTTGTTGACGAAGGCCGGGATCGCGGTCATCTGTTCGAGGATGCGCGCGAGGCTGGGGCGGACCTGCTGCGCGTGGGTTCTGCGGGGGGCACGGCCGGCGGGTCCGGCAGCGAGGGCGAGGTCGGCCAGGTGCGCGAGTTCGGCCTCGTCCATCCGCAAGGCCCGCGCCAGGGATGAGAGCACGCTGTCGGAGACGCCGGTCAGGTCGCCCCGCTCGAGTCGGGCGTAGTACTCGACGCTGACGCCGGCCAGTTCGGCGACCTCGCCGCGGCGCAGTCCCGGTACGCGCCGGCCGCGGGGGTGCACCGTGAGCCCCACCTGCTCTGGGGTGATCTTGGCCCGGCGCGAACTCAAAAACGCCCTGACCTCGGCACGATTATCCACGCATGCAGCCTAGGCGGGATGGGGCGGCCGAGCGACGCCCTGCCAGTACGCCTTTCAGCAGTGACTTCTCCGCGGCCCCGGCGACCGATTACCTGGTAGTGCAGCTGCGGGTGTCTCGGTCTCACGTCGGTGCGCTCGGGGCCGAGCGGGAGAACGGCACGATTCAGCAACCAAAGGGGTGAGCAATGCAGTACACGCGTTTGGGGTCCTCGGGCCTCAAGGTCAGCCGGATCGCCTTGGGCACGATGGGCTACGGCGACGGTTCACGCGAGACGTGGGCGCTCGACTACGACGACGCCGCCCCGTTCTTTCGGCAGGCCCTGGACCTCGGCATCACCTTCTGGGACACCGCCAACATCTACGGCTTCGGCAGCTCGGAGAGGGTCGTCGGACGGGCGATCAAGGAGCTCGCCCGGCGCGACGACATCGTCCTGGCGACGAAGGTGCATCAGACGGTGCACGAAGGGCCCGGCGGGTCGGGCCTGTCGCGTAAGGCGATCCTGGAGCAGATCGACGCCTCGCTCACCCGTCTGGGCACCGACTACGTCGACCTGTACCAGATCCACCGCTTTGACGCCGACACCCCGGTCGAGGAGACGATGGAGGCCCTTCACGACGTCGTCAAGGCGGGCAAGGCCCGCTATCTCGGCGCATCGAGCATGCTGGCCTGGCAGTTCTCGAAGATGCAGTTCGCCGCCCAGGCGCACGGCTGGACGCCGTTCGTGTCCATGCAGGACCAGTACAGCCTGATCCAGCGGGAGGAGGAGCGGGAGATGTTCGGCCTGCTGGCCGACCAGGGCGTCGGCAGCCTTCCGTGGAGCCCGCTCGCCGGCGGCATCGTAGCCCGGCCCTGGGGCGACCGGAGTACCACCCGGAGCAAGGACAACGTCGACGTCGACTTCAACGGCAACCCGCTGTGGCTCGACAGCGACCAGGGGATCGTCGACGCCGTCGGGCACATCGCCGAAGCCCGGGGCGTGTCGATGGGGCAAGTCGCGCTGGCCTGGGTGCTTGGCAACCCGGTGGTGGACGCCCCGATCGTGGGGGCCACCAAGAAGCACCACCTCGCAGACGCCGCCGCAGCGCTCGAGCTGCAGCTGACCGACGACGAGTCGGCGGCCCTCGAACAGGACTACGTCAGGCGCGAGTCAACGTGGTTCTGACCCGGCCCCGGTCGGCGTCACCGGTTTATCACGGCGTACGTGCTGTGCTCTCGACCAGCATCGCCAGCTTCGCGTTCGGCTTCGCACAGAGCCAGCGCCGGCTTCCTGTTCCTCACACGGGCCAAAGTCAGAGCTGTTCGGTAGGAAGGATCCACAGCTCGCCGATTGCGGTGTGGCGGGGTCGGGTGACCATGTAGGTGACGCCGTCGGCGATGTCCTCGGAGGTGAGGACCTCGGTCCGCTCATTGAACGGATCGAGGATCTCCTTGCGGATCTCAGGTTTGTTGTGCGAGCCCAGCTCGGTCGCTACGGCGCCCGGCTCGACGACGCCGAAGCGCACGTGACGCTGGGTGACTTCCTGTCGCAGGGACTCGCTGAATCCGTTCACGCCGAATTTGGTGAGGTTGTAAACGCCGAAGCCGTTGCTCGCGAGGCGTCCAGCCGTCGAGCTGATGTTGACGATGTCCGCGACCCGGCGCGGGCCCTCCTGCGCGGCTTGCAGCAGGTGCGGCAGGTCAGCGCGTGGTGTACAGCAGGCCATTGACGTTGATGGCGATCATCCGATCCCACTCATCGGCGTCCGCACCGACGACGGGGCCGATGAGCATCAGGCCGGCATTGTTGACCAAGATGTCCAACCGTCCGAATCATTCCACGGTCTGCTGGACGGCCGACTCGGCCTCGGTCCGCTCGGTGATGTCCGCCGCCACTGCCAGGGCTGTGCCACCGGCCTGTTCAATGTCGCTGACCAGCGCGTCGAGGCGGTCCTTGCGACGGGCTACGACCACGACGA
>Ga0307504_10000241_pt1 | contig 11444 bp, 8 predicted proteins | sample 19_S_MG_FD_194516 | JGI IMG/M metagenome (GOLD analysis project Ga0307504, IMG submission 194516) | Soil microbial communities from Populus trichocarpa stands in riparian zone in the Pacific Northwest, United States - 19_S | ecosystem: Environmental > Terrestrial > Soil > Riparian zone > Trees... | reverse complement strand
GAGGCGCCGGTGGCGCTGCCGACGCCGGCGTACCACCCGCAGTTCGGGGTCGTCCCGGTCACCGGGCGCGAGGTGTTCGAGGTGCCGGTCGAGCCCGACGCGGACTCGGGGATGTTCGACCTCGACCGGCTCGAGGACGCCTACCGCCGCGGCGCGCGGACCCTGCTCCTCACCAACCCGCACAACCCGCTCGGCCACGTCCACACCCGGGACGAGCTGGAGGCGATCCGCGACCTCACGATCCGGTACGGCGCCCGGGTCATCTCCGACGAGATCCACGCCCCGCTCGTGCTGCCCGGCGCAACCCACATCCCCTATCTCTCCCTCGACGGCACCGCCGAGCACGCGGTCGCGGTGCTGGCGTCGAGCAAGGCCTTCAACACCGCGGGACTCCGCTGCGCGCAGATCATCAGCGACCACGAACCGACCGCGAAGGCGCTCCGTGAGGTCCCGATGGCCCGCAACGACAGCTGGTCGCCGCTCGGAGAGATCGCCGCGACGACGGCGTACGCCGAGGGCGACGAGTGGCTGGCCGGGCTCGTGCAGCGGCTGGACGAGCAACGGTCGCTGCTGTCGACGCTCCTGACCGAGCACCTGCCCGGGGCGCGGATGCGACCGCTGGCCGCGACGTACCTCGCGTGGCTCGACCTGCGGGCGTACGGCCACGACGACCCCTGCGCGGTGGCGCGCGAGCGCGGGCGGGTGCTGCTCGAGCCGGGGCACCGCTACCAGCACGGCCTGTCCGGCCACCTGCGGATCAACATCGCCACGAGCCCCGGTCGACTCACCCAGATCATCGAGCGACTGGCGTCGGCGATCGGCTGAGCGTCAGTTGTCGGGCGACTGCGCCTTGATCGTGTCGGCGTACCACTGGAAGGACTTCTTGGGCGTTCGCTCGAGCGTCTCGTAGTCGACGTGCACGAGGCCGAACCGCTGCGTGTAGCCCTCGGCCCACTCGAAGTTGTCCATGAGCGACCACGCGTAGTAGCCGCGGACGTCGACGCCGGAGTCGATCGCGCGCTTGATCGCGCGCAGGTGCGAGTCGAGGTAGGCGATCCGCCGCTGGTCGTCGATGACGCCGTTCTCGTCCGGCTCGTCGTCGTAGGAGCAGCCGTTCTCCGTGATGTAGATCGGCGGGAGCGCGGCGCGGAACCGCCCGCGGAACATCACCAGCCACTCGCGCAGGGCGTCCGGCACGATCGGCCACCCGAAGTCGGTGGTCTCGTAGCCCAGCAGGTCGAGGATCTCGAACGGCAGGGCGGCGTTCTCCGCCGCGGCCGCGACCTTCATCGGGTTGTAGTAGTTGACGCCGTAGAAGTCGAGCGGCTGCCGGATCGTCGCGAGGTCGCCGGGCCGGATGTAGTCGATCAGCAGCGGCTCGAGGTCGGCCGGGTAGCGGCCGAGCAGCATCGGCTCGAGGTACATGCCGTTCCACAGGGCGTCGAAGATCTTCGAGGCGCCGACGTCGGCGTCGGAGTCGCTGGCCGACCGAGGTGGCACCGGCGTCACGCAGCGCGATGGCGGCGCGGCCGTGCCCGAGCAACAGGTGGTGCGCGACGGGGAGGGCGTCGAAGAGGAGCGAGTAGCCCGGCGCGTGCATCCCGAGCGCATGGCCGAGCATCGTCACGACGTTCGGCTCGTTGACCGGGATCCAGTGCTCCACCCGGTCGGCGTACGCCTCGCCGACGATGGCGGCGTACTCCGCGAACCGCTCGACCGTGTCCCGGTTGAGCCAGCCCCCGTCGTCCTGGAGGCCCTGCGGCAGGTCCCAGTGGTACAGCGTGACCATCGGCTTCACACCCGCCTCGAGCATGCGGTCGATCAGCCGGTCGTAGAAGGCGAGACCGTCGGCGTTGGCCGGTCCTCGGCCGGTCGGCTGGATCCGCGTCCACGCGAGGGAGAAGCGGTAGCCGCCGGCGCCGAGCTGCTGCATCAGGTCGACGTCCTCCTCCCACCGGTGGAAGTGGTCGCAGGCGACGTCGCCGTCGCTGTGGTCGACGACGTTGCCCGGCTGGTGGGTGAAGGTGTCCCAGATGGACGGTCCCTTGCCGCCCTCCTTGGCTCCTCCCTCGATCTGGTAGCTGGCCGTGCTCGTTCCGAAGCGGAAGCCAGGGGGCAGGTGCGGGAAAGCCGGGGAAGCCACGTCACCATTGTCCCCATGACCGTCGAGATCCGCCGGGGAACCGCCCGATTCGAGAGCCGCTCTCAGGGCCTTCTTACGAGGCACTCGTTCTCGTTCGGGGACCGCTACGACCGCGACAACGTGGCCTTCGGCCCGCTGGTCTGCCACGACGACCACCTGCTCGCCGCCGGGCGCGGGTTCGAGGAGCACCGGCACGCGGACGTCGACATCGTCACCTGGGTCGTCTCCGGCGCGTTGCGCTCCGAGCCGGGCGGCGTCCTCGAGCCCGGTTCGGTCGCGATCACCCACGCCGGCGACGGCGTGGCCCACGCGGAGACCGCCGAGGTGTCGGGCACCCGGTTCGTCCAGGCCTGGCTCCGCTCCGAGGGAGGTACGCCGTCCCGCGAGGTCCTGCCCGTCCCCAGCCAGCCGGGCCGCACCCGTGCGTGCGAGCTGCCCGGCGCCACCCTCTCGATCCTGCGGATGGAACGGCTCGACACCGTCACCCTCGGCGAGGCCCCCCTCCAGCACGTGTACGTCGTCACCGGCGCCCTGGCCCGGTCGTCGCTGGCCGAGCCCCTGTCTGCCGGCGACGCCTTCCGGATCACCGACCACCCCGGTCTGGTCCTCACGGCCGCCGCCCCGACCGAGCTGATGGTCTGGGAGTTCAACGGGTGACGTGGGTCGGCCGATGATTTTCCGCGTTGTCGCGGGTCCGTACTCCCAGGCAGACTGAACCGAAGCGCGGAGGCACGGAGATGACGGGGACCAGCACGATGACGAGCACCGAGACCGAGACCGAGACCGGGACCGGCACCAAGCCCGGCGCGACCGAGCTGAGCGACTTCGACGAGCTCACCAAGCGCTACCAGCGGGAGCTGCTCGCGCACTGCTACCGCATGACCGGGTCGGTCCACGAGGCCGAGGACCTGGTCCAGGAGACGCTGCTGCGCGCCTGGAAGGCGCAGGCCGGGTACGAGGGTCGGGCCAGCGTCCGCACCTGGCTGTACCGGATCGCCACCAACGTCTGCCTCACCAACCTCGAGGGCAAGCCCCGCCGGCCCATGCCCACCGGCCTCGGCACCACGAGCAGCGACGCCCACGACCCGCTGGAGACCAGCACCGAGATCCCGTGGCTCGAGCCGATCCCCGACGCCGCCGTCCTGGTCGGCGAGAAGGACACGATCAGGCTCGCGTTCGTCGCCGCCCTCCAGCAGCTGCCCGCCCGCCAGCGCGCCGTGCTCATCCTGCGCGACGTCCTCCGCTGGTCGGCCAAGGAGACCGCTGAGGCCCTCGACACCACGACGGCGGCCGTCAACTCCGCGCTCCAGCGCGCGCATGCGCAGCTCGAGGGCACCCAGGAGGACGCCGTTTCCGCCGACGACCTGACCGACCGGCACAAAGCGCTGCTCGAGCAGTACGTCGAGGCCTTCTGGCGCAAGGACATCGCGGGGATCGTCTCGCTGCTCAAGGCCGACGCGATCTGGGAGATGCCGCCGTTCACGGGTTGGTACGTCGGCGCCGAGAACATCGGTGAGCTGATCCGCTCGCAGTGCCCTGGGGGCACCTACGACATGCCGATGCTCGAGACGCGTGCCAACGGGCAGCCCGCGTACGGCCTCTACATGCGAGCCGCCGACGGGTCCTTCGTGCCGTTCCAGATCCAGGTGCTCACGCTGGGCGAGGACTCGGTGGAGCACGTCCACTGCTTCCAGGGCGCGCAGTTCTTCGAGCGGTTCGGCCTGCCGCTCTCCCTGCCGCCGCGGGCTCCCCAGCCCTCAGGCGCGTGAGTGGGGACTGGACCGACCCGGCCGCGACTCTGCGCGCGATCGAGCTCCTCGAACGCTCCCTGGGCTACACCCGAGCCGGGTTGATCCTCTGCCCCACCGCGGATCCGCACGGCCGCACGCCCTGTGCGGACTGGGACCTCGCCGGTCTGCTCGGCCACATGGAGGAGTCGCTCGACGCGATCATCGAGATGGCGACCGGGTCGCTGTCCCTCGTCCCGGCCGGTCCGGACGCCGGGGTGCCCGGCCGGGTGGAGCGGCTCCAGCTGAAGGCGTGCGACCTGCTCGCCCGGTGGAGCGGTGAGACGCCGGCCGCCTCGGGGGGCTCGGTGCTCGTGCACAACCGGATCGCTCCGACGCCGTTCCTGCTCACGGCCGCGTCGCTCGAGATCGCTGTCCACGGCTGGGACGTCCACACGAGCGTCGAATCGGAGCGGTCCTTCCCCGAGTCGCTGGCACGGGAGCTGCTGCCGGTCGTGCCGCACGTGGTCGACCCCCGACACTTCGCCTCACCGATCCCTCCGACGCGCCGATCGAGCGCTGCAGCAGCACTCCTGGGACTGGTGGGACGAGCCGGTCCAGACCACTAGCACAAGTTCGGATCAAGCCGCGTCGTGCGGCTCCGGAGCGCTCCTAGCCTGCATCCATGCTGCTGCCGTCGGAGGTCGCGGTCGATCCGTACGCGGAGTTCATCCGCGGCAACGTGTCCTCCGCCTTGGCTCTTGCCGAGCGCCTCGACGAGTCGGGAGTGGGCGACGTGTCCCTGTTGGCGCTCATGCTCGAGTGCCGGTTGGCGCGGGGCGAGCTGAACCTGGCCCTGTCCCTGGGTGCCCGGCTCCGTCCGGAGCTCGAGGGCGTGGAGGCCGAGGTGGCCGCCATGGCGCTGGCGCAGCTGGCGCTGGCCGCGGGCTCTGCCGACGAGGCGCTCGAGCTCTTCGACCGCGCCGCCAAGGTCAGGAGCCATCCCGACCGGGCGCTCGCGCTGGCCCGCACCGGTCACCAGCGGCAGGCCGAGGAGGCCGCGACGGCGCTGGTCCAGGCGGCTCGCGAGTCCGGCGACGTGTACGACCTCGCGTCCGCCCTGCGGGTCCTGGCGTTCGTCACCTCCGGCGGCAACCGTCTCGAGCTGCTGGCCGAGGCGGCCGACCTGCTCTCCGCGATCCCGGCGCAGCGACTGGCGATGCAGATCGCGACCGACCGCGCGGGACTGCTGATCCTCACCGGCGACCCGGACGATCGGGCCCTCGCCGTCGACCTGCTCCGTCAGGCCGAGTACTACGCCGCCCGCGAGGACCTCTACCCGCTGCGCAGCCGGGTCCGCCCGCTGCTCCAGCGACTCGGCGAGGAGCCGGTCAGCACCCGAGGCGAGCTGATGGCCGCCCTGACGCCGCGCGAAGGACTCATCGCGCGGCTGGCTGCCGAGGGCCGCAGCAACAAGGAGATCGCGGCCGAGCTGTCGGTCAGCGTCAAGGCCGTCGAGTGGCACCTCTCGCACGTGTACCGCAAGCTCGGCGTGCGTGGTCGCGGCTCGCTGGCGACCAGCATCGGCTGATCCGGCCACAGCCGGGTCCGGAGCCACGCAATCTGATCGGCGTCCTCGCGCCCCGCAGCGGTCAGCCGCATCAGGATCGGCTGACCCGACTCAGAGCACGGTCATGGCCGAGCCGTGGCCGTGGGTCCAGGCGACCGCCCGGCCGTCCAGACCCAGCACGAACGGGTGCCCGTCGTCGGGCGCGCCGGGACCCGTCTCGGTGATCTGCGGCAGCACCTTCGGCCCCTCGTTGGACAGCCACCGGCACCGACCGTCGTCAACCCGGTCGAGCATCTGGTCGTGGAAGTCCGCGCGCGACGGCGGCTCCAGGTAGGCGATCACGGCCGAGTGGATGACCACGACGGGTCCGTACGCCGACGCCTCGTCGATCAGGTCGTCGAGGTCGCTCGTCAGGTCACCGGCGACGAGGTGTGGCGGGTCGGAGCACGCCACCTCGATCGCCCGATCGAGCTGCGCGCGACGGTCGTCCTCCTCCGGCCAGACCAGAGTCCGGAGCCACGCCATCTGGTCGTCGTCCTCGACCGAGAGCGGGTGGAGGTCGAGTCCACCTCGCCACGCGATCCGAGGCACGGCCACCTCGGCGGGGAACCGGCCGGAGACCCGACACCGCAGCGGCGGACCGTCACCGGCCCGGACCGCCCCGTGTGGGGTGGTCCACTCGTAGGAGTAGCGGTCGGGGTACAGGCACAGCCCGGCGCTGGCGCCGACCTCGAGCAGGGCGATCGGCTCGTCGGCCAGCCGACCGAGGAACGGGGTCAGCGTCGCCAGCCGGCCGGCCTCGTTGGTCTGGGTCGCCCGCGCCATGATCGTCTCCCGCAGGACTCCGGAGAGGATCGCTTCGCGCAGCCGCAGGTAGTCACCGGGCGCCGGGACGCCGTGCCAGCGCGCGGCCGCGAAGACCAGGTTCGGCTGCTGCTTGATCCCGGGCAGCTGCGCGATCCAGGCGAGGACCTCCTCGTCCTCGGCCACCTCCTCCGCCCACTCCTCGAAGCAGGGCGAGGTGCCGGCGTACCTGGCGAAGTCGCGGTACTGGTCCGCGACGTCGACGAAGAGCTCCACCCCGTTACCCCGCAGGCAGGGAGACGTACGTCGTGTCGAGGTACTCCTCGATGCCCTCGAAGCTGCCCTCCCGCCCGAAGCCGCTGGCCTTGACGCCGCCGAACGGTGCGGCCGGGTTGGACACCAGGCCGGTGTTGACGCCGACCATGCCGTACTCGAGCCGCTCCGCCAGCCGGATGGTCCGGGCCAGGTCGCGGGTGTAGACGTAGGACGCGAGGCCGTACTCGGTGTCGTTGGCGCGCTCGATCGCCTCGTCCTCGGATCCGAACGTCGTGATCGGCGCGACCGGGCCGAAGATCTCGGTCCGGTTGATCTCGGCCTCCGGTGCGACTCCGACGAGCACCGTCGGCGGGTAGAAGTAGCCATCACCGTCAGGCGCCGTACCGCCGGTCACGAGCTCGGCGCCTGCCTCGACGGCCGCGTCGACCAGGCCGCCGACCGTCGTCACGGCGTCCGCGTTGATCAGCGGCCCGACCTGCACGCCCTCGTCCTGGCCGCGTCCGACCTTCATCGCGCCCATCTTCTCGCCCAGCAGGCGGCCGAACTCACCGGCCACCGACTCGTGCACGAGGAAGCGGTTGGCAGCGGTGCACGCCTCGCCCATGTTCCGCATCTTGGCGATCATCGCCCCGTCCACCGCGGCCTGGAGGTCGGCGTCCTCGAAGACGAGGAACGGCGCGTTGCCGCCCAGCTCCATCGAGACCCGCTGCAGCTGGTCGGCGGACTGCTTGACCAGGATCTTGCCGACGGTGGTGGAGCCGGTGAAGCTGACCTTCCGCAACCGCGAGTCGGCCATCAGGGTCGTGCTGAGGGCGGGCGAGTCGCTCGTGGTCACGACGTTGAGCACGCCGTCCGGCAGGCCGGCCTCCGCCAGCAGTGCGGCCAGCGCCAGCATCGTCAGCGGCGTGAGCTCGGCCGGCTTCACGACCATCGTGCAGCCGGCGGCGATGGCGGGACCGATCTTCCGGGTGCCCATCGCCAGGGGGAAGTTCCACGGCGTGATGAACAGGCACGGACCCACCGGCTTGCGGATCGTCAGGAGCCGCGCGCCACCGGCGGGTGCCTGCATCCAGCGCCCGTGGATGCGGACCGCCTCCTCGCTGAACCAGCGGAAGAACTCCGCGCCGTACGTCACCTCGCCCTTGGCCTCGACGGTCGGCTTGCCCATCTCCAGGCTCATGAGGTCGGCGAAGTCGTCGGCCCGCGCGGTGATCAGCTCGAAGGCCTTGCGCAGGATCTCGCCGCGCTCCCGGGGAGCCGTGGTGGCCCAGTCGTGCTGCGCGGCGACCGCCGCGTCGAGCGCCGCCCTCGCGTCGTCGGTGGTGCCGTCGGCGACCGAGGCGAGGACGGAGGTGTCGGCCGGGTCCAGCACGTCGAACGTCGCGCCGCCGGACGCGGGCCGCCACCGGCCGCCGATGAAGAGGCCGTGGTGCTCGGGCTTGAGGAGGTCGAGGCCGCTCATCGACGGCCACCCTTGGCACAGAAGGGTCGGGTGCTCATGTGGTCACAATCTCACCCCACCAGGTTCGGCGAAACTGGGGACAGAGACACCCGCCTGATGGGAGCCTTGGGCAAGTCGGCGATGGAGGGAGCACCTTGCGCCGATCAGGACCCTCTGTCGACCCCATGCGACAGGGGGTTCGCTCCATTTCCGGGGCCGGGAACCCGCCTCACGCGCCGCGCAGGAAAGCCTCGAGGATCGGGCCGGCCGTGCCGGACCCGGACTGACCAGTCTCGACGAACACCGCCACCGCGAGGTCGGGCCGCGCGGCGATCATCCACGCGTGCAGCTTGCGACGGCCCTGCGCGTCGTCGTACTCCGCGGTGCCGGTCTTGGCGATCAGTGGCGGACCGGGAAGGTCGAGCAGGCCGATGCCGCTCCCGCCCGTGACGACCTGCCGCAGCATCGTCTTGAGGGAGGAGTCCTCCCCGGTGGTCAGCTCCGGTCCCGGCGCCGCGCCGCCGTCCACGGCCGGGATGAGGCTCGGCACCACCGTGTGACCGGCCTCGACCGAGGCGACGACCGTCGCCATCACCATCGGGGAGGCGAGGATCGTGCCCTGGCCGATCATGTCCGCCGCCGCCTCGGTCTGCGAGGCGGGCGGCTTCACCTGGCCGAAGTACGCCGGGAAGCCGAGGTCGTGGTCCACGCCGAGGCCGAGGGTGGCGGCGGCGTCGGCGAGGTCACCGTCACCGAGCCGGTCGGTCTGACCGATGAAGGCGGTGTTGCACGAGTTGGCGAGCGCGGCGCGGAACGGGATGCGGCCCAGCTCGGATGTCGGGTAGTCGTCGTAGTTCTCGAACCGCTTGCCGTCGACGACCACGCTCGTCGGGCAGTCGATGACGCTGTCCGGCTTCAGGCCGGAGCGCAACAACGCCAGCGAGCTCACCGACTTGAACGTCGAGCCCGGCGCGAACTGCCCGTACGTCGCGAGGTTGAGGCCGTCGTTCCCCGGGCCGTTGGCGGCCGCCAGGATGTCGCCGGTCCTCGGCCGGATCGCCACCAGCGCGCTCGCAGGTCCGACGTTCGCCAGCAGTCGCTCGGCCAGCGACTGGAGCCGTGGGTCCATCGTCAGCCTCAACGGCTGACCGGCGACCGGCTTCTCCTCGAAGAGCGTGTGGCCGGCCGAGCCCCCGTCCGATGCTCGGCTCACGCGTCGGATGATCACGCCGGGGGTGCCACGCAGCTGGTCGTCGTAGCGCGCCTGGAGCCCGGAGATCCCGACCTCGTCGCCGAGGTGGTACGTGTTCGGGTCCTTCTTGATCATCTCCGCGGTGACCGGTCCGACCCGGCCGAGGATCGGGGCGGCGAAGTCACGGGTCGGGGCCAGCGGCAGCGTGTCCTGGACGACCAGGCCGCCCTTGATCCGTGAGACCTTGATGCTCAGCTGCTCGGTGAGGTCGGCCTGACGGAGGACGAGGCCTTCGACGAAGGCGGACTCACCGGAGACCTTGACCAGCTTGGTGAAGGCTCCGGCGTCGATGCCGAGCACCCCGGCCAGCGCGTGAGCCGAGTCGAGCGCCCGCACCCCGGACACCTTCGTCTTGTCCAGGCCGATCCGCTCGACCGCCCGAGGCTGCACGATGGCCCGGCCGCCGACGCCGATGATCCGGCCGCGCGTCGGGGTCACACCGACGCGGTCCAGGACCTCGTCCGCACCCAGCTCGGGCTGCACGACCGCGGGGTCCCAGACGGTCGTCCAGGTATCGCCGCGCTTGGTCATCCGCGCCTGCGAGGTGTAGCTCCACTCCTGCTCCCCGACCGGCCAGGTCCAGGCCAGCGAGGCGCGCGCGCTCGTCCCGGCGTCGTTGACGCTGACCTGCTCGACGGCCACGCGCGGCTCGAGGCCATCCATGCCGGAGACGACCGCGTCGTACCGGTCCTGGGTGTCGCCGTCGCTGAAGGAGACGCCGGAGAGGTCGCCGTCGGCGAGGGCGGCAGCGAGGGCGGCAGCCGCTCGGTCGGCGCCGGAGGCGGTCGACTGGTCGTCGCCCTGGCACCCGGTCAGCCCCGTCACCCCCGTCAGCAGAGCAAGAACCAGCGAGAGAGGGAGGAGGACCCGGGCCATGTCTGATGTCTATCAAGCGGCGCTGACGCTGCGAGCCGGGACGCGCCTCGGGCCGGCGGTGGCTTGTGCACCACCGCCGGCCCGAGGGCTCATGCTGTCCCGAGAGGGATCAGGACAGGTTCACTGCTGTGTCGTCGATGACGAAGCTCGTCTGGAGCGAGGAGTCCTCGACGCCCGTGAACGAGATGGTCACCGTCTGCCCGGCGAAGGCCGACAGGTCAGCCTGCCAACCCTGATAACCGGCCGCCGCGTTGGCGTTGGAGAACGTCCCCAGCGTGGTGCTGCCCGCCTTGACGGTCAGCTTGTCGTAGGCCGTCGTGCCGCTCTCCGCGGTGTCGATGTGCAGGTAGAACACCAGCGTCGCCTTGCAGCCGGCCGGGATGGTGACCGACTGCGAGATCGAGTCGGTGTGCGTGGTGCCGTAACCGTTCAGCCACGCCTTCCAGCTGCCCGTGCGAGCCGGCTGCGAGGTGGAGCTGTCGATCACACCGGCACTGGCGGACCACGGGGCGGCGCTGCCGGTCTCGAAGCCGGGGTTGCCCAGCTTCTGTCCCGAGCAGCCGCCACCACCGGCGGTGCCGACGGTGAAGGTGAACGACGTCGACCCGCTGCCACCGGCGCTGGCCGTGGCGGTGACGGTCACGTTGTAGGTGCCCGCCGTGGTCGGCGTACCGGAGACGGTGCCGGTGCTGGAACCGATGGTGACGCCGGCCGGGAGGCCGGAGGCCGACCAGGTGTACGGCGCGGTGCCGCCCGAGGCGCTCATCGTGAACGAGGTGATCGCGGTGCCGACCGTCCCGGACTTGTTGCCCGGGTTGGTCACCGTGACGCCACTGGTCGTGGAGCACGTCGGGTCACCGGTCTGCGCCGGGACGTTGACCGCGTTCCAGGCGGCCTTGGTCGCGTTGAACTGGCCACAGGTCGGGTCCAGGTTCTTGGCCGCGGTCAGCGTCCAGGTGCGGTACTTCAGGTACGACGAGGCCGTCGTCTTCATCAGCATCGCGTTGTACATGATCTTCTGCGCCGCCTGGACGCCCAGCCCGTTGACGACCTGGCCGTTGCACGCCGACGTGCCGCCGTGGGCGAGCAGGTACCACCAGTGGTCGCCGGGGCCGGCGGCCGCGTGGACCTCGGCGGTCGGGATCGTGCTGGAGTAGCAGGACGGGTCGCCGACGTTGCCCGGGTTGGACATGTCGCGGATCGGGCCGCTGCCGGTCAGGTTGACCTCTTCACCGATCGTGTAGTCGGCGGGGTCGGCCGGGTTGTTGGCGTAGAACTCCGTCGAGGTGCCGAACGTGTCGGCGACGAACTCCTGGGTGCCGTTGCCCGAGATGCCACCCGGGGTGTGGTCGTCC
>Ga0307504_10000240_pt1 | contig 11444 bp, 10 predicted proteins | sample 19_S_MG_FD_194516 | JGI IMG/M metagenome (GOLD analysis project Ga0307504, IMG submission 194516) | Soil microbial communities from Populus trichocarpa stands in riparian zone in the Pacific Northwest, United States - 19_S | ecosystem: Environmental > Terrestrial > Soil > Riparian zone > Trees... | reverse complement strand
GGGAATGCCCCGATGCCGGCGACTGGCCGGCCCGGGCTACAGGGCGATGCCCAGGGCCAGCAGGAGCCCGAAGGCGAGCTGGAGCTTCCCGGTGGCCACCAGCACGTCCACCAGGTCACGGCGGGCGGCGCCACTCAGCACCGCTGTCACCGGCTTGCGGGCCAGGACAAGGGCGGCGAAGGTGACCAGGGCGGCGGGCCGGGCGGCGGCGATGGGCGGGACGAGGGCAAAGGCGCCGGCCACGCAGACCACATACAACACCCGCGTGTTGTGGTCGCCCATGCGGACGGCCAGGGTGCGCTTCCCGCTCGCGGCGTCGGTAGGAATGTCGCGCAGGTTGTTCACCACCAGCAGGGCGGTGGCCAGCAGGCCCACCGGCACCGAGGCCAGGACGGCCAGGCCGCTCACATGCTCGAGGTGCACGTAGGCCGATCCGACCGTGGCAACCACCCCGAAGAACAAGAACACGGCGACCTCGCCCAGGCCCACATAACCGTAAGGCCGGGAGCCGCCGGTGTAGAACCAGCCGGCAGCAAGGCAGGCGGCCCCGACCACGATCAACTCCGGACCCACCGCCGCCGCCAGCGCCAGGCCCACCAGCCCGGCCACCCCGAAGGAGCAGAACGCGGCCCGCTTCACGGCACGGGGCGACGCCAGGCCGCCCGCCACCAGCCGCACCGGTCCCACCCGCTCGTCGTCGGTGCCCCGCACGCCGTCGGAGTAGTCGTTCGCGTAGTTGGTGGCGACCTGGATCGCCACCGACACCACGAGTGCGGCCGCGGTGCGCCACCAGATCGTTCCACCCTGCGACGACGCCACCGCCGTCCCCACCAGCACCGGGACCACGGCGGCAGGCAGGGTTCGGGGCCTGGCCCCGGCCAACCACCGCGAGGCCATCAAGGGCGGCGGGGAAAGGACGAGTAGTCGGGCGGCCGCTTCTCCACGTAGGCGTTGCGACCCTCCTGGGCCTCCTCGCTCATGTAGTACAGGAGGGTCGCGTCGCCGGCCAGCTGCTGGATGCCGGCCAGGCCGTCGTCCGCCGCGTTGAAGGCGCCCTTGAGCACCCGTAGTGACAATGGCGACAGGCGCAGCATCTCGCGGCACCACTGCACCGTCTCGGCTTCGAGCCGGGCGAGGGGCACGACGGTGTTCACCAGGCCCATGTCGAGAGCCTGCTGGGCGTCGTACTGGCGACAGAGGAACCAGATCTCCCTGGCCTTCTTCTGACCCACGATCCGGGCCAGCAGCCCCGACCCGTAGCCGGCGTCGAACGACCCCACCCGCGGCCCGGTCTGCCCGAAGCGGGCGTTGTCGGCGGCGATGGTGAGGTCGCACACGACCTGGAGCACGTTGCCGCCGCCGATGGCGTAGCCGGCCACCATCGCCACCACCGGCTTGGGGCAGCGGCGGATCTGGATCTGGAGGTCGAGGACGTTGAGCCGGCCGATCCCCCGCTGGGCCACGCCGTCGTCGCCCATGTAGCCGTCGCTGCCCCGCACCCGCTGGTCGCCGCCGGAGCAGAAGGCCAGGTCTCCCTCGCCGGTGAGGATCACCACGCCCACGTCGGGATCGTCCTGGGCGAGGGTGAAGGCCTGGCTCAGCTCGGTGACCGTCTGGGGCCGGAAGGCGTTGCGCACCTCGGGCCGGTCGATCGTGATCTTGGCCATTCCGTCTGCCGTCTCGTACCGGATGTCGCTCCACGTGCCCGACGGCTTCCAGGCGGGCAGGGCCGTGGTGGGGCCGCTCGGAGAGTCACTCATGCGCTTCGCTACCCTACCGGCGTGCCCTGTCTGGTCGCCATCGAGGCCGAGGGCGAGCGGCGCTTCGTCGATGCCCTCGCAGCCGCCTGGGACCGGGGCGACGCAGTCCTGCCGGTCGACCCCCGCCTGCCGGAGCCCGCCCGGGCCGCCCTGGCGGACGCCTTGGGCGCCGGCGATCCCGTGGAGGGGGGCGATGCACTCGTGGTGGCCACCAGCGGGTCCACCGGCACCCCGAAGGGAGTCGTGCTGACCCACGACGCCCTGGCCGCGCACGCCGCCGCTGCGTCGCACCGGCTCGCTGTCGACCCGTCGGCCGACCGGTGGCTGGCCTGCCTGCCGCTGTCGCACGCGGGGGGCCTCGGGGTGGTGGTACGGGCCATGCTCACGGGTACGCCGCTCGTCGTCCGGCCGTCGTTCGACCCCTCGGAGGAGGCGACGCTGGTCTCGCTCGTTCCCACCCTGTTGGACCGCGCCGACACCTCTCGCTTCCGGGTGGTGCTGGCCGGAGGCGGCGCGGACTGGCGGCCCCGGGAGGCGAACGTGGTGCACACCTACGGCATGACCGAGACGGGTGGAGGCGTCGTGTACGACGGCCGTCCCCTCGACGGCGTGGAGGTTCGGGGCGGTGTCGACGGGCAGCTGCTGGTGCGGGGACCGACACTCCTCCGCTGCTACCGGGACGGCACCGACCCCAAAGACGCCGAGGGATGGTTCCCCACCGGCGACCTGGGACGGGTGGACCCCGACGGGTCGGTCACGGTGTTCGGGCGGGCCGGTGACCTGATCGTGAGCGGCGGCGAGAACGTGTGGCCGGCGGACGTGGAGGAGGCGCTGCGGTCCCACCCGGCGGTGGCCGAGGTGGCGGTCGCCGGGCGGCCCGACCGGGAGTGGGGCATGCGTGTGGTGGCCGTGGTGGTGCCGGCCGACCCGTCGTCACCGCCCAGCCTGGCCGGCCTCAGGGCCTGGGTGAAGGACCGTCGTCCGGCCTACGCCGCACCCCGGGAGCTGGTCCTGGTCGAAGGGCTCCCCCGCAGCGAGGGCGGCAAGGTCGCACGCCACCGCCTGCTCGACGGCGACCCGGCGGCGCCCTGAATCAGTCGTTGTCGATCATGTAGTCGTCGGACATGTGCTCCATCTGCCACGCCAGTGACTCCACGTCGTACGTCACCAGCTCGTCTCCCTCCCACGTGGCGCCCAGCTCCTCGGCCAGCCCGATGTCGTTGAGGTCCGAGGGCTCATCGCCCGTCCACCGGAAGCCGATCATCGACTTCTCCTTGCGACCGAGCACCACGCGAGTCACGTCGCCTCCCTCATCTCAACTGCGCCTGACGCGACGGTATCGGGTTCCGGCACGGCTAGGGAAGGAGCTGGCGGATGCGGCGGGCGTATTCCTGGGTACGGGCCCGCGCCTCTCCGGCGGTGCCGCCCTCCGCCCATACGTGGGTGAGCGGCTCCTCCGGGTCGGGCAGCACCAGGGCCCACCCGTCGTCGTGGATCACCTTCACGCCGTCGATGAGCACCAGCTCCGAGTCCTTCATCCGCTCGACCATGGTGCGCATCACCATGCCCTTCTGCTCCCAGGGCGTGGCCACGGCCTGGTGGGCGATGTGGGCACGGGGCGACTGGCTCACCACTTTCGACAGGCGCAGGCCCGTGTCCGCCAGCATGGCCAGGAGGTTCACCAGGGTGGCCACCGCGTCGTAGGCGGGCAGGAAGGACGGGAAGATGTAGCCGCCCTCCTGGCCCGCGGCGAAAGTGACGTCCTTGCCCGACGCCACCTCCATGAGGTGCGACGCCGACAGCTTGGTCCACACGATCTCGGCGCCGAAGCGCTCGCACAGTTCCTGGGCACCCCGGCCGACGGAGACGGGCAGCGCAACCCGGGCGTGCTCCGTCGTGGCGCACACCAGGTGGAGGATGGCGAAGAGAGCTGTGTCGTCGTCGAGCACCTGGCCGGCGTCATCGATGATCGACAGCTTCTCGCCGTCGGGGTGGATCACGGCTCCGAGGTGGGCGCCCGAAGCCCGCACCAGCTCGGCCACGCGCTTGGCGTGGGCATCGAGGTGGAAGCTGGACGCCTGGGCGGTGGATGCGTACGGGTTCACCGACAGCACTTCGGCACCGAGCTTGGCCAGGACGTTGGGCATCACGAAGGCGGCCGACCCGTAGGCGAAGTCGAGCACCACCTTGAAGCCCACCGAACGGATGGCATCCGTGTCGACAGTGGACATCATCACGTCGGTGTAGTGCTCGAGGGCCCGGGCCGGGAAACCGATGTCGCCCATCTCGGCCGCCATGGCCCGGCGGAACTCCTCGCGGTGGTACAGGCGCTCGATCTTGCGCTGGGTGCCCTCGGGGATGTCGATCCCCTCGGTGTCGAGGAAGCGGATGAGCACCGACTGCGGGTCGCCCGGCGCCAGGCGCACGGTGACGCCAGCTTCGCTGCGGATGGAGCGCACATGGAAGCGGGTGACCGGGACGGTGGCGACCTCCAGGTCCTCCACGTTGACGCCGGCGGCGGTGAGGCCGACCATCACCGCCCGCTTGATGGCGCGGGCGGCCCGGCTGGAATCGCGCGACGTGGTGACGGTGACGCCCTTCTTCAGCGTGGTGGCAAAGGCCATGGCCACGCGTACGGCCAGCTCGGGGGTGATGTCGACGTTGGCCAGGCCGGCCACGCCGAGGCGGCCGAACAGGTGGCGGGCACCCCGCGACTCCCAGATGATCGAGCTGTTGACGATGGCTCCCGGCTCCACCGTCTTGAACGGGTACACCTTGACCGAGGGGTTGATGACGGCGTGCTCGCCGACCAGCACCTCCTCGCCGAGCACCACACCCTCCTCGCAGCGGGCACCGAGACGCAGGTCGCTGGAGCGGCCCACCACCGTGCCCCGCAGACGGGTGGACGGGCCGATGTAGCTGTTGTCGTGGACGATGGAACGCTCGAGATACGCATGGGCGCCGACCCTTACGTTGGACCCGAGCACGGTGTACTGGGCCAGATGGGCACCCTCCTCCACCCGGCAGTAGTCGCCGATGACGACGGGGCCGTCGAGCTGGGCGCCCGGGTCGACCTCGGCCCCCTCCCCGAGCCACACGCCCTCGCTCAGGCGGAACCCTGGAACGTCGATCTCGACCTTGCCGTCGAGCACGTCGTGGTGGGCCTCGACATAGGCGTCGAGTGTGCCGACGTCCTCCCAGTAGCCGTCGGCCACGAAGCCGTAGAGGGGCTTGCCGGCAGCCAACAGGGCGGGGAACACGTCCTCCGACCAGTCGACCTTGCCCTCGGGCACGTGCTCGAATATCTCGGGCTGGAGCACGTAGATGCCGGTGTTCACGGTGTCGCTGAAGACCTGGCCCCAGGTGGGCTTCTCCAGGAAGCGCTCGATCGTGCCGTCCTCCCTGGTGATGACGATGCCGAAGTCGAGCGGGTTGTCCATGGCCTTGAGGCCGATGGTGGCCAGCGCCCCGCGCTCTTCGTGGAAGGCCACGATGGCGGACAGGTCGATGTCGGTGAGGACGTCGCCCGAGATCACAAGGAATGGCTCGTCGAGCTTGTCCTTGGCGTTGCGCACCGACCCTGCCGTGCCGAGGGGCGACTCCTCGGTGGCATACGACAGCTTCACCCCGAACTCAGCTCCGTCGCCGAAGTAGGTGCGGATGGCGTGGGGCATGAACGCCAGCGTCACCACGATGTCGTCGAACCCGTGGTCCTTCAGGAGGCGGATGACGTGTTCCATCATCGGCCGGTTGGCCAGGGGGAGCATGGGCTTGGGCTGGTTCGAGGTGAGCGGCCGCAGCCGTGTGCCCTCTCCGCCGGCCATGATCACGGCTTTCACGGGGCTGACACTACTGGCCGGGCCCGACTTTCCCCGGAGCCCGGACTGCAGCCAGCGCCTCGCGGGCGGACGGGACGTAGAGGGTGGCCGCGTAGTAGCTGAGCAGCAGGCCGGGGATGGCGGTGAGCCACGCGAGTGGCCTTGCGATCTCGTGCCACGGGGCGCCGCCGTCTGGGTTGCTGGCCAGGAAGAACGGGAACGCCATCATCAACAGCAGCGTCCCGGCCTTGCCGGCCAGCTTCACGTCGACGATGTCCCTGGCGCCCATGGCCGCCAGCGCCAGGACCGACAGGCCCACCACGGACTCCCGGGTGATGGCCAGGGCGGCGACCCACCATGGCATCGACCCGTCGATGAGGACCGCCAGAACGCCCACGCCCAGCATGATGCGGTCGGCCGTCGGGTCGAGGATCCTGCCCAGCTTCGATTCCTGGTGGAAATGGCGGGCGATCCAACCGTCGGCGAAGTCGGTGATACCCAGGGCGGCCAGGAGCAACCCGGCCGCGTAGCGGTCCTGCCTTCCGAACAGGAGCCACAAGAAGACGGGCACGCAGCACAGCCGGCCGATCGACAACACGTTGGGCACGGTGAGGATGCGATCCTCGCCCCGGCCGGCCACGCCGCGATTCTATGGCGGTGCCTCGGGCCCCTTCCGGGCCCGCCGCGGTACGGTCCGGGAAACTCGAGACGAGGGGGTTCCGTGGGCCCGATGAGGACCGTCCTGGTGACGTTGACCATGGTCGCGGCCGCGACCGGCACCGCTGCCTGCGGCGGCAACGACCGCCTCACCAGGGAGGAGTTCGTCACCAAGGGCAACGCCATCTGCGCCTCGACGAGCAGGCGCATCGACGCCGCCGCCAAGAAGGCCTTCGCCACGTCCGGCACGCCGACCACGGACGTCATCGCCGCCTTCGCCAAGGACACGGCCATACCCGAGATCCAAAAGGAGCTGAAGGCGCTCGCCGACCTCACGCCACCCAGGGAGACCGAGGCCACGTTCGACGCCGCCTTGAAGGAAGCCCGCGGCGCGCTGGCCAAGGTGGAGGCCAACCCGAAGGACCTGGCCGACGACTCGTCCGACACCTTCGCCAAGGCCGACGAACTCATCAAGGCGGCGGGGCTCAAGGCCTGCGCGGAGTAGACGGCAAAATGGACCGGCGACACGGTGCTCGACCCGGTCGGCGGCGGGATCGTGGGCGGCGAAGTCGCGAGGAGCCACGAGGAGTTGAACGCCGACCGGGGCCGAGGCCCGGGAGCGCCTGGCTGGCCGGCGCTGGCGGAGGGAGTGGGATTCGAACCCACGGTGGCTTGCACCACACACGCTTTCCAAGCGTGCCGATTCGGCCGCTCTCGCATCCCTCCAGGGACCGCGCAGGCTATCCTCTGGTCTTGGGCTCGTCGCTCCGTGCGGCGGTCGGGTCCTGCGCAACGCCACCCCGTGAACCGAGTCAGGGCCGGAAGGCAGCAGCTCTCAGCGGAAGGTGCTGTGTGCCGCAGGTCAGCTTGACCGCCGCACCGAGCGACGAGCGCCGTCTGTCACAGCCCGGGTCGTAGTCTGCGGTCGTGGCCGACGACGACGTCCCCTTCCGGTCCCTCTACCGCCGCTTCCGGCCCCAGCACTTCGCCGGAGTGAAGGGCCAGGACCACGTGGTCCTGGCCCTCTCCAACGCCGTGCGGGACGACCGGGTGAGCCACGCCTACCTGTTCAGCGGCCCCCGGGGCACGGGAAAGACGTCCACCGCCCGGATCCTGGCCAAGGCCCTGAACTGCGTGAACCGGGACGGGGGCGAGCCATGTGGCGTGTGCCCGTCGTGCGTGGCGGTGGAGCAGGGCACGTCCCTCGACGTCCACGAGCTCGACGCCGCCTCGAACAACGGGGTCGACGCCATGCGCGACCTGGTGTCGCGGGCGGCTCTGGGCACGCCCGGTCGCCACAAGGTGTACATCGTGGACGAGGTCCACATGCTCTCGACTTCGGCCTCCAATGCATTGCTCAAGACCCTGGAGGAGCCGCCCGCCCACGTGGTGTTCGTCCTGGCCACCACCGACCCCCAGAAGGTGCTCCCCACCATCCGGAGCCGTACCCAGCACTTCGAGTTCCGCCTGCTCGGCGGCGACGTGCTGTCCACCCTGCTGGCCGACGTGAACGAGAAGGCGGGCCTGGGCGTCGCCCCCGAGGCCATCGACCTGGTGGTGCGCCGGGGCAAGGGTTCGGCCCGTGACGCCCTCTCCGTGCTCGACCAGGTGGCGGCGGCGGGTGAGGTGGACGACGAGGCCCCGATCACCGACGACACCGTCGAGGCCCTGTGCGAGCGCGATGCCGGGCGGGCGCTGGTGGCGGTGGCGGCGGCGTCGGCGTCGGGTCGCGACCCACGGCGCCTGGCCACTGACCTGGTGGACCACCTGCGCAACGTCTTCCTCCTCACCATGGCGCCCAACCTGGTGGCGGTCCCCGACGAAGCTCGGGACCGGCTGGCGGAGCAGGCCCACCGCTTGGGCCCGGCCGCCCTGGTGCGGGCCATCGAGTTGTTGGGCCTGGCCCAGGTCGACATGCGCGACGCTCTCGACCCGCGCATCATCCTGGAGGCGACCCTGGTGCGCCTGGCCCGTCCCGACGCCGACACCTCGCCCGCCGCGCTGGTGGAGCGTCTCGAGCGCCTGGAGAGGGCGGCCGCCCATCCGCCGCCGCCGCCCACCGGCGGCCCGCCGCCACCGGCCGACCGCCCGCCCACGCGCGCCGCCACGCCCCCTCCGTCACCGACTCGTCCGGCGGCTCCGCCCATGCCCGGCCGCCGGCCACCCCCTCCCCCTCCCCCTCCGCCGCGCCAGACGCCCCAGACGACCCAGACGCCCGACCGCAGGGGCCCGGCGCCGGTCTCGGCGACACCAGGCCGCCCCGCCGGGGAACCCGCCGCCGGGCCCTCCCCCGGCCCCGGTTCGGATGCAACCTCACCCGGCCCGGCGCCGGCAGGCGCCCCACTGCCGACCCGCGACGCGCTCACCAAGGCGTGGGGTGACTCGGTGCTCGCCTCGCTGAGTACCCGGGCGAAGGCCCGCTTCGGCACCGGCCGCTTCGTCGCAGTGGAGGCCGGCGCCGCCGTGTTCGCTCTGCCCAACGATCACTTCCTGGGCCGGTGCCAGGAGGTGCGGGCCGAGGTCGAGGCGGCTCTGGCCGCGTACCTCGGCGTGCCCGTGCCCCTCCGCCTGGTGGTCGAACGCCCGGGTCCGGGCGACTCCGCGGGTGCGGGACCGCCGCCTCCCGACGACGACCCCGGCTTCGTCGACGATGGTGCCGACTTCGAGGAGATCGTCGAGGTGGACGGGACACGGGAGCCGCCCCCGGCGGTAACCTCGCCCGAGGAACGCCTGAAGCGTGCGTTCCCGGGAGCCGAGGAGGTCGCGCCGTGAGCGAGCCGGAGGAGGGTACGGGCGACGCCTTCGGGCTGGGGCAGGCCATGGGCGGCCAGTTCGACCTCGGCGCGCTGCTCGAACAGGCCAAGGCCATGCAGGCCCAGCTGGCCGAGGCCCAGGAGACGGCCGCCGAGCAGGTGGTGGAAGGCCTGGCCGGGGGCGGAATGGTGAAGGTGCGGGCGAGCGGCTCGCTCACCATCGAGTCGGTCACGATCGACCCGAAGGCCATCGACCCCGACGACGTCACGCTGCTCGAGGACCTGGTGGTGGCGGCCACCAACGATGCCCTGGCCCGGGCCCAGGATCTCACCCGCTCGGCCCTCGGCGGTTTCGACCTCGGAGGGGCCGCCGGGCTGCTCGGCCAGTAGGGGGCATGTACGCCGGCCCCGTCCAGGACCTCATCGAGGAGCTCGGCCGCCTACCCGGCGTCGGGCCCAAGTCGGCCCAGCGCATCGCCTTCCATCTCCTGAAGCTGGCCAAGGTCGACGCGCTGCGCCTGTCCACCGCCATCGTCGAGGTGAAGGAGCGGGTGGCGTTCTGCTCCCGCTGCTTCAACGTGGCCGAGGTCCCGCCCGGTGGCGAAGCCGAGTGCGAGATCTGCGCCGACGACCAGCGCGACTCCACGGTCTTGTGCGTGGTCGAGGAGCCGCGCGACATCGTGGCGGTGGAGAAGACCAGGGAGTACCGCGGCCGCTACCACGTGCTGCAGGGCGCCATCAGCCCCATCGAGGGCATCGGGCCCGAGCAGCTGCGGATCCGGGAGCTGCTGGGGCGCCTGGAACCGGAGGGGGTGGCCGAGGTCATCCTGTGCACCAACCCGAACATTGAAGGCGAGGCCACCGCCATGTACCTGGCCCGCCTGCTCGGCCCCCTCGGCCTCCGGGTCACCCGTATCGCCAGTGGGCTCCCGGTGGGCGGCGACCTCGAGTACGCCGACGAGCTCACCCTGGGGCGTGCGCTCCAGGGCCGCCGCGAGGTGGAGGCGTAACCTCTCCCGCTCGGTGGCCCCTGTGCCGCCGGATCGGATGTCGCCACCATGAGACGCTTGGCCGCCGTAGTCCTCGGAGCAACACTCCTGGCCCTGCCCGCCTGCGGGTCGAAGACCGACGAGGCAAGCCGGGCTGCGGGGATCACGCCGGCCACCGCCCTGGGCATGGTGAGCGTCAACCTCAGCCCGTCCATCGACCAGAAGCGCAACCTGTTGAGCATCGCACGGCAATTCCCGGGCGCCCGCTCCAAGGTGAAGGGCGAGTTCGATGACGCCCGCAACGAGCTCCTCGGCACCTTGTTCCAGGGCAGCGGCCTCGACTTCAAGAACGACATCCAGCCGTGGCTGGGCAAGGAGGCGGCGGTGGTCGTGCTGCCGCCCGGCGACGCCGGCGCGCCGCTCATCCTCGGCATGGTCCAGACGGAGGACCAGGAGAAGGCCAAGGCGGCCATCGCCAAGGCCACCAGGGACGGGGGCTTCGACGGCGCGTACGCCATCGTGGACGACTTCGTGGTCATCTCCAGGCAGGCCGACAAAGTGGACAACCAGCCGGCCCTCGACCAGATCACGGCGCAGGCCAAGAAGGACGACGGCGGCCTGGCCAAGTCGGCCGAGTTCACCAACGTCGTCGACCAGCTGCACGGCGACCGCCTGGTCCTCGGATGGGTCGACACCAAGCACTCCCTCGCCGCCCTCGAGGACCTGGGCGGGCTGAAGGACGTGGTGGGGCAGCTCGGAAAGGACGCCGGCGCCGTCGGCTTCGACCTCCATGCCGAGAGCAAGGCCGTCGTCTTCCAGGGCATAGCCGCAGCCAAGGGCGTCGACTCGGGGTCCGATCTCGCGCTCACCCGCTCGCTGCCGGCAACTACTCTGGGCGCCTTCACGTCGTTCGCCATCGGGAAGTCGGTCGCCAGGGCACTGGCCGGGGCGGGCGGCACCGAGGAGGGCAACCTGGTCGCCGGATTCGAGCAGCAGACGGGCCTCAACCTCGAGAAGGACATCCTGTCGTGGATGCACGGCGAAGTGGTCCTCGTAGCCGGAGCCGTACGGGGCGAGCAGCCGTTTCCCGATTTCGCGCTGGTCGTGGAGCCCACCGACAAGGACAAGGCGCTCGCCGGCCTGGCCAAGATCCGCAGCGCCCTGTCCGAAAAGGGGCTGCAGTTGGACGAGCAGCAGATCGGCGATGTGACCTCTTACGTCGCTCAGTCGGAGATCATCCCGGGGATCCAGCCGGCCATGGCCCTGTTCCCCGACCGGTTCGTGGTCGCCAATTCCGCCGCCTTCCTCGCCGATCTGGCCAAGGCGGCCGTACCCGGGCTCGGCGACGACGACGCCTATACGTCAGTGGTGGGCGGCGGCGGCACGACATCGGCCCAGTTCGTCCTCCTCATCGACCCCATCCGCCAGGCGATCGAGCAGGTGGCCCTGAAGTACCCGAGCGACCGC
>Ga0307504_10000238_pt1 | contig 11461 bp, 6 predicted proteins | sample 19_S_MG_FD_194516 | JGI IMG/M metagenome (GOLD analysis project Ga0307504, IMG submission 194516) | Soil microbial communities from Populus trichocarpa stands in riparian zone in the Pacific Northwest, United States - 19_S | ecosystem: Environmental > Terrestrial > Soil > Riparian zone > Trees... | reverse complement strand
AGTCTGCTCCAGGATTTCTGAGATGGGGTAGCGGTTCTCTCTGCGTACCGCCATGAAAATGCGCGGCATCACCGGAAAATGAAAGGCCATATGGCATTCATCGCCGCCGACCGAGGCGTCGCCGAAGTACTCCACGACGTCGGCCGGCCACTGGTTGGCCTCGCACAGCAGAACCCGGTCCGGGTACGTGTCCTCCATCTCCTTGCGGACCCGCTTGAGCATCTCGTGAGTCTCGGGGAGGTTCTCGCCGTTCGTGCCATCGCGCTCGTAGAGGTAGGGCACCGCATCGAGCCGGAAGCCGTCGATTCCCATGTCCAACCAGAACCGCAGCGCGCCCATGATCGCGTCGACGACCGCGGGATTGTCGAAGTTGAGGTCGGGCTGATGGGAGAAGAACCGGTGCCAAAAGTACTGTTTGCGCACTGGGTCGAAAGTCCAGTTGGACGGTTCGGTGTCGACGAAGATGATCCGTGCCTCCGGCCAGCGGCGGTCGTCGTCGGCCCAGACGTAGAAGTCGCCGTACGGACCGTGCGGATCGCGGCGAGACTCCTGGAACCACGGGTGGGCGTCGGAGGTGTGGTTCATCACGAAGTCGATGATCACCCGGATACCTCGATCGTGGGCGGCGTGCAGAAAGTGCTCGAAGTCGTCCAGATTCCCGAACTCCGGCAGCACCCCGGTGTAGTCGCTGACGTCGTAGCCGCCGTCGCGCAGCGGCGAGGGAAAGAACGGTGGCAACCAGAGGCAGTCCACCCCGAGCCAGTGCAGGTAGTCCAGCTTGTCGGTGAGTCCCCTCAGGTCACCCGTGCCATCGCCGTTGGAGTCGGCGAAGCCGCGGACGAGAACCTCGTAGAACACGGCCCGCTTGAACCACTCGGGGTCGCCAACCGCGGTGCGGACCTCGCTCACGCGGTCCCCCGGCGACTGCGCTCGTCGACCGGATTTGGGCTGCGATGCTCACTCATCAAGTGCCTCCCTGCGGTTACGTGATGCGGGCTGCCGGTGGCGCAGCGGCTGCCGTTGCCTACTCTGCCATGAGCCGAACACGCCCGGGCAAGCGCGTTCGGAACCGCTCAGATCGGCGATGAGCGCGGGCTATTCGGGCTCGTCGTGACCAAGATCGAAGCCACCGGCGAGCGGGACGGTCGGCAGCCCCTGCTCCGTCGGGAGGCTAGCCGGGTCCGGCAGTCCGGCGTGAGCGTCACGCGTTGCCGGGTCGTCGTCCGAGGCACGCAGGTTGGTCGCTTCAGGTTGCGTCGCGGCCGGTGGCAGGTTGGAATCGAACCAATTGCTCGTGTCGATCGTGCTCTGGGCGACCGGGCCGCCGGTGCTCTCCGCGACCGGGCCGCCGGTGCTCTCCGCGGCCAACCAGGACGGCTTTGCCTCCGCGTCGCCGCCGGTGAGCTTGGTCAGGCCCTCGAGAGCTTTGGAGAATTCGCTCGGGACGATCCACATCTTGTTGGCGTCACCCTGAGCGATCTGAGGCAGCGTCTGGAGATACTGGTAGGCCAGCAGCGCCGGGTCCGGCTTGGCGGCGTGAATGGCCCCGAAGGTGGTCTCGATGGCCTTGGCCTGGCCCTGGGCGGACAAGTATCTGGCGGCCCGCTCACCCTCGGCCCGAAGGATGCGTGACTGCCGGTCGGCTTCGGCGGACAGGATGGCGGCGGTCTTCTGGCCTTCGGCCGACAGGATCTGGGCCGCCTTCTGACCTTCGGCCGTCTTTATCGCCGATTCCCGCTGACCCTCGGCCGTCAGGATGATCGCGCGTTTGTCGCGGTCGGCGCGCATCTGCTTCTCCATGGCGTCGCGGATCGACGGCGGTGGCTCGATGGCCTTGATCTCCACCCGGGCGACCCGGATTCCCCACGGGCCGGTCGCATCGTCGAGTACGCCGCGAAGCTGGGTGTTTATCCCGTCGCGGCTGGTAAGAGTCTGCTCGAGATTCAGTGCGCCGACGACATTGCGCAGCGTTGTGATGGTCAGCTGTTCAACCGCCTGGATGTAGTTCTGGATCTCATACGTGGCAGCGCGGGGATCCGTGACCTGAAAATAGATGACGGAGTCGATTCCGACTGTCAGATTGTCCGAGGTGATCACCGGCTGAGGCGGAAAGCTGACTACCTGCTCGCGCATGTCGATCAGCGGCCGCATCCGATCCACGAACGGGACGAGGACCGCGACGCCCGGACCCTGCGTCCGGGTGTAACGACCGAGCCGTTCCACGACCGCCGCGCGGGCCTGCGGCACGATGCGAACGCTGCGCACCAGCGTCACGACCGCGAGGAGCGCGATGACGAGTAGCGCGATCAGGACGGCGTCCATGCGACTCCCTTGCGAAGTAAGCGGATCCGATCACAATTCGGGCCGGTCCCAGACGACAGCGGTCATAATTCGGGCCGGTCCCAGACGACAGCGGTCGCCCCGTTGATCTCCATGACCCGGACCGTGGCGCCGACCGGGATCACCCGGGTGTCGTCGAACGAACGCGCCGACCACTCCGAGCCGTTCAATCGCACCCTGCCGGTGTGGGCGTTCACCGGGCTCAGCACGATCGCCCGCTTGCCGACCAGCGCGGCGGTGCCCATGGGTTGCTGGGCGTTACCTGTCAAATGGCGTTTGGCCACCGGTCGGACGGAGAACAACAAAGCCAAACCGCTGGCTGCCGCCACCGCGACCTGGCCAGTGGGCGGCAACCCGAGGACCGCCGCGACGCCGCCGGCGGCCGCCCCGCCCGCGCACATGATCAGCACCAGATCGAGCGACAGCGCCTCAGCCCCGGCGAGAGCAGCGGCCGCGATCAGCCAGATCAACCACGAGGGCACACATCCATCGAACCACGAACTCGCCCGGACGCCAGCCGCATCGCCGACGAGGCACGCATCGGTGGATCGGCCTCGTGCGGGCCGGCTCTGGTGACGCGGCCGACTCTGGTCAGTTGCGAAGGTCAGCTGCGGTGGCGCACCGCGAAGATGTGCGAGGGCTGGTAAGGGGTCAACCGGACGAAATTGTGCTCGCCCCAGTCGTAGTTCACGCCGGAAAGCAGATCGCTCACCTTGAACCGGGCGTCACCGGCAAGCCCGAGTTCGGCCAGATTCAGATGAACCCAGCCTTCCCGGGTGTTGTGCGGATCGGTCGAGCACACGATCAGGATGGTGTCCTCGGAATCGGGATCACGCTTGGAGAACACCAGGATCCCGTCGTTCTCGCAGTCGTGGAAGCGCAGGTTCCGCAATTGGTGCAAGGCTGGATGCGCCCGCCGAATCTCATTGAGCCTCTTGATGAACGGGGCGAGTGAGTCACCTCGCGCGGCGGAGGCCTGCATGTCGCGAGGGCGAAGCTGGTATTTCTCGGAGTTCAGGTATTCCTCACTACCGGGACGAACAGGCTCGTTCTCATACAATTCATACCCAGAGTAGATGCCGTATGTCGGCACCATCATCGAGGCGAGCACGGCCCGGATGGCGAAGGCCGAACGGCCGCCATGGACCAGATAGCCATTCAGGATGTCCGGGGTGTTGGTGAAGAAATTGGGCCTCATGTAGTCCGAGGCCCGCACCAATTCCTCACCGTATTGCCGCAGCTCCCAGGCCGCGTTACGCCAGGTGAAATACGTGTAACTCTGGCTGAAGCCGATGCGCGCCAGCTCGTGCATCATGGCCGGTCGGGTGAAGGCCTCCGCCAGGAAAAGGACATCCGGATGGTCGGCCTTCACCGTTTCGATCAACCATTGCCAGAAGTCCAGCGGCTTGGTGTGCGGGTTGTCGACCCGGAAGATCTTAACGCCGCGTTCGACCCACAGCAGCGTCACCCGTAGACACTCGGCGTAGAGGCCGTCGGGGTCGTTGTCGAAGTTCAGCGGGTAGATATCCTGATACTTCTTCGGAGGATTCTCGGCGTAGGCGATGGTGCCGTCCGGCAGGGTCGTGAACCATTCGGGATGCTCGCTGACCCATGGATGATCCGGGGCGCACTGAAGTGCCAGATCCAGGGCGACCTCCATGCCCAGCTCGCGGGTTCGGGCGATGAAGGCCGCGAAGTCATGTTCGTCGCCGAGTTCGGGATGGATGGCGTCGTGGCCGCCCTCGGCCGAGCCGATCGCCCACGGCGAGCCGGTATCGGTCGGCGTCGGATTGAGGCTGTTGTTGGAACCCTTGCGATTGATGCGCCCGATCGGGTGGACCGGCGGCAGGTAGACCACGTCGAATCCGAGATCGGCGACGTAATCCAGATGTTTGGTGGCGTCGGCGAATGTGCCGTGCCGCTTCGGACGCGCCTGATCCTGAGGATCATTGGCCAGCTCGGCCCCGATCGATCGCGGGAAGAACTCATACCAAGCCCCGTACAGGGCCCGCTGGCGATCCACCCACACCTGATAGGTCGGCGATGCGGTGATCAGTTCCCGCACGGGGTACTGGTGCGCGAGGGCCCGCACCTCGTGACTCAGAGCGCGGGTGATCCGCAACGGAACGTCGGCTGTACCGCGCCGCAGGTCCGTGGCCGCGGCCAGCGCCAGGTTGGCGGCGGTCTGATCCGGCGCGAGCTTGGCCACCTGCTCGAAGAGCCCTGCCCCGGCCTCGAGGTCGTTGGCGAGTTCGTCGGCCGACTGGCCCGCGTCCACCTTGACCTCGATCGCGTGATACCAGGTCGCCAGCGGATCGCTCCAGGCCTCGACCCGGTAGTTCCAGGTGCCGACGCTGGTGGGCACTACGTCGGTGCGCCATCGGTCGGTGCCATCCCGAAGCGGGTGCAGCCGGTTGAACCCGGCATCCTGCCCGTCCGGTGATCGCCATACCACCGAGGCCGCCACCGCGTCGTGTCCCTCCCGGAACACCGCGGCCTCGATAGTCACATGCTCGCCGATCACCGCCCTGGCGGGCAGCTCGCCGTGCGCGATTACCGGATGGATTGCGTTGAGTCCAAGTCGTCCGACCACGGGATCTACCGTAGCGTCCCGAGGCCAACTTGTAAGCCGTTAACCAGATCGGCCGGAAGCGTTACCGCATACCGCTATCCTCTTGCCACATGAAGGCTCTCCGTCGTCTTACCGTCCGTGCCGCTCTGCCGGAGCAGCTCGCCCCGCTGGGCGAGATCGTCGCGAACCTGCGGTGGTCATGGCACCCGGACTCCCTTGATCTCCTAGAGTCGGTCGATCCCGATCTGTGGGAGGACTGCCACGGTGACCCCGCGCGCTTGCTCGGCGGTGTCAGCACCGATCGGCTCGCCGCGCTGGCCAAGGACCGCAGATTCCTGCGTCGGCTTCAAGATGTCTCCGATGATCTGCGGGACTACCTGGAACAGCCACGGTGGTATCAGCGTCAGCAGGAGCTGGAGGCATCGCGTCGGACGGCCGATCGTCCACCCTCCCTGCTGCCCTCGGCGGTAGCCTATTTTTCGCCGGAGTTTGGGATCACCGAGGTTTTGCCGCAGTATTCCGGTGGTCTGGGCATCCTGGCTGGTGACCATCTCAAGGCCGCCTCGGATCTCGGTGCGCCGATCATCGGGGTCGGGTTGCTGTACCGAGCCGGCTATTTCTCCCAGTCGTTGTCCCGTGAGGGCTGGCAGCAGGAGCGCTACCCCTCCCTCGACCCGCAGGGACTGCCGATCACGCCGCTGCGCGACTCCGACGACAACCTCGTCCGGGTCACCCTGGGGCTCCCTTACCATCGGGTCTTGCATGCTCAGGTCTGGCTGGCCTCGGTGGGGCGCGTCCCGCTGCTGCTCCTGGACTCCGACGTGGAAGAGAACGACGCGGCCGCCCGCGGGGTCACCGATCGGCTCTACGGCGGTGGCCCCGAACACCGGCTGCTGCAGGAACTGCTGCTCGGTATCGGCGGCGTCCGGGCGCTGCGCGCCTACTGCGCGGTGAGCGGCCATCCAGCGCCCGAGGTGTTCCACACCAACGAGGGGCACGCGGGCTTTCTGGGCGTCGAGCGGATCAGCGAACTCAGTGTCGGACCCGAGGCACTGAGCTTTGAAGAGGCGCTCACCGCCGTGCGGGCCGGCACGGTCTTCACCACCCACACCCCGGTGCCGGCCGGCATCGACCGCTTCGACAGGGACCTGATCCGCGGCCATCTCGACGGGACGCCCGGGGTCCCGGTCGAAAAGATCCTTCAACTCGGCGCCGAAGAGGACCCGACGAAGTTCAACATGGCGCATATGGGGCTGCGGTTGGGGCAACGAGCCAACGGCGTCGCCCAGCTGCATGGCCGGGTGAGCAGATCGATGTTCAACAACCTCTGGCCGGGCTTCGATGCCGACGAGGTGCCGATCACCTCGATCACGAACGGGGTGCACGCACCGACCTGGATGGCTCGTGAGATCTTCGACATGGGCGAGCGCGAGGCCGGGCCTGAGGCCATGGCCGCGGGCACCGCGTTCGAGGCGATCGACAAGCTCACCGACAACGAGCTCTGGGCGGTCAAGCGTCAGTTGCGCGAACGGCTGGTCGGCGAGATCCGCCGGCGGATCAAGCAGAGCAACCTGGAGCGGGGCTTCTCGGCGGTGGAACTTGCCTGGACCGCGAACGCCTTTGATCCGGATGTGCTCACCATCGGCTTCGCCCGACGGGTGCCTTCCTATAAGCGGTTGACCCTCATGTTGCGCGATCCCGCACGGCTGAAGCAGCTGCTGACCGACCGTGACCGTCCGGTGCAGATCGTTATCGCCGGCAAGTCGCACCCCGCCGACGACGGGGGCAAGGAGCTCATCGCCGAGATGGTCCGCTTCGCCGACCAGCCCGATGTCCGCGAACGGATCGCGTTCCTGCCCGACTACGACATCGGGATGGCCCGGTACCTGTACTGGGGCACTGACGTCTGGCTGAACAATCCGCTGCGCCCCTTGGAGGCGTGCGGCACGTCCGGCATGAAGGCCGCGCTCAATGGTGGCCTCAATCTGTCGATCAAGGACGGCTGGTGGGATGAATGGTGCGAAAATGGCAAAAATGGTTGGGAGATCCCGTCGGCGGATGAGTCCCTGTCCGGCACTACGGATGAGCACCGCGACGCCGTGGAGGCTGCCGCCCTCTACGACCTGATCGAACACCAAGTGGCGCAACGCTTCTACAACCGGGACGTTGACGGCATCCCGACCCAGTGGGTCACCATGGTGCGGCACACGCTCAAGTCGCTGGGGCCGAAGGTGCTGGCCACCCGAATGGTCCGCGACTACGTCCGGATCCTGTACGCGCCGGCCACGGCCGCGCGAAAGGCCATGCTCGATAACCACTGCGCCGGGGCCAAGGAGCTCAGCGCCTGGAAGACCTCGATTGTCAACGCATGGCGTGACGTCGCCGTGCGGCACGTCGAATCCACTGTGGAGGGCGACCCCACACTCGGTGGCGTCCTACAGTTGCGGGCCGAGGTTGTCCTGGCTGACCTCAAGGCCAGCGACGTCGAAGTGCAGGCGGTCTTCGGTGCGGTGGATGCCGACAACCGCCTCATGACACCCGAAACGCTGATTCTGACGTTGGCCGAGGAGGGCGACGGCACGAGCTTTTTCACCGGTGACATCCCGTTGCGCCGGGCTGGCGCGTTCGGGTACACCGTGCGGGTGCTGCCAATACATCCGTTGCTCGCCAACCCGGCTGAGTTGGGGCTGGTCGCGACCGCGAACTGATCCGGGTCGGCGCCGTCATAGTCCCGAGGTTCGGCGCCGTCATAGGTTCGGCGCCGTCGGAGTATCGCGGTTCAGCGCCGTCGTTGTATCGCGTTCAGCGGTCGGCGCGCAGCAGCAGGACGCCGCGCGCCGCCAGCGTGATGCTCGCGCCGCCGGCGATGACGCAGTCCGACCCGCGCTCGCCGCCGGGTTGAGTGGTGTCGATGACCACCCGGTACTCACCGGCCCAGGGCAGGCCCGGAAGCACGAACGCCGCCGGGGCATCCCCGGAGTGCAGCACGAGCAGGTAGGAGTCGTCGATGATCACTTCGCCGCGCGGCCCTCGGTGGCGAAGGCCTCGACCATCCAGGTACATGCCGATCGTCCGCAGCTGGCTGTCGAACCAGTCGGCATTGGACAGTTCCCCGCCGGCTGGCCGGAACCAGGCCAGATCCTTGCAGCCGTCCCCGCCGCGAACCGGCCGACCCTCGAAGAAGGCACGCTGACGCAGCACCGGAGCCTTCTTCCGCAGTTCGATCAGGCGTCGGGTCAGCCGCAGCAGATCGCGGCTCGCATCGTCGTCGCGCCAGTCCAGCCATGAGACCTCGTTGTCCTGGCAGAAGGCATTGTTGTTGCCGTGTTGGGTTCGGTAACGCTCGTCGCCGGCGACCAGCATCGGAGCGCCGGTGGACAGCAGCAGCGTGGTGAGCAGACCGCGGACCTGACGCAGCCGCATCGTGTTGATGGTCGGGTCGTCGGGTTCGCCCTCGACGCCGAAGTTGATCGACCGGTTGTCGTCGGTGCCGTCCCGGTTGTCCTCTCCGTTCGCCTCATTGTGCTTTCGTTCGAAGCTGACGAGGTCGCGCAAGGTGAATCCGTCGTGAGCGGTCACGAAGTTGATCGAGGCGTACGGCAGCCGGCCGTCGTCGGCGTACAGGTCGGATGAGCCGGTGAGGCGATACGCCAGGTCGCGTACACCACCCCGTTGCGACCAGAAGTCGCGGACGGTGTCGCGATACTTGCCGTTCCATTCCGTCCACAGCGGCGGGAACTCACCCACCTGGTAGCCGCCGTCGCCGATGTCCCACGGCTCGGCGATCAGTTTCGTCTTGCTGATTATCGGGTCCTGGTGGATGGTGTCGAAGAACGACGACAACTTGTCGACGTCATGCAGGGAGCGGGCCAAGGCCGAGGCCAAGTCGAATCGGAACCCGTCGACGTGCATTTCGGTGACCCAATAGCGCAATGAATCCATCACCAATTGCAGGACGGCCGGCGTACGCACATCGAGGGTGTTTCCGCATCCGGTGTAGTCAATGTAGCGCGAGCGATCCGATGGGTTGAGGCGGTAGTAGCCGGGATTGTCGATGCCCCGGAATGACAATATCGGTCCATCCGGCTCACCCTCGCCCGTGTGGTTATAGACGACGTCGAGGATGACCTCGATGCCCGCCGCGTGCAGAGCCCGGACCATCGCCTTGAATTCGCGGACCTGGTTGCCGCCGAGTCGTCCGGTATGGGTGGCATACGCGGAGTGTGGTGCGAAGAACCCGATGGAGTTGTAACCCCAGTAGTTCTTCATACCCCTTTTCTGTAGGGCAGGCTCGGTGACGAAGTGGTGGATAGGCAGCAATTCGACCGCCGTGACCCCGAGGTCCTTCAGGTAGGAAATGGCGGCAGGATGGGCCAATCCCGCGTAACTGCCCCTGAGGTCGGACGGGATGCCGGGATGTCGCGCCGTGAAACCCTTGACATGCAATTCATAGATGATGGTGTCATCCCAGGCGATGTTCGGCCGCCGATCGGCACCCCACGGGAACCCGTCGAGAACGATGACCGAACGTGGCACGAACGCCGAGGAATCCAGATCGTTATCGCCGTAACAAGCCCAATCATCGACGAAGTCGCCCTCGATGGCCTTGGCATACGGATCGATGATTAATTTGGCCGGGTTATGCCATTGTCCGCGACCTGGTTCGTACGGGCCGGCCAGCCGAAAGCCGTACCGTTGGCCGGGGTTTATCCCGGGCACGTACCCATGCCAAACGTGAAAACTGTGTTCGACCAATCGGACCCGGTGCTCGGCTCCGGCGATGTCGAAAAGGCAGACCCAGACCGCTGTTGCCGATGGTGACCAGATCGCGAAATTTGTCCCCTCACCGTCCCAGTTGGCACCCAGCGGGAAGGGGTTGCCCGGCCATGCCACAAGAGGCCCGCCGTCGGTCCCGAGCCGACGGGTCAGTGCATGGGTCAGATCGGGTGCGTTCTCCATCGAGATCGGACCTTACGCTGGGAGCGGCGTACAGGTAGCGGGTTTGGCCACCGCCTCGCCAGCCCTGCCCCAACTGACGCCCGCCTGCCGGGACGGGCGTGCGGTTTGATGGTCGGGTGCCAGACTTCGAAGCCAATCCGGACGCGATCCTGGAGTTCGCGCAGGTCACCGTCAGACGTGGCTCGAAACTGTTGCTGGACCGGGTGGATTGGACCGTCGAGCTGGACGAGCGATGGGTTGTGCTCGGACCCAACGGCGCTGGCAAGACCACGTTGTTGCAACTGGCCGCTACCACCCTGCATGCGACCTCGGGGGTGGTGAACATCCTCGGGGAGCGACTCGGTGCGGTGGATGTCTTCGAACTCCGACCGCGAATCGGCCTGTCGTCGGCCGCGCTGGCCCAGCGCCTCCCCGACGGCGAGCGGGTGGTGGACCTGGTGGTCTCCGCCGGCTATGCGGTCATCGGTCGTTGGCGCGAGGCGTACGGCGGCCTGGACATGCGGCGCGCGGCGACGATGCTCGCCCGCTTCGGCGTAGCGGATCTGGCCGAGCGCGGTTATGGGACACTCAGCGAGGGCGAGCGCAAGCGGGTGCAGATCGCTCGCGCCATGATGACCGATCCGGAACTGCTCCTGCTCGACGAACCCGCGGCCGGGATGGATCTCGGCGGCCGCGAGGACCTGTTGCGACGGCTTGCCCGGCTCGCCGCCGATCCCGCGGCGCCGGCCATCGTGCTGGTCACCCACCATGTGGAAGAGATCCCGCTGGGAATGACGCATGCGCTTCTGCTGCGCGAGGGCAGGGCGGTGGCGCGGGGGCTGATCCGCGACGTGCTGACCTCGGAGAACCTCTCGGCAACCTTCGGCCTGTCGCTGGTCGTCGAGCGCGAGCGCGGCCGGTTCTTCGCCCGTGCCCGCTGAGCGTGGCAGGTGAATGAGGCGCGGTGATCTCGATTCTCGCCGTCGGCTCATCGGTAGGCTCGGACACATGACGGAATTCGTGCGCCTGGAAGTCGACGGTGGCGTTGGCATCATCCGGATCGATCGCCCGCCGCTGAACGCACTGAACCTCCAAGTGCAGCGGGAATTGCAATCGGCGGCCACCGAGTGCGCCCGGCGCGACGAGATCCGTAGCGTCGTCCTCTGGGGCGGGGCCAAGGTCTTCGCGGCCGGAGCCGACGTGAAGGAATTCCACCTGATGTCGGCACAGGAGATCAGCCGGCGGGCCGCCGATGTCGTGGCGGCCATCGACTCGGTGGCCAGGATCGCCAAACCGGTGATCGCCGCCGTGACCGGCTACGCGCTGGGTGGCGGTTGTGAACTTGCCCTGACCGCCGATTTCCGGGTCAGCGCGGATACCGCCAAGTGGGGTCAGCCCGAGATCCTGCTCGGCCTCATCCCGGGAATGGGTGGTACCCAGCGCCTTGCCCGCCTGGTGGGACCGGCCAAGGCCAAGGATCTGATATTCACCGGGCGCTCGATCGATGCGGCCGAGGCGTTGGATATTGGCCTGGTGGACCGGGTCGTGGAAGTCGATCAGGTGTTCCAGACCGCGAAGACGATGGCAGACAGGTTCGCCAACGGTCCGAGC
>Ga0307504_10000237_pt1 | contig 11534 bp, 10 predicted proteins | sample 19_S_MG_FD_194516 | JGI IMG/M metagenome (GOLD analysis project Ga0307504, IMG submission 194516) | Soil microbial communities from Populus trichocarpa stands in riparian zone in the Pacific Northwest, United States - 19_S | ecosystem: Environmental > Terrestrial > Soil > Riparian zone > Trees... | reverse complement strand
CGGAGGAGCTGTGGGCCCAGACCGGCCGCCTGTACGTAGCTCATGTCGGCCGAGCCGTCGTCCCCCTGCGGGGTGGGCACGCACAAGAACACGAACTCGGCACCGTCGACGGCGCCCGCCGCACCGAGCACGAACGAGAGGCGGCCGGCGGCGAGGCCTTCGCGCACCAGGTCCTCGAGGTCGGCCTCGAAAATGGGGATCTCGCCTCGGCTGAGGCGCTCCACCTTCTCGGCGACGACGTCGGCGCACACGACGTCGTGGCCCAGGTGGGCGAGGTAGGCCCCCGTCGTGAGACCGACGTACCCGGTACCCACCACAGCGATCCTGCTCACGGGTTGGTGAGCTCGTCGACGAGCACCTTCACCAGCCGGTCGAGCGGCTCGTGGTAGTCCGGCAGGAGCGCCAGGCCCGACAGGCGGAGGGCGGCGTTGTCGAGCACCGACCAGGACGGCCGGGGCGCCGGCCGGGGCGGATGCAGCTGGCTGGTGGGGATGGGTCGCACGAGCTCGGGGTCGAGGCCGGCTGCGGTCACGATGTCGCGGGCGAACCCGAACCACGTGGTGACCCCCTGGTTGGTGACGTGGAAGGTGCCGGGCCGCCGGCCCACCACCAGCAGCGCCACCGTGGCGGCCAGGTCGTCGGCGAACGTCGGGCACCCGTGCTGGTCGTCCACCACGGTGAGGCCTCCCGGTCCGGCGGCGACCGCCGCACGCAGGATGGTCTTCACGAAGTTGCGACCAACCCGCCCGCACACCCATGACGTGCGCACCACCGTCGAACCTGGGTCCAGCTCGCGCTCGCCACCCAGCTTCGACCGCCCGTACATGGACAGGGGCCCGGTGATGTCCCACTCGGTGTACGGCCGGGCGGCGTCGCCGGCGAAGACGTAGTCGGTCGAGATGTAGCAGACGGGCGCGCCCACCAGCCGCGCCCCCTCGGCCACGTGCCGCGTCCCGAGGGCATTCACCTGGTAGGCCCGGTCCGGGTCCAGCTCGCACCCGTCGACGTCGGTGTAGGCCGCCCCGTGCACCACCGCGTCGGGCTGCACGGTGGTGATGCACTGCAGCACGCTGTCCCGGTCCCGCACGTCGAGCGACGCCGACGAAGGAGCCACTACCTCATGCCCGGCAAAGGCAGCGGGCAACTCCGCCCCGAGCTGCCCCCCGCCACCGGTGACGAGAACCCTCATGCCTCGGCCGGTCGGACGGCGACCGCCCACGCCGATCGGGTGGGTCCGGTCATCACTTCAGTGGCTCCCACCACCAGCGGTTGTCGGTGTACCACCTGACCGTGGCCTCGAGTGCCTCGTCGAGCTGGCGGGCGGGGGCCCACCCGAGGGCCCGTACCTTGGCGTCGTCCACCGAATAGCGGCGGTCGTGGCCGAGGCGATCGGTGACGTACTCCACGCTCGACTCGTCGGCGCCGAGGAGGGCCAGGAGCTTGTCGACGAGAAGGCGGTTGGGCACCTCGTTGCCGCCGCCGATGTTGTAGATCGATCCCGGCTCGCCGGTGCGCAGCACCGTGTCGACGGCAGCCACGTTGTCGTCCACGTAGCACCAGTCCCGGATGTTCATGCCGTCGCCGTAGAGGGGCACGCGCCGGCCGTCGAGCAGGTTGGTCACGAACAGCGGGATGACCTTCTCCGGGTACTGCCAGGGACCGAAGTTGTTGGAGGACCGGGTCACCAGGACCGGCAGGCCGTAGGTGGTGAAGTACGAGAGGGCGACGAGGTCGGAGCCGGCCTTCGAAGCGCTGTACGGGGACCGCGGGTCGAGGGGGTCCGACTCCTTCGACGAGCCCACCTCCACCGAGCCGTAGACCTCGTCGGTCGAGATGTGCAGGACCCGTCCCAGGTCGAGGCGGCGGGCCACGTCGCACACGACGTTGGTGCCGAGGCAATTGGTGCGCACGAACTCGTCGGGGCTGGCGATGGACCTGTCGACGTGGCTCTCGGCCGCGAAGTGGACGACCGCGTCGTGGCCCTCCATCGCCTGCGCCACGGCGTCCCGGTCGCAGATGTCGCCCACCACCATGCGGTACCGGGGATCGCTCTCGAGATCGGAAAGGGTGGCCTTGTTGCCGGCGTACGTGAGGAGGTCGTAGACGGTGACCTCGTCGTCCGTCGTGGCCAGGATGTGGCGCACGTAGTTCGAGCCGATGAAGCCGGCGCCCCCGGTGACGAAGAGTTTCACAAGGAGGGGAGGCTACCCGCGCCGCCCAGCAGCCCCGGGCCCTGGAGCGCCCGGCCCGGCAAGAAGTTCAGCCCAGGTCGACGATGGAGTCGTCGCCCAGGACGAGGCGGGTGGCCCGTGGGCGTTCCGCGCTGCGGGTCACCTCGGCCCGCCGGCCGATCAGCGAGTCGGTGATGCGGCCACCGTCGATGATGCGGCTGTCCTCGAGGAGCACCGAATGCTCGACCTCCGAGTTGACGACCTCGCAGTCGTGGTACACCGCCGTGAAGGGGCCGACGTAGGAGTCGACGATCCGGGTGCCCTCGCCGATGATGGCCGGGCCGCGCACCGTGGACCGCACGATGCGGGCACCTGCCTGCACCACCACCCGCCCCTCGATGCGGCTCTCGTCGTCCACGTGGCCGTCGATCCGCCGGTCGAGCGTCTCGAGGATGAGGCGGTTCGCCTCGAGCAGCGGGGTGAGCTTCCCGGTGTCGATCCACCAGCTGTCGAGCACCTGGGAGCGCACCTGGTGGCCCTGGTCGAGCAGCCACTGGATGGCGTCGGTGATCTCGAGCTCGCCCCTCGCCGACGGCTCGATGGCCCGCACGGCCTCGTGGATGCGGCGGTCGAACAGGTAGATCCCCACCAGGGCCAGGTCGGAGGGAGGGTCGGCCGGCTTCTCCACCAGCCGCACGACCGCTCCGTCGGGGTCGAGCTCGGCGACACCGAAGCGCTGTGGATCGGGCACCTTGCACAGGAGTATCTGGGCGGCCGCGTCGCCCCTGTCCGCCTCGAAGTGGTCGACGAACTCCTTCACGCCCTGGTGGAGGAGGTTGTCGCCCAGGTACATCACGAAGTCCTCGTCACCCAGGAAGTCCCTGGCGATGAGCACGCAGTGGGCGAGACCGAGAGGCGCGTCCTGCGGGAGGTACGTGACGTCGAGGCCCCACCGGGAGCCGTCGCCCACGGCCGCTTTGATCTCGTCGCCCGTGTCGCCGATGACGATGCCGACCTCGGTGATGCCGGCCGCCGCCATGTCCTCCAGGCCGTAGAACAAGATGGGCTTGTTGGCGACCGGCACCAGCTGCTTGGCGCTGGTGTAGGTGATGGGGCGCAGGCGCGTGCCCGCTCCCCCCGACAGGATCAGCCCTCGCACCGACGCCTCCTGACGATCGGGCCCATCAGCACACCGGCTCGGCCGGGGCCGGCTTGGCCGTCGGGGCCGGCGCAGCGGTGGCGGGCACCTTGGTGGTCGGGACCGTGGTCGAGCCGGGCGTGGCCCCGGGCGCGTCCTTGATGCCGACGAAGCCACCGCCGGTGGTGAGCACCAGGTCGCCGCCCCGAAGCGCGACGTCCTCCACCAGCCTGCTCCTGCCGTCGACGTAAGCCTGGAGGAGCTGCGCCTTCGGGAGCTGGCCCTTGCCGTAGCTGATCACCGTCTGCGGGTTGGACCTGGTGGGCGCGTCGCCCGTGCCTGCCACCCCGAAGTCGGCCTTCTGCAGGGCCTGGGCGGCGTCGCCTGCCTGGCCGTCGGCGCCCGTGCCGTTGAGTACGCGTACTCGCACGGTGCCGGGAAGCACCTTGGGCGGCGCCGGCTCGCCGGGCGCGGCCGCCGCCGGGACCTTCCCGATGAGGCGGTCGATGATCTCGCCCGCCTCGGGCTGCTTCAGCTTCAGCACGGCCGCGCCCCGCTCGCGGACGCCCACCGTGGGAAGGGGGAGCATCTCGACCGCGTCCGGCTCGAGCGAGTGGAAGCGCTTGGCCAGGCGAAGGATGTCCTTGGTGGAGAACGCGTCGTCGATCTTCACGTTGGGCACCGCGCTGCCGATGATGTTGTTGAGGCGGACCGGGTTGCGGCCCACCTTCGACGCCTTTCCGAGAACCCGGCGGATGAAGCTCTGCTGGCGCTCGATGCGGCCCAGGTCGGCGGTGGGGTCCACACGCCACTTTCCACTCTCGAAGTACTCGTAGTGGCGGCTACGGACGTAGGACAGGGCGGTGTTGCCGTCCATCTTCACGCACCCTGGGTTGGTGACGTTGAGCCCGGTCATCTTGTCGCGTGCCGGCGAGGCGAAGTAGACGCTCACGCCGCCGATGGCGTTCACGATGCCGCGGAAGGTGTTGAAGTCCACCTGGGCGTAGTGGTCGATGTCGATGCCGAGCTGGTCGTGGATCGTCTTGATGAGGACGTCAGGGCCCTTCTCGAAGGCGGAGTTGATGCGTCGCGGCAACCTGCTGGTGCCGTCGGAGATCAGGACGGACAAGTCCCGGGGGATCGACATGAGTGCCGCCCGCTCCGCCCGGGGGTCGACGTGGAGCACGATGATCGTGTCGCTGCGCTCGCCGCCGACCATCTTCTCGTCACCGAACTGCTTCGCTTCCTCCGGCGACACGTTCTTGCGACTGTCCGAGCCCACGAGGAGCACGTTCATGGGCTGGCCGGGGTCATCGTCCCCGCAGTTGCGCAGCACCTCGCACAGGGCGACTTTGTCCACCTTGCCCAACTGCCACTTCAAGTAGGCGTAGGTCGTTCCCGTGGCCACCAGGCACACGGCCACGAAGACGTTGACGCCGATGAGCAACCGGCGGGGCCACCGGCGCGGGCGGGCGACCCCGGGTTCCATGGCCACGGAGGCTGACGCTAGCAGCGCGCCCCCTCCGGCCCCCAGGTCAGCGAGGCTCTCCGGGCGACCTCTCGGCGTTCCTTCAGGAGACCGGAAGGCCGAGGGAACGGCTGATCACCAGGCGCTGCACCTCGCTCGTGCCCTCGCCGATCTCGAGCACCTTGGCGTCGCGGTAGAAGCGGCTGACCGGCACCTCGTCCATGAACCCGTAGCCGCCGAACACCTGCGTGGCCTCCCGGGTGGCGGTGACGGCGGCCTCGGTGGCGTAGAGCTTGGCCATGGCGGCCTCCCGCTTGAAGGGGCGGCCGGTGTCTCGCAGCCACGCTGCCCGGTAGGTGAGGAGGCGGGCCGCCTCGGCCGCCACCGCCAGGTCGGCGCACTTGAAGGCGACGGCCTGGTTGGCCCCGATGGGCCGGCCGAAGGCGGATCGGTCCTTTGCATAGGCGGTGCTGAGCTCGAGGCAGGCCTCGATCAGCCCGAGGGCCATGGCGGCCAGGGCAACCCGGCCCTCGTCGAGAACGGCGAGGAACTGGGCGATCCCACGCCCCCGCGCGCCCAGCAGGTTGGCGGCCGGCACCCGGCAGCCGGTGAACACCAGGCCGTGGGTGTCCGACGCGTGCCAGCCCATCTTGCGGTAGGCGGCCAGCACCTCCATGCCAGGCGTGCCGGCCGGCACGATGATCGTGGAGATCTCGCCGGGGCCGGTTCGGGCGGTGACGTTCACCAGCGACGTGAGGGGCGTCCCGGAGTTGGTGATGAAGCACTTCTCGCCGTCGATCACCCACTCGTCGCCGTCGAGCTCGGCCCTGGTGGTGGTGGCGCCGGCGTCGCTGCCCGCCCCTGGCTCCGTGAGGCCGAAGGCTCCGAGCGCCCGGCCGGCGCAGAGGTCCGGCAGCCATCGCCGGCGTTGCTCCTCCGTCCCGAACCGGAAGATGGGGTTGGCACCGAGGCCGACCGCGGCCTCCAGTGTCACCCCCATCGACTGGTCGGCGCGGCCGATCTCCTCGATGGCCACGCACAGGGTCGTGAGGTCGGCCCCCGACCCGCCGTACTCCTCGGGGAAGGGCAGGCCGAACAACCCGAGCCGGCCCATGGCCAGCACCGTGTCGACAGGGAACGTGTGGTCGCGGTCCCACGCCTCGGCATGCGGGGTGATCTCGGCGCGGGCGAACTCGCGCACGACGTCCCGGAACGCCTCCTGCTCGGCTGACAGCTCGACGTCCATGCGGTCCGTTCCGGAGTACGTAGCGGGGGGAGTTCCGCCCCCTATGTACTCCAGAAGCGGCGGCCGTGCCCGCTCATAGGCTGGCGCGCTTGCCCGATGCTCCCGCTCCGCTGGCCGTGGTGGGCGGCCGCCTGGCCACCGGCCTGGTGGACGTCACCTCCGACCTCACCGCCCTCGACGGGCCCGGCTTCTGGGCCGTCGTCGTCTCCTTCGAGGGGAAGGCCACCTGCGCCCGTTTCGAGCACGTGCGGGCGGCCACGCCCTGGCCGGGGCCGCCGTGGCAGGGGCCGGTCCGGTCGGCGTGGCGCTCCAGCCTGTCGGGTGACGCGTTCCGCGCCGGCGTGGACGAGATCCGTGCCGCCATCGCCGAGGGCGACGTCTACCAGGTGAACCTCACCCGCCGGCTGTCGGCGCCCGCGCCGCCGGGTGCCGACGTCGCCGCCCTGGGAGCCGCTCTGGCGGTGGGCAACCCGGCGCCGTACTCCGCCGTGGTCCGGCTGCCGGCGGCCGGCGTCCATGTGGCGTCGGCGTCTCCCGAGCGCTTCCTGCGCAGGTCCGGACGGCTGGTGGAGTCCCGCCCCGTCAAGGGCACCGCCGCGGCCTCGGAGGGCTTCCTGGCCAAGGACCGGGCCGAGAACGTGATGATCGTCGACCTGGTGCGCAACGACCTCGGCCGGGTGTGCGAGTACGGCTCGGTGGAGGTGACCGGACTCTGCGAGGTGGAGCCCCACCCGGGCCTGTTCCACCTGGTCTCGACGGTGCGGGGCCAGCTGCGGGACGGTGTCGGGTGGCCGGAGTTGGTCGGCGCCACGTTCCCGCCCGGCTCTGTCACGGGCGCCCCGAAGCTGGCCGCCCTCGACATGATCGCCAAGCTGGAGCCGGTACCGCGGGGCCCGTACTGCGGGGCGGTGGGCTGGGTGGACGGCGACGCCGGCCGGGGCGACCTCAACGTGGCCATCCGGACCCTGTGGCTGGAGGCGGGCGAGGTGCACCTTGGCACCGGAGGGGGCATCACCTGGGGCTCCACACCTGCCGGCGAGTGGGAGGAGACGGAGTTGAAGGCGCGGAGGTTGCTGTCGGTGGTGTCGTCGTGAAGGTGTGGCTGAACGGTTCGCTGGTCGGCGAGGCCGAGGCCCGGGTGTCGGTGTTCGACCACGGGCTCACCGTGGGCGACGGGGTGTTCGAGACGCTCAAGACCTACGGCGGCCACCCCTTCGCCGTGCGTCGCCATCTGGAGCGGTTGGCGTCGTCGGCCGCCGGCATGGGGCTCGTGGGCCTGCCCTCGGCCGACGAGCTGCGGTCCGCCCTGGGTGCGGTCGCCTCGGCCAACGAACTCGGCGACGCTGCCCTGCGCATCACCGTCACGGGCGGCGCCGGCCCTCTCGGGTCCGTTCGGGGGACCGCCGGGCCCACGGTCGTGGTCGCCCCCGGCCGGCTCCCGGCGTGGCCGGCGGCCCTCGACGTGGCCGTCGTCCCCTGGCCCCGCAACGAGCGCGGTGCCGTCGCCGGGATCAAGACGACGTCCTACGCAGAGAACGTCGTCGCCGTGGCCTTCGCCCACGAGCGGGGCGCCGGCGAAGCCATCTTCGCCAACCTGGCGGGCGACCTCTGCGAGGGCACCGGCTCCAACGTCGTGGTGGCCGCCGGCGGCCGCCTCGTCACGCCCCCCCTCCGGTCCGGCTGCCTGGCCGGCGTGACCCGCGCCCTGCTCGTCGAGGCCTGCGGCGTGGTCGAGGACGACCTCCCCCTCACGGCCCTCGCCGCCGCCCCCGAGGCGTTCCTCACGTCCACCACCCGGGAGGTCCAGCCCATCCGCGCCGTCGACGGCCATCCCCTGCCCGCTGCCCCCGGCCCCCTCACGGCCGCCGCGGCCGCCGCTTTCCGGTCCCTCCTGGCGGCCGGCCTCGACCCCTGAGCCCCGTCCCAGCCCGTTCTCGGAAGCCAGGACTGCGCTATGCGGAGTTCCGGCTGCCAAGAACCCGGCGGATGGTTGCGGCCACCATCTCAGGGCGCCGGACGACGTCGGACCACGTGAACCTGAGCACCGTCCAGCCGAGGGCGACGAGGGCGTTCTGGCGGCAGAGGTCGGACTGGAGCGCCCGGGGTGTGGCGTGCGACTCGAACCCGTCGACCTCGAGGGCTATCCGCAGGTCCGCATCGGCAAAGTCGACTCGGGCAACGAATCGACCGTCGTGGCGGACCTCGTGCTGGAAGACGAACGGCGGAAGGGTGTGCGCACGTAACAGTCGAGCCATGCGAGGCTCGAGGAGGCTGTCCGGTCGGCTCCGACCGAGCGCCCGCTCGTCGACGATGGTCCGGAGCACACCAACGCCACGCCGTCCTCGCCGGGCCAGAGCCTCGATCGTCGCCTCCACTCCGTGAACCGTCACGAGCCGGCGCTCCAACGCACGATCAAGTGCGTCCTCGACCAAGGTCGGCCTGAGGACGGCGCCCAAATCCACCAGCGTGCGTAGGGGATTGGCGGTTGGGAGGCCCCGCCGCCGGCTCACATGCGCATCCACCAGGTCGGTGGCACGGTGAACGACAACCTCGCGCAGGTGCAGCGCCCGGGCCCGGTCGACGGTCACCTCGATGGTCTCGTCGTCATGGATGCCCCAGAGGCGGGCCGCCGATCGATGCGATACGACGGCGTCGCCCCCTGCCGCCATGACGGCCGCCCACAACCGCTGGTCCCAGGTCAGCGGCGCTCCCGCCAACCGGTGGACACCTCTGTGCACGGCCTCGAGCCGTCCACAGTCCATCCACCGCTGAATCGTCGCTGGCGACAGTCCCGACGCCAGCAACTGCCCTCGCAGGATCAGCCCGTGCTGGGCGCGGGCCATTCCCACGATCGCCTCGAACCCTTCCATCGGACCTCCTCGTCCTGGATTCCGGGAAGCCGAAGCTGCGGAATGCGCAGTTACGGCTTCCAAGAACAGCGATGGGGGGGGAAGGGCCGGGTTCAGTATGCCTCCGGGGTGGGACGGAGGTGGATGACGTCGCCGGCGGTGACGGTCCGGAGACACATGCCGACGTCGACGAGGAGGTGGCCGTCGTCGGAGACGTCGGCCACCGTGCCGGTGAACGACTCGGCGGCCAGGTCGACCCGGACGGTGCGGCCCAACGTGGTGCAGCGCCGGCGGTACTCGGAGGCGACGGCCCGCCACCGGCCGTAGCGGGCCGACACGCCCGAGAGCACGCCGTCGAGGAGGGCGTCCACGTCGACCGGCCGACCGGCCACCCGCTCGGCGGAGACGGCGCCGGGCGGCCACGGGCCGGCGACCGAGACGTTGAGCCCCAGGCCGACGACCAGGGCGTCGCCCTCGACCTCGGCCAGGACTCCGGCCAGCTTGGCATCGCCCACGACCAGGTCATTGGGCCACTTGAGGGCGGGCAGGAACCCGGCCGCCGACGAGCAGGCGTCGCTGGCGGCCAAAGCCACGACGGCCACCGCCAGGTGCCGTCGCGCCGGTGCCAGCGAAGGTCCCGGCCGGAGCAGGATCGACGCCAGCAGGGACGACCCCGGGGCGGCGTCCCATGGGCGGCCGTGGCGGCCCCGGCCGGCCGTCTGGAAGCCCGCCACGACGACCGCACCCTCGCGGGCGCCGGCCCGGGCCAGCGCCAGAGCCTCCCGGTTGGTCGAGTCGACCTCCGCCAACCGGCGCACATCCCAGTCGATGCGCTAACCATAGGCGCCATGCCGCGCACCGTCCTCGTCGCCAACAGGGGTGAGATCGCGGTCCGCGTCATCCGTACCTGCCGGGAGCTGGGCATCCGGGCCGTGGCCGTGTACTCCGACCTCGACCGCCACGCCCTCCACGTGCGGCTGGCCGACGACGCCTACGCGCTGGGCGGCGAGTCGGCAACCGAGAGCTATCTCGACGTGGCCAAGGTGCTCGACGCCGTGCGCCGCAGCGGGGCAGACGCCGTCCACCCGGGCTACGGCTTCTTCTCGGAGAACACCGACTTCGCCCGTGCCGTCACGACCGCCGGAGTCAAATGGGTGGGCCCACCGCCCGAGGCCATCGAGGCGATGGGCGACAAGGTGAGCGCCCGCCGCACGGCCGAGGCCGCCGGCGTGCCGGTCGTGCCGGGCACCTCCACCGAGCTCACGTCGGCCCTGGAGGTGGTGGCCTTCGGCGAGGCCCACGGTTGGCCGGTGGCCATCAAGGCGTCCTTCGGCGGCGGCGGGCGGGGCATGCGCGTGGTGGAGGGTCCCGGTGACGCCGAAGGCGCCCTGGCATCGGCCCAGCGGGAGGCGCAGGCCGGGTTCGGCCGGGCCGAGTGCTACCTCGAGCGCTATCTGGCCCGCCCCCGCCACGTGGAGATCCAGGTCCTCCTCGACAGCCACGGCAACGGCGTGTGGCTGGGAGAGCGGGACTGCTCGGCCCAGCGCCGCCACCAAAAGCTCATCGAGGAGACGCCGGCGCCGGGCCTGAGCGACGGGATACGAGCAGCCATGGGCGAGGCCGGCCTCCACGTGGCCCGAGCGTGCGGCTACGAGAACGCCGGCACGGTGGAGTTCCTGGTGGAGGACGGGCAGTTCTTCTTCCTGGAGATGAACACCCGCCTCCAGGTGGAACACCCGGTCACCGAGATGGTGACCGGGCTCGACCTGGTGCAACTCCAGCTGGCCATCGCCGACGGCGAGCAGCTGCCCTTCACCCAGGCCGACGTCGCGCCGCGGGGCGCCGCAATGGAGTGCCGGGTCAACGCCGAGGACCCCGCCGGTGGGCGCTTCCTTCCGAGCCCCGGCACCCTCACCCGATTCCGCCCGGGTGCCGGGATCGGGGTCCGGGTGGACGCCGGCTACCAGGAGGGCGACGTCCTCCCCGGTGCCTACGACAGCCTGCTGGCCAAGGTGATCGCCTGGGGCCCTGACCGCGACGCCGCCCGGCGCCGGCTCATACGGGCGCTGGAGGAGACCGAGGTGGAAGGCCTGGCCACCACCATCCCCGCCCAGCTGGCGATCCTGCGCCACGGCGACTTCCAGGCGGGAGCGCATTTCACCAGCTGGGTCGAGCAGAAGCTCGACTTCTCCGCCCTCCCTCCCGCCGGCCGCACCGATCCCGCCACCGCTGTGGGCACCGAGGGCGAGGGACGGGTGCAGCGGGACGTCGACGTGGAGGTCGACGGCCGCCGCTTCCACGTGCGCTTGTGGGTTCCCGACGTGGTCGCCGCCCCCTCCCTGGCCGCCGGCCTCCGGGGCCGGGCGGCGGCCGCCCTGTCGAGCGCCCGGCCCCGGTCCCGGCCGGCGGCCACTGCTGCGCCGTCGAGCGCGACGGTGGTCGCGCCCATGCAGGGCACCGTGATCGTCGTGTCGGTGGCCCCCGGCGACCGGGTGACGGCCGGTCAGCCGGTGTGCGTGCTCGAAGCCATGAAGATGGAGAACAACGTCACCGCCGAGCGCGACGGCACCGTCACGGAGGTCCGCGTGGCCGCCGGTGACACGGTGGGCGCCGGCGACGTGATCGCCGTCATCGAGTAGCGGGACCCCGCCGAGACGGACTA
>Ga0307504_10000236_pt1 | contig 11563 bp, 10 predicted proteins | sample 19_S_MG_FD_194516 | JGI IMG/M metagenome (GOLD analysis project Ga0307504, IMG submission 194516) | Soil microbial communities from Populus trichocarpa stands in riparian zone in the Pacific Northwest, United States - 19_S | ecosystem: Environmental > Terrestrial > Soil > Riparian zone > Trees... | reverse complement strand
GGACAGGCGGGCCAGGGGCTTCGGTGCCGCCATGGCCGGCACGGCCGAACGCGACCCACTGTTCGCCCGCCTCCGCCGGGCCACCAACCGGCGGTCCACCGTGCTCGACGTCGGAGCGGGCCCGGGGCGGTTCTCGTTGGCCCTGGCGCCGAGGGTCGCCGAAGTGGTGGCGGTCGATTCCAGCCGAGCCATGATGGACCTGCTGACCCGCCGGGCCCGGCAACTCAAACTGGGAAACGTGCAGGGTGTCGTGGGCCAGTGGCCCGACGTAAAGGCGACGCCCGCATCGGTGTCCGTGTGCTCGTACGTGCTGCCCCTTGTCGCCGACGCCAAGGGCTTCCTGCGCGGGCTGGACGCCTGCACGGTGGAGCGTGCCTTCCTCTACCTCGGCGCGGCCAGTCTCGATCTCCTCACCGATCCCATGTGGCGCCACTTCCACGGCAAGCCCCGCCGCCCGGGCCCGACCTACCTCGATGCGGTGGCGGTGCTCGCCGAACTCGGCATCGAGGCCCACGTGGAGGTGGTGGAGCTCCCCACCACGGCCGGCCACAAGAACGTGGCAGCAGCGGTGAAGGCCTACCGCGACCAGTTGCTGCTGCCCGACGAACCTGCGGTGCGCCGCGAGTTGCACGGGCTGCTCGCGTCGTGGCTGGTGGAGGACCACGGCCGGCTGCGACCGCCCGTGCGCAGCACCCCGGCCGCCATCATCAGCTGGCACCCGGCCGGGGAGTAGTCCCTACGAGGGGGACGCCCAGGTCAGATGATCCAGCGATGCTCGCCGTACCAGGCGGCGAGCTCCGACACGGCCACCCGCAGGTCGGTCTGGGCGAGGGTGAAGCCGGTGCCGTGGAGGGCGGTCAGGTCGATGCGGTTGTTGCGGTTGGCCTTGCGCATGAATCGGAATCGCTCAGGCGTGAAGAGAATGTCGTCGGTCATGCCCTTGTCGAGCATCCGTTGGCGGGCGGTCGCCCGCTCGTCGGTTGACAGGCCGCACGACGGGTCGGGATGCAGCTCCATGCCGAGCCCGAACTCCTCGGCGAGGAGGCCGGCGACGTCATGGCTCGTCGGGTAGTGGGCCATGGCGATGTTGAAGGCGCGGCCCCGAGCCTCGGGGGCACCGGCCAGGAACACGCAGGCGGCCACCAGGTCGTCGACGTGGAGTAGCCGCTGCTCGACCGGCATGTCGGGCACGACGACCGTGTCGAGGCCGGCGAAGCGCTCGATGGCCACGTCGAGCATGGCGCTGGCCAGCAGCTTGGTGGCGCCCGGCCCGTGCACCGACACCGGCCGCAGCACCACGACGGGCAACCCCGCCTCGGCGTGGCGCCACACCACCTGCTCGGTCTCCCACTTCGCCTTGCCATAGCCCCTGCTCGGCGTGGGCTGCACCGTCTCGGGCACCGGCGACGGTAGCTGGCGCTCCTCCCCGTACACCGACGTGGAACTCATGTGCAGGACGGTCTCCGCCCCGGCCCCGGCCACCGCGTCGAGCAGGTGCTGGGTGGCTTCGACGTTGTTCCGGAACATCTCGGCCTCCGACGACCGGGAGCTGGACGCTCCGGCCAGGTGGAACACGTGGCTCGCGCCGTCGACCACCGGGCCCAGGTCGGCGGCAGGGTCCGCCAGGTCCACCTGGGAGTAGGCGACATCGCCGGGCAGGTCGCCGGGACGGGGTCTCCGGCCGCACGTACGGACCTCCCATCCGTCCTTCACCAGGGCGGGCAGGAGATGGGAAGCGATGAAGCCGCTTCCCCCGGTCACGAGTGCTGTAGGGGCCATGGCGGCGGTAGCATAGAAGGCGTGAAAGCGTCCGACATGTGCGACGCGTGCGGTAAGGAGGTGCCGCCCGGCGAGGGCCACCGCGAGGAGTTGGCCGTCGGCTCGTCCATGTGCCCAGCGCCCATGGCCTTCCACGACGAGTGCTGGGAGGTGGCCTCGGCCATGTGGCAGCCGGAGCCCGAGTCCTACTGCGAGGTGGACCCCCTGTACCCCGAGACCGGCCGGTGGCTCAACCTCCCCGAGCCGCCTCCCGACCCGACCGCGCCGGGCACCTGACCACCACCGATCGTCGGCCGCCGTCGGACCCCGTGGTGGGGTGGCGGTACTGGCAACTTCGGCCGGACGGCGTCCTGCGCTCCGTCACCCACCGCCACATCGAATGGCGGCCCGGCGAGCCCCTGGTGGCCGTCTGCCTGATCGGTGGGCACGCGGCGCCGGCGCCGGGGTGCGCCTGCGGCATCCATGCCGAACCGAGCCTCGACGTGCTGCGGGAACAGGGCCTTTGCATGGCGCCGGCCGAGCCGCTGGTGGTGGGCCAGGTCGACCTGTGGGGCGAGGTGGTCACGGACGAACACGGCCTGCGGGCCGGCTTCGCCTATCCCAGGCACCTGTCCTTGGTGGCGCCGCCCGACGCCTCGCCCGACCCGGCCTCCCTCGTGGCCCTGGCCCGCTACGACGGCCGGGCCGACACCGTGGCCCCGGCCGACGCGCTCGGGGAGATGGCCGCCACCATCCTCACCTTCCAGTCCATGTCCCGCTGAGGGCCCCCGACCGACAAGGCGTCCGAGTGGCGACGCGTCCGCAAGTCAGCGTTCTGGCGGCAGGATCCGACACCCCGGTGCCCCGGTGTCAGCTCTTGCCGCCAGAACGAGCGTCGCTTCCAGGTGGTTGGGCATGCACCCGTCGCGGATGAACGCCAGAAGGCCGGAGGTGGCATCGAGCACCGGCGCCGGCATGAAGAAAGCTTACGGCTCCTGCTCCCATTCGAGCCGCCATTCGCCCTCGGGCAGGCGCTGCACCAGCGCCGGCGCGGTCACCGCCGCCCACGAGACGGCGTCCTGGCGGTCCCACCGCACGGCCCGCACCCTCGCGACCTCGGGCACGGTGCGCACCTGCTCGTCGGTGACCTCCAGCACGAATGCGCCGTCCACCACCTCGAGGCCGCGGGCCCATACCTGCACCAGCCAGCGCACACTCAAGGTGGCGCTGGCCCGCACCCCCACCGAGTCCATCTGGCCACGCAGGGCGTCGGGCTGGCCCCGGCGGCCCAGGTCGAGATCGAGCTTGGAGATGCGGCGGGAGCCGTTGCGAACCAGCCAGCACCTGAGGTGGTCCCGCAGCGGCGGCATGGCGTGGGCCCTGAGCTGCTCGGCCAGCAGCCGGCCGTGCTCGGAGTAGTACCGGGAGCGGCGCCACTCCCGCTCCCACCGCAGCAGCAGGCCGAGGTCGCTCACCCGGCGCAGATCGCCCGGGGCGAGGAGCATGTCCGGCCCGAGGCGGCTCTGCATCTGCTGGAGTAGCTGGCCCGACATGGCCCACGAGTAGAGGTTCCGCCACAGGGTGACCACCTGGAGGCACGCCGGTGTCTCGCCGCCAAAAGCCAGCATGGTGCGCTCGGCGGCCAGGTCGTGGTCCTCGATCTTGAGCTTGCCCCGCCGCCAGCTCACCCGGTGCTGCTCGCCGCTGCAGGGCACGATGGCGGTAGCCGGCGGCACGTGGTGGCACCACCTGTCGCGCACCGGCACCTCCTCAGCCCCTCACGCCGCGTCGATGTGGACGACCCGGGCCCACTCCGGCGGCTCCCATGCCCGATTGCCCTTGGCCCGGCCGCCACCGATGAGGCCGATCACCACGGCAATGCCTTTCGGTGGGGCAGCCGGCCAGGGTGTGAGGCCATCGGTGAGCACGACCACCACCGAGGGACGGGGCCGCAGCTTGGCCGCCGCCGCGACACCGGCGCCCATGTCGGTGCCGCCCCCGCCCAGCAGCTCCAGCCGGCGCCCGCTCGACACCCGCTGCACGGCGTGCACGGCGGCGTCGACGGCAAGCACCCGCAGCCGGCTGCGGGCCAACCCCACTCCCCGCAGGAGCCCGTCGACCTCCGCCAGCAGGCGGGCCAGCTGGCCCTCGCCCATGCTCCCCGACGTGTCGCACAACACCACCACCTCGGGCACCGGGCGCTCCATGGCCGGCAGCACCACGTCGGGGCTGACCGAGGCCCGCCGCGACGGGCGCCGGTAGGTGTAGTCCACCAGCCCGGCCATGGTGCCGACGCCCTTGCGGATCTCGGCCGCCAGGACGCGGCGCCAGTCGACCTGGGGGTCGAGCATGTCCTCGGCCCAGCGCAGCCAGCTCTTCGACATGCGGCCACGGCCCTCCTCGCAGAAGCGGAGGACGTCGGAGGCCACCTGGGCGCGGGTGAGGTGACGCTCGCCGGGGGGCAGACCGCTCTTCTTGTCGGCCAGCAGTTCCCACGACCGCGTCTGGGCGTCCGCCCCGCTGCCGCAGTCGGGCTCCACGCCGGAATCGGGGTGGTCGCAGTGGAAGTACTCCTCGGCCAGCCGGCTCGGCTCCCAGCCGAATGACTGCGGCAGCACCGGGTCAGCGGGCAGGCGCAACCCGGTGTTGATGAGGTCGTCGTTGATCTCGGCGTCGGCCGCCAGCGCCCAGTCCTTGGTGACGTGCTCGCTCACACCCAGGCTTCGCGCCCGCCCGGCGTGGTCGCGCACCAGGTGGCCGGCGTGGTGCACCAGCAGGCTGCCCAGCACCTCCACGCTCCAGTCGTCCACCACCTCGGGGTCGACGTAGAGCCGCCAGGACTCGTCCACCGTCACCTTGCCGAGCCCCACGATGGGCACCACCGGCGAGGCGAAGATGGCGGCGGCCAGGTACGGGTGGCGGGAGACGGCCCACAGCCGGGCGACGGCGACCTTCCGCATGTCGAGCTCCACCGCCGGCCCGGGCGATGAATCGCTCACAGCAGTCCTGCCTCCTTCAGCAGGGGGGCGAAGAGCTTGACCTCGGGCGGGGCGACCACGCCGGGCGGCTTGCACTGGGCCAGGACGCGGGCAGCCACGGCGGCCACGTCGGGGGTCTTCTCCCCGGCCCGGCCGAGGACCCGCCAGCCGGCCAGCCAGCGGTCGGGTGTGGAGCGGGCGGCCACCGCCGAGGCGACCGCCGACAAGAGGGCGTAGGTGCGGTCCCCCCGCTCCGGCAGCTCGAACCCGTCGGGGTCCGCCAGCACCTCCTCGGGGTTGGGGAGGTCCATGTCCATCTCCCACATCAGCAGCTCCACGCCCGGCCCCTCTCCCACGCAGCCGGCGATGAGGGCGGTCTCCGCCTCGGTGCTGGCGCCCGCCGCCTCGGCCGCCCCCCACAGCCGGGCCGCCATGTCCCACGTGCGGGGGCTGGGCCAGCCCCGGCCGGCGTGCGCCGCGTCGGTGGGCACCTGGCAGGTGAGCCCGGGCCGCACGGTCACGAAGGCCGACACCAGGCCCCGCGTGCGGGTGATTCCGGCCTCCCAACCAGGCGGGAGGCTGGGCACCACCGGAGCCTCCCAGCCGCCGGCCAGGCCCTGGGCGAACACGGCCGGCTCCACCGCCCACTGCAGGTGGCAGAAGCGGTTGGCCAGAGGAGCGGACAGGTCCCAGCCGTCGGCCGACTGCTCCGGTGGGTTGGCGGCTGCCACCACCACCACGTCCCGGGGCAGCTCGATGTCGCCCACCACCCGCTCCAGCACCACCCGCAACAGGGCGGCCTGCACGGCTGGCGGGGCGGTGGAGATTTCGTCGAGGAACAGCAGGCCCCGGCCGGCCGCCGCCAGGCGCTCGGCCCACCGGGGCGGTGCGAAGTGCACCACACCGCCCACGACCACGGGCAGACCCGAGAAATCGGACGGCTCCCGGATGGCGGCGATCACGGTCTCGCACGGCCACCCCATGGCGTCAGCCATGGCCCGGATCACCGACGACTTCCCCGTGCCCGGAGCGCCCCACAGGAGTACCGGCACCTTGGCCGCCACGGCGATCCCGAGCGCCTCCACCGCTGTGTTCTGGCTGGTCACCGTGGCAACCCTACGTGTCGGTGACGCCCTGGGGGCCCCGGAGACGCAAGAATGTCCCCATGACCGACCGGCCGCCGTCGCCACCTCCGCAGCCGGAGAGGCCAGGCGGTTCTTCGGAAGGGTTCTGCGCCACCTGCGGGGCGCCGCTGGGTCCCGACGCCCGGTTCTGCACCAACTGCGGGGCCGCCCGGGGCGATGCCGTTCACCCGCCTACGACTGTCCGGCCGTCGCCCGTGCGTCCAACCCCGCACCCGGAGCCCGACGCCACCCGGGTGCTGCCGGCGGCCAGGGCGGTGCAACACGAGGAGCGGTTCACCGACGAGGAGCCCGACGACCGACCCGTGTACCGGGGCCCACCGCCGCCGCCGCCTTTCAACTGGCCGCTGGCCCTGCTCGTGCTCCTCGGCCTGTTGATAGTGGTCCTCGGTGCGGTGCTCCTCGCCCAGTCCCAGGACAACGCCACCACGACGACGATCCCCCCGGCCACGCTGCCCACGTCCGCCGTCAGCCTGCCATCCACCACCACGTCGTCCACCACGACCACGTCGTCCAGCACCACCACCACGACGACGACGGCGCCCACCACGACGACCGCCCCGACCACGACGACGTCCACCACCCCCACGACACTGCCCACCACCCCCACGACACTCCCCACCACCATCACCACGTACTGACGCCGACCACCTGACGCCGACCACGCGGATGCCCGACGGGCGGCGAGGTCGGCGGTTCAGCAGATGGGCAGCAACAGCCCGCACCGGCGGGTGGTGACGGTGGTCGTGGAGCGCGGTGGCAGCGTGGTGGTCGTCTCGGGCCCGGTGGTCGACGGCGCGGTGTCGAACGTCGTGGTTGAGTCCTCGTACTGGTACGGGATGGTGGTGGTGGACGGCGGGAACAGGGTGCTCGCCGTGGTCGACGTGGACTCGAGCGGTATGGGCGCCGGGAAGTCGGTGACCGGCACATCCTTCATGGCCTCGTCCATGAACAGCTTCCACGTGGCGGCCGGGATGGTGCCGCCCGCGACATGGGCGTTGCCGTTGATGTTGAGCATCGGGGTGGGCCTGGCCTTGTTCCCCATCCACACGGCGGCGGACAGCGTGGGCGTGTAGCCGATGAACCAGGCGTCCCTCCACTCCTGGGCGGTGCCGGTCTTGCCCGCCGCCGGCCGGCCGATGTCCGCCCTCGTACCCGTGCCCTCGGTGATGACTCCCCTGAGGACATCGGTGACATTGTCGGCGATGATCTCGGCCAGCACCCGGCGGCCCTTGGGCTCGCGGTTGTCGACCGCAAACGTCCCGTCCGGCTTCTTGGCCCACACGATGGGGGTTGGGTCGTTGCGGATGCCGCTGTCGGCGAACACGCCGAAGGCTGAGGCCATGTCGAGGGGCGCCACCTCCTGGGCGCCGAGGGCGTAGCTCGGTCCATGGACCTCGGGGTTGGCCACCCACGCGGTGGAGATGCCGAGCTTCTTCGCCATCTCACCCACCTCGGGGACGCCTACGTCGCCGATCACCTGGGCGTACACCGTGTTGTAGGAGTGCTCCGTGGCCTGGCGGAGGGTGACCCTCCCGGCGGAGCTGCCCTCGTAGTTCTGGATGACGCAGCCCTTGTCGCCGGTGCAGTGAGGGATGCGGTACTCGCTGGGCGCCGCGTACACCTTCTTGTCGGAGATACCCTTTGCGAAGGCGGCGGCCAACACAAACGGCTTCCACGCCGAGCCCGGCTGGCGGCCGGTGCCACCCCCCTCCACGGTCGTGTTCCTCGGGTCCCAGCAGGAGGCGGGAACGTCGACCTTGCTCTTCACGGCCGCCGCCGGGAAGGCGCACCTTCCCAGGGCGAGGTTCACCTGACCGCCAGGGGCGAGGAAATCACGGCCGCCCACCATGGCCTTCACGTAGCCGGTCTGCGGCTCCACGGATACGAGGGCCATCTCGATGGCAGGATCGACGCCCTTGAGGCTCTCGGCGGTCGCCCGCTCGGCGGCCTCCTGGAGACGGGGGTCGATGGTGGTGCGGATTTCCAGTCCGCCGCGGTACACGGCGTCGCGCCCGAGTTTCGCCTCCAGGTAGCGCCGGACGTAGTCCACGAAGTACGGGTACCTCACGAACGTCTGGCGGGCGGGATAGACGTTGGTGACGGGCCGGGAGGTGAGCGGCCCGTTGGATGCCAGCCAGACCCGCTCCTGCGACGCCTTGGCGTGCTCGTCCTGGGAGATGTAGCCCTCCGCCAGCATGCGGTCGAGCACGATCTGCCGCTTGACCTCGGCCGAGCCGGGGTTGGCTCGGGGCTCGTAGCGGCTGGGTGCCGGGATCAGACCGGCCAGCAGGGCGGACTCTGACAGGGTGAGGTCCTGGACCGGCTTGCGGAAGTACGTCTCCGACGCGGCCCCCACGCCGTACGCCCCCTCGCCGAGGTAGATCGACGACAGGTACTTGAAGAGGATCACCTCCTTGTCGGCCTTCCGGGAGAGCTGGCGGGCGAGGAGTCCCTCGCGGACCTTCCGGGCGATGGTGCGCTCGCCGGTGGTGTAGGCCGCCTTGACGTACTGCTGGGTGATGGTGGAGCCGCCCTGCCTGATCTCCTGGCCCCGCAGGTCGGCGATCAGGGCCCTGAGGGTGGCGGCGACGTCGACGCCGCTGTTGGAGTAGAAGTTCTTGTCCTCCGCCGCCACCACCGCCTGCTTCAACTGGAGCGGGATGTCCTTCGGCTTCACCGGCCTGTTCTGCTCGAACTCGGTGAACTGACCGATCTCGGTGCCTGTCACGTCGTACACACGGCTGATCTGGCTGCCGCCGGGCGGACGGGCCTCGGGCAGCTTGTCGGGCACCGGAAGGGTGGTCAACGCCAGCGTCACAAGGGCGACGACGGCCACCGGAGCCGCGGCTGCGAACACCAGCAGGATGGCGGCAATGCGGGCGAGGAACGGGCTCTCCACGGGGGCCTCAGTCTGTCACGCGTTCCGCTCGCGGTGAATGTCGTGCCCGACCCCTCCCGGGTAGGCTGCGACCGCCCGAGACGGGTTGTCGGGCAGACCGCCTCTCCCAACGCCGCCCGATCCCAGGGACCGCTCCCCACAACCGCACGAGGACGAACCGCCTTGCTCATCTTTCTGGTGATCGTGTGCGTGGTGTTCGGCGGCATCTTGTTCGTGATCTTCTCCGGTTTCCTCTCCGAGGACGGCGACCGCTTCTCGTTCAGCGACGGCGTACCCCGCATGAAGGAGTTGCCGGTGGGTTGCCTCATCAGCCTCATCGTGGCCGGCTCGATCTGGTTCATCCTCTGGGGGATCGTGCTCATCCTCGCCCTCAGACTTCTCCGGACCCCCCTCGGAACCTGACAAATCCGCCGCGGCCACAGGTCAACGTGTGGTCGGCTCTCCGGTCAGGGATAATCGAGTGATCGGTGGACGACGCGGGCAGCTGCGGAGGGACACGATTTGGCACGAGGGCGAGCGCAGACGGGCGACGAGGACCTGGTGGGGATCTACCTTCAGGACATCAGTGCCCATCCGCTCCTCACCCGTGAGGACGAGGTTCGCCTGGGCGAGCTGGTGGCCGACGGCAGGGCAGCCGCCGTCGAGCTGTCCACCCTGAAGAATGGCTCCGGCGCAAGGAAGCTCGCCGCCCTCGAGCGACGGGTGCGTGCGGGCGACGAGGCCACGACCCAGTTTGTCCAGGCCAACCTCCGCCTGGTGGTCTCACTGGCCCGCCGGTACCGCTCATCGGGCCTTCCAATGCTCGATCTCATCCAAGAGGGCAACCTCGGCCTGTTGCGAGCGGTCGAGAAGTTCGACGCCAGGCGCGGCTTCAAGTTCTCCACCTACGCGAGCTGGTGGATCCGCCAGGCCATGACCCGCAGCATTGCCAACAACGGCCGCACCATCCGCCTGCCCGTCCATACCGGTGATCAGGTGCTGCGAATGCGCAAGGCCACCATTGAGTTCGAACGCGTCCATGGCCGCCAACCGAGCTCATCCGAGCTGGCCGACTCGGTCGACCTCCCGCTGCGCCAGGTGGAGGACCTGCTGCCCCACCTCAGCTCGCCCCGGTCCTTCTCGGAGAGCCTCAGTTCCGATGGCGACATGGAGCTCGGCGACACGGTGGAGGACGCCAGCGCGCCCGCCCCCGACGAGCAGGTGCTGGCCCGCCTCCTCCCCGAGGCGGTCGGGCTCATGCTCTCGTCATTGGGCGAGCGCGAGCGCGAGGTCCTGTTCCTGCGCTACGGCCTCGACCGGGGGCAGCCCCGCACCCTCGAGGAGCTGGCCCACCGCTTCAACGTCACCAGAGAGCGAATCCGCCAGATCGAGTCAAAGGCTCTTGCCAAACTCCGCCGCGCCTCCACTGAGGGTCAGCGTGAGTTGCTCACGTTGCAGCGTTAGCCTCAGCTCGCAAGCGCAGCATCCTTCGCCGAGTTGATCGTGCACCACGGGTCTAGGTGGGCGCGGGTTTCTCCACCATCAGGTCTCCCAGGAACAGGGCGTCCATTTCGCTCTTGAGGAAGTCCTCGACCGCTTCCTCGGGGCGGTTCACCATGGGCTCGCCCCGGAGGTTGAAGCTGGTGTTGAGCACGACCGGTACGCCGGTGCGGCGGTGGAACTCGGAGATGAGCCGGTGGTATGCCGGGTTGAACGATTCGCTCACGCTCTGCATGCGACCGGTGCCGTCCACGTGGGTGACGGCCGGGATCACGTCACGCTTGTCGGGGCGGACAGGAAGCACCAGCAGCATGAACGGGTTGTGCGAGTAACGCTCGAAGTACTCGGCGCCGTGCTCGTCGAGCACGCTCGGGGCGAACGGCCGGAAGCCCTCACGGCGCTTGATGCGGGCGTTCACCACATCGCGCATCTCGGCACGGCGCGGGTCGGCCAGGATCGAGCGGGCGCCCAGGGCACGGGGGCCGATCTCGGAGCGCCCCTGGAACCAGCCCACCACCTTGCCGGCGGCGATCCGCTCGGCTGCCTGGGCTGCCGGGTCGGCCACCTTGCGGATCTCGAGACCGCGGGCCGACAGGGCGGACACGCACTCCCGCTCCGTCCAGCTGGGGCCCCAGAAGGCGTGGTCCATCGACCACGAACGGGGCTGGCCCATCTCCATGTGCCAAACCCAGGCAGCGGCGCCCAAAGCGTTGCCGGCGTCGGAGGCGGCCGGCTGCACGTACATCTCCTCGAACCCCGACTCGGCCAGCACCCGGCCGTTCATCACCGAGTTCAGGGCCACGCCGCCAGCCAGGCACAGGCGCTCCATGCCGGTCGCCTGGTGCAGGGCGCGGGCCACGTGCAGGCCGGCCTCCTCCACGAGGTCCTGGGCGGCGTAGGCCAGGTCCTGGTGGCGCTCGGTGATCTCCGACTCGGGGACCCGCGGTGGGCCGAAACGGGCCAGACCCGCCTTGGAGAAGGGGACGCCGCTCTCGCGCTGGTAGCGGAACCAGCGCAGGTTGACCTTGAAGCGCCCGTCGGCCTGGAAGTGGACGAGGTCGCGGATGTCCTTGGCCAGCACGTCGCGCCCGTAGGGGGCGAGCCCCATGAGCTTGCCCTCGTCGGCGTTGGGCCGGAAACCGAGGAGCCAGGTGAAGGCGGTGTAGACCTCGCCCAGCGAATGTGGGTTGCGCACCGCGGCCAGCTCGTTCAGCCGGTTGCCCTCCCCCACCGCCATGGTGGTGGACAGGAAATCACCGCCCCGGTCGAGGGTGAGAACGGCGGCCCGGTCGTAGGGGCTGGAG
>Ga0307504_10000235_pt1 | contig 11584 bp, 13 predicted proteins | sample 19_S_MG_FD_194516 | JGI IMG/M metagenome (GOLD analysis project Ga0307504, IMG submission 194516) | Soil microbial communities from Populus trichocarpa stands in riparian zone in the Pacific Northwest, United States - 19_S | ecosystem: Environmental > Terrestrial > Soil > Riparian zone > Trees... | reverse complement strand
GCGCTCAGCACTTCCTCTTCGACGATGCGAAACGACACAAGGGTGCCCGTTTTGAGCAGCTCATATCCGATCATCCGGGCTTCGCTGGCCATTGGCACTCCGTATCATCAAGGTCCACGACTGCGATGTGGTTTTGGAAAGTGGCGATAGATAATAGCCGAGCACGACTACCACCGGAGACAACCACGGTGCTCGGATTCTTCTGAGCTTCGCTGCGAAGCGCCGCCCCATGGCGTCGACGTGACAAGCGAGTTTGGGAGAACATGGCAACGTGAATGCCGTGAAGGATTGCGTAGGTGAAATCCGTACTGGAAGAAATCAGCCGGCAGCTCGCCCAGATTGGCACATCGGGCTCGTTCGCAACGCGCCGGACCGCCGCGGCTGGTGATCTCAACCTCAAAGTCAAAGACGTGGGCCGCATCCGGTTCCCGGTCACCGCGAGCACCGCGCGTAGGCTGTGCGACGTCGCCCGGCCAGCCCGCCATGGCTTCAAGGACGAGACGCGCCTTGATCGCCGCGTCCGCGACACGTGGGAAATCCCCAAGAGTCGCATCTCTATCGACGAGCCCCGATGGATGAGAACACTCACTCCGCAGCTCGATCGGATACGCCGCAGTCTCGGGTTGCCCGAAGAATGTCGACTGAAGGCGCAGTTGCACAACATGCTGGTTTACGCGCCCGGCCAGTTCTTCGCCCCACATCAGGACTCCGAGAAGACGGACGACATGATCGGCACGCTGGTCGTGAGCTTGCCTTCACGGTTCAGCGGCGGCGCAATGGCGATCGAGCACCATGATGAAAAGATGCTCGTCGGCGGTTCCAGCAATCGTCTCACTTTCGTCGCGTTCTATGCCGATTGTCACCATGAAGTCCGCCAGATCAGGCAAGGCCATCGCATCGTTCTGACCTACAACCTGATGGTCCAAGGTGACGCCACCGCCGCAGACGCACCTGCATCCCAGATCGAAGCGCTGGCTCAAAGCATCCGCAAGTTTTTCGAGACTCCCTGCCCACCACGCTGGAGCGGTGATCGGAGGCAAGGGCCTCCAGATCGGCTGGTCTACTTGCTCGACCATGAGTACACGCAACGCGGGCTCGCGTGGAATCGGCTCAAGAATGCTGATGCTCAGCGTGCCGCGGCGTTGCAGGAAGTCGCCCGGCAACTCGAATGCGAGATCTTCCTCGCCCTCGCGGACGTGCACGAGACGTGGTCGTGCGAGGAGGAATATCCGCACTACCGCGGCTATGGACGCCGATCGCGCTGGAGCTACGACGACGATGAGAATGGCGATGAGTCCGAGAACGGCTCATTCGAGCCGGAAGTGACCGAGCTCATCGACAGCGACATCGAGCTTCGTCACTGGATCGGAGTAGGCGGACGACGGGGAGCGGTCGCCGCCAGTGTCGATGCCGATGAGCTCTGCTACACGAGACCCTCCGTGGAGCTCGAGCCGTTCGAGACGGAGCATGAAGGCTATACAGGCAACGCCGGGAACACTGTCGAACACTGGTATCACCGCGCCGCTGTGGTGCTCTGGCCACGGGAGCGAACTTTCATCATCCGTGCGAAGGCCTCCCCACTGTGGGGGATCGGCGAGGTTGCAAAGACACTCAATGCGGGAAATGCCGCGGAAGCCTCGGTACTGGCGCGGCGACTGCTGCCGTTCTGGCCGCAGGTCGCCGGGCGAGCGGACGGGCGTGGTTTGCTCGATGCCACCATCAAGGTCGCCGCGAAACTCGACGACCCGACCGTCGCCGCAATACTCCTTCGACCCTTCGCCCTCATTGGACTAACGCCAAGAGCGATGCCGCGACTCACGAACCTCCTCGACTCCTACGGACTGGACTGGTGTCGTACGCTCTTGCGAAATTGGGAATCGGAGAAAGCCGACGAATCGCCGGAGGAGCGCCTGTCGTGGATGGGTTCTGTGCTGCCGGCGCTTTGCCAGTCGTTGTGCGTCCGAGACTCGTCCGACGGACAGAGTCTCGCGCAATGGATCCTGACAGCACAATGGGCCTGGCTGCTCGATCACTCGAAGCAACTTCGGAAGTGCGTCTCTGAGAAACAAAGGTCCAAGGAACTGTCCCGCCTCTGTAAACCAATTCTGACTCTGATGGAGAGTAGCCGAATCGCGAGGCAGCCCGACCTGCACGCTCAGGTGATTGAGTTCCTGACCGGTGGCGTTCCTGATCTTCCCGTGCACGTGCCACTTGGCCTGCTGCAAGCCGCTCATGAGCATCGCCAGTCCGGTACGCTACGCAATCTGGGCCTGAAGCCGGTGCACATGCATTGTACGCAGGACCTCACGACACGATTGAATGCGCCCGTCCGCCCGAACGATGACTGGTCAATTGCGACGTCCGTTCGCTGCTCATGCAAGCTGTGCGCGATGCTCATTCGGTATCTGCGTGCACAAGACAAGGTACGGTTCGAGTGGCCGCTAGCAAAGGCTGAGCGTGCACACATCCACGGCATTGTTGATTCACATGATCTGCCGGTGACTCACATCACCCGGCGCACCGGCCGCCCCTTCACGCTCATCTTGGAAAAGACCGCCGCCGTATTTGAACGCGACGCTGTCGAGCGCCGGCTCTGGCAGCGCGCGTTGCAGTGGTCAACGAAGACGGCTGAGGACTTTTGAGCAAGGAATCTGGATGGGCCGATTCTGCATTCTCTGCGAACGCATCAGACCGAACGAGGCTTTTCGCGGCACAGGAGAGCATGCGCGTATTTGCCGCAAGTGTCGCAGGATGCCGCGGGAGAAGCAGGATGCATTGAAGCACGAGCGCGAAATCCGTGGCTTTCTGGAGCAATCTCACATCTCCAAGAAAAACGTCGCTCGCCTGCGAGCGCTGGCGTCTTCGAGGAACACGCGGATCGCCAATCTTGCAGCCCTCGTGTTGGAAGTGGCAATCGTCACGCCATATCGGCGTCGCCGAATCAGTACCCTGGCGCGGCAACGTCGCGATGTGCTGACGCGAATGGAGCATGGGGGACTGATCGTTCGATTGCCCGCGTGGGAGGAAACAGATCCCCACGACATCGATCCGGTCGCTGCCTGGTACGAGTGGGTGGCGTTACCCGAAAGTCAGGGACAGTGATTTGCGAGCACGACACGAGAGCTGGTCAGACTTAGCGCCGTTTCAGATTGCCCGAATCAACGGACAGAAATCCGCTAACTCAACACCTGTTTCAGAGGCATCCCATTGATTTCAACGCACGTTTATTCCACAAGCACGGTTTTATTCCATGCGGGAATGTTTGCGTTTCACCTCTAACTTCTTGTTTTGACTGGTGGCCAGGGGCGGAATCGAACCACCGACACGCGGATTTTCAGTCCAATTCCGAAAGCACCCTAAGCCATTGACCATGCACGAATTGTATTAGGCGGATCATGGAATATTCCGTGCAGTTATGGGGAGATATGTGTCTGATTTGCATAGATTCCGCTCGGCGATATTCCAGAGTGAAAGTGCCAGACTTCGCGCATGCGTGAGGCCCCACCCTGCCCCGAACGCAGAGTTGCCGGCACCGGAGGAGTATTCGAGGGTCAGATTTGGGGCGAGGCCGGCGAGGCCGGGCGGCGCGGGGACCGGCACGCGCAGCGCCGCCGCTCCGGTGCGGATGTCCACATCCACCGAATAACCGTTGGTCAGGTCGCTCGTCGGTCGTCCATCGAACGAGAGCATCTCGCGCCTCTTGCGCCAACCGCACCTAGGAGAATCGCCGGAGGTGCGACAGTAAAGCGTTGACGCGATCTGCACAAGATTAGCGTCGCCGCAGAAGCAGTACGTCAGGTATGGTCCTGCCAAGGCTGCCAGGCGAGTGCGTGCTTATGGGACGTCTGTCCCGGTTGCCGCTTGTGGATTCCACACGGCGGACCAACGCGCTGGCTGACCGTCGCAAAACGCCGTCTAGCTTCATGGAGCAGCCGCGAGCGCTGCTCGCGCAGGGCTTTCGGCCGTTCACGTCTTCAAATGTTCAGTCCAGGGTTCGATGGACGCGCAACTTGATCTGTTGCCTAGACCCCTCCAGGTCGCGGCCGCGAGCGACGCAAACAGCCTGCAGAGACCTGCATTGATCGGCCGGAAACCATTGTTGCGGCAAAGAGCGAATCAACGTCGCGTTCACCCGGTCGTCAGTTTGCGACTCATCAGGAGGGGAATTCCGCGCTCCGCGCGTGTTTATTTCTTTGGACCATGGGATAGAAGAGGGACCAACGACAGAGATAGATGCGAAGCTGTGACCTTCCGAGAGAGCGCGCCCAAAGCCCAGACAAGCTCCGGACACTCCACACAGGCCGTTCAAAGCGGGCGGAGTCCTCTTGACGGCCAGCCCAGCTGAGCGTAGGAGCCGGTACGAACAACAGGAAATTGGCGGCGACCTGAGGCAAGCGGTGTCGATCAGGAATTGCGGGGTGGAGGAGCCCAAATGTCGAGTGCGCCCGCAACGCATGCACCTGCAACGCTGTGGCGTGCTGCCGGCGTCGCTGCACTCGTGTACGTAGTGTTCTTTCTCCTCACCACCTATGTCTTGCCGAGATTCGGTTTTCAGCCCGCTCTACAAAGCGGCGCGCAAGACATGCCTACCTCTCTCGACCTCACCGCGCTGCTCCGTCAGGTAAAGATGGAAGTGAATGCCGCGACGCGCCAGATGCTCGAGAACCGAGAGAATGCAATGTTCGAGGTGAAGGAGCTCGAGATCGAGGTCAATTTTGTCATCACGCGTGAGGCGGGCGTCGACACTCCAAAGCTCGTGCCGATTGGATTGCAGAGCAAGGTGTCCTCGGAGAAGGTGCACCGGATCAAGCTCACCCTAGATCCCGTGCCAAATCTCGATAAGCCCAGACAGGGAAAGGCGGGTGTGATCAAAGAACCCGCCGACGTCACGATTCAATAGAGGGGATATTACGATGCCCAAAAAGCACAAACCAATGCGAGCACTCGGATCCTCGTGCCTCGCGCTATTTGGTCTCTTCACCGCTGTGCCGACGCCGGCCGACGACGCAGTCTACGATGTGAAGTGGGTGAATGCCGATCCGCCCCAGATTGTGGTCATGATCGACACGAACCCGTGGAGCAAAGATACCGTGTCCCCGACAGCGGAGCTGTCGGTACAATTCCGCACTGACGGCGGGGCTAGTGCCGAGAGAAGGTATAGTTTTCTCCAGGGTGCCACGCACCCGACCTTCTTAGAACAAGGCCACGTCTACCGACGCATATTCCCGGTGGACGTCGCCGGCGCTGTAGCTATTCAAAACACCGGGCTGACGTTCCCCAGTGTAGACGCCAAGGCCGACAGTGCGTCGTCTGGGGCCCGTCGTGGCAAAACGGCCGCGACCACTGACGAGATCAATTCCGTCATCGCTCATCCGCCCGCGTCTGTGGATATGCAGTGGTATGACCGGACCGATATGGCTGGCGGTGACTTCGCTAACATCGCCGTGAACTCGCTCCAGGAATGCTCAGACCTCTGTCTTAACGATCACCGGTGTCGCGCGTTCACATTGGTACGAGGGGAATCTGGAGGCGGGGTCTGCTGGCTTAAGAACGCCAAGCCTCCTGCAACGGACTGCGCGAACTGCATTTCGGGGATCAAGCACCACTGAGGTTCAGCACGACTGACACGGAAGATATGCACCAACGAGCAGGTTGTTTGCGTGCGCCGCAGAGATACGCGAAGCGTGGCTCGGATTGCTCCAGCGTGCAGGTGAGCTCATGCCCAGATGGCATCGGCTCAGCGGCTGAGAGATTTGAACTCCCCACCAACGGTTTACAAACAGCAATCTAACACTACTGTACACAAACAAACGTCTAACACATCAAACACTTAGTGAGAGTGACTTGCGTGCGCTTGTGGCGATTTGAGGGAGCAAGCGTGCCAATGGTGTGCCAAGAAAATGCAGGCCGAATACGGTCGCGGATCCCTTTGGACTGTTAGTCAGTGCATATAGGCTCGACCCGAGAACGCATGCGAGCATACACGCCGCGGTTAGTTTCCTCATTGGAGCTGCCCCTGTGGTCCGCAAAAATCCGGTCTGTGGGTCCTGAAGGGGTTCGGTTTCGCGAGTGTGGCATGATCGGCGGGTGCTGAGCGCTGTTTCCATTGTCGCGCGACTCCCCAGCGAACTGGTCGGGTGGGTTGCCTTGGCGTTTCAGTCGCGCCAGTCGCTGCATGCAGAGGTGCTGTTCCTGCGCCGGCAACTCGCTCTGTACGTCGAGCGGGGCGTGAAACCGCGGCGAATCGATCCCGTCACGCGAATCTCACTGGCGATAATCTCAAGATTCTTCAACTGGCGCGACGCCCTGGTGGTCGTGCGCCCCGAGACGATGATCCGCTGGCAGCGCGCCGGTTGGAAACTGTTCTGGCGCCTGAAGTCCCGACCTGGCCGACCGCCGATTCCCCAACAATTACAGGCTCTGATCCGCCGCATGGCGAACGAGAACCCTTCGTGGGGCGAGGAACGCATCGCCAATGAGCTTTTGCTGAAGCTGGGAATTCAGGTTTCTCCACGAACCGTACGGAAGTATCTGCCCCGTCGCCCGCCAGGCCGACCGAGGGGCAACTTGCGGTGGTCGACGTTCCTGCGCCTGCATGCCCAGGGCATCATTGCCTGCGATTTCTTGCTCGTCGTGACGGCCACGTTCCGACTGCTCTACGTGTTCGTGGTGATCGAGCACCGCAGCCGACGTCTGATCCATTGCAACGTCACCACCCATCCAAGCGCCGCATGGACGCTGCAACAGCTGCGCGAGACCACCGGGTTCGAAAGGCGATACGATTACTTGTTACACGATCGCGACAGCATCTTTGCCCAGCACCTCGACGAATCGGTGAACAAACTCGGAATCAAGGTGGTGAAGTCGCCGCCGCGAAGCCCGATGGCCAATGCGATCTGTGAACGCGTCATCGGTACGATTCGGCGAGAGTGTCTGGATTGGTTGATCCCGCTATCCGCATCGCATCTGCGATCCATTCTGAAATCATGGATCCCCCATTACAATACCGGGCGCCCGCACATGGCGCTGGGTCCGGGTGTTCCCGATCCGCCGCCCGCGTGGTGCGACTACCAAAAGGCCAGTTCGCGCCATCGCCACAGGGAATCATATGCAGTCCGTGCCATTCCGATCCTCGGTGGATTGCATCACGAATACTCCCTCGCGCCTTCCTGTGCGTGACTGAGTTTTTGCGGACCACAGGCGCCCTCTTTTGTGGGCGATCTACTGGTGTATGTCGATATGTAGAGATCGAAACCCGTCGCTCGACGTGTTGTGAAGCTTCGGTTCCCTCAGGGTCTGCCGCACGTCCCAAACAAGGAGTGGGGTGGCCCCGATTCCGCGGACGGTCTTGAGTTTGTGATTTCGATCTCTGGTGTGTTTCCTCCTCTTCACTCTCGATCTTTACCTTCGTGGGCTTCACCGCAGCGCGGTCTGCCGCGCATGCGGCAGAAGGCAGCGAGTGAGTTCTAGGTGAAGCGCTTCTCGAACTCCTGCGGTGAAAGGTAGCCAAGGGACGAGTGTCTGCGATGCGGATTATACCAACCTTCGATCCAAGAGAAGATTGCCGAGCGCGCTTGGTCTCGAGTCTGGAAGTGATTGCGATCCAACACCTCGCATTCGAGAGTCGCGCAGACGCTTTCGGCCATTGCGTTGTCGAAGCAGTCACCAACGCTGCCCATCGAGAGCCGTACACCGAGCTGCGTACAGCGGGTGCCGAAGGCGATCGCGGTGTACTCCCCAGGCTCAACTGGTCGTCGCAACGAAGTCTCCAGTCACATCTTACTTCCAAAATCTTCATAGCAGTGCAGTCTGACGCGAATGCGTCAGAAGGCAGCGCTCGATGCGGAGCGAGAAGCTGGTTGATTTCGTCTTCGCAAGATCTCGTTGAGTGCTTCGGCTGGCGTTCGCCAGCCGAGCGTCTCTCGAGGTCTGCTGTTGAGGGTGATAGCCACGGCGTCGAGCTCTCGCTCAGAGTATCTGCTGATGTCCGTACCTTTGGGAAAGTACTGCCGCAGCAGCCCGTTAGTGTTCTCGTTGGTTCCACGCTGCCACGGACTTTGCGGATCGCAGAAATAGACTTCCAATCCGGTGTCGATCCGAAGCTGAGCATGTTGGGCCAGCTCCGCTCCTTGGTCCCAGGTCAGCGATCGTCGCAAGTGTGCCGGCAGCATCTGGATCTTCTTGGCAATGGCGTCACGGACGGCTTTGGCTCCGCGACCAGCCAGGGCCGGTCCATTCTTAATTCCGGCTCCGGGTACATGTCCCGCCATCCGTGGCAAATGCAGCAGCATCGTGAATCGCGTGGTGCGCTCGACCAGTGTTCCGATCGCCGAGCTGTTCAGGCCGATGATCATGTCGCCCTCCCAGTGACCTGGCACGGCGCGGTCCGCAGCTTCGGCAGGGCGCTGACTGATCATGACCTCGGGCGTGATAAACGACTTGCCCCGTTGCCGCGTTCTGGCACGCGGCACCCGCAGCGCCCGACCAGTACGAAGGCAGGCAGACAGCTCTCGTCGCAGTGCGCCTCGACCCTGCACATAAAGTGCTTGGTAGATGGTTTCGTGGGAGATCCTCATGCGCGCATCATGCGGGAACTCGATCGGCAATCGTCGGCTGATCTGCTGCGGGCTCCAGCACCTGCCCCACCGTCGATCGGCACGGCGGCCATGGCGCCGCCCCTTCCATGCTACCTGCGGTCCCTGAATCGGCATGCCGCGGGCGTCGGCAACAGCGCCAGCGAGTCTATCTTGCACATAGCGTCGCAGCCGCGCGTCCTGGGTAAGCTTGGCGGCTTTGGGTCGCGCGGCGGCCCGTTCAGCCTTCCACTGCGCGACCGTGGCCCGATATCGCAATACACCGCCCCGGGTCTCCGCGTTGCGACGCAGCTCGCGCGAAATTGTCGATGGCGATCGCTCTATCCGCCGGGCCATCTCGCGAATTGACAGGCCCTGTGCGTTCAACAGCGCCAGCTCCTCACGCTCACCGAAAGACAAATATCGTCCCGAGAGCGTAATCACACTGATCGGTGCCATCCCACCGGCCTCGCGGAACCAGCGCGTGCCAACCGGCTGCGACACGCCGCTCGCCAACGCCGCATCCTCACTTGAAGCTCCCGCTGCAATGCGCGCCCAGAACGCCTGCTTGGCATCCCGCTGGTTGACGCCCGGCCGACCCGGCGACCGCATCGGCGCACGTCCAGTCCGCTCTGTAACCCAACCCTTTGGTCGTCCCATGCAACACCTCCAATGGCAAGATGTTGCGACGACCGCTGGAAATCACCCTCGCTACCGTGATCGGAATGGTGGATCACCTCGCGCGGAGCTCGCTGTGCGTAGCCCATCTCAAGCGCCGCTTGCACGAGTTCACTTCGCAGGCGAGTGGCCATCGCCCACCCGATGATCAACCGCGAGAACACATCCAGCACCATGGCCAGGTACAGAAAGTCCTCCGCAGTCGGAACATAGGTCACGTCCGCCACCCGCAGCGCATCCGGCCGGTCCGCGACGAAGTTCCGATCCACCAGATCCGGCGCCCAGCGCTCGGGTGCGCCGCTGCGCGTGGTGCAGCGGAATCGGCGCTTCTGCACCCCTTTCAAGCCGGCCTGGCGCATCAGGCGCGCCACGCGCTTGCGCCCGACGCGCACGCCGTAGGCTTCGCGCAGCTCTGCGTGTACGCGCCGGGCGCCGTACGTGCGGTGAGAACGCTCATAAGTCGTATGGATCAGCGCGGCCAACTCCACGTCCCTGCGGGTATGGGTCGACATCGCACGATCCCGCCAGCCGTAAAAGCCGCTCGTGGAGACCGTCAGCAACCGGCACATCACACCCACCGGAAAGGTGTCCTGGTTCGCCCTCACGAATCCGAAGAGCGCTTCGCATTCGGTGTGGTCTCCTGCGCGAACCAGGCCGCGGCTTTTGCCAGAATCTCCCGCTCCACCTTCAACCGCTTATTCTCCCGGCGCAGACGCGCCAGCTCCTCGCGCTCGCTCGTGGTCAAGCCGCCATCACCGCGTCCGGCGTCACGATCGGCCTGTTTGACCCATAACGAGATCGACCAGGGCGTCGGCCCAAACTCCCTCGACAGCTCCCCTGGCTTGCGTCCCGCTCGAACCAGCTCAACCATCTGTCGCCGGAACTCCGGCGTGTATCGCTTCGAAGTCTTTGACTTGGCCATACAGAACTCCTCGCATGCTAACTGTAAGGAGTCCGCGAAAGCGGGGCCACATCAGAGCGGTATCATCGCCGCGACAGCAACCCACCTAATGGGGTGCGTCTTGCGCGACTGTTTAGGCCGCGCAGTTGCCGCTCTTTCGGAAACATCGTTGCCGCATTCAGGGCAATTCACCAGGTTCATTTCGCCGTCCTCCGCTACCCCTTATGAGTCCCCTATAAAAGCGCGGATATGAGGCGCCAGAATAGGTCGTAACCGCCGTGACACGAATCACGCGACTATTGGTTATGGTGTGCTGAGGGTCGCGTTGTGTTAAAGGTCGCGTTCCAGGCGCGGACTCAACGACGCGCTGCGGCACTTACTAACGTTTATGGTCACGCACCGCTGGGTAAGGCGAGAGCTGCCAGCAACGCTTACAGCGGCGCTACGCGTCGATTACTTCGCGAACTTGCGCGAGCCTTACGCGAGCAAAGACTTTCGCTCAGGCAGCCTGGCGAGGAATAGGCTCTAGGCGTTCGCTTCTTGCGCCGGGAGTGTTATGCGCCACAGGGTTTGGGGGCTGTCGGTTGCGCCGCAGAAACCGCGCGCGCACAGTGGCGTTGTTTGAGGCGAATTCTAACTTCGCATGGAGCGCACGCATGAACGGTTGTGTGGCAAGCTCAGGCGCCGGTGCCCGCGGCGCTCATGCTGATCGTTAGGCGCAAAGGAACCAGATCGTGGCCCCCAAGCTCAGCGAAGATCCCAGACTCACGCGCCTGTCGAAGATCTGCCTTGCCCTTCCCGAGGCCGTTCGAGCCCTTCGCGGTGACCACGCCGACTTCCGTGTCCGACAGAAGGTCTTCGCCTACTTCCTGAATAATCACCATGGAGACGGTATCGTCTCCGTATGCGTGAAGTCCGCATTGGGAGAAAACGTCGATCGCGTGGGCGCGCAACCTGAGCGCTACTACCTTCCGGCTTACATCGGGCCGAGAGGATGGTTTGGCATGCGGCTTGATTCGGGTGCAATAGACTGGCACGAAGTCGAGAACATAGTTGAACTCAGCTATTGCCTTGTTGCGCCAAAGTCCCTCGCTCCTATCGTGGAGCAACGCCGAACGCCCGGCCGATGAATTCCCTTCGTGTCGGAATTGCACCGCAGCAGTTTCAAGAGTGGATTGCGTCGAAGGGATGTTCATAGGCACATCGCGTCTACTCGATCGGCATCCGCCGTGCGAGCTGTTCGAATGTCATTGACCAGCCGACGCCAGCGGCTGAAGGAACTGCATGCACAGCATCATCCGCGTGGCTGACGCTATGGCCTCCGCGCACTAGCGTTTCCGGAGCGCGGCTACTTCTGCTTCTGCAACTCTAGCAATGCCAGATGGACCTCCTGCAGCCGCGGTCGGTCCTTGCCTGGCATGTTCTCAGCTTC
>Ga0307504_10000234_pt1 | contig 11604 bp, 12 predicted proteins | sample 19_S_MG_FD_194516 | JGI IMG/M metagenome (GOLD analysis project Ga0307504, IMG submission 194516) | Soil microbial communities from Populus trichocarpa stands in riparian zone in the Pacific Northwest, United States - 19_S | ecosystem: Environmental > Terrestrial > Soil > Riparian zone > Trees... | reverse complement strand
TTGGGCTTCCGCAAGCCGCACGGCCTGCTCCGACTCCGCGGCGCGCGCGCGCAGCTTCGTGGGACGGGTAACCTCCTGCATGATCCCGACGCTGCGCATGGTCATGAAGTCTCGCTGCACGCTGAAACGCTCCGGGCCGTTGATGGGAAGATTTTCAAGACCGATTCTCGCGATTGGATCGGGCCGTTCGGAGGCGGGGACTGCCAGGTCTTTTGAAGCGGAGACGGCGAAGTCGCTCGCCTCGACCTGCTTGGAACGCAGGGTTGCAAGCCGCTGCGCTTCGGCCAGGGTGAGGGGTGGTTCGGCCGCGCGGACTACGCTGCCCGCCGTGAGTGCGAGCAGCGACGCGGCGCCGAGCGCGATCGTTCCGGCTCGCGACCGTAACCGAGCGACAGGGAACGGGCACGAATGGGCGCGGCCGCGCAGCTGCCCGGAAAGCAAGGGAGCAAGTCGGCTCATGGCTCTCACCGAATCGGACTGGACGTCAAGTCAGTCGACGAGCCCACGGCACGCGACGCACACGCCGAACAACGCGGCGGCACATCAGGACCGTGGAGGCAACCGGCGGTTAGCCGGGATCGGCGGAGTGAGATTTAAAGGCGCAGACGCGCCGTAAGGAGGTAAGTCAGGGATTGGTTAATGTGATCGGGGATCTGCGCCGCCGGCATTCGCAGTTCCGGCAGGTGCTGCCCGATCTGGGCCACGGTCGGCGGAGCGATCGCAGGGGAGACTCCGGACGCGTGCTCTGGGGCAGTACGGGGCCGTACGGCCGAGACGGAGGGCGTGCTGGCGTCTGCCTGCACGCAGGGAGAGGCCAGGCACATCTGCTCGGCGCAGCCTGCGGGCGAGCCCGCGGGGCAGCAGTCGGTCCGCGAGGTACAATTGGTGTAGGCGAGCGCCGGCTGGACGATGCCGAGAAGGCACGCCACAAGCACCATCGAAGCGATCAGCCGACGAACCACTAATGCCACCTCCGGGACCCATACATTGAGCAACCCGTGAAGGCTAAGTTCCGCGATCCGGGATCGGGAGTCAACCGTTCCCTGCGCGGTGGTTCACAAGTTGGCGAGCTTTCGCGCTTGGCGGGCAGACGAGGGAACTCAATCCCGTAAGAGCCAGACGGACTGTCCTCTCAGTATCGGGCGCGGTGCAAGACTGTCGCTGCAGCGAACAGGTGCCACCGGCTCTGGCCAAGGCCATGGCAGCATCGTTAATCTGTCTTCGACCTTTGGCAGCCGCGGCGCTGCCGGAGCGTCGATGTATGTCGCCAGCAAGAATGCGGTCGAAGGGCTCACGAAAGCGGCGGCTCTCGAAGGCGCGGCTCGCGAAGTGCGCGTAAACGCAGTCGCGCCCGGACCCGTGGAGACCGAATTGCTAAACCGCTTCGCTGGCAGCGCCGACAAGAAGGCTGCCTTGGCGGCCGGCGTGCCTGGGAGGCGCCTGGGTACGCCCGAAGACATCGCTGCGATGATCGTCTTTCTGGCGTCTGACAAGGCGGACTTTGTCACCGGACAAATCATCGGCGCCAACGGCGGCAAGACCGCCCTGTGCATCTGGCGGGCCTTTCCGCCAAAAGAGGGAATGATTATGTCCGAGACTCGCTACGACGACTTGCCGGAGCCTCTCAAAAATGTGCGAACTCGATCGCTGTTCGTCATGCACCTGAACGTCCGACCTCTGGTAGTAGTTGGCGCGACCCCGGGTGCCAACCGACGCATCGGTCTGGTATCAGGCGGCTCGTTTGAGGGAGAGCGCTTGTCCGGTCAGGTAATGGACGGGGGAAGCGACTGGCAGGCTGTCCGCGCCGATGGCGGCACGACGCTGGATGTTCGTCTGGTGCTGAAGACCAAAGATAATGCATTGATCGCGATGACCTATCGCGGCGTGCGACACGGGCCGGCCGGCGTCATCAAGCGGATGGAAAAGGGTGAGGCAGTCGATCCGGCGAGCTACTACTTCCGGATCAGTCCCTTGTTCGAGACTGCTGCCGCGACCTACGACTGGCTCAATCGGGTTCTCGCAGTCGGAATCGGGCACCGACGGCCCGACGGACCCGTCTATAGCGTGTTTGAAGTGCTATAAACGCGGGCTGCTGGACGAGACGCGTTAGCGTCAGCAGGCACGATGCGGTGCTTCACGCAGAAGTCGATGCCTGCCGCGGCCACCTAGCTAAGCTAAATAGATCCCTGACCTCGAATGTGAATCGAGAAGACCGCAGATATTAAGGAAATATAAGATAAAAGTTCTCCCCGGGCTGGAATCCGATCGCATTCGTAAGTATCTGGGCGAGCGGCAGAAATCTGTGAGGCCACGGGCAACCTACCCCGATTCTTAACCCTCGGAAGCGGAAGCTGCGGTGGGACGTCCTGGTACCCAGTGCGCGCGTCATGGGGTTGATCGCTGCTCGATCTGCGGCGGTCGGGGTCCCGCGATTGTCGATCTATACAGATTTCTGTATCATAGGATCGTGAAGACCACTTTGGACATCGACGACGAACTCCTCGTAAGGGCGAAGGCGCTCGCCGCGCGCGAGCGCTCAAGCGTCACCGCACTCATCGAGGAGGGCCTGCGGTTACGTCTGCGCCGTCGCGTTTCGGCAATCCGCCGAGGAAAAGAGCCCGCGCTTGCGATCTACCGGGGCAAGGGCGGGCTTGCCAGGGGGATCAATTCGCTGTCCAACCAGTCCTTATTTGATGCGGCCGATAGTGACACCTGACCTAAACGTACTGCTCGCCGCCTCGCGATCGGATCACCCGCAGCACACCGCCGCCCTGCCATGGTTGGAGGAAGCCATTTCGGAGTGTGCGACCGGCGGCAGCATCGAGGTGCTGCCGATGGTCGCTGCCGGCTTTCTACGCTTGGCGACAAATCCAAAAGTCTTTCCGTCGCCAACGCCAATCCGCGCGGCGATAGACTTCATTGACTCGCTGCTCGCAATTCCTGGTGTCGAGATGCCGGAGCTCGGACGCGAATGGCCGACGTTGCGTGAGCTCGCGAGCGCTCACAACCTCTCAGCGAATGACCTGACTGACGCGTGGATCGCGGCAGCTGTTCGAACGATAGGCAGTCATCTGGTGACGTTCGATCGAGGTTTCACGCGACTGCTTGGTCGCAGCGAACTCACAGTTCTGAGAGCCGGATCCCCAAGTAAGTGCCGGTTCTAACAGAGGAATTTCCGCTATCGCTCGTAAACCCCTTTCATACCCCGGAATTCACGCGCTGCGCCGAGACAGCTCGGGACGCCCTGAGCGGTGTTGTGGTAAAGTGAATAGTAGAGATCGCTTTACCCAGGGGATTCGATGAACTCGACCGTCAAACTCAGCAGCAAGTATCAAGTGGTCATTCCGCAGGCTGCCCGCGAAGCGCTCGGCCTTGAAGTCGGCGATGAGCTCTTGGTCCTCTGCAAGAGCGATCGCGTCGTCATGATGCCCAAGCCGAAGAAGTTCTCTCGACGCACCGCGGGCCTGCATCGCGAGGTCTGGGAGGGGGCGCGGGCATACCTGAAAGACGAGCGGGGAAGCTGGTGACGCCGCAGGCGCTTCGTGGGCATCGCAGGGTCCTGATCGACAGCAGCGTCTGGATTTACCATTTTGAGCAGCATGCTGAATTTGGAGTGGCGGCAGGTCGGGCCGTCGAGGCCTTGGAAGAGGGTGCCTTCCGAGGCGTTACCTCGGAGCTGACACTGCTGGAATTGACCGTCCGGCCATTGCAATTGGGTCGCCAGGACGTGGCAGACGAGTACGAGCTGCTGCTGAGCTATTTTCCAAACTTAGAACTGGAGCCGGTCACCAGAGAAATCTTACTGGATGCCGCTGCCTTACGCGCTCGTCACCGTCTGAGGACACCGGACGCGATACTGCTGGCGACAGGAATTCGAACGGGTGCTACTGCAGCAATTACAAATGACGACGGCTGGCGGGTCTGCGAGCCGTCGGGCATCAAGTCCATCCTGCTGTCAGACCTGAACTAACGTTCGAATGACGACCGCCAGAGTGGTCAGGGGGAGGTGACTTCTGGGAGACGCGCCCGATGAGTGCTTGCGGATCATGCAGCCATCGATCATCCGAAGGTTGGGAGGTTCAATTCGGGGGCGTGCTATGGACTTGTTCAATATTCCCGCTTTTCGCCCCGAAACGCTCCAGCGGGACCGCTTTACCGCCAAGCTGCTGCGGCCACGGGCAAGAACTGACACTCGAAGACCTTGTGCCTTCTGAGCGCGGCGCCTGCTGGCGGTGCCGCCAATGCGGGGCGGTTCGTGCCGCTGCCTGGCGGCGCAGGCGGAGGGCCGTGGCTTAAGCGCTCAGGCAGCCTCCGACCGCTACCAGCCAGCGGAGGGGTGGCGGAACGGGGAGGGGCGCGCAGTATCCACCGGCAGCGTTGACCCAAAGCGGACATTCTGACGCAGCGTAAAATCGCTCTACGATGCAGTGTGGCATCGGCTGCTCACGCTTGTTGCAGAAACCTTCGACTGCAACTGTCCCGACTGTCACACTTACAAAGGACTGCGGAGGGGCGGATCAATGAACGCGGTACGTGTAGCACTTTGCGCCGGTGCAGTGTTGACGTTTGCGGCCGGCGGTTTTGCTGCGTTAGCCGGGCAGCGCCAACTAGCACCGCTGCGCGCATCTGACCTGCCGGGTACGTATGAGTTAGTCGATCGCGTTCTGGTTAGCGGCAAGGTACTGCGGCGACCGGACATCGCCGGGCTTTATACCTTCGGCCACGAGCGCGCGAACCTCAACCTATTTATCCGCAACGCCGATGGGACGCTTGCTTCCGAGTCCTCGATCATTCGCTACGCACTGAGCGAGCATCAATATTGCGAGTGGATCGAATACACTACGCGCAACAATCTAGACGCGCCGGGCATCACAAACGAGGCGCCGCCAGTTTCTTCGCACTGCACCCCGATCAAGGTGACAGGTGACAAGGTAATATTCTCTCCGCCGGGCGAGTCAGTAATGACGACGTACGACCGAAACGGGTTTACCGCAGTGATCAAGGGTCAGTTCACCGATCATTGGCGTAAGGTTGACTGAAGTTCGTCGGTTCCGGTCACGCGGGCAACCAGCCCAAGCGGCTGCGGGGGCATGATCCGGAGCCTCTAGCGACTCGACGTCTACATTCAGCTTTTCGCGTGATGCGCTATCCAGTGCTGTGCGATGGCTGCCCGATTGCATAGCCAGACGCCTTCGTGACGCTGGATGTGCTCGAGCAGCCGCCCCAACGCGCCGATCCGGCCGGGGCGCCCGATGATCCGGCCGTGCAGACCGATGTTCATCATGCGCGGGCGCCCTTCGGCTCCCATGCGGTAGAGCCAGTCGAACGCATCCCGGCAGTAGGTGAAGAAGTCGTCGCCGGTACTGAAATCGCCGCCGCGCTGCAAGCGGCTGTCATTGGTGTCAAAGCTATAGGGGACTATAAGGTGTCGGCAGCCTGAGACCTCGGTCCAGTAGGGGAGATCATCGTTGTAGGCGTCACTGTCATAGAGGAAGCCGCCTGTCTCCACGACCAAGCGCCGCGTGTTCGGGCTTGGGCGCCCGGTGTACCAGCCCACCGGTCTGCGGCCGATCAGGCGGGTAATGGTGTCGATGTTGCGCAGCATGTGCGCGCGCTCCACTTCCTCCGGAACGAACTGATAGTCGATCCAGCGCTGCCCGTGGCAGGCGACCTCGAAGCCACTGCGTGCGATCTTGGCAGCGACCTCAGGATTGCGCTCCAGTGCCATGCCAACCGCGTACACAGTGGCCGGTGCGCCCATGGTCTTCAGTAGTCGCATGATTTCCCAGAATCCCACGCGACTGCCGTACTCGAAATTGGATTCAACATTCAGATTACGTGCGCCGGGCAGAGCCTCGACGGAACCGAGGTCGGTCAGCACCGACTCCGAGTGCGCGTCGCCGTGCAGCACGCAAGCCTCTGCGCCTTCTTCGCAGTTCAGCACCAGGGAGACGGCAATGCGGGCCTCGCCCGGCCAGTGGGGGTGGGGCGCGCGGGGACCGTAACCGATGAGGTCGCGGGGATACGGCTGACTGGGATTCATCTTGGTTCCTGTGACGGGCTGGAGCCGCGCTCGGCCGCCATCCAGTCCATGTAGGCATGCAGTGCCGCGCGCATCGGCCGCGGCTTCCAGCCGGTCTCGCCGCTGAGGCGCGAAACATCGTAAGCACCCCACATGCCGTCCTTGAGGGTGGGGTCCTGCAGGATGTCGGCTTGCTCGGGGGGCACGATCTCGGCGCCAAACCCGGGGACTTTTTCCGCCGCCCATCCAACCATATCGCCGATGCTCGCGGTCGCACCGGAGGCGACGTTGTAGGTGCTGTAGCGAAGCCGCGGCGCCTGCAGCAGCGAGACAATCGCGTGCGCAACATCCTCAGCGTGAATGTAGTCGCCGACGGCATCGAGCGTATTGACGCGCACGCGCTTGACCCCGTCCAGAGCCATGCGGGCAATACGGTGAGGCACATGGTGCATGTTCCGGCTTGCCGTGACGCGGTCCATCGGTCCGTACACCGACGACGGCCGCACCGATGCGGTCGACAGGCCGAAGAGGTCGCCATAACGCTCGGTGATCAGCTCCGATGTCAGCTTCGAGATGCCGTATAGCCGCCGCGGCATGACGTAGCCGTCTTCGGGGAGCGGCTCGCCCGGACGATCCGGTCCGTGGTGCTTGTAGACGGCGCCGGAGCTAACGTAGATGAATCTCTTTAGATCCGGCAGAGTGCGCGCCCACTCGAGCACCGCCACCGTCCCCATGACGTTGACGTCGATGATCCGATCGGGGTTCTCAGCTTCGGGCTCCCGCTTCGCTGCGGTCGCAGTGCCGCGCGATATGGGCGTAATGGTCGCACCGTGGACGATGCGAGTGACGGCATGGCGGGCGAGAGCCGGACGCCAGGTCTCGGGTTCAGTCACATCGGCGACTACGACGGCGAGCCGGTCGCTGAAAGGGGCGAAGTAACGCTGGGCAGCGGCATCGAGGGGCGAAGCGTCCAGTACCACGAGGCGCGCTCTAGGATCGGCTTCGAGCCAATGACGGCCGAGCACGCTCATGACGAACCCCGTCGCACCCGTCACCAACAGCGTCATAACAGGCCCCCTCGAAAACCGACTCAGAGAGGAAAATCCTCGAGCAGGCCCGTCAGGGCCCGCGTTCCTACCGCGAAGTCATCCAACGACATGGCCTCGTCCGGATTGTGACTGCCATTCTCATTGCGGACAAAGATCATGGCGCTCGGGATGCCGACCTTGGTGAACACGGCCGCGTCGTGACCCGCGCCGCTGGCCATTTCGAAGGGACGATCGAGCAGGCTCATGAGCCGCGCTCGCAGCCGGCCGTCCATCACCGCTGCAGGAGAATCGCTGGTCGCGCCGAGATCGATGCGGACGCGGTAGGCCGCACTGATCCGCTCCGCCGCCGCGCGTGCCTCGGCCGCAACTGCGTCCATGGTCGTGTCGGACAGGCTGCGCAGGTCGAGCACGAAGCGTGTTTCACCGGCGACCTTGCTCGGCCCGTGCATGGCGGGGTCGGTGAACAGCTCCCCTGAGGTAAGTACCAGATCCTCGCCGGCCTCTTCTTGCTGCAGCCAGACGCTCTCCATGTGGTGAAGAAGGGCGACCGTGGCCGCGACGGCGTCGCGCCGGTAGGGACGGGCGACGGCGCCCGAATGCGCATACTCGCCAATGCAGCGCGCATTGCGAAACCGCTTGCAGCCGCGTATGCCGCTCACGACGGCGGCGGGAAGTCCCCGGGCGACCAGCGTCGGGCCCTGCTCGATGTGCAGCTCGAGGTATGCCCGGATGCCCGACGGATCGAGGAGGCGCCGCCGTGCCCGGATCGGCTGCGGATCAAAGCCCCGCTGTTTCAGAGTCGCCTCGAGGCTCTGGCCATTGTCGGATCTTGGAATCGCGAGGCAGGCGGGATCGAGGAGTCCGAACGCGCCGCCGCTGCCCAGATAGGCGATGTCGAACCAGGCGGACTCCTCCGCGCGGATCGCCATCACGGACAGGTCGTAATCGGGCACGAAGCGCGCGCGCTTCATCGCCGACAGCACGGATACGCCGGCGACGACTCCCGCCGCGCCGTCGAAGTTGCCGCCCTGCGGCACGCTGTCGAGGTGCGAACCCATGACGATGCGCGGCGCGCTGCGGTCTCGTCCGGGCAGCGTCATCGACAGGTTACCGATCGGGTCGATGGAGACTTCGAGCCCTGCGGCGTCGGCCGCCGACCGGGTGATGTCGTGCGCTGCCTGCTCGCCGTCGCCGTAGCTGTCGCGCACGATGCCGCGGCCGCGGCGCGTGGCACGGCTCAAGGCTTCAAACAGCGACGCAGCCAGGTCGAGATCGGGTTGGATGGCGCCGGCCATGGGCATATCCTCGCGGGCAAGGTGCTCCAGTCCCCTGGGCCTCTATAATTCGAGTCTGAAGATGAAAGCGTGGGATCGAAGCCAATGTCGAGTCTACTCGCGGGAAAGATAGCTGTCGTCACAGGTGCGAGTTCGGGCATCGGTCGCGCGATTGCCATCAGCTTCGCCGGCGAAGGGGCGAGTGTCGTCATTGCGGATATCACCGAGCAGCCCGTCGAAGGCGGGGACTCGACGCTCGATATCATTACCCGAGCGGGCGGCGCGGCGTTCTTTCAGAAGACCGACGTCGGGCGCTGGGACGATGTCGACGCGCTGATCGGCGCCACGGTCGAGCGTCACGGGAGGCTCGACGTCATGGTGAACAACGCCGCTACCTATTCCGGCACCGCGTTGCTGCACACCGAACCCGCGCAATGGGAGCAGGTCATGCGGGTCAATCTGACGGGCATATTCAACGGCTGCAAGCGCGCGGTCCAGCAGATGATCACTCAGGAGCCGCGGCAGGAGGTCAGGGGTCGCCTGATCAACCTGGGATCCCAGCAAGGCATCGTTAGCTCGCCCGGCGACCTGCCGTACGGCGTGAGCAAGGCGGGAGCGATCTACATCACGCGACAGATTGCGGTCGACTACGCCAAGCAGCTGATCGTCTGCAACTGCATCTCGCCAGGCAAGATCGTCACCGGCGCAGGCGGACTGGCGAAGGACCCGGCGCGGCTGGAGTATCAGCGCCAACGCACGCCCTGGCCGCGTTTCGGGCGACCGCAGGATGTCGCCAACGCGGCGGTGTTCCTGGCGAGCGACCGCGCGAGCTTCATCACGGGTTCGAATCTCGTCATCGACGGCGGCTGGCTGGCGGGCTGACCGCGGCGCCGGCTTCGGCGCGCTTGACGCGTCAGCGGTTCGCGATCGCGTAGACCTTGCCACGGTAGGGCGACTTGTCGAGCTGATCGAGCGCCATCACGTACACGGTCTTCTGGTCCGGGCTGATGGCCAGATTCGGCACGCCCGGTGAAGGCAGCTTGAGCGTCCGCAGTAGCTTTCCTGCAGCGTCGACTACGAAGATCGTGCCGGCGAGCGCGGCGTGGACGTCACGCGGATTCTGGCCGATATAAAGGTGTCCCCGCGAATCGATCTTCACGCCATCCGGGTAGATGTGGCCGACATTGTGCGTGAGCTCGTCGAGATTCAGGAAAACCTGGCGGTCGGAGAGCGATGCGTCGGCCGCGATCTTGAACTGAATCAGCCGGTGCTCCTCGGTCTCGATCGCATAGAGCGTCTTGCCGTCATTGGAAACGACAATGCCGTTGGCGCTGTGCACAGCAGTGGCTTCCTGGATGATCGTGCCGTCTGGGGCGAGGTAAAAGATCTTGCCGTCGATCTTCGGACCGGGTGCCGTGCCGGAGCAGGTGAAGTAGATGCCGCCGTGACGGTCCGGCGCAAAATCGTTGGGGCCGACGAAGGAATTTCCGTCCTTGTCGTGGCTGTAAGGGGGCAGATCCTTGCCGTCGGCCGAAATTCGGCCGATCGTGCCGCTGTCGTAGCAGGTCGTCAGGAATTCACCGCGCGCCGTGGGAATGACCGCCGACGGGCCGCAACCCTTCCTCGACCAGAACACGGTGTTCTTCGCGCCGTCCCAGGTCATGACGGCATTGCGATCGTATTCGACGTAGTAAAGCTTGCCGTGGTACCAGGCCGGTCCCTCGGCGAAGTGCGCATCCTCATTGAGGACCTTCACGTCGTTCGCCCACGCGCTCGCTAGCGCGGCCACGGTCGTGAGCAGGCCCAGCAGCGAGCGTCTGAGGTCAGTCTTGATTTCCACGCGGCCTCCGCGCGACTCAGGGGCTCGAGTAGCTGGCGGCGCGGGCCGTCTCCGGCACCACGGTGCGCGCGGCGGCAAAGAAGTGCCAGCTCGCCCAGAACCCCGTCGGAGCGAGCACCAGCAACGCCCAGCGCAGCGAGTGCGCATCCGCCCCGTGCGCCCCGCCGAACCAGTCGCTTAAGAACCCTACAACCTGCACCGCCACGATCAGATTGAAGACGTTGCCCACCAGCACCGACCAGGCGGTGAAGCTGGAACGCATGTGGCTGGGCGCGAGATTGAGCACCAGCGCCATGCACGGGCCGATGAAGAAATAGATCGCCGGCACATACGCCCAGAACATGAGCTTGGCGAGCCAAAGCGAGTGCGTCCAATACCCGATGATCGAGGGCACAGTGGCGCACCCGATGACCCAACCGAGCAGCCAGAGCACGCGTCGCGCGTCGAACATAAACGGGCGGGACATGAGCCAGGCCGCGCCGGCGGTGGCGAAAATGCCGCCCACGAGATGGATATGCCCGGTGACAGCGCCCGCCTGAGCGACGTTCAGCCCGTAGGCGCGCAGCAGGAAAGTAGGCGTCCACCACACGAGACCCCATCCCCACAGGCTGCAGACGCCGCTGCCCATGATGACGTGGAAAGCGGCCCGCTGGCGCCACAGGAACGACAGCGACTCCGAGAATGACGCCTTCGCGTTCGCTACGACCGAGTCAAGCCGTCCGCGCTTAGGCTCGCGAATGGTGAGGAAGACCAGAAGCCCAAGGAGGATGCCGGGCGCACCCAGGGCAAAGAACGCCCCGCGCCAGCCGTACACCTGCGCGACCGCACCGGCCAAGTCGGCGCCAAGCCAGGCACCGATGGGTGCGCCGAGCGCGTAGACGCTCAGCGCCATCGGCCGGCGCTCGGCGGGGAAGCAGTCAGATACGATCGATGTCGCGGTCGGGGTACCACCTGCCTCACCGACCCCGACACCAATGCGGCTCAGGAGGAGCTGCATGTAGGACTGCGACATTCCGCACAGCACGGTGAAGCCGGACCATAGGACCAAGGAGCCCGCCAAGATGTTGCGGCGATTGGAGCGGTCGGCGAGCCACGCGATGGGAATCCCACAGGAGACGTAAAAGAGGGCAAGGGGAACGCCGGTGAGGAACCCAGCGCCCAGGTCGGAAAGCTTCAGTTCGAGTCGGATTGGTTCAAATACAGTGGTGACGACGTAGCGCGCGGCGATATTGAGGGCGTAGACCAGGCACATCACGATCAGGACGTACCAGCGCTCGAGCGGTGCCACCGCCGCTTGAGGTGCGGCAATCGCACTGCTGCTCAGACCGGGAACGGCGAGCGGATCAACGCTGGCGGGAGGGATTGCGGGATCAGGCACTCAGAATGTCGTGAACAGTGCGCGGCGCGCCAGGACGAAAC
>Ga0307504_10000233_pt1 | contig 11617 bp, 6 predicted proteins | sample 19_S_MG_FD_194516 | JGI IMG/M metagenome (GOLD analysis project Ga0307504, IMG submission 194516) | Soil microbial communities from Populus trichocarpa stands in riparian zone in the Pacific Northwest, United States - 19_S | ecosystem: Environmental > Terrestrial > Soil > Riparian zone > Trees... | reverse complement strand
GGTGGCCGCGGCTCTATGGGTCGCCGGCATCGGGGCGCGGGTCGGGTTTTCGGTGTGGGTGCAGCATGGCGGCGCGCCGGTCGTGCGGGACTTCAGTCTGGTCCACCACATCACCGGCGGCCCGGCGTGGGGCACTGGTTTCGTGCTGATGGCGCTAGCCGAAGTGATGAGCCGGACGGGCGTGCTGTACGTGAAAGCCCGCCAGTCTGGTGCCACGATCGAGCGCGGCGGCGTGCTGCACCGTTTGGTTACCGCCTGACCGACGTTCCCGGTCAATTCCGGTCGACAACAGAATCCTCCGGATGGAGCGAATCCGTCGGGTGGCCCAGTACGACGGACCCACCCGACGGATTCGCTCGTCACGGTTTAGTGCGTGGAGAATTGTCCTTGGGTGCCGCCGACCGAGCTATCCGATACGAAGACATCAAATGCTCCGGGCCGCACGATGAACGTTCCGGTGTTGTCGTAGTAGCCGAGGTTGCTCCTGTCCAGGGTGAAGGTGACAGTCCGCGTCTGGCCTGCCGCCAGGTCGACACGGCGGAAGCCTTCGAGTTGCCTGATGGGCTGAAGAATCGCGGCGTTGCGTTTGTGAAGGTACAGCTGGGCGACGTCGGCACCGGACCTCTTGCCGGTGTTGGTGATATCCGCGCGCACCGTCACCGTCCCACCGGACGGCGCGTTGGCGGGTGCTATCCGCAGGTTGGAAAACGCAAAGCTCGTGTACGAGAGCCCATAGCCGAAGGGGTACAGGGGTTCGTTGGGTACGTCGAGGTACTTGGAGGTGTACTTGTTATTGGCATCGAACGGGCGGCCGGTGGGCAACTGGTTGTAATAGATGGGGATCTGGCCGACGTCGGCGGGGAAGGTGACGGGCAACTTGCCGCTGGGATTGACCTTGCCGAACAGGACGTCGGCGACCGCGGTGCCGCCCTGGGTGCCTGGTTGCCACGCCTCAACCAGTGCGGGGGCGTTCGCGGCGAGCCAGTTCACCGTTAGCGGACGGCCGTTCATCATCACCACGACGTACGGTTTGCCGGTGGCTGCTACGGCCTCGATCAGGGCCTGTTGCTGGCCGGGCAGGTCGAGGTGCGCGCGCGATGATGCCTCGCCGCTGAAGGAGGCGGGTTCACCGACGACCAGCACGCTCAGCTGCGATGCCTGGGCCGCCTGCACGGCTTCGGGGAATCCCGACGTCGAGGTGCAGAGGGCGTCACAGCCCTGCGCGTAGTGGACGGTCGCCAGCGGCGCCGCGTTCTTGATGCCCTGGAGCACTGTCACGGTGTGCGCGGCAGCGACGATGTTTTGCCCGATGGGGACGTTGGATCCGAGTTGGTCGGGTGCGTTGTCGGCGAGTGGGCCGATCACCGCGATCGAGCCGGTGTTGGTGGCCAGGGGCAGCGCGTTGTTCTGGTTACGCAGCAGGACTATGGACTCGTCCGCGGTGGTTCGCGCGGTGGCGATGTTGGCCGCGGTGAGTTCGGCGCTCTGGACGCGGGATGGATCGGTAAAGGGATGGTCGAACATTCCGGCGAGGAATTTCAAGCGTAAAACGTGCCGGACCTCCGAGTCCACCCGGGCCATGCTCACCTTTCCCGAGGCGAGCAGAGCGGGACCGAAGTTCGTGTACGTCGAGTTGACGCTGGGCACCTGCACACCCATCTCGATGTCGACTCCGGCGATCAGGGCCAGCCTCGCCGCGTCCTGCTCGTTCGTCGCGAATCCGAACTCCACGAGTTCCTGGATCGCCTGATAGTCGCTGACCACGGTGCCTTCGAAGCCCCACAGCTGACGCAGAATCCTCTGCAGCAGATAGGGATCCGCGCTGGCGGGCACGCCGTTGAGGGAATTGAACGCGCTCATGACGGTTGCGGCTCCCGCGTCGACCGCGGCCTTGTACGGCGGGAGGTAGTCATTGAACAAGCGCTGGGTGGACATGTCCACCGTGTTGTATTCCCGACCGGCTTCGACCGCACCGTAGGCCGCGAAGTGTTTGACGGTGGCGGCCATCTTTTCCGGACCGCTGTAGTCGGTTCCCTGGTAGCCACGCACCTTCGCCGCCGCGACGGCCGAGCCGAGGAACGGGTCTTCCCCGGCACCCTCGACGATGCGGCCCCATCGTGGGTCACGAGCGATGTCCACCATCGGATTGAACGTCCACTTGATGCCGTCAGCGGTGGCCTCGCTCGCCGACACCGACTCGTCGCGGGCGATCGCCGCCGGATCCCAACTGGATGCCTCCATCAGCGGGACGGGAAATATCGTCTGGTATCCGTGGATGACGTCGAGGGAAAAGATAAGCGGAATATGCAACCTCGACTGCATAGCGGCCTGTTGCGCCTGATTGATGTTTGCCACGCCGACGAGGTCGAGGACCGAACCGACAAGCCCAGCGCGGGCGTTCTGGAGCAATTGTGTGCCGGGCGTGCCGTTCGGACCGTCGGGTCCGGCCATCTCCAGTTGCCCGAACTTCTCCGCGACCGTCATCTGCGCGAGCAACGCGTCGACCTTCTGGTCGATACTCTGCTGGGTCGAGGCTGTTGTTGCCAGGCGGGGCGCCGCTGACGAGGTCGATCCGAGACCCGACAAGGGGATGAGTAACGCGAGCACGGTCGTGGCGACGAGCGTGCCGATGCCCAGAAAGCCTCGGTTACGCGGATGGAAATGTAGCTGCATTTCGGTCCCTCCTAAGGGACGAGACGAGTGTCCGCGTCGCGGCTGCCCTGGAAGAGAGTGGACGTCCGCGGTGGCAGTCCCGATAGGCCCGTCGGCAGAAGTCGACCGGCCCACCGGCGAGAATCCCATGCCGATGATGGCTACGAACGCCATCCGAACCCAGCGACCAAGTGGCCAGATATCAGGTCAGGCAGTTCATCGGGCATCGACGCACCTCGTGGCGTCGTCTCCCTGCGGCGTCATCCACCCCGGCAGGGCAAGGACCTCGCGATACCGCCAGAATCGGCCCCTGCCCGTCCGGCCTTGGCACTGACCAACTGAGCTTCGACTCCTGAGTACTCGGGCCGACCGTCGCTGTCAAGAGGACGTGTCCGAGCGCGAGAATAACCCGACAATACGCGCCAGGACGGCACGCTGATGGCACCCGTCCAAGAGGAACCTGTCATGAAACGTGGACTTTTCTCGGATCTGTCGGGCATTGCGGCCGATCCATGTTCGATCCAGGCGATCCGGCTTAAGACGCCCCCGGTAGCCAAAAAGCCATGAGTGCTCCCGCTGCGGAGAGTCCGGCAGGGACCTTCCGCCTGCTCGCGCTCGCTGCTAAACCGCGTCGACGCTGAGCGGATGACCCTGTCTGTGGGGAAGACGGGGCGTTGTCAGCGCCGGTCCGTTCCCGCATCCAGCCGCGCAGTACCTCGACGGTCAGCCGGGTGAGCGGTGTGGCCCGTCCCTTGCGGCCTTTGCGTGGCATCGAACGTGAGGGCCGTCGCGGAGCTGGAGGTCGGTGACGGTGACCGAGGTGAGTTCACTGACCGCAGTCCGGTCTGGATGGCCAGCACCAGTAGGGCGTGGTCGCGGCGCCAAAGCCAGGTGAATCGGTCCGGCCGGCAGCCCCCGACGCCGTGCACCAACAACAGCTAAGCCATGACACCTCCGAAACCCGACATCCGGCGCAAGGGGCCGGCATCGACCACGCTGCTGAACAAGCCAACCTCGATCCTGTGAGTGAACCGGATCCGGGGCATCCGCCAGCCAGGGGCGGGCTGGGTCCTCGTCCGGCTGTCGGTGAGTTCCAACCCGGGCACGGGAGGGCCGATCAGCCCCGGTGACGTGCGGCGTGTCGGGGAGGCGCGGACGTGAGCGTGCGCAGTCGGGATGCGTACAGTCGCTGTATGTCTGCGATCGATCCGATGCGTGAGCCGGAGGTGCTGACGGTGCTGCCTCCGGAGGAGGCGCTGACGGTGCTGCCTCCGGAGGAGGCGCTGCGCCGGGCGCGGCCGGTGCCGGTTGAGAAGGATCTGCGGATCGAGGGACTGACCGATGCCGAGTGGGCCGCGTTCGAGAAGGCGATCGCTGAGCGGTGAGCTCGCGCAGTGCCGCCGCCGTCGTGGTGGATACAATGGCGGTGTCGGGGCTGGTGAATGCGGTTCGCAACCCGGCTCGCGCGAGTGCTTATCGTGCCGTGATCGCTGGCCAGCCGATTGTCGTGTCGTTCGCGACTGTGACCGAGCTGCGGTTCGGAGTGAGTTCTAGGCCACTGCCCCGTCCGATTCTGGTGCGAGGATCACGCCGCTGACGTCCTGATCACGGATCTCACCCATTCGGAGTGGTGTTGAGCAATATTGCTCGGTTAGCGGCCTTTTCTAGAAGGTCGAGCAGCTTACGCTCGTAGTCGGGATCATCGTTGGCGATCGCTCCGAGTTCTCGGCGCTCGGCCGTCTCGGTCCGCGCCCTGTCCAAAGTGCTGACCTTGCGAGCCACGACGACCACGGTGCGATCGCCGTTGGTGAGGTGTTCGGCCACCCACTCCGAATACGCCCAGACGGGGCGGCGGTCCCGCCGAAGCGCCAGCGCTACCGCGGTAGCGGATGCCGCGGCCAGCGCCAACAGGATCAGATCGCCGATGGCCATCGCTCGTCCGGCTCGCGGGACCTACCGTCAGGGGATGGCAACCGCCCGCAGGACGACGGGATTGTGCACGATGTAGTCCAGTTCGTCCGACTGGAGCACACCGGACGGGGTGACGGTGTCCATCACCTTCGGAACCGACGCTGGATTGACCGTGCAATGCGGGTCGGTGCTGGTCGCCACGCATACCCCGAAGGCGAACGGCTGCGGGGTGGCGGCGAATGCCCGCGCCTGATCGGAGCTGAAGCCGTCCTGGCCGGCCAACGTCACGGTGAAGCCCCACCCGGACGTCGGGGTGCCGCCGAGCGCGGTCTTGTCCACGCTGAACGTGATGAACCGCGAGACGGCGTTGGCGTTGATCGATACGGTTCCCTGAGTCGCGCCGCCCGGGTCGACGAATCGCTGCCCGAAACCCTGCACCTCGATCAGTCGGCTCCAGGCGTCGGTGGTGGCGATCTGATAATTGCGCTGCGGGAACGCCGCCGTGGTGGACGTCGTCGTCGCGCCGGGCTGATGGACGTAGACGTCGACTAGCTGGGCGCCGAGCGGGCTGCCGAACGTGGGCGACAGGTTGGCGGTCTGCACCCGGAAGGTGACCGTGCTGCCGGTGTCATAGACCTGGAAGGCGGTCAGGTCGTAGGCGCCGGCGTGGAAGTCGGGCGCGGTCGGGTAGGCGTAGTTTCCCGGACCATTGTCGTCACCGGACGGATCGGCCACGTCGAGCAGCTTGGTTCCGATGACGGTTTCGTTGACCACCGTCCGCACCGTCTGGGCCGTGCCGCCGTTCGGCGCCGTCGCCGCGATGACCAGGACGTTGGTGCCGTTCTGCAGCGCGATGTCGATAGAGAACGCGCCGGCCGCGTCCGCGACCGCTGAACCGAGGACGGTCGCACTGTGCTGATCCGTTGCCACCTCGGCCACGTCGACCGTGGCACCCGGAACCGCGGTCCCGGTGACCGGGATCGTGCCGCTCGCCGTCGTCTGGTCGACCGGGGCCGTCACGGTCAAGGTGGTGCTCGACTGGGTGTGGCGGATGTAGCGGTCAGTCGTGAGACGCGGCGTTTCGAGGCTGCGTCCCGCGCTCAGGTCAGCGGTCAGGCGTACCTGCGAAGCCGAACCCCAGGTCAGCGGCGACGCCGATCCGGCCGGCCTGCCGTTGACGAAGCCGATCGAGGCAACCGCCGGGTCGGCTCCGTATGGTGAGATCGGGACGTCGGGAGCGTCCCAGACCTGCTCCGGAACCAGGCCAAGCCCCGAGGTAGAGGCGTTCATCGTGCGAAGCAGCGCGCCGGCGTCGGCAGGCTGGCCGGTGGCCAGCGCCTGCTGCCCACGTTCGGCCGAAAGCACCGGCCAGACGTGCCCGATGCCCTTGCCGGACGGTGCCCAGGGCGCTCCGTCGATCGTGCACGGATGGCCGGCCTGCGGATGACAGTCGCCGTAGCCGTCGTCGTTGTACCGCAGCCAGCCCCGGCCGCTCGCGGTGTTCTTCTCGATGGTGGCGTCGACGACCGCGAGCGAGCGCCGCACGTCGGTGTCGGTGGCGCTCAGTTCACCGAGGCGGACGAGTTCGAGGAATCCGGCGTCGATGACGGTGCGCTGATCCAGTGTCGGGCCACCGTTGCCGATGCCATAGGTCTCGGCCGCGTTCGGGTCACCGTTCCTGGATAGCCGGATGAAGTACGGCTGGCTCGACAGTGGACCGTTGGTGGTCACCGTCCAGTCCTTGACGGTGCGCTGGTAGCGATCGGCGGTGGCCAACCAGACCCGCGCCAAGGCTGGAGCGTCGTGCCGCCGGGCGATCTGGGCGCCGGCCACCAAGCCGGCGATCTCGGCCGCGATCGTGGAGGGCGAGTAACCGCCCTGCTCCTCCCAGCGTTCGGGACCGAAGCTCGGCCCGTGGCTGATCAAGAAATTCGCGGCCGACTGGATGTGCGGCCACAGCGTCGCGTCGCCGGACAGGCCCGACTGGAAGGCCATCAGGATCGGGTAGGCGACCTCGTCCAGCTGAGTGTTGAACGAGTCCGGCGCGGTCCTGCCGTTGACCAGCGAGTTTCGGGGCATCGAGCCGTCCGGTTGCTGCTGCTTGAGGAACAGGAACCGGGTGGCGGCGCGCGCGGTGGCCAGGTCGCCGTCGGTGAACAGACCGGTCCAGGCCTCGTACAGGTCCCTGGCGAACACCTCGCGGTAGGAACCGAAATAGGTGTTGTTCGGATCCCCGGCCGGGACCGCTTGACCCCACGGAGAGGCCATCGAGGCCACGATCGCGCCTGGGAAGCTCTTGTCCTCGCTGGCCTTCACGACATTGGCCGAGGCGTAGTACTGCCGGACGGCGGTCTTGCGCTGGCCCCTCGTCAGGCCCGGCAGTGTGGAGGCCGGACGGCGCAGATCCTCGTCGTAATGTGACCAGCCGCGCTGGTAGCTCGAGCGCAGGTGATCGAAGGAGGAATCCAGCGTCGCGCCCGCCGTCGCGACCGCCGCCGCCCGGGTCGTGCCGAATCCGAGGGCCAAGGTGAGGTCCCGCAGGCCGGCGCCCCTGAATTCGGCCGTCTGTTCCACGTTGCCGTTGTTCGCGGTGTCGAATACCGGCGTCAGGGCGTGGCCGGCGTCGAGCTGAGTCAACCCGTCGCTGGCGCCACCGACAAAGCCGCTGCTTACCGCGCGGAAGCCCCGGTCGGATCGCAGGGCCAGGTAGCTGGGCACCGCGTAGTCGCGGTTGACGGCATTGGTCCTGGTCACGGTGTCGAACGAGACCGGGATCGGCGATCCGGTCGAACGGTCGACGACCGCCGAATCGGCGCCGCCATTGCCGGTGCCGCCGCCTCCGTTGCCCCCAACGGTCGCATCGAGCCGGACGTACAACCGGAAGCTCCCGGCCGCCCGGGTTAGCGGAGTGTAACGGGTGCGCACGACAATGGAGGATCGCGCCACGTCGGTCAGGTAGGTGCTGGTGAGTTTGTATCGACCGTTCTTCGCAGTGGACGTAACGGTGCAGATCATGCCGGTCGGATCGGTGGAAACCGTGTAAGTGGTGTCGCGGGACTGCAGATCGGTGAAGGACGAGCCGTCGGTGACCAGATATTGCATGGTCTCGACGTTCGTGGTGTCGATCGTAGGAGCGTACACATCGGACAGCACGCCGCCGGCCACCGTGTACCAGATCTTGGATGTGGTGTTGCGCGCGGTGCCCAGGCAGTCCTTGCGGGCCAGGTCGAAATGGCTCAGTGCTCCGGGACCATCGGAGGCAGTCGTCGGCGCGGCGGCACTGGCGGTCGGCGGGGTGGCAGTGGCGCCAGGCGCGGCGGCGATGGCGGTCGGCGGGGCCAGCAGGATCGGTATTGCGACGACGACGGCGGTGAGCAAAGCCAACCTGTTGCGCATCTGGGAGACTCCCTTGTGATCCCTGACTGACGGTCTCATATCCGACTCGCTGGGTGTCAGGTTTGTCAAGGTGCGCCAGGTCGACCCTCGGCGGGTGCCCGACGACACTCACCTCGACTCGATCCGAGCGGTGCTCGCGGGTTAACCTGGATCTGAACCTACTGAAAATGCAGCCCGGTTCCCGGCCTGTTGGGGGAGCTATTTCGGACGACGCGGACTTCGGTCCGAACACCCAAGCAATGCCGGTCAGCCAACCCCGAAAGTCGGGTTGGTTGCTCGGTGGGCGCTACCGGGTCATCGACCGGATTGGCAGCGGCGGCATGGCCGAGGTCTTCCGCGCTCACGACGCGTTGCTCGGACGCGACGTCGCGGTGAAGGTGTTCCGCACCCATGTCGACCCGTCCGACAGCTCAGCCGGCAAGCAGCGTCAGGAGGTCGAACTCCAGACCCTGGCGCGGCTCGGACATCCCAATCTGATCACCCTGTTCGACGGTTCGGTCAACGGAACTAGTGAGCCCGCGTACCTGGTCATGGAGCTGATCGACGGCCCCAGCCTGTCGGCCCGACTGGCCGACGGTCCACTGCCGGAACCTGAGGCACGCCAGGTAGCCATCCAGGTCGCCGACGCGCTGGCCTATGTGCACGGCCGAGGCATGGTCCACCGTGATGTCAAACCAGCCAACATATTGTTGGGTACGGACACCACGACCGGCGACACGACCGTGCGTGCCCGACTCTCCGACTTCGGAATCGTGCGGCTGATGGGCAGCGAGCGGTTGACGAGCGTCGACTTCATGGTCGGCACTGCCTCCTATCTGGCGCCGGAACAGGCCCGCGGTGTGGACGTCGGACCGTCAGCCGACGTTTACGCGCTCGGCCTGGTGCTGATCGAGACGCTAAGCGGCGTCCGGGCGTTCGACGGCCCCCCTCTTGAAGCCGTCATGGCCCGGCTGGCCAGGTCTCCCGAGATCCCACCGGATCTCCCCCAGCCGTGGCCGGAACTGCTCTCGGCGATGACGGCGAGCGACGAGACGGTGCGCCCGTCCGCCGCCGAGGTGGCAAGCATTCTGCGCGGCGGCCGGTTCAGCGCGGTTCAACCGCCGGTAGCCGAGCGTCCCGGTGCGCTCGGCGGCTTTGGACCCGCGGCCGTAGGGGTCTCGGCCGCGTCCGGGACGGCCATGATGCCGGTCGTGGAAGCCGGTTCCGGCCCACCGCGGGCCGGACTTGGGCCGGTCGGATTCGACGAGGGTGATCGTGCAGGGCGGACCGGGCGGGCAGGTTGGCTGCTGGCCGTCACGATGCTGATCGCGGCGCTCGCGGTCGGAGGGTACCTCCTGCTGCGCACGACCCACGGTTCGAACACGCCGACCACCACGCCCACCACGACCCCGCCCGCCGCCAGTCAACCGGCGACCACCCAAAACACCGGGCCGACTCAGGTGAGCACCGAGGTGACGTCCCAGCCACCGACGAGCGCAACGCCCAGCGCGAGCCCTACCCGCAGCACCGCGCCACCTTCGTCCAGCGCGGCTCGTTCCTCCAGCGCTCCGCCAACTACGTCGGCGGTGCCGAGCAGCTCGACGGGACCGAGTGGCACCTCGAGCAACACCGCGCCGGCGCCGAACACCGCAACCAGCTCACCCATAGGTTCGTCGGCGGGAACGCCGATCGGCCAACCGGTGGTGACCGCCTCGCCGACGGCGGCGATCAGCACGCCTGCCGGGGCGCGGGCGCGGGGCTGATCAACCACCACCCGAAATGGCGTTGACAACGAGCCGATGGCTCGTCAATGTGGGCGGCATGCGCTACCCGTCCTCGCAACCTTGATCCGAGGCTGACCGCGGTTCGCCCGCCGTCAGCCCATTGCGCAACGGGTCGGCACGATGAAGCAGCCGCCCCGTGGCCTGATAGGCCGTGCCATCGGTTACTTCGCCGTCCGCGAATTCATTCCCCTCTACGGCGTCTACTCGTTGCTCTTTCGGGATAGTGGACTGTCGACAGGCCAGATTTCCACGCTTCTGGTGATCTGGTCGGTCACATCGTTCGCGATGGAGGTCCCGTCCGGCGCCTGGGCGGACTCGGTGTCGCGGCGCGGCCTGCTGGCCCTGAGTTCATTGCTTTACGCGCTCGGATTCTCCTTGTGGACAGCGGTTCCCGGCTATCCCGGCTTCGCCGCCGGATTCGTCCTGTGGGGGTCCAGCGGAGCCCTGATGTCGGGCACCTTCGAGGCGCTCTTGTACGACGAGCTCGTCGCGGCTTCGGCCACCGAGCGCTATGCGGCCGTGATGGGCTGGGCCAACGCGTCGGCGATGATTGCGGCCCTGTTGGGAACGCTGCTGGGCACCCCCCTCTACGACATCGGGGGTTACCGCCTGGTCGGCTGGGTCAGCGTCGCGGTAGCCCTCGCGCAGCTGGTGTTGGCCTGGTCGCTGCCCGCGGCCTCGGCCGCCGACCCGACCCCGATCCCCCCGCTGCCCGCGACCCCGCCCGCCGACCCGGCGCCGATCGCGTGCCCACCCCTGCCGCCGGACAGCTTTCGTCGTCGTTATGCCGGTGTGCTGCTGGCGGGCCTGTCGGAGGTTGCCCGCGATCAGGTTCTGCGTCGGGGCCTGCTGGTGATGGCGCTGCTGCTGGGCTTGCTCGCCTACGACGAGTACTTCCCGATCGTGGCCCGCGAGGACGGCGCCGCGACCGGAACGGTGCCGCTCCTGATGGCATTGACCGTCCTCGGCGAAGTAGGCGGCACGGCTCTGGCCGGGCGGACGGCCGCGATGCGGAATTCGACCATGTCAGTCGCGCTGACAGCCGCCGGAGTCCTGATCGCGACGGGAATTTGGGCGGGCCAAGTTGCCGGAACTTGGGCGGGCCGCTGGGCGGGAGCATCGGTCGCGGAGTGGGCCGGCTTTGCCCTCGTCGGACTCGGTTACGGCATCACGCACAACGCGATTGTGGTAGCCGAGGCCAGACTCCAGGACGCGATGAGTGGCGCTGCCCGAGCCACCGTCACATCGGTCTCCGGACTGCTCAGCGAGATCGTCACGGTGTCGGTGTTCGGGGTGTTCGCTGTCGGGTCGTCCTGGTTCGCGGTCTCGACCGTCCTGATGGCGATGACAGTGCCGATGTTGGGGATCGCGTCGATCCTGCGCAGGTGGCTCCCGACCAGTAGTCGGCAAGCCACGGCGACTGAGTGATCGCCCACGTGACCTTCGGGAACCAAGGCGAGGCGCTCGGACGTTAGCGTGATGTACGTGCCTACACCGCCGTGAAAGGTGTAGCCAAGAGGAGGCGACAAGAGTGGCCAGTAACCCTGTCCTGCGGGGTTTCGAACGAACCGGACGACCCGGCGTGTCCCCGCAGTCAGCACCCGGCGGCCGCGCCGTTCCGCCGGCCCCGTCAGCGGATCAGCTCAATCAGTGGTACGCCCAACCGTCGTACGGTCAGCGATTCTCTCAGCCCGGGTTCCCGCCTCAGGGTCCACCGGTGGTGCCGTCGCGGTACCTGACCCTCGATGATGTCATCACCCGCTCGGTGGTCCTCATCTCGACCCTGCTGGTCGCAGCCGGTGTGGCCTGGTTCGTGCTGCCCAATCAGCTGGCCGGCGGAATCGCGCTCATCAGCATCCTCGGCGCCCTCGGACTCGGTCTGTACATGGGTTTCT
>Ga0307504_10000232_pt1 | contig 11619 bp, 10 predicted proteins | sample 19_S_MG_FD_194516 | JGI IMG/M metagenome (GOLD analysis project Ga0307504, IMG submission 194516) | Soil microbial communities from Populus trichocarpa stands in riparian zone in the Pacific Northwest, United States - 19_S | ecosystem: Environmental > Terrestrial > Soil > Riparian zone > Trees... | reverse complement strand
GTGTCCTGACCCTTCTTGCGCTTGCCGGCTTGACCGCCGCCGGGGGCTCCGACCTCGAGGCGCCTGGCCGTCGAATACGAGGACACGGTGCTGCCCATACCCCAGAAGCCTTCCATGAACGACGCGACCGTGGTCGCCGACTCCAGGTCGCCGGACACGCCAGAGGAGCTGTCGCCGTCGAAGAACCACCGTTCTCCAGCCAACGAGGCAAGCGATACCAAGATGTCTGACTCGTACTCGGTGCGCCAGCGGGTGAACTGGTCCTCGGGCGGGATGCTGGCCACCATGCCCAGGTAGTCGCTGCCCTTCTCGATGGTGGCGATGTCGATCTCCATGTGCCGGCGGGTTCGATAGGCGACTACGGCATGACAGGCCTCGTGCACCGCCACCGCGTGCCGCTCCCGCTCGATGTACTCGACGTCTTCTGGCGGGCCGAGCTCCTTAAGCTGCTTTGCCCGCAGCACGTCGCGCCAGGTGATCACTTCGCGGCCGTGCCGGATCGCGTGGATAAGGGATTCGTTGACCAGATCCTTGATCGTCGCGCCGGTCGCGTAGGGCGTGATGGTGGCGAGCTTGTCGATGTCCTCGGCGGTCAAGTCGTGGCGGACCTTGGCCAGGTAACCCTCATAGGTCCGAATGCGGCCGGCCTTGCTGGGGTAGCCCACCTTGTAGATCCGGTCGATGCGGCCCGGCCTGAGCAACGCCTCGTCCAGCGCCTCTGGCAGATTGGTGGCCATCATGACCAGAATCCGGTATTTGGGTGGCGGCTTCGGGCGCATCCCGAGGACCCGGCGAACCACGCGGTTGATCAGACCCCTGGGTTTGAGCAGACCGGACAACTCGGTCAACAGGGCCTGGAGGGTGCCCATCCCGCCACCCCCGCCGCCCATGGCCATCCCGCCCATCACCCGGTTGCGGCGAACCTGGGTCTCTTCGGGCAAGACGTCCGGACGGGCGGCGCTGCGAGCCAGCTGCCATTGCGCCTCAGGCGAGAGGTAGGAAAAGCCATGACACCCCACGGTGTGTTTGGGTGCCGGCGACATGCCGCGAGGAAACCCGCCGCCGGGGCCACCGGTGGCCATCAAGCCGCGATTGCCGAGTGAATCGGCTTCGTCGAAGAAGACGATCACGCCCCCGTAGCGCAGTGAGAGCTTCCGCAATTTGCGGAACAGCCCCTTCACCTTGAGGATTCCGATCCCGAAGAACATGTTGATGAAGGCGCCAGGATCGACGAACACGTACGGCTTGCCGGTCTCGCCGGCGACAGCCTCGGCCATCAGGGTCTTACCGGTTCCCGGAGGACCCCACAGCAGGATGCCGCCGGGAACGTAGCCGCCCTTGGCCTCGATCTGTTCCGGATTCTCCAGAAACAGGATGTTCTCTTTGACCCGATCGACCACGTGGTCCTGGCCCCACACATCTGAGAACCGGGTCTTGATGTCGTCGGGGTAGTAGACGTCCACGCCACCGCGCGACAGCAGCCAGAACATGCCGATGAACTGCACGGCGACGAAAAAGAAGCCGAACGCGAGCTGAAGGACGAATGGCAACACCCGGAACAGCAGCGCGGGCGCCTGAAACACCGCCAAGATCGGCGACGTGCCCAAGGCCCGACCGGCGATCAGACCGAACATGGCAATCCAGAACAGCCAGCCAGCGGCGCGCTTTAACCGGTACCGGGTCCAATCGCTGAGCCGTGAGCGGCTGATCCGATTGATCCTGCCGAATACCCGATCGATCCAGAATCGGTGGTAGCGCGAGGAGTGCTCGCTGATCAGAAAATGAAGCTGCCGAACGACGTCCAGGCCGAGCAGGACGAACACCCAGCGTGCCGAACGGGCCTGCTGGCGCGCGGCGTCTGAGAAGGGGAGCAGCGGATTGTCGGCCATGGACGCCCAGACCAAGGCGAACCACAACAACGTCAGCGGGACAATCAGCTTCAGCCGCTGCCATAGGCCCATCGGCTTGCGGGTCGCATTCGCCGAGCCCGGCTCCGGATCCCGCTTCGGTGGCTGAGCCGGTGGCGGTGGGCGCATGAAACTGTCGCTCATCTCTACGGTCTCCTGACGGTGAACGAGTCGGCCACCCGCTTGATCTCGCCGCTCCGAGCGCTGTGACATCGGGTGCTACAGATGATCAACATGAAGTAGACCCGCGTGATGTCGTCGCTGACGTAGGCGGTCTGGTCGTAGGTCTGGACGAGCCCATCCGGAAACGCGTAGTTGTACACGGCGTGCACGCCATGCACACCCTTGGTGGGGGTCACTACCTGATCCGCGAGCAACTCGAACCCGGTGAGCGGGAAGTTGTTCGACGCTGCCGCCTTGCGGGCATCCGAGCTAACCGGAAGCAGCACGTCGCGCAACGAATTCAGGGACAACGAATCCCGTTGAGCCGCGGTGAGCTGCGACACGCTCACCAGGACGAACGGGGCGTTGCCGTCGGCCTCCAGCAGATGCGAGGCCGACGGGCTCTTGTCAGCGTCGAAGCCGACCGACCAGACCAGTTTTCGATAGACGGCGGCACTCGCCGAGTCGGGATTCTCGGGCGTAATCAACTTGTCGATGCTGGCCCGGTCCACTTGCCTCCACTGGGTGGGAACCTTGAAATAGGTCTTCTCGGCAGAGTTCTTCACATATGTGTATGAGGGCTGGCCGCATCCCGTCAGCACGATGATCAGCGCGGCGATTCCCAACCACAGTGCGACCTTCGGCTGCCTCATGGACCCCTCCTCGCAGGAAGTATGCGGGTCAAATGATCACTGCGAAACCGCCAAAATTGTGTGAGCACCCGAGTGGTCGTAGGAGCATTCCGATTGCTGATCCTTTGCCCCTAAACGTGCGACCGCCTACCGCGAGCCTCGGCCGCAACAGGTTCAGGCCGACGAGACCGGCGTCAAAGAATCATCCTGGCCGAACTGGGCTACAGCCATGTTGCGACGCTGTCGCGACCACCGCCCGGCGGCGCGGGCCGCTCCAAGTCCGGCATCTGCCCGGCGGCGCGGGCCGCTCCAAGTCCGGCGCTCGCCCGGCTGCGCCGATCGGCTGGGATCTGTCAGAATTGCCGACAGCCCACCGGCTTCACGGCCGCGAGGGTATGGAGGGTTCGCATAGTGGCCGAGTGCATGCGCCTTGAAAGCGCACGACAGGAGACTGTCCGTGGGTTCAAATCCCACACCCTCCGCTGGTGGCGCGGTCCCGGAGTGGGACCGCGCGATCACTCGCCGAGAAAGATCTCGCTGAGCCCGCCCTCGTTGACAACGTAGAACCACGGACCGTCAGGGCGCGCGTGGATGATCCCCTCAATCGCGTCCCAGTGTCGTACCAAGCGGACGAGCCAGTCCCAGACTGGCCCGATCCGCGGTCACTCCTGCGACTGTCCTACCCGGCGGATGCCGCGCGAAGGAGTTCGTACCGCACTGCCGCATCCACCGTCGAGCGCGGTAACTCGTAGAGCTCAGCGATCATGTCTGGCGTGTCGCCGGCGCGGACCAGCTCCGCGATGATGTCCGTGCGGACTCCCCGGACCACAGGCTCGCCGAAGCTCCTGAGCGGATCGATGAGAACCTCGGAAATGTCCGCCACCGGCCTAAGGGTTCGGACCTCCGCGTCGGCGCCCTGAGTCGACCAGTCCGCTGACCGAAGGCAATCGTCAGCCTCACGCGACCAGTCGAACATACCCTGACCGGTGCGGACGACGATCGACAACCGTTTCTCCAAGCCGACCTCGTCCTGGATCCTGCGGACAAGCTCGCGCCCGTCCGGTGCCAGCCATGTCCTCGCCGACGCGAGCGGATACGGCGTGTTGAGCTCGTCTCGCAACCGCTCGACCGCGGGACGCATGCGAATGAGGGGGACACCTGCGTCTCGGTAGCCCGACAGAAGCCGTGTCTCGACGAACTCGCCCCATGTAACCGATTCACCGCCCGTTGACGCAACCCGCACAACCGGGTCGTATGCCCGACCACCGCGCTGATATCCGTCGATCCACCGACGGGCCGTGCCGGACGTAAGGCTCAAGATGTAGTCAACCTGACCGAACCCGTATACGGGTCGGTCTAGTAGGTCAACCACATTGGTCACGGAGTCATCATGCCAGTGAGCACCGATAACGTCCGGATCAGGGATCCGGCCAGCCCGGCGAGCCCGGCATGCTCCAGCTATCCGAACTCCACATCAGCCTTGGCACCGAACCGCTGCGATACAGCGAGTTCGTTAGCCACCTTCGCAAGCTCTGCACGATCGTCGAGGGGCTTGATGCACTCGCGTCGACCGCCAACTCGAGGCCGCCGGTTCAGCATCTGACGCCGGCACCAACGCTGACAGGCCGGCTGACTGATCAATGAGGGTGACTTCGTCCCGATTTGTCTCGTCGCGGTAGGACTCCGGGGTGGGAGGCGAAAGTTCAAGTAACTCCGAGTCGCCTCCGCTGCTGCCCGTCAGCCGGCTGGTCGGGCTGTTTACGACGTGGGCTGAGCGAGATCTCGAGGCATACCCGCGTCGCGATACTCAGACAGGAGCCTCGCCTCGATAAACTCGCCCATCTGACCGTCTCGTCGCCAGTTGACGCGATCCGTACAACCGGGTCATACACTCGATCCCCGCGCGGCTATTTATGTCGGACCGGCCGGGTCTGACGAACGCTACGAGGGTCGGAGGGCGCCGGCGATGTCCCAGGAAACCGAGCAACCGATCCTGGCCCAGATTCACGATCTGGTCGCCCAAGAGAAGCTCCTGCGCTCAACCCACACCGGTGTCGGTCTCAACCACGCCGAGCGCGATCGTCTCGAGGCCATCGAGCGTGAGCTGGACGAATGCTGGGTGCTGTTGCGTCAACGGCGCGCGGCGGACGAGTTCGGCGCCGAGCGCTGACCTGGTCCTGAATGGCTCATCGGCGGCGCTCGGCCTCGATGATCGGCAGGGTGATCGGCGCGCCCAGCAGGTACATGAGCAGAACCACGGTAATTGTCTGAGCACACATCAGTCCGACCAGAACCACGATCTGGAAGCGAGCGGCTCCGGCGGCGCTCGCGCCGCCCAGCAGCGCCCCGATGAAGGCGCCGGGCAGGGTGACCAGGCCGACCGTCCGGGTCTGGTCCAGTCCGGGGACCAAGGCCTCCGACGCCGACCGACGGGCGACGTCGCGAACCGCCTGCCGAGGCGTCGCTCCGATCGAGAGCCAGGCCTCGATCTCGTCCCGCCGGCGCCGCAAGCCCTCGTTGAGATGCCGGCCAGCTAGCGTGGCCGCGGTCATAGTGCCGCCCAGCACAATGCCGGAAACCGCGACGAAGGTCCGGACATTCCGATCGAGGGTGGGCAGAGCGACGACGATCGCGATCGTGACCGATGCACCCGACGCGCACGACAGCACCACCGCTCTGCCCGCGCCGCGGATGGGACCCAACCTGCGGGTGGCAGTCCAGGTCGCGACGCTGAACATGACCGCGACGACCAGGATCGAGGTCGCCGGCACCGCGAATACTCCCCGTAACGCAGCTGCGACCACAGCCAGTTGCACCACGGCGCGCAGAGCGGCGAGGGCGAGATCGCGCTGCCGACCCAACCCACCGAGGTATGACACCCCGACGGCGATGGCAAGTAGCAGAACCAGCCCGACGGCCAGCCGTAGGTAGACGGGCACGGCGTGACCGTACCCGTCTCCGCTGGGTTAGCTCGAAACATCCTTGGTGGTGAATCGTGCCCAGGCCAGCGACCAGAAGATCGCGATATAGGCCAGGCCGACGAGTACCCCCTTCGCCAGCCCTCCGAAGGTGAGAGGGTCGCGCAGGACGTCGCCGAAGTCGAGCAGGTAGTGGCTGATCAACAACCGATGGAACGAGTGGAGCTGCGGAACCGCGGCCAGCACCTGCATCACGATCGCCACGCCGAGGGTGGCCGCCATCGCGGCGATCGGGACCTCGGTCAGCGTCGAGATGAACAGGCCCATGGCTCCAATGGCAAGCATCATCACCGCGGCGTAGCCGACGACAAGCAGCAAACGGCCCAGGCCTCCCGTGAAACTGGTCTGCGTACCGGACAACAGGGTGACCCGACCCACCGGGAACAGGACGAAACCGGTGACAAGCCCGGCCGCGGCCACCGCTGCGGCGATGGTCATGCACCAGACAGCCAGTGCGGCGAACTTCACCACGAGCAATCTGGTCCGCCCGACCGGCACCGCTAACAGGTACCGCAACGTCCCGGTGTTCGCCTCGCCGGCCACACTCTCGCCGACGACGACCGAGACCGCCATCGGCAGGAATACCGGGATCACCACGACAAGGGCCGTGAAGGACACGAAGATCCCATTGTCGGTGATCCCGCCAATCAAGCCGTCGGAGCTCTGATTGCCGGACCTGGAGGTAGCCTTCACCGCGGCCCCAATGATCACCGGGATGGCCATCAGGGCCAGCAGCATCAGCTGGTTGCGCCGTCGGCGCAGGATCATGCCCACCTCGCTGAGCAGAAACCGTCCACCGATCGCGAACCGCCGAAATCGCGTCTCGGCGAATGGCTTCGGGGCCAGTTCAACCGCTGACATCTCAACCGCTGACATCGAAGCCCTCCCCGGTCAACTGGACGAAGATGTCCTCGAGATGGGGCTTGGCCACGGTGAATCCACGAACCCTTACCCCCGCCGCCACCATTGCCGCCACCAGCTGTTCAGGCGGGTGTTCTCCGAGTACGGCCGAGGCGGTGGCGTCGCCATCGGTAATCTCGGCGAGTCCGAGGTCTGTGAACACGCGCCTCGCCAGGCGTGTGTCCGCTGTTTCGACGGTCGCCCGGAGCCGCTGCTGCGCGCCCAGGTCGGCCATCGAACCCTGCCACACCAATGAGCCGGTCCGCATCACGCCGACGTGGGAGCACACCTGCTCCACTTCGCTCAACAAGTGTGAGGACAGGAAGACCGTGATTCCGTCGCGGGCTAGACCGGCTACCAGATGCCGGACCTCGCGGGTGCCCTGCGGGTCGAGTCCGTTGGTGGGTTCGTCGAGAATCAGCAACTGTCGGGGCTGCAACAGAGCGGCGGCGATACCCAAGCGTTGCCGCATTCCGAGGGAATAGTTGCGGTATCGTTTCGCGGCCGCGGCCGTCAACCCAACCCGTTCGAGCGCGGTACCGATCCGTTGCTTGGCGTCGCGGCGTGAGGCCGTCAGATCCGCCGCGTCCAGCCGAGCCAGATTTGCCCGGCCAGACAAATAGGGGTGAAAAGCCGGACCTTCCACCAGGGTCCCGACCATGGGCAGCACTCGGCCCGCGTGCGAGCCGACGTCACTGCCGAGCAGGTTCATGCTGCCCCGAGTGGGATAGACCAGGCCGAGCAGCATGCGAATGGTGGTTGTCTTCCCAGATCCGTTCGGCCCTAGGAAGCCGTAGATTGCCCCGGCGGGCACCTCCAAATCGATTCCGTCGACCGCGACCTGTCCCCCTTTGAAGCGTTTGGTCAAGCCGGTGGTCTGGATGGCCAATGGTAAATGGGGCGCCGGTGACGAGCCTGCCACGGCGGGTGCGGGAGCGGTCACTTTTGGGCTGCGGCGCGGTACAGCAGATCCGGGTCGACCGCGCCGTAGAAGACCCGCCCGTCCGAGGTGAACAATCCACTGGCCAGGGTGGATGAGAACAGCCATCCGTTGCCCCAACTGCCCGATACGTGCGGTAATGCTCCGACAAACGCGGCCGCGTCCTTGTTCGTGGATCCGAACCCCGACAGCGGCGGCGCCCCCGCGACCTTGACCACCGTGGTCCAGCCCCGCCCGATGAGCGTGTAGTGGGGCGCTACGTTAACCGCACTCGCTCGACCGGATGGCGGAGCGCCCCTGCCGTCGGCCTTCGCCTCCGCGGGGGGGGCGGCCTGCTTCACGGTCGCGTTGGGCGGTGGAGTGAAGCTGAAGAAGTCGTCCTCCGGGACCGAGAAACCGATCCGCGTGAACGAGATATCCAAGGCGGCCCGCTTCGTGTCGCGCGCGATTACCTGGACGCCAAGGGGAATCCTGGTCGCGCCGTCGACGGCGATGCGCACTGAACCGATGCGCGAGCGACGGTCTTTCGGAGTCAGTACCAGGGTGTACGCGGCTCGGCCGGCAACCGTCGCGGCCCGATCAGTGGCGACCTCGGTGGTTGGACCGATCATCGCCAGAACCTGTTCGGCTGCCTGGGCCGGTGTCAGGGTCCCAGTGCCGTTGGCATCCGGCCGAGTCGCGGTTTCGGCCGGTAATACGCTGTGCGTCGCGACCCGGGTATTGGAGTCGTAGCGCCATACCTCACGCCCATCACGAAAGACGTCCTGCTCGCCCAAAGCGTCCAGCAGCGCGATGCGTTGTTTGGTCTGGCCGGCGTACCAGACTCGGCTCGTGTGTGAACCGCTGAGGACGCCGAGCAGTCCGGACGATGGGCTCGAACCGCCGAGGTTGGGCAACTCCGGAAGGCCGAGGGCCGCCTTTTCGACCACCGTGCCCGAAAATCCCGCTGGCCGTGCGGCGCCCATCGAGGCGAGCAACTGCGCAGCCGTTTGCGGCGGAAGGTTCGGATTGGCGCCGGCGGAAAGGATCCCGCTGGCCAGCACCGCGACGACGCCCGCGGCCGCCAATGGGGCCAGCCATCGCCAGGAGCGCCGCGCGACGAAACGTGGCCGGCCAGGCAACATGGGGCCCCCGGATGTGATCTGGATCATACGGCTCAGCATTGTTGCATACCCCTGTGCGCACCCTGAGTTGGGCTGAGGCAAAGCTGAGCGAAACCCGCAGGATCGCGTCATGCTTGATGATCGGAGTAGACCCGGAGTACCGGCGGACGTCCGAGCATCATTACGCCCGCGAACATCGCAGTATCGACGTCGTCGAACCATCGAAGAACATGAACACCCGAGGCGAAGGAAGCAACCGGCAATGCGTCTGCTGATCGTCGAAGACGAGGCGCGGATGGCCACCGCGCTCCAGCGCGGCCTGATCGCCGAGGGCTTTACGGTCGAGCTGGCCCTCAATGGTCCGGACGGACTGCATCTGGCGCGCGAGAATGTATACGACGCGATCATCTGCGACATCATGCTTCCCGGCCTGTCGGGCTATCGAATCATCGAGGCCTTGCGAGCCGAACAGAACTGGGTGCCGGTACTCGTGCTATCGGCAAAGGACGGCGAATACGACGAGGCGGACGCGCTGGACCTCGGCGCCGATGACTACCTCATAAAGCCGTTCTCGTTCGTCGTGCTATTGGCCCGGCTTCGCGCGGTTCTGCGCCGCGGGGCGCGGCCCCGTCCCGCGGTATTGGCGTGCGGCGACCTGACCCTCGACCCGGCGGCCCGGGCCGTGCGTCGTGGCGAGGTCGAAATCGAGCTGACCCCGCGGGAGTTTTCGCTGCTGGAATATCTGATGCGCCGGGCCGGGGACGCGGTCAGCAAGGCTGACATCCTGCATCACGTCTGGGACGCCAATTACGACGGAGACGCCAACGTCATCGAGGTGTATGTCGGCTACCTCAGGCGCAAGATCGATCAGCCTTTCGAACGACACGCCGTGCAAACGGTACGGGGCGCGGGGTACCGGCTGGCCAGCGACGGTGGCTGAGCCGGTCGTCACCTCGTCCGGGTCGCATGCCAGCCGCGGCCCGACGACATGGTGGCGGCGCCGCTCGCTACGGGCCCGGATCACCGTGGTGGCGACGGTGTTGTTCAGCCTGATGCTCGTGCTGGCGGGGTTGGCGCTGCTGGTCATCGTCGGGCGGCTGCTGATAAACACTCTGGACAGCTCGGCCCAGCGGACCGGCAAACAGTTCGCGGACCTGGTTCGGACGAACAAGCTCCCGGCTCAGCTGCTCGCCACCAGCGAGGGCGTCTCACGTATTCAGGTGGTCGACGGCCAAAACCGGGTACTCGCGGCCTCGCCCGGTTCCGACCCCGTCTTGTCGATGCTGCGGTCGAACCAACTCGGCCGGGCACGGCTGGGCGGCCCGCTCACCGTCGAGGGCGCCCGGGCCTCCCTCGACGCACCCTTGCGGGTGACAGCGGTGCCGGCCGACATCAACGCCGGCCAGCGGACGGTGCTGGTAGCCACCGACCTCGGGCGGGTGCTCGAGTCGTCCAGACTGCTGGAGCGTTCCTTGCTTTTCGGGGCCCCGCTGGCGATCGCCGCAATGGCGGCCCTGACCTGGTGGATCGTCGGTCTGACGCTACGACCGGTCGATGCGCTGCGCCGTGGCGCGGCCGAACTCAGCGCCGCCGGGCTGGCTCGCTCCAGGCTGCCGGTGCCCACCGCCGAGGACGAGATTCATTCGCTGGCCACCACCCTCAACGACATGCTCGATCGGCTGGACGCCGCCACGACCAAGCAACGCAGGTTCGTCGGCGACGCCGCGCATGAATTGCGCTCGCCGATTGCCTCCCTGCGGCTCCAGCTCGAGATCGCCGGACGCCTCGGCGCATCCAGCGAAGTGCGGGAACTCACTTCCGATGCGTTGCTCGACGTCGCCCGCCTGTCCAACCTGATCGACGATCTGCTCACCTTGGCCCGATCGGACGAAAGCGGTTCGATCCGTTCACGGGCGCCGGTCAAGCTCGACGAACTCGCCTGCTCGGTGACCGCCACCTACCGCGACGCCCGAGTCGAGGTCGGCCTGGAGGTAAGTGAGGCGGTAACGGTGGTCGGCGATCGCGACGGTCTGCATCGGGTCCTGGTGAATCTGATCGACAACGGAGTGCGGTACGCGCGTTCCTTCGTGACGGTAGGGGTGAAGACCTCTGACGGCCGCCCCGGGCACCCGCACCGTGCGGTTGTCTCGGTCTGCGACGACGGTCCCGGCGTGCCGGCTAACAAGCGTGAGCGGGTATTCGACCGGTTCTACCGGCTGGACACCGCCAGGTCACGGGCCGAAGGAGGAACCGGTCTCGGCTTGGCCATCGTCCGGGAGATAATCACCGCTCACGGCGGAACCGTCACACTGCACGACAACCTGCCTGGACTGAGGGTGCTCATCGAGCTGCCGCTACCGTAATCGCTTGGCGCATCGGGTACCCACGCGGACACCGCCGGTCACGGCGTGCAGGTGGGGCTGGGCGTTGGGGTCGGGACGGGGCCCGTCGAGCCTGTCGCGGGCGCCGAGGACGTCTGCGCCCCTTGCGCCGGCGGGCAGTTGGTGGATGGAGCCGGACTGCTGGGTGGAGCCGGAATAGCCACTGTCAGCACGATGGCCGTCTTCGGGTCCACCGCCGACCCCTGTGCGGGGTTCATCGCCATCACCTGACCGACCTTGTAGGGCGCCTCGACCGTGCCGTCATCGGACTTGACGTCGAGCCAGCCGGCGTTCTGTAGCACGGTGCGGGCATCGTCGTAGCTCTTACCCCGGACGTCCGGCAGCTTCGACTTGCCGTTGGATACCACCAAGGTGACCGTCGTGCCGGGTGCCACGGAGGTGAAGGCGCCGGGATCCTGACTTGTCACGGTGCCAGCGGAGTTCGAGCTATTTATGTAGTTCACCTTCGCCTGCAGCTGCTGAGCGCTCAGCTGCCGTTGAGCGTCCGAGAGCTGAAGGTTGGTGACCGCGGGCACGGTCACGTTGGCGGGACCGCCATAGATTGTGAAAGACACCGCCTTGCCCTCTGCGAGCTGGGAGCCCGAGGCGGGGTCCT
>Ga0307504_10000231_pt1 | contig 11621 bp, 9 predicted proteins | sample 19_S_MG_FD_194516 | JGI IMG/M metagenome (GOLD analysis project Ga0307504, IMG submission 194516) | Soil microbial communities from Populus trichocarpa stands in riparian zone in the Pacific Northwest, United States - 19_S | ecosystem: Environmental > Terrestrial > Soil > Riparian zone > Trees... | reverse complement strand
TGACGATCCGACGTTCGCCATTCTCGTCAATCCGCCCCTTAACAAGGGTCACATCTTCAAGATTCCCGGTGTCAACGGGGTGGCGCCGGCTGATTGCATCGGGACGGCTGCCACGCCGTGCACCCAGCCGCCGCCACCGAGTGCGGTGACGCCCAAGCTCTACGCTTACGGTTTCACCGCGCCGAAGGGCGGAGTAACTCTCGTTCCCAGCGACGACGGCGGGCACCTCTGGGCCGCTGACCACTCCCAAGGTCTGTGCCGGATGGACATTGTCGCAAGCGCGCCCGGTCTGCATGCCTACAACTCGGCGTCCTGCGATGACGGCACCGTGCTCGGCTCGGGAGGCCAGACTGTTTACGACCCCGCCGTGATCAGCGGAACGACGAACCTGCACTTCTTGTACGTGGCGCAGAACGACCACCTTTCACCGGGCGTGATCCGGTTCAACTTCGACCCAAGTGGTGACGGCGGAGCGGGATCCTTGGTGCCGGGGTCGGCTGTGGTGATGGCTCCGAACGCCGGGCTCAGCGGCGACAAGGCCAACGGCCTCGCGCTCGGCCCATGCAAGCCCGGCGCTCCGGCGACCTGCACGTCGGCGCTCTACATGGGAGGTTTGCTGGACGGCTTCATCCGCCGGATCAACAACCCGCAGGACGACCCTCGCCTGCAAACCGTGGACACGGTCGCCATGACCACCGAACAGCGCGCCGGAACCGTCGGCAAGGGCATCAACGGGTCGATGGGCATGATCGGTGATGACCTCTACCTGCCGGAGAACCAAGGCTTCACGGTGGTGAAGAACATTTCCAAGTGCCCGGCTGCTGGCCAGGACTGCGGAACGACGCCGTTGAACATCGGGCAGTTCGGTTTCATCTTCGGGTCCGCGATCGGCGTCGACGCCAATCCCGCGCACAGTGCCGCCGGACTGGTCTACGCGGCGATCTCGCCCGGTGCGGCGAACGGCACGCTCTACCAGTACGACGTGGCCACCAACACCTCAAGGATCTACGCAACCCAAGGTCAGATGCCTCAGGCTGGTACCGGCGAGGCGACGGTTTGGTGCACGACAACCTGCACCCGCCCGGTCGATCCCGCCAACCCGCCGGGCGGTCAGGCCAACTTCCGGTTCGCGCAGGGTTTGATGACCGACAACGACGGCAACGTGTACCTGACCGAAGACGCCTTCGCGGGTGCCCGCGGTGGCCGCGGCCACGCCTGGGTCGCTCCTTTCATGCCTTGGGATCGCACCGGCGTGACCCCGGTGCCGCTGCCAATCTCGACACCACCACCCACCAACCAGACCTGCGGCCTCACCCTGAACGTGCCGGCACTGGCGGGCGGTCAGACGTACTGGGTCCAATTCACCTCGCATGCATCAGGCCAGATCAGCTCTACGTGGACGATCCCGGTGTCGCAGGCGGCACAGCTGGTGCTCTATCCGGGTAATCCGTTCGCGGGACTGGCAGACCCGGCGTCAACTGGGCACGAAGGGCGGATCCATCGCGAGTAAGAACGCGACCGCAACCTCGTTCAGCATCTCGACGGCCCCGACGTCGGAGCCGGCGGGCACGTACACCGTGCAGATGTTCAACGCGAGCAAGTCCTTCGGAGCGACGACGGCGACGCTCAGCTACGTCAACGATGGTGGAACTGCCTGTCCGGCATCACCCACCTCAGCCGTCTGCCGCACCAGATTCGCGCCACGCCGAGCGGTGTTGCCGCCGATCACGCACCTGTGGCCCTATTGTCACAGCCAGCGGACAGGCCGGCCGTGACAACGGCCGATGGCCAGCCGCACCCTTGGGCCGTCCTTTCGTGGAGGTTTTCCGGGTGACAACGTCGGTGATCCGGTCGCCCGATGTCTGGGGGCAGCCGACGTTCCATAGCGTGCGCTGGCGTGTTCTACGGTCGGGCCGACCCCGCGAGCCGGAACGCGAAGCACGGGCAGGGTTGAGCTACGCGGCGGGACTCGACGGCCTGCGGGCGGTTGCGGTGGCGGCGGTCGTCGTTTACCACGTGCACGGGTCTTGGTTGCCCGGCGGCTTCCTGGGGGTGGATGTCTTCTTTGTGCTGTCCGGGTTTCTCATCACATCGCTGCTGTTAGCGGAGTGGTGCGCCGACGGCAGGATCGATCTCAGGCGGTTCTACCTGCGAAGGGCGCGGCGCCTGCTTCCGGCGCTGTTCGCCATGATCGCGGCGGTGGCGCTGGCGACCGCGGTCGCGGCCCCGTCGGAGCTGGCCCGGCTGCGCGGTGACGTGGGTGCGGCGATGACCTACTCGACCAATTGGACCCAGATCGCCTGGGATCGATCCTATTTCGCGCAGTTGGGCCGGCCGTCGCTGCTTCAGCACCTCTGGTCACTTGCCGTCGAGGAACAGTTCTACGTCCTGTGGCCGCTTATCCTGCTGGCGTGCCTGACCTCTCGTCGGCGTTCGGCGGTGCTGCTGGTTCCTATCGGCGGGATCTGCCTTTCGACGCTGTTGATGGCCGTGCTGTTCCACCCGGGGCAGGACCCGTCGCGGGTGTACTACGGAAGCGACACGCACGCCGCGTCCATGCTGGTGGGCGCGGTGCTGGGTGTGATCGTCCTACGTCGCCGGACGGCTGGACGCCCGAACCGCACGTCCGGCCGCTGGGTCGCCGACGCGTTCGCGCTGACCGGAATTGTTGTCCTCGGGTCGTTCGTCGTGCGTGCCGATTACTACACCGACGCGCTCTATCGCGGCGGATACCTTGTGGTCGCACTCGCCGCGGCAACGCTTGTCTACGCAGTCGCCCGGCGCGACACCATGACGGCCCGGATTCTCGGTGCCGCGGCAGCGCGTTGGATTGGTCAGCGGTCCTACGCGATCTACTTGTGGCATTGGCCGATTCTCATGCTGACCCGGCCTGGCCTGGATGTCCCGGACTTCGGCTGGACGCTCGATGTGCCGCGGGTGGCAGCGATTGTCATTGTCGCCCACTTTTCCTACCGATTCATCGAGCGCCCGATCCGGACCTGGGGCTTTATGGCGGTAGCGCTGGGAACCGCGGGCGCGTCGGCCGGACGTGCAGATCCGGACCGGCGCGCGCCGTCCCGCTCCACCGCCGTTCGGCCGGCGCTGGTCGGTTCGACACTGGCCGGCATCGGCTGCCTGGTCTTTGTAGCGTTGGCGTCGTCGGCGAATGCGGTGCGTTCTTCGGCGGTCGACCGATCACGGGCGTTGACCATCGCCGTCCCGTCCGACCCGCAGTCCCGGACCAGCTTTCCCCGGCCCGTGCGGGTCTCCTTCTTCGGCGACTCCCAAGGCATGACGCTATTGCTGAACAAGCCGGACGGCTTGCGGTCTCTTCTGACTGTCAGTGACTCCACGGTTGAAGGATGTGGCGTGCTGCTCGGCCAGATCACCAGCCGGGCCGGCTACCGGCGCGACCTGAGTCGGGAATGTGCTGGCTGGCGCGAGTCCTGGTCGGCGGCTGCGAACAGGACGCGCCCCCAGATCGCCGTGATCGAGATCGGCGCCTGGGACGTGTTCGACGACACTGTCAACGGCGTCAAGCTGCGTTTCGGTACGCCCGCATGGGATTCCTATTTCGACCAACAACTCAACGAAGGCGTTCACGCCTTGATCGCTTCGGGGGCGCAGGTTTCCCTCATGGGTGTGCCCTGCTACCGGCCCATCGCCGCAGGCGGGCTGCCGGTGTTACCCGAGCGCGGCGAGAACGGTCGCACCCGTCACCTCAACGTATTGCTGGCCGCTGCCGCTGCCAAGGATCCGTCTCACGTGTTCCTTATCGAACCACCGTCGCAATTCTGCACCGACCCGAAGATCGCTTCGAGCACGTCCTACCGTTGGGACGGCGTCCACTATTACAAGCCGGGCGCGGCTCTAACCTTCCAGGCCATCACCCCACAGCTTCTCGCCATCCCCCGTCCGTGAACTCTGCCGCGACCGAGGCCATCGCGAGGCGGATATACCTCGAGTACTCGCGACGAACGCCGGTCGCGGTCGGGGTGTCAGCCGCCCAAAACCAATGGCGTTTCGTACTTGACGTCGCCGTTGCACGCCGGCTCGCCGCGGCGCGCCAGAACGGGCGAGAAGTTGTCCGGCGGTGTGAGAATCATCGATACCGCGTTCTCCGGTTTGCAGTTGATGACGCCCGGGTCGGTGTAGCCAAAGCTCCAGCTCACGTGCTGGCCGTGCGCGAGGACGATTGGGTGCGATGGGCCACCCGTCCGATGCAGCGTCGTAGGCAGTGGCCGGCCGTCCGGCCCGAAGTTGAGACCCCCCACCCATCCCTGGGTGTGGCAGGTGCCGCCCACGTCGATCAGCTGCCAGTAGTCGTAGAACGTGCCGGCTGTCCCCTCGAAGCGTTCGTAGCGCGGCGCGAGTTGGGATGCCTGGCACAACGGAATGGACGCAGCCGCCGAGCTTGCGTTGACGACGTTCGTTCCTCCGAAGGCGATGTTTGTTCCTCCGAAGACGATGGCCGCGGCTGCTCCGGCCGCAAGCAGGGTGATCGATCTCGTTGTCATTGGTGGGCCTCCGTACGTTTCGGCCCGAAAACGGCGCGCGCCGACTCAAGGCCTTCCTGGGCTCTGCCGGTACGAACGTCTGATCATCCGGCAGGCCCGGGTGTGGTCGTGGTGTCCGCGCTTTCAGCCCCTATGCGATAACTGACACCGGGAGTGGACTTTTTGTTGCGCCCACGCCCACGCGTCTGACAAGTTCGCATGGCATCGGAACCCGCGCCGAGCATCGCCGAGATGGACCGCGACCACGCGATGACCCTCGCGATGATCCGCAAGGCTGGTGAGCTGACCCAGCTCACCGCGGCGAAGGAGCAGGCTGGCTAACCCACTCACTGGCTGGCCGCAAATGCGAGCGCCGAGGGCGTTTGGGCGCCGACGATGGCGGGGGCTTGATGGACGAGGTCATCGTTGTTGAGGGCATCGACCATGAACAGGGCGAAGTCCACCCGGCGGGTGAGGTTGCTGTCGAGGATGGCGTCGCCCACGTGCTGGCTCCACACGGGCAGTCCCTGGCTCTCGCCTTCCTCGAGGTCGCTGCCGCGTACGACGGTCCAGCGGGTGTCGCTGGCGAAGACGCGTTGGCACGCCTCGACCTGGTCATCGAGGTCGGCGAAACGGGTCAGGCGCCCGATCGGGCCCAAGACCTTCACGATCGTCTTGAGCTTGCGCGAGTACACGTCCTTGCCGTCGCGGGTGATGTGCCACCCGCAGGAGAACACCAGGCGCGCGTCCGCAGGGGCGTAGTCCAGAACTGCTTGTGCCGTTCCCGTTGAGTAGCCGTGGACACCGCGCGGGACGAGCACGACCAGGACCCCGTCGCATCCGGCCACAGCGGTCTTGATGACGTCGCGGTCGTCCGTCGCTCCCGGCATTATCGTGATGCGTCCGGTGAAGGCGTCGAGTTTCCCGACGCTTTGCTCCCGGCAGACGCCGACGACCTCGTAACCGCGGTCCAGCGCGTGCTGGATCATGTATCGCCCGAGCTTGCCGGAGGCGCCGACGATGCACACCTTCACCGGGTGCCTCCGAGAGCGCAGCGGGTACCGGGTGGGCCGGACCTGTTGTCGGTGATCGCTTTCACGGGACTCTCCTGTTTTGAGTGCGGTGGTTGGTAGGAGTGGCGGCGGATCAGGCGTCGACGCGGCGCAGCCGCCAGGCGGCGAATCCGATCAGGACGACCGCATAGGCGCACATCACGGCGAATCCGGTCCACGGTGACAAGGGGTGGGCGACGCCGTAGGTGCCATCGATCAACATCCCGCCGGCATTGGAGGGCAGGTACTGAACGAAATGGCCCGACCACGATGCGGGCAGCAGCATGGTCAACGGCGGGATCACGAAGAAGACCGCCACGAAGGTGGAGATCGCGGCAGCGGTATTGCGCAGCAGCGCACCCAACGCGAGTGCGGTCATCGCGGCCACGGTCAGATACAACGCGGCTCCGACGATCGACCGCAGCGCGCCCGGGTCGGACAGGGTCGCGTTCAGGTGCTTGCCGCTGAGCACAGCCTGGCCGACCATGAACGCGGTGAGGCTGCTGACCAGCATGGTGAGGAATACCGCGCCGGCGCACACGGCCAGTTTGGCCCATAACATCGGCAGCCGTGCGGGCACGACGGCCAGCGAAGCGCGGATCATGCCGGTGCTGTACTCCCCGGTGATCAGTAGCACTCCCAGGACTCCGACGGACAGCTGGGCGAAGAACGTGCCGGTCAGACTGGTGGAGACCGCGGTGGCACCGGCATCGAAGCCGTGGGGCTGGCTTGCCGCGACGGCCGAGAGCAGGGCGCCGAGACCGATCATGAGCACGCCGGCGAGGAGCAAGGTGTAGAGCGTCGAGCGGAGTGAGCGGAACTTGGTCCACTCCGACAGTACGACCCGTATCTGCGTCACCCGCAACTGGTCGTCACGGCTGGTCGCCGGCGACGCGGGCCCGGGCGCGAGCGTGGCGGTCATGCCGCCACCGCCGGGGTGTCGGTCGGGTCGGTGGTGTCCGTCGGGTCGGTGGTGACGGTGGAGCGGTATTCGACGGCGTCGCTGGTCAACGCCATGAACGCTGCTTCCAGCGAGGTGTGTTGGACAGCCAGCTCGTAGATGGGCACATGGGCCTGCCACGCGATGGTGCCGACCTGTTCGGACGTCAACCCGTCGACGTGCAGAACGTCGGGCTGCTCAATCGTGACGGTGATGTCCGGGCCGAACAGCAGATCACGCAGGCGCGCCGCCTCCGGTGTGCGGACGATGACCGTGCTGCTGGAGGCGCGGGCGACGAACTCGCCGACCGTGGTATCAGCGATCAGCCGGCCACGGCCGATGACGACCAACCGGGTTGCGGTTTGCGCCATTTCGCTCATCAGGTGCGAGGACACGAACACCGTGTGCCCGTCCGCGGCCAGGCTCTTGAGCATGGTGCGCATCCACAGCACGCCTTCGGGGTCCAGACCGTTGGCCGGCTCATCCAGCACCACGGTCTGGGGGTTGCCCAGCAGCGCCGATGCGACTCCCAGCCGCTGACCCATGCCGAGTGAGAATCCACCGGCCCGCGTTCCGGCCACGCTGCGCAGGCCGACGAGGTCGATCACCACGTCGACGCGCTTGCTGCTGATGCCGTTGGTCTGCCCGAGTGCGAGCAGGTGATTGCGCGCGGATCGACCGGTGTGCACGGCCTTGGCCTCCAGCAGGACGCCGAGTTCGGCCATCGGCGCACTGGAGGCGCGGTAGCGGGCGCCGTTGACCACCACCGTCCCAGTGGTCGGCTCGTCCAAGCCCGCGATCATCCGCATCGTGGTGGACTTCCCGGCACCGTTGGGGCCGAGAAATCCGGTGATCATTCCCGGCTGGACCACGAAACTCAACCCGTCTACCGCGAGCTTCTGGCCATACCGCTTACTCAGGTTCTCTACTTCAATCATCTGCTTGCCCTCCATCTCAGGTTTCGGGGACGCGGGTCTTCAGACCTTGTTCTGTGACCGGTATGCGCCGAACTCGTTGATCGGGACTGACATCCGGTTCGTCATCAAACGGAAATGCGTAAGCGGACTCACAAGGGCGCGATAGCGGGCCACCGTGCCGGGTGCCCGCTGCCCCGCCTTCGCCCGCTGCCCCGCCTTCGAGTGAGCGGACTGCGGCCCCGTACTTGTCAGGTCGTGGCGAGCCCCGCGGGCAGGGGGACCCGTGGAGCAGGTGGCACATCGCCAGCGGTGATCGGGGAGGGCTTGAAGCCCTTGACGATGAGGTAGATGCCGAGCGAGGCCTCCCACGCGATCTCCGGCAGCGTTAGGAGGAGCGACCATCCGGAGGTCTGCTTATAGGCACCGAACAGCACGGCGATCGCCGTAACCACGGCCAGCGGGCCGCCGATGACCCCGAGCAGGGCCATGCCCCGTGGCACCAGCCCGGAGCGGTACATCAGGTAGCCCAACAGCATCCCGTTTCCGACTCCGGCGCAGAACGCGGGACCAAGCAGGAATGTCGCGTCATGGATCGCGACGAGGGACTTGCCGGCGGTGACGAGCGTGGCGTGGTCGGTGCCCGCAGTTGCCGCGAAGTCCTTTCGAAGGGTCACGACCGACAGGACGCTGACGATGCCGACGACGATGACGGTGGATTCAAGGATGCGAGAGGCAACGTAGCCGAGGGCGACGCTTTCGTTCTGCCGCTTGAGGATGGGAAACAGGGTGACGGCGGTGCCGATGTTGGCGATGACGAGGATGATCTCCAACAACGCGCCGAAGGAGATCCGTGCGTCGGCGCCGGCGCCGAGGATGTAGTTGGAGTCTTTCAACACCGGGTTGTAGAGCACAACGGCCGGGATCGAGGCAATGAAGGTAATAACGAAGAATGTACCTGCGACGGTGGCAATACGCCTGTTCGAGTTCATCGTGGGACTCCCTACTGAGTCTCGTGTCTCGCGGCGGGGTCGACCCCGCGTTGCGCGAACAAATGGCGCACATGAGTGCCGCGCTGCGAAGCGAGCGCGAGCTATTCGCTACCCAAGGGCAGACCGGCGGACTGGTAGCCCGGCGCCGAAGCTGAAAGCCTCAGAGGCACGTATATGACTAACCTGAGCATGCTCCGCGTTCGTCGTGAAGTACAGGGCGCCCGTGTGACAGTCGCGTTGCAGGTGTGAAGATCTCCCACCTCCGCGCAGATGCTTACCGCTGGTCTCGTTGGTGGATGAAGGTCTCGGAAGTGGAACGGGTTCTCAGATCGGGACGCCCTGGTTGAAGTCGCGGACGGCGTTGCGGACGTCCTCGTCGACAAGGTCGCCGTTGATGGCGATCGCAGCGGCGGATCCTTCGCCGGCGGCGGTGATGACCTGGGCTCGGGGGTTGGCCACGTTGCCCGCTACCCAGACCCCGGTGACGCTGGTGTGGCCGTTGGCACCAATGACCACCCACCCGTCCTCGTCGATGTCGCATCCCAGGCCGACCAAAAGGTCATTGTTCGGGACGAAGCGCGGTGGCACGAACAGCACGCCCCGGCGGATGGTGCGGCCATCGTCCAGTTCGACACCGCAGAGGTGGTCGTGCTCGACCAGAATCCGCTGCACGGTGCCCTCGACGATCCCGATCGCCCGGGCCACCAGCTGCGATCGCTCAGCCACGGTCAGCGTCCCGGTGGGTGCGAAGAACACGACGTCGTCGGCCCACTGCCGCACGATCTGGGCGTAGCGGATTGTGTCGGGTGAACCACCCAGGACGCCGAGCCGCTGGTCGCGAACCTCGTAGCCGTGGCAGTACGGGCAGTGCAGGACGTCGCGCGCCCACCTGTCGCGAAGGCCCGGGATGTCGGGCAGTTCGTCACGTAAGCCGGTTGCCACGAGCAGTCGCCGTGCGGAAATCCGCTGGCCGTCCGAGAGCAGAACCCAGAATCCGGACGTGCCGCACCGCACAAGCTCCGCGACGGCGCCTTCGATGATCTCGCCCCCGTAGCCCTTCACCTCGTCCCGTCCTATGTCCAGGAGTTCGCCGGGCGGCAAGCCGTCGCGCGAGAGGAACCCGTGCATGTGCGCGGCGGGGGCGTTGCGCGGCGTCCCGGAGTCCACCACGAGAACCTTGCGGCGGGCCCGCGACAACACCAACGCCGCCGACAGCCCCGCGGCACCGCCGCCGATCACTACAACGTCGTAATCGCTCATGTCCGCAAGGGTGGCCCACGCATCGGCAGGCCGACAACAAACGTTGCTGTTTCTGGGACGCGAGGCAGCGACAGCCGAAACAGACGCGGCCCGAGATTGACTCCGGAGCGTCGCTGACTGCTTCGATCGCCCGGACTCCCGCGCGGTGAAGCGTCTCAAGGAGCGGGTGCTCCGCCTGCTAATGAGCGCGGTCACCGGGGCATTGCTCAGCGAGCGTGGCCATCCCATTGGCCGAGCCTCGTAGTGCCGTTGATCGCCGATTTCGGCAACGCGGACTCAGCGCGGGTGCCCGGTAGCTGTCGGCCGGTGACCCTAGACTCGGCCCGTGGCAAGAGTCGATAACCCGTACACCTTTGTGGACCTGTTCTCGGGCGCCGGCGGCATGAGCTATGGGTTCCACGCACACCCGGCCTTCAGGGTCGTTGGCGCCGCGGACGCCCAGATCGGCAAGCCGAGCGCGAAGCGTGGGTCGCTCGGCTGCAACGAGACTTACCAACTCAACATCGGTGTCATGCCGATCGAGGTCGATCTCGGCGTCGTTGATCCGGCGGAGCTTCGTGATGGGCTTGGACTCGATGGGTCAGTCGACGTTCTCTCAGCTTGTCCTCCCTGCACCGGCTTCTCAAGGACTCTCGCCCACAACCACGTTGTAGACGACCACCGAAACAGCCTCGTCCGACGCGTCGCCCAGTTCGCAGAAGCGCTGCGGCCGAGGGTCATCGTCATGGAGAACGCGCGCGAGTTGCTGGCCGGCAACTTCGGCCACCACTTTGAGGCGCTCGCCAATGATCTCGAAGACCTCGGCTACACCGTCCGCGCCGGCAACCACATGCTTACGAGCTTCGGCCTGCCGCAGGTCCGTGAACGGGCCGTGGTTGTGGCGGTTGGGCCGAAGCTCCAGGCGCGGGCGATCGAGGACCTCTGGGACGGACTTTCGATTCGTGACGACGCAATCACCGTCCGCCGAGCGATCGCGCGCCTTCCCCCGATCTTCGCCGGCCAGCGCCATCCCGACGACGCTCACCACGTCAGTCCCAGGTTCAGCAGCGAGCTCACTCGCGGCCGAACGGCCGCAATTCCACGTGATGGCGGATCGTGGCGGGACTTGGTGGGAACCAAGAGGCTGGAGACGTACCTGACACCTGCGATGCAGCGCCTGATCGCCAAGCGGAAGCTCGGGAGCCATCCCGACGTTTACGGTCGCCTCAGCTGGGATCGCCCGGCGGCGACGATCAAGCGCGAGTGCGGACATGTGGGCAACGGCCGCTACACCCACCCTGAGCAAGACCGCCTGTTGAGCCTTCGCGAGATGGCAATCTTGAATGGTTTCCCGAAGACGTTCCATTTCGGTGGAACCAGCCTGGCGAACATGTACCGCCATGTTGGGGATGCCGTCCCGCCGTTGATCAGCTACCAGCTGGCGGCTGTTTGCGATTGGGTACTCACGGACCGACGCCCCGCGATCGCGGAATTCTTGCTGCCGGACGCTCATCTCAGCGTCCGTGATGTCGCGGAAGCACAGCAGGCATCGGCCGCCTGACGCGCGAGCCTGCCAAGGCTGTGGCCGCAGCAACGGATAGTCTCCCACGCGTGGAGGCATCGGAGGTCCGAGAGGAAGTTCACCGCAAGGTCGACGCACTCGCTGATGCCGAGCTTGAAGTGGTTGGCAACTTCCTCGATGCCATGGCGTCGGATGTCGTAGCGTCATACAACTCAGAGTCGTGGCTGACGAGCCAGTGGCTCGGCGCATTCCTGGCGCGACTCCGAGCGCATCACGCCCTCAGCATCGATCCGTTGTCGACAACGCAGTTCGAGGCTGCGTTCAACAACGCGTGCACTGCGGCCGGCTGGCAAGCGGATCCGGCCTCGTCCGCCACGCATCGCTTCTTCGACACGACCGTGTCCGTACCCGGCCAAGAACCACGCCACATCTCGCTCAAGGCCTCCGCTGCGCAGGATATGCGTCG
>Ga0307504_10000230_pt1 | contig 11632 bp, 10 predicted proteins | sample 19_S_MG_FD_194516 | JGI IMG/M metagenome (GOLD analysis project Ga0307504, IMG submission 194516) | Soil microbial communities from Populus trichocarpa stands in riparian zone in the Pacific Northwest, United States - 19_S | ecosystem: Environmental > Terrestrial > Soil > Riparian zone > Trees... | reverse complement strand
GCCAACCCTCGCTTCGAGCCGACCGGTGAGCCGCCGGGCCCGACAGCGGGCCGCCCGGCGTCGCCACCGAAGGCGCGGCCGGCCGAGAGCCGACCGCCTGCGCCCGCCGCACCGGTCTCCGGCGGCGACCGCAGCCGGACCGGTCCCGCCGGAGTGGGAGCACCCCGCGTACCGGCTGCTGGTGCTGGACGAGCCGACGCCGTCGCGCCCGGCTCCGCCCGTGGCGGCACCGGGGGTGGCGCGGCACGGGCCACCGTGGCCGCGTCCACCGCCGGCGAGGCCCGTCAGACCGCTGGTCCACCCTCGCCGCCGGCGATCGGCGGCAGGAAGCCGCCCGCCGTCAGACCCCAGCCCGCCAGCGACGACCGTCCGGCCGTCGTCATCCTGTCCACGCCGGCGTCGAAGCGTGCCTCGGAGACCGGTGACGATGAGGCCAGGGCGCGCCTGGCAGCCGCCGACCTGCTGCGGGCCGCTCTCGCATCACCCCCGCAGGGCGCCCACACCGAGACCGCGACGCCGAGCGGCCGCCCCGGCGGGCGACCCCGGAGGCCCGGGCGCAGTGGGCAGGGCACCGCCGCAGGCTGACCGCCGCCGGGCAGGGCACCGCGGGGTGTCGACCGCACCTGCGAGCATGGGGGCGATGGCAACCGATATGTCCCTTCTTGCCGGCGAGTTGGCTGGTGTCGGCCGCCAGGCCGGCCTTGACGCCATGGGCGTGGCCCCGGCCGGTCCGTTCGAGGATGCCCGCCGCGCCATCGAGGACCGCAAGGCGGCGGGCCTGCACGGGGGCATGCATTTCACCTACGGCAAGCCAGAGAGGTCGACCGATCCGTCGCGGGCGCTCCCCGGTGCCCGCGCCCTCGTGGTCGGTGCGCTGTCCTACAGAAGGGCCGAGCCAAGCGCCACCCTGACCACCGCCGGCCCCTTGGGAAGGGTGGCCCGCTACTCGTGGGACGACGCCTACGTGCCGCTGCGGGCCGCGCTCGCCCAGGTGGCGGCACGACTCGAAGTGGAGGGGTGGCGGGCAAGGGTCCTGGCCGACGACAACGCCCTGGTCGACAGGGAGGCGGCCTACCGGGCCGGCCTCGGTTGGTACGGCAAGAACACCAACCTCCTGCTGCCCGGTCGTGGCTCATGGTTCGTGCTCGGCTCCGTGGTCACCGACGCTCCGCTTCCGGTGGCCGCCGTACCGGTAGAGGACGGGTGCGGCGCGTGCACCCGGTGCCTGCCGGCGTGCCCGACGGGCGCCCTGATCGCCCCGGGCGTCATGGACGCCCGGCGGTGCCTGGCCTGGCTGCTCCAGGCTCCCGGGTCGTTCCCCGTCGAGTACCGCGAGGCGCTCGGCGGACGGATCTATGGGTGTGACGACTGCCAGGAGGCGTGCCCACCCAACCGTGCGGTCGACCGCCGGGGGCCGCCACCGCCTTCGCACCCCGCCGACCAGGCCTGGGTACCGCTCGTCGATCTGCTCGACGCCAGCGACGACGAGCTGCTCGAGCGCCACGGCCGCTGGTACGTGCCCCGCCGCCAGCCCCGGTACCTGCGGCGCAACGCCCTCGTGGCCCTTGGCAACGTGGGTGCCGGCGACGATCCCGAGGTGTCGCGCGTGCTGGCCGCGGCGATCGGGTGCGACGACGCCATGCTGCGTGAGCACGCCGCCTGGGCCGCGGCCCGCCTGGGCCGCTCGGACCTCGTGGCGGCCGTCGCCCAATGAGCGAGCCAGGGGCGAGCATGGTGTTCCAGTGAGCCATCTGCTCGTCACCAACGACTTCCCTCCCAAGGTCGGCGGCATCCAGTCGTACCTGTGGGAGCTGTGGCGGCGATTGCCGCCCGACCAGGTCACGGTGCTCACCACTTCGCATCCCGACGCAGCGGCCTTCGACGCCAGCCAGTCGTTCCGGGTGGAGCGGGCCGGACCCGTCCTCCTTCCCACGCCGGGGCTGGCCCGCCGGGTGCGGGCCCTCGCGTACGAGGCGGGCGCCCGTCTGGTGGTGCTCGACCCCGCCCTGCCGGTCGGTCTCATCGGACCCCACCTGGGCCTCCCGTACGCGGTGGTGCTCCATGGCGCCGAGGTGACGGTGCCCGGTCGGCTGCCCGGGACCAGGGCGGCGCTGGCACGCGTGCTCGGCCGCGCCGTCCACGTGGTGGCGGCCGGTGGCTACCCGGCGGCCGAGGCCCGGCGGGCGGCGGGCGGCACCACCCCGCCCGTCACCGTCGTCCCGCCCGGCGTCGACGGCGACCGCTTCCGGCCGCTCAGCGATGACGAGCGGGCCAAAGCCCGCGCTGACTTCGGCCTGCCCGAGGGTGGCGACCTGGTCGTGTCGGTCGGTCGCCTGGTGCCCCGGAAGGGCATGGACGTGCTGATCCGGGCGGCGGCGCTCCTCGGGCCGGGCCGGCCGGACCTGGTCGTGGCAGTGGCCGGGCAGGGCCGCGACCTGGCCCGTCTCCGGCGCCTGTGCATCGACACGGAGGTGCCTGTGCGCTTCCTGGGGCGGGTCCCCGACGATCGCCTGCCGTCGCTCTACGGCTGTGCCGACGTGTTCGCCGCCCCCTGCCGGTCGAGGTGGAGCGGGATGGAGCAGGAGGGCTTCGGCATCGTCTTTCTCGAGGCGGCCGCCTGCGGCGTGGCCCAGGTGGCGGGTGACAGCGGCGGTGCGGCCGAGGCGGTGGTCGACGGGGAGACCGGCCTCGTGGTGCGCCGCCCGTCGGACCCGGCGGCGGTGGCAGTGGCCATCGCCGGCCTCCTCGACGACCCTTTGCGCCGGGAGGCCATGGGCGAGGCCGCGCGCCGGCGAGCTGTCGAGAAGTTCTCCTACGACCGCCTGGCCGCCACGCTGGCCGCCACCCTGGCTGGGCTGGAACGGTGAGCGAGCTACGGCGGGACGACGGCGCGGCCGGTGCGGACGGGGACGCCATCGTGAAGGCGTCGTGGGTGGGCACGGCGCTGTTCGCCGCCACCGCCCTGCTCGCCGCGGCGGTGCCCGGGGCCGACGTGGTGGCGCTGGGTGTGGCGCTCGCCCTGTTCGCCGGCGGGACAGTGGCGTTCGTCGCCGGCCTCGTGCGGGCCGCCGGCAGGAGCCGCCGTGAGGAAGTCAACCTGGCCGGCCTCTTCTTCCTCGAAGGGGCGCCCAGGACTGTGCGGCGCCTGGTGCTCGGGTCCCTCGCCGGGGAGGTCGTGGTGGCCTTCACCACCGCCGGCATCCGGCCCAACACCAGCCTGGCCTTCGGCATTCTCGCTCCGGTCTGGGGCCAGGGCCTGGCTGCCCTGTGGGGCGCCCGCCACAACTCGTTCCCGCCGCGCCGGCTGACACAGCGACCCGGGTCGGCACCGCCGGCACCGCCCCCGTCACGATCGGGCCCTTCGCAGCGGCCGAGCGCCGATCGGGCGGCGGTCGACGACGAACGCCCGTCCTGACCCGTCCCTCGTCGGGGTACCATCCGGAGACCCTTGGACACCGGACTTCGGAGGTGGCGTGGCCGCACTGAGCCAGGATGTCGTCCGCTCGCTGGCGTCGTACAAGGGGGGTGCTGACCCAGTTGTCTCCGTGTATCTCGACGTGGACGGCCGCCGCTTCGTCCGCCCCCGCGACTACGAGCTCCACCTCGAGGCCCTCTTGCGCCGGGCGGGGGAGCAGGCCAACGGCCACGCCACCGTCTCGGACGACCTGCGCCGTATCGAGGCGCACGTGAAGGGGGGTATCGACCGTCACCGCACCCGGGGCCTGGCCCTGTTCTCGTGTGCGCCCGCCGGGCTGTGGCGCGTGTTGGAGCTGCCGGTGGCGGTGCGCAACCAGGCGGTGGTGAACGCCACGCCGAACATCCGCCAGCTGGAGGGGGTACTCGACAACAACGAGCGCTTCGGTGTCCTCCTGGCCGACCGCCAGCGGGCCCGGATGTTCGTGTTCGAGCTGGGCGAGCTGGTGGACAAGAGCGAGTTGTTCGACGTCCTGCCCCGCCACGAGGACGATAGGGGCGACTGGGACAAGGACCACCTGCGCGACCACACCGCCGAGGCCGCCCACCACCACCTGAAGCGGGCGGCCGACGTGGCCTTCTCGGTATTCCAGGACCAGGACTTCGACCACCTGATCGTGGGCGCGCCCGACGAGATCGCCAACGAGCTCGAACGGTTGATGCACTCCTACCTGCGGGCGCGGGTGGCAGCCCGCATCAACGTGCCCGTGAACGCCACCGACACGGCCATCTGCGAGGCCGCCCTGGAGGTGGAGGCCCAGGTGGAGCGGGCCAAGCAGGCCCGCCTGGTGCACCGCCTGCGCGACGCGGTGGGGGCCGGCAGCGGCGGCGTGGCCGGCCTGGCGCCGGTGCTGGCCGCCCTCGTCGAGCGGCGGGTCGACACGCTGCTCGTGTCCGACGGGTACGAGGCGCCGGGCTGGCGTTGCCCCGGCTGCTCCTACGTCGCCGTGCGCGGCCCCGCCTGCCCGGTGTGCCCGTCGGCCACGATGGGCAAGGTCGACGACGTGGTGGAGGAGGCGGTGGAGGACGCGCTCGGGCAGTCGTGCCGGGTCGAGATCGTGGTGGGCGACGCCGACCTCGACGTGATGGGGCGCGTCGGCGCCCTGCTCCGCTTCTGACCGTCCCTGCCCGCCGTGTCGGGATCGACCTCGGGGGCACCAAGTGCCTCGGGGTCGCCGTGGACAGCGAGGGCCGCGTGGTGGCCGAGCACCGACTGCCGACGCCACGGGGCGGGGCGGCGGTGCTCGAGGTCCTGGCCACCGCCGTGGGCGCGTTGGGTCCGGCCACGTCGGTGGGATTGGGCGTACCTGGCCTCGTGGACACCGAAGGCGTCCTCCGCTTCGCCCCCAACCTGCCGGGCGTGGTCGACCTCGACGTGGGCGGGGCCCTGCGGTCCCGCTTCCCGGGGGTCGTCGTGCGGGTCGACAACGACGCCACCTGCGCCGGCTGGGGAGAGGCGCAGGTGGGCGCGGCGAGGGGTGCACCGGACGCCGTCCTGGTCACTCTCGGCACCGGCGTCGGCGGCGGTCTCATCGCCAACGGGCGGGTCGTGCGGGGGGCTCACGGCTTCGGCGGCGAGATCGGCCACATGGTGGTGGACCCCCACGGGCCGCCGTGCCCCTGCGGCCAGCGCGGCTGCTGGGAGCGGTTCGCCTCGGGCAGTGGGCTCGGCTCGCTGGCGAGGGAGGCGGCTGCTGTCCACCCCCTCGGGCGCATGGCCGAGCTGGCCGGCGGCGACCCGGAGTCGGTGCGGGGCGAGCACGCCACCGCGGCGGCGGCCGAGGGCGACCGGGAGGCCGTGGCCGTGATGGCCACGTTCGGGCGCTGGGTGGCACTCGGGCTGGCCAGCCTGGCGAACATCTTCGACCCGCAGCTGTTCGTGCTCGGCGGCGGGCTGGTGGAGGCGGGCGAGATCCTGCTGGCCCCCGTGCGCGACGCCTTCACCGGCATGGTGCTGGCGGGCGCCCACCGGCCGGCCATCGCCATCGTGGCGGCCGCCCTGGGCGAGCACGCCGGCGCCATCGGCGCCGCCCTGCTGGCCGGCGAGGATCTGGTACCCAGCCGGGCCGGTGCTCCCGGGCGGTGAAGGTCGGGCTCACCCTGCCGCAGTTCCGCTCCGGGTCGGAGCCGGCGCTGGAGACAGCGGCGCGGGCGGAGGCGGTCGGACTCGACGGGGTGTTCGTCTTCGACCACCTCTGGCCCCTCGGCCGTCCCGACCGGCCCGCCCTCCACGGGCTCACCCTGGTCGCCGCCCTCCTCGCTGCCACTGACCGGGTGACGGTCGGCACACTCGTGGCCCGCGTCGGCCTCCTGCCCGACGCCGTCCTGGCCAACACCTTCGCCTCGCTGCACCGCATGGCGGGCGACCGTCTGGTGGCGGGCGTCGGCGTGGGCGACGCCATGAGCAGACCGGAGAACGTGGCGATCGGCGTGGCCTTCCGTCCCCGGCCGGAGCGCCTGGCCAACCTGGTCGCCGTGTGCCGGCGCCTGCGGGCTCGGGGGATCACCACGTGGGTGGGCGGCAACGCGCCGTCGACACGGGCTCTCGGCTGGGCCGAGGCCGACGCCGTCAACGTGTGGGGCGTGGCCCCCGACGCCCTGGCCGCGGACATGGCCGAGGCTCGCTCCCTCGTCGACCGCCTGAACGACGTGCCACCCGGCACGGCCCGGCACCGGGACGCGCTGGCGTTCACGTGGGCGGGCCAGGTCGACCTCGCCACCCTCGGTCCGACCGGGGTGGCGGGGCAGCTGCGGGCCGTTGCCGCGACCGGGGCCACGTGGGCGGTGGTCGCGCCGATCAACGCCGATTGGACGAACGCGGTGGAAACCGTCGCGGCGGCCAAGAGGTCGCTCGTAGACTGACGGCCGTGGAGTTCAGGCGGATCAACGGGCTGCCGCCCTACGTGTTCAGTGTCATCAACGACCTCAAGATCGAGGCGAGGCGCGCCGGCGACGACGTCATCGACCTCGGGTTCGGCAATCCCGACATCCCGTCGCCCGACGTGGCCGTCGACAAGCTGGTGGAGGCGGCCAGGAACTCCCGGAACCACCGCTACTCGGCGTCCAAGGGCATCCCCAAGCTGCGCCTGGCGATCGCCGACCTCTACCTGCGCCGCTACGGGGTGGAGCTCGACCCCGACCGGGAGGTGGTCACCACCATCGGGGCAAAGGAGGGGCTGTCCCACCTCATGTGGGTGCTGCTCGGGCCCGGCGACTCTGCGTTCGTGCCGTCCCCCAGCTACCCCATCCACATCTACGCCGCCCTGTTCGCCGGTGCCGAGGTGCAACAGATCCGGGTCGGGCCCGACCAGGACTTCTTCGCCAACCTGCTGGAGGCGTGGGAGAACCAGTGGCCCAAGCCCCGGGTCATCGTCCTGTCGTTCCCGCACAACCCCACCACCGCCTGCGTCGACCTGGCCTGGATGACCCGCATCGTGGAGTTCGCCCGCGAGCACGAAGTCGTGCTGGTACACGACTTCGCCTACTCCGACACCGCCTTCGACGGCTACGTGCCCCCGTCGATCCTCCAGGTGCCGGGGGCCAAGGAGGTCGCCGTCGAGCTGTACACCCTCACCAAGTCGTTCTCCATGGCCGGCTGGCGGGTGGGGTTCCTGGTGGGCAACGCGGCGGTGGTGCAAGCCCTCACCAAGCTGAAGAGCTACCTCGACTACGGCACCTTCCAGCCCATCCAGATCGCCGCCACCGTCACCATGAACGAGGCGTCCGACTACCCCAAGCTGGTCAACGAGATCTACCAGAGCCGTCGCGACGCGTTGTGCGACGGGCTGAACCGCATCGGATGGGAGCTCGACAAGCCCATGGGCACCATGTTCGTGTGGGCCCCGATCCCGGAGCCGTACCGGAAGATCGGCAGCCTCGAGTTCGCCAAGCTGCTGGTGCGGGACGGGAACGTGGCCACCTCGCCGGGAGTCGGCTTCGGCCCCGGCGGGGAGGGTTACGTGCGGTTTGCGCTCATCGAGAACGAGATGCGCATCGCCCAGGCGGTCCGGAACATCAAGCGGGGCCTGCCGGAACTGTGACGGTTCCCTGCACTGACGTCTCCTGGAAACAGGCCGTTCACCCAGCCCACGTACGTTGGGGGCGATGACGACCTACGCGGTACGAGTCTGGCTTCCGGACCGACCGGGCGCGCTCGGTGCGGTGGCCAGCCGGATCGGCGCCGTGCGCGGGGACCTCGTGGGTATCGACATCCTCGAGCGGGGCGGCGGCCGGGCCATCGACGAGTTGCTGGTCGACCTGCCGAGCGACGACCTCCTGCCCCTGCTGGCGGCCGAGATCAGCCAGGTCGACGGGGTCGACGTCGAGGACGTGCGGCTGGCCACGGAGTCGGTCCACGACCCCCGCCTTGGCGCCCTCGAGGCGGCCGCGGTGCTGGTCGAGCAGTACGCCCTCGACGGTCTGTTCACCGCCTTGTGCTCCCACGGTCGCCACAACTTCGACGCAGACTGGGCGGTGCTTCTCGACCTGGACGGGCCGGGCGTTCTGGCCCGTGCCGGCGAGGCTCCGGAGGCGTCGTGGCTGGGGGCGTTCCTGCACGGCAGCCGCACGTCGGCCGCGGTGGTCGGCGCCGACGCCGGCCCCGACGACGTGGCCTGGGCGGAGCTGCCCACCGCCGACCTGGCCCTGGTCCTCGGTCGCCAGGGCCGGCCCTTCCGTGCCCGGGAGCGCCGCCAGCTGGTGGCCCTGGCCCGCATCGCCGACTCCCGGCGTATCGAGCTGGCCGGCCGTCACGCTCTGGCCACCCAGCCGGGCGCCACCCGCTGACGTGACCTAGCGAACCCGGACGAGGCGAAGGGTGTCGGTGACCGGGTCGGGCTCGGTGGGGGAACCGACCAGCACGGCTACCAGGTCACCGCTGTTGATGACGCCCGACTCGACAGCCGCCTTGACGGCGAACCAGACGATGTCGTCGGTGGTGTCGTGCCGGTCGGCCACCACCGGCGTGATGCCCCAGGCCATGGAGAGCTGCCGGGCGGCCCGAACCGAGGGCGTAGCCGCCAGGATCGGGACGGTCGGGCGGAAGCGGGAGATGGCGCGGGCGGTGGCCCCGTTGTTGGTGCAGGCGATGACGGCGGCGACTTCGGCATCGGCTGCTGCCCGCCAGGCGGCCGCCGAGATGGCGGCGGTGATGCGCACGGCCGTCGGTGCCCCTTGGGCCTCGGCCGCCTGGGCCCGCCCGAGTGAGCGACCCCAACCCTCGTAGTCGAAGTCCCGCTCGGCTCGCATGGCCACGCGTGACATGGTGCGGACGGCGTTGACCGGGTCGGCGCCGACGGCCGTCTCGCCGGAGAGCATGAGAGCGCTCGTGCCGTCGAACACGGCGTTGGCCACGTCGCTCACCTCGGCCCTGGTGGGAGTGGGCGCCCGCACCATCGACTCGAGCATCTGCGTGGCCGTGATGACCGGCCGGCCGTAGGCCACGCCTTGGCGGATGATGCGCTTCTGGTAGTGCGGCACGTCCTCAAGGGCGCAGCGGATGCCGAGGTCGCCCCGGGCCACCATCACCGCGTCGGCGGTGGCGATGATGTCGTCGAGGGCGTCCACCGCCTCCTGGGTCTCGATCTTGGCCACCAGCAGGGGCGCCGGGCCGGGGGGCAGGCCGGCGCGCGCCCGGTCCACATCGGCGGCGGAGCGCACGAAGGAGATGGCCACCGCGTCGACCCCGGCGCCGGCCAGGGCGGTCAGGAGCCGCAGGTCCTCGGGGGTGGGCGACGACAGCGTCAGCCGTCCGGCCGGCAGCGCCACCCCCGGGCGACCCTGGGCCCACCCGCCGGTGACCACGTCGGCTCGAGCGCGGTCGCCGTCCACCTCCTTGACGTGCAGCAGGATGCCGCCGTCGCCCAGCACCACCCGGTCGCTCGGCCACAGCTCCTGGAGAAGGGTGGCGTGGTCGACAGGGATACGGGTGGCCGAGCTGCGGTCGTCGGGCCCGGCCGGTACCAGTTCGACGGAGGTGCCCTCGGCCAGCATCACGCCGCCGTCCGGGAACGGGGCGGCCCGCACCTTGGGGCCCGGCAGGTCGGCCAGGACGCCGACGTGGGTGCCGAGCGACTCGCCCACGGCACGAACCCGCTCGACCCGTTCGAGCGTCTCCTCCAGCGTGCCGTGGGCCAGCGAGAGCCGGGCCATGTCCATGCCGGCGATCACCATCGACCGGAGGATCTCGGGACTCTCGGACGCCGGCCCCACGGTGGCCACGATCTTTGTGCGCCGCTGCATCGGCTCACCCTATTTGGCCCGGCGGGCGGACCCTCCGGAGACGCCCGTTCGACCGGTGGGCCGGTGGTCAGCCGGCGTTGATCTGGCGGATCTCGGCCAGCTCGGAGGGCGCGGGGGCCTGGCCGGCGAGGGAGGCCAGCTCGGAGGCGCTCAGGGTCTCGCGCTCGGCCAGAGCGTCGGCGATGGCGAAGAGAGCGTTGCGGTTGTCGCGGAGGATGACCTGGGCGGCCTGCTCGGCCCGGGCGAGGAGGAGGCGGACCTCGGCGCCGCCGGCGCTTCCCTCGAAGTAGTGGGTGGGATCGGCCTTCCGGCCGCCGGCCAGCTCGTAGCGGCCGGTCATGGCCAGGCGCTCCACCATGCGGCGGGCCAGGAGGGCGGCGTGCTCGAGGTCGTCCTCGGCCCGGGTACTGGGCTCGCCGAAGGCGTTGATCTCGGCCGCCCGGCCGCCCAACAGCACGATGAGCTGGGCGATCAACTCGCGCTTGGTGACGATTCCACCCTCGTCGGCCGGGGACCACACGGACTTGTCGAACGAGCCGGTACGGCCCACGATCGACACCCGGGCCGGCGTGCGCATGCCCCGCACGAGCAGCGACAGCAGGGCGTGGCCGGCCTCGTGGACCGACGCCAGCTCCTTCTCGCCGTCGTCCATCAGGCGGGAGTTGCGGGTGCCGGAATGCATGCGCGCGACGGCCTCGTCGACGTCCTCCGGCGAGATGCGGGGATGGTGGCGGCGGGCGGCCAGCAGTGACGCCTCGTTGACGATGTTGGCCAGCTCGGCGGGGGAGAGGCCGGCGCTGTTGGACGCAACCTCGGCCCAGTCCACCCGCCCGGAGAAGGGCCGCTTGCCGGCGTGCAGGCGCAGGATCTTCTCCCGCCCCTGCACGTCGGGGCGGGCGATCTCGATGCGGCGGTCGAAGCGACCGGGGCGGAGGAGGGCGGCGTCGATCAGCTCGGGCCGGTTGGTGGCGGCCAGGAGGAGCACGCCGGACGAGCCCACGAAGCCGTCGAGCTCCACCAGCAGCTGGTTGAGGGTGTGGTCGAACTCCCGGGCGCCGCCGCCGTCGGCGTCGCGCTTGCGGCCGACGGCGTCGAGCTCGTCGATGAAGACGATCGACGGGGCGTTCTTCTTGGCCTCGATGAACAGTTCGCGCACCCGGGCGGCGCCCACGCCCACGAACTTCTCCACGAAGCTGGAGGCCGACACGAAGTAGAAGGGACGGCCCGTCTCACCAGCCAGGGCGCGGGCCAGCAGCGTCTTTCCGCAGCCGGGCAGACCGTGGAGCAGGATGCCGCGCGGCAGCTCGGCCCCCAGGGCACGGAAGCGGGCGGGGTCCGCCAGGTACTCGGTGACCTCCCGGAGCTCGGCGATGGCGTCGTCGAGGCCGGCCACGTCGGCGAAGGTGACCTTGGGGTAGTCGGCGGCCAGCTCGGGCCGGCCCGGCTTCGGTGGACGTCGTTTCCCGTCGGGACCGGGCGCGGCGGCCACGTCGTCGTCGCCCTCGTCGCCCTCGTCGTAGTGGAGCTGGTCGGACCGCTGGATGTGGCGACCGGGGGCCAGCCCCTCCTGCCTGCGGTTCACGGCCGTCATCCGTAGCGCCACCACGGTGACGCCGAGGATGGCCAGGACGGGGAAGATGAACTCCGGCCTGGTCAGGATCTGGTTGAGATCGTTCATGCCCGGGTCTGGCTCCCACCTGGTTGTCAGCGAGCAGGCCGCACACTAGCCCCTCATCCCCCACCACGCTCATCCGGGGTGCTACGGCCCAAATCCCCCGCCAGTCGGGGGGCAGCGACCGTGATCGCCGGCCGCTGCCGAGAAATCTTCGCGATTGGTTCCTGGCCTGCGGTTTCGCGACGAGGCGACCGTTGACACAGGTGTAATTCCAGTGCTGTAATAGCTACCGCATCTCGTGGC
>Ga0307504_10000229_pt1 | contig 11633 bp, 12 predicted proteins | sample 19_S_MG_FD_194516 | JGI IMG/M metagenome (GOLD analysis project Ga0307504, IMG submission 194516) | Soil microbial communities from Populus trichocarpa stands in riparian zone in the Pacific Northwest, United States - 19_S | ecosystem: Environmental > Terrestrial > Soil > Riparian zone > Trees... | reverse complement strand
ACAGAGAACAGACCGCCGGTGCTCGCACCGGTAAGGGTGAAACGGTGGTGTAAGAGACCACCAGCGCCCGGGGCGACCCGGGCGGCTCGGCAAACCCCACCCGGAGCAAGGTCGAAAGGGAGTCGCTTGCGGCTCCTGCCCGAGCGCTCGAGGGCTGCCCGCCCGAGCTCGGGGGTGGACCGCACGAGGTCGTTGGCAACAGCGGCCCTAGATGGATGACCGTCACACCGGCTCCGGCCGGCGTACAGAACCCGGCTTACAGGCCGGCTCGTCCCCCACTCACCACCACCGAGCTCTCGCCCCAGACTGCCCGGGCCCCTCGCTTCCCCGCCCGCGCAATCCCTCCACCTGGCCTGTCGTCCCGGCCGACCTGCACAGTGCGCGCGAGCCACCGTGCGGGGTGCGGCGAGGTGGAGGGACTCAGCGGAACAGCCCGACGCGGGGTGCGCGGGCAAACCAGAGCCCGCTGGGGATTAGTGCTTGTGCGGCTCGCCGCCCACGGTGGTCACCGGCAGCTTGAGGTGGGTCAGGCGGTGCGGCAGGTCGAGGTGCAGGCGCCGGCTGATCTCGTGAGGCGACACGGAGACGATGATCTCGTCGACGGGCTCGTTGAACATCAGCTCTTCCACCGCGTCGTACGGATCGTTGCGGATGGAGACCGAGCCGATCACGTGGCCACCCGCGACGGCCTCGAACTCCGGCAACGCGCTGCGCAGCAGCCGCTCCGCCTCGGCGGCCTTGTCGTGCCGCTCCGGGTGAAGCAGGTGCGCCTCGGCGTGTGCCGGGTTGGGCACCAGCACTCTGAACTGAACCAGGCTCTGGGTCGCGCGCTGGCGCATCACGTCGAGCAGCTCTGGTGTCGCGGCGGTGTGATCGGTGACGACCAGCACGCGCGTGGGGCGAGTCGGGTCCATGTGCGCCTCCAGCTAGGGCCACACCGTGTCATCCAGACGTGAACCGGACCTGAACGTCTTACAGGTCGCGCAGCGCCGAGGCGTCGACGCGGGACAGCAGGCGGCCCGCGACCGCCACCGTTGCGGCACCTCCACCGAGCACGACCACCACAAGCGCACCGAGCAGCCCGAGGGGGACCGTTGCGTGCTCGGGCGGTGGGTCGAAGATGCCGTGCAGGACCTTCACGAGCTCGGCGGCCACAACGAAACCGGCGACGAGCCCGCCGAGGAGACCGGCCGCGAGGAGCGCCGTCGCCTCGCTGCGAAGAAAGCGCCTGCGTTGCAGACTTGTCGCGCCGATCAGCGTCAGGATCGTGAGCATGCGTCGTCGCTGCGCCGCCCCCACGACCAGGGCCAGTACGCCGCTGGCGACCGCAAGCGGAAAGCCGAACCCCAAGGTGAGCCGGGCCAGACCGGTCAGGTTGCCGGCGGCCAGGCCGCTGGCGGACGCGACCACCGCTGCGGCCGAGACCGTGTCGGCGACGGTCATGCCGGAGGGGACCCGGCGCCGGAGCACAGCCGCGATCCGACCCGGCTGGTCGGTGCGCACGAGCAGCGTCTGCATGGCGGCCGACCCGGTCACGCGGGCGACGTACGACGCATTGGCCACGATGAAGCTGTCGCGCGGTGCGGTCGCGAACTCGGTGACCACGCCGGCGACGTGGAAGGGGACGGTGCGGTAACGACCCAAGCCGTCCTGCAGCCGCAGTCGGACGAGGTCTCCCGGGCGCAGCTGGTAGTCGTGCAAGGTCTCCTGCGCGAGCAGGGCTCCGTCCTCGGTCGAGGCCAGTCGCGCCAGCGCGGTGCGGACGGACGACCCGGGAGTGAAGGCGTCCTGCAGTGGCGCGGCCCGGCCGATCGTGCGGGCGTCGATGCCATAGAGGTCCTGCAGGTCCGGCCCGACGTAGGCGAGTCGGTGCTGCATCCGCTCGACGGCGAGCACGCCCGGAAGCCGGGCGAGGCTCGCGTCCACAGTGCGGTCGCGCGTGTCGGGCGGCAGGGTGACGGCGACGTCCGATCCGACCGTGAGCGCGACGTCGACGCGGGCCTGCCGGTCATAGGTGGCGGTGAAGACCGCCGTGGACAGGGAGATGCCGATCGCCAGGGCCAGGCCGGTGGCGCCGCGGGCGACGAGTCGCCTGCGCCGGCGTACGACGGCAGCGCGCACATCCGGCAGACGGCCGTCCGGGTCCGCCCCGGGGACCGGGCGGGGCCACGACAGGCCGGCGGAGGTCAGTCGCCACACCAGCAGGGCGAGCCCCGGCCAGGCCAGTGCGGGCGCGAGCAGCGCGGCGTAGTTGACCGACGCTACCGGCACCCCCTCCGGCACGACGACGACCTGGTAACCGGAGCGCGACGACAGCCAGAAGACGAGGGCCGACCCGACGAGGCAGACGCCGTCCAGACCGAGTCGGAGCGGCAGGGGCAGGCGCGTCACGGCGCTGCTGCTGACGTCGGCGCGAATGCTGGGAGCGCTCTCCCGGGTCGCCCGCAGGACCGGTCCGACCTGCGTCACGACGGCGATCAGCAGGCCGACGACGACCCCCGACAGCAGCCAGCCCGGTGACAGTCGCGCGGTCTGGCCCAGTGCCAGCCGAGTCGCGAGCAGGGCGCCACCCAGGCCGAGCGCCGACCCCAGGATCCCGTCGAGGGCGGCGGTACCGGTGACGAGCAGCACCGTCCTTGCCGGGCTGGCACCGCGCAGCCGCAGCAACGCTAGGTCGCGGCGTTGGCGATCGGTGCGGAGGGCAACGACCAGGTAGGCGATGACGGCGGCGAGCACCACCCCGGGGAGCCCGAGAAGCAGCACGAGCAACGAGGCGTAGACGGCGTCCTCCCGCGCGCCGAGCAGAGCAGCCCCGAGCTGGTTGCCCACGATCGCCCCGCCTGCGACGGTCGAGGCGTAGTGGTTGGCCCGACGGGTCGACAGGTCGGATGCCGCCGCTGGATCGGAGGGCAGCCGGTCGTGGCGGAAGCGCACGTGCAGCTGATGCACTACCGGCAGCCCGCCGGTCAGTGACCGGAAGACGTCGGGTGGCACGAGCAGCACGTTGTCCGGAGGGGCGCTCGCCCCGGACCCGGCGGGTGCTCCCACGACCTGGAAGAACGAGTCTGCGGCCGGCAGGTCGACGACGCCCTGCACGGTCACCGGGGCGACCCGGCTTCCGACGACCTGCACCGAGCTGCCCGGTCCGGCGGCGAGGTTGGCGGCGGTCTGCTGCTGCAGCAGGATGCCGGTGGTCGCGCCCAGCTGCGGACGCAGCTCGCGCGGAGCGAAGCCGGCGTAGTCGCCGGGGACGGCGACTAGGAAGCCAGGGCCGGTGGTCCGCGTGCCGCCGGCGCCGGTGGACCGCAGGCCCGGGATGCGGGCGTAGTCGACGGCCCTGATGCCAAGAACGTCGGGCACCGTGGACAGGGCGGTCAGTGCGGTCTGCGGGTCGGTGCCGGCGCTGACCTGCACCTGCCAGTCCACCGGGACCGACGCGGCGGCGCGGACCGTCAGGCGGTCGCGGCTCTGGGTGACGAATGACCCCAGCGAGGCGAGGAAGGCGATGAGCAGACCTAGGGTCACGGCCGCGGCGACGGTCTCGGCGCGACGGTGACGCAGCCCGGCGACGACGTACGTCAGGCTCGTCATGCTGCGCTCCGACCGTCGGTCAGCGCGACCTGTCGGTGCAGCTGCGCCGCGACCACCTGATCGTGGGTGGCCACGACGAGAGCCGTCGTGTCACGGGCCGCGACCTCGCGCAGTACGTCGAGGATGTGCGCTCCAGTGGCAGCGTCGAGGGTGCCCGTCGGCTCGTCGGCGAGCAGCAGCCGTGGCCGTACGGCGAGTCCCCTCGCCAAAGCCACCCGCTGCTGCATGCCGCCGGACAGCTCCGCGGGAAGCGCGTCGACGGCCGCACCGATCCCGAGCAGCTCCATCAGCTCGCGGGCCCTGGCCACGGCCGACGTCGGGTCGACGCCGCGGACGCGCAGCGGCAGGGCGACGTTGTCGAGGGCGGTCAGCTCGTCGATCAGTGACGGGGCTTGCGGGACGTAGACGACGGTCCGGGGGTCGCCGTCCAGCCGCAGCCTGCCGGCGGTCGGCACGAGCAGCCCCGCGAGGACCAGGAGCAGGGTGGTCTTGCCGCTGCCGGACCGACCGGTGATCGCGATCTGATCGCCGGTGTCGACGGCGAGGTCGACTCCGTCGAGGACGCGCCGGCCGGCGTACTCGACCACGACCGCACGCGCCTCGACGAGCATCACGCGACCAGCCGTCCGTCGCGCAGCCGCAGTACCCGGTCGCAGCTGCGGGCGACGGCCTCGGAGTGGGTCACGACCACGGTCGCACCGTGCGCCGGGCGGAGTGCGTGCAGCAGTCGCAGGACGTCGGTCTCCTCGCTGCTGCTGACCTCCGCCGTCGGCTCGTCGGCGAGCAGCACGTCGGGGTTGCCGCTCAGCGCGACGGCCAGCCCGGCGCGTGCCGTCTCACCCCCGGAGAGCGTCGCCGGGCGGGCCTGCGCGACGGCTCGGAGCCCGAGCAGGTCGACGAGCTCTCTGGCTGAGGGGCCGCCCCCGCCCCCGGCGCGGCGCCGCAGCACGCCGGCGAGCTCGGCGTTCTGGAGCACGCTGAGGTGACCGAGCAGGCCGCCGGCCTGGGTCAGGACGCCGATGCGCCGCGCCCTTAGCCGCGCCGACGCCGCCGGACTGGCGTGGCTGAGCAGCTCGCCCGCAACGACGACCTGTCCGCCGTCGGGATCGTCCAGTCCGGCGAGCAGCGCGAGCAGTGTCGACTTACCGGAGCCGGACGGGCCCATCACCGCGACGCTCTCGCCGGGGACGCACGCGAAGCCGATGTCGAGCAGGGCGGCCACCTCGATCCCGCCCCGCCGGTAGAACCGGTGCAGGCCGTACGCCGCGAGCGGACTCATCCGATCCGCAGGCTCTGCACCATCGTGCGGTAGGCGTCGACGTTGTCAGCGCCCACCGGGCCATAGAGCTCGAGCACGACCTCCCGGCCATGGTTCACCAGCTCGTAGCGCTCCACCTCGTCGCGGTACTGCCGGCCGGTCACAGGGTCCGGCGACGAGTTGCGTCGGTAGACGATCCGTACGCCGCTCCCGGCAGGTCCGGTGACGGTCGTGATGGTCCGGAGCTCGAAGGCGGCTTGGCTCGACTGCAGCGCCGGGACGTCCTGCTGCCGCGCCGAGGCAGCGGTCGGAGGTGACGTCGCGGTGCCGGTCGTCGCGGTGACCCCGTTGAGCTTGTCGGTGAAGAGCACGTCAGCACCATGGGTCTGCTCCGCCCACCCCTCGGGATGCGTGAAGCGGTAGCGGCCGGCGGCGTTGGAGTACGCGACGAACGCGAGGTTGTCAGGGATGTCGCCGGGCGGGTTGTGCTCCGCGGGCACCGGAGTCTCGTGACGGGCGGCCGGCGACGGGCTGGCGGAGCTCGACGGCGACGGGGCCGAGGAGGTGGGCAGCGCGATGACGGCGGAGGACGACGAGCCGCCGCAGGCCGCCACGAGCAGGGGAGCCAGGACAGCGCGTGCGCATCGTGAGTAGTGCATCTTGGTCGGCCTCCACGAGCAGTCGGGTGTCAGCTGGTGACGTCCTTGGTGGTCAGTCGGGCCCAGGCGCAGCTGAGGAAGACCGCCGCGTAGGCCAGGTGCAGTCCGCTCCAGCGCAGCAGCGCTGCGCGGTCGACCTGGCCGCGCAGCAGCTCGCCGAAGCCGAGCCAGTTGTGGGTGAGCAGGATGCCGTGGACGCTGCGCAGCTGCGGCACCGCGTCCAGCAGGGCGGAGAAGACCGCCAGCCCGATGGTGGTGGCCATCGCGCCGATCGCGTTCTCGGTGAGGGTCGACACGAAAAGACCGCCGGCAGCCAGCCCGAACAGCGCCACGGCGACATATGCCGCGATCGCAGCCGTGCGCACCAGTCCGTTGCCGAGGCTGACGGTGTCACCCGACAGGAGCGTCACCGGGTGCAGGCCGAACAGCACGGCCCCGAGCGACAGCCCGACCAGCGCGACGACCAGGACGGCGAGGGCCGTGAAGGTCGCGACACCCAAGGCCTTGGCGGCGAGCAGCCGGCCGCGGGTGACGGGCACGGTGAGCAGGTAGCGCAACGTGCCGTTGCCGGCTTCACCGGCGATTGCATCGCCGGACACGACACCGATGACCAGCGGCAGGAACAACGGCAGTGCGACCGTCAGCGCAGTGAAGACGAGGAACACGCCGTTGCTCGTCACCTGGCCGATGAAGTCGGGGCCCTCGCCCTTCGGTGGCGCGCTGACCCGCACCGCCACCCCGATGAAGACGGGTACGGCCGCCAGCACGGCCAGCAGCGCGAGGTTGCGACGGCGGCGCAGCATCAGCCGCAGCTCGCTGCGGTAGAGCCGCCAGAACGCTCCGCGGTAGGCAGGTCGGGCCGCGGTCGGGAGTGCGGGCAGGGTGTGCTCAGCGAGCGACATCGAAACCCTCCCCGGTCAGTGACACGAAGAGGTCCTCGAGATCCGGTCGTTCGGTGACGAATCCGCGGACGCGGGCCGGCGTAGCTACGACGGTGCGCACCACATCCTCGACGGGGTGCTCGCCCAGCAGGGCGATCACCTGCCCGTGCTCGACGTCCTCGCGCACCTCCCGCAGACCGAACGCGGTCAGCGCGCTCGTCACTGCCGGCCCGTCGGGCGTGGTGATCCGGATCCGCGCGGTGCCCTCCGCGAGCACCTCCGCGAGCGTGCCCTGCCGGAGCAGCACGCCCGCGGACATGATGCCGACGTGAGAGGCGATCTGCTCGATCTCGGCCAGCAGGTGACTCGAGACGAGCACGGTCGTTCCGTCGGAGGCGAGCTCCCGGACGAGGTGTCGCACCTCCCGGGTGCCCTGCGGGTCAAGGCCGTTGGTGGGCTCGTCGAGGACGAGCAGCTCGCGCGGCTGCAGCAGCGCCGCCGCCAGCCCCAGCCGCTGCTTCATGCCGAGGGAGTACTGCCGGAAGCGCTTCTTCGCGGCGGCGGTCAGTCCGACGCGAGCCAGCGCCTCGTCGATCCGGAGGTCGCTGGTGGCCGGGTCGGCTGTCCGGTCGCAGCTGTCGAGACGGCGCAGGTTGTCCCGACCCGAAAGGTACAGGTGGAAGGCCGGGCCTTCGATCAGCGCGCCCACTTTCGGAAGCACGGCGGCGAGGTGGCTCGGCATCGGATGGCCGAGCACCTCGATGTCGCCGGCATGCGCGGACAGCAGGCCAAGCAGCATCCGGATCGTCGTCGTCTTCCCACAGCCGTTAGGACCGAGGAATCCGTAGACGGCGCCGCGCGGCACGGCCAGGTCGATCCCGTCGACGGCGGTCTGGTCACCGAAGCGTCGGGTCAGCCCGCGGGTACGGACGGCGAGTGCGGTGTCGGGGTGGGCGTCCAGCAACGAGACGGCGGGACGAGGCGGAGCGAGCGTCATCCGGCTGCGCCTGCTGCCGCCTTCTGCAGCAGTTCAGGCGTCACGGCCCCGACGAAGACCCGGCCGTCGGTCGTCATCAGCGCGTTGACCAGCGCGGTGGTCAGCAGCCGGTCGCCGTTGGGCAGCACAGTCGTGAGCCGGTCGAGCACCGAGCTCGAGGCGGGCGCGGCTCCGGCCCGAGGGGCAGGCTGCTGCAGGCGGAGGATCGACGTCCAGCCGTTCCCGAGCACGGTCGGCGCCGAGGCCGTCGCGTCAGGGTGGGCCGGGTCGGACGGTGAGTCCGGCTTGCCGGTCAGGTCGCTCTCCTTCACGGTCGCCCCCGTCGGCGGGGTGAACCGGAACACCGATCCGCTCGGTCGGCTGAGGGACACGTCGGTGAAGCCGGTCTCGAAAGCCGCGTCGACGCCTTGGCCGAACACCTGCACGCGGAGCGGGATGCTCGTCTCGCCGTCGACGGCGATCAGCACGCTGCGCACGGTCGAGCGGGTGTCGCGGGGCGTCAGGCTGAGCGTGTACGCCGACCGCCCGGCGACGACCTGCGTCCCGTCGACGGTGACCTCGGTGGACGGGTCGATCGCCCTCAGGGCTTGGGCGGCCGCTTCCTGCGGGGTCAGCGACGCCTCGGTGCTCGCCGGTTCAGGCTGGTGTGCGCGGTCTGCGGGCAGCGTGGCGTGGGTGACCTCCTGAGTGCTCGAGGTGTAGGTCCACAGGTCGGTGCCGTCGTGCACGACGTCGGACTCGGCGAGCTGACCGAGCAGGGCGATGCGCTGATGCTCCGGACCGTCGGCCCAGACCCGGAACGTGTGCGAGCCGGTAATAAGCGACTGCCAGCTCAGCGCGGCCGCCCGGTCGGTGCCGGGCAGGTCAGGCAGGCCCAGGCGAGCGGTCTCCACGACCGTCCCCGAGAAGTGCTGGACGTCGCTGCGCTGTACGGCGACGAGCAGCTCCGCGGCGGTGCGGTCGGGCAGGTGGCCGCCGCCCCCTCCTGAGGCGAGGCCGGGCAGCAACCCGGCGGTGACCACCGCGCCGGTCATGGCAGCGGGAACGGCCCAGACGATGCGACGGCGCGAGAGCAGGCTCATGCGCAGGAGTCTGCGACGCCCGTGCTGAGAGTGTGCTGAGAGCGGACGCGCATGCAGACCCGGCGGTCCACACTGGGCAGGTGAGGCTCCTGCTGGTCGACGACGAGCCCCGGCTGACGGCTGCGCTCTGCCGGGGTCTCGGAGCGGACGGCTTCGCGGTCGACGTGGCCGCCGACGGCGAGACCGCGCTTCAGCTGGTCGGCTCGGTCAGCTACGACGCGGTGCTCCTCGACCTGATGATGCCGCGGGTCTCCGGCTACGAGGTGCTGCGCGCCATGCGGGCGCGTGAGGACTGGACGCCGGTCCTGGTGCTGTCGGCAAAGGACGGGGAGTACGACCTGGCCGACGCGCTGGATCTCGGGGCCGACGACTACCTCGTCAAGCCCTACTCCTACGTCGTGCTGCTGGCTCGGCTGCGGGCGCTGCTCCGGCGAGGCCGCGAGGCGCGACCGGCGCAGCTGACGGCCGGGGGACTGGTGCTCGACCCGGCAACGCGCGAGGTCACGGTCGATGGCGCGGTGGTGGAGCTCAGTCCCCGGGAGTTCGCCTTGCTCGAGTACCTCCTGAGTCGGCAAGGGGCTGCCGTCACCAAGAGCGAGCTGCTGGAGCACGTCTTCGACGTCGGCGCGGACGGCGGCCCCAACCTCGTCGAGGTCTACGTCGGTTACCTGCGGCGCAAGGTCGGGCGCGACGCGGTGGTGACCGTGCGGGGTGGCGGCTACCGCATCCCGGTGCCGTGACGCCGACCCGATGGTGGCGGCGCCGCAGCCTCCGCACCCGGCTGGTCGCCGGTTTCGTGCTGCCGCTCACCGCGGCTCTGCTCGTCGGCACTGTGGCCCTCGCCGCGCTGTTCACCTCCGGCCGACTGCGCGAGCTCGATGTGGAGACCGCACGCGAGGCACGGGTGCTGGGCCAGCTGGCCTCCACCGGTCAGCTGCCCGTTCCGCTGCCGGTGCCGGCCGGGTCGACCCTGTCGGCGCAGGTCGTCAGCGGCTCCGGTCAGGTCCTCGCGGCCAGCGCCGGAGCCAGTCGACTGCTGCCCCTCGTCGACGACCTGGCTGTCGGCACCGACACGGTGGAGCAGCCCACCTCGGTGCAGGTGCCGCTCCGGGTGCGCGTCCAACGCACCCAGGTGGCCGGACGAACGGCGTGGGTCGTCGTGGCTGCCCCGCTCGGCGATGTTCGCCGGGCCACCCGCGCGCTCCGGCTGGTGCTGCTTGTCGTCGTACCGCTGCTCGTGCTCGCCGCGACCGTGCTGGCTCGGCTCCTGGTCGGCCGGGCCCTGCAGCCGGTGGAGCGGCTGCGCGCGGCCGCCCGCGGGTTCGTGGCTGATGCCGCGCACGAGCTGCGGTCGCCGCTGGCGAGCATGCAGGTGCAGCTCGACGTCGCCCGTCGGCACCCCGACCTGATGTCCGCGACGGCACTGGTGGACGACCTAGCGCCGGAGGTGGAGCGCCTAGCAGGCCTGGTCGACGACCTGCTGCTGCTGGCCAAGGCGGAGTCCGGCACGGCCGTACGCCGTGAGGCCGTCGACCTGACTGCGCTGGCCGGCGTCGCCGGTGACCCGGTCGTCGTCACGGGAGACCCTGAGTCGCTGCAGCGGATGCTCCGCAACTTGGAGGACAACGCCCGTCGTCATGCCACCCGCGTCGAGGTCGCCGTGCACGCGGTCGACGGGCTGGCCGTGCTCGACGTCGATGACGACGGCCCCGGCATCCCCGCGGTGGACCGGCAACGCGTCTTCGAACGGTGGGTGCGCCTCGACGAGGGGCGGGCCCGGACCGAGGGCGGGGCGGGCCTGGGGCTGGCGCTGGTGCGCGAGATCGTCACCAGCCACGGGGGCGCCGTCGAGGCCACGAGCTCCCCGCTCGGAGGCGCCCGGCTGCGGGTGCGGCTTCCGCTTGCAGGGAGGGCCGAGTGGGCCTAGTGGGCGATCTCCCAGACGTGGCCGTCGGGGTCGCTGAACGCCGCCGTCCGTGGACCCCACGGCCGGTCCATCGGGCCGTTGAGCAGCGTGACGCCGCGGCCGGTCAGCTCGGCGCACAGCGCATCGACGTCCTCGACCGCCACGGTCAGCTGCATCCGGGCACCCGACGTGCCAACCGGCGCGGGATCGATGAGCTCGGCGGCCTCACTGCGCTGCAGCAGGTTGATGAGCGTCCCGCCGAAGGCGTAGACGGCCGACACGTCGTCGGCGTAGTGCAGCGGCAGCCCGAACGCCCGCTCGTAGAACTCCTTGGCCACCCCCACGTCCTCGACGAACAGCGTCACCGCCGCGACACCCGTCGGCCAACCCGCCACAGCGCACCTCTTCTCGACTCGGTGCGGGGAGGCTAGCGGCGGTAGCGTCCGGCCGATGCGCAGCAGGGTCGGGCCGTGATTCCCCTCAGCCTGCTGGGTCTCGTGCTCCCGCTCGCCCTCGACACCTTCGCGGTCAGCGCGGCGGCCGGCCTCACCGGCCTGGACCGTCGGCACCGGCTCCGCCTGAGCCTGCTGTTCGCCGCGTTCGAGGGCGGTACGCCGGCGGTCGGCCTGCTGCTCGCCGGTCCGCTCGGGGCCGCGATCGGCGGTGCCGCCGACTACCTGGCGATCGCCGTACTGGTCGGGTTCGGGCTCTTCACGCTCCTGCGCGACGAGGACGGCGAGGGCGACAAGGCCACCGGACTCGCCACCGCCCACGGCGCCGCCCTGCTGCTGCTCGGACTGAGCGTCAGCCTCGACGAGCTGGCCGTCGGCTTCACCCTCGGGCTGCTCCGGCTGCCGGTGCTCCCGTGCCTGGTCGCGATCGGGGTCCAGGCGTTCGTGGTGTCGCAGCTCGGCTTCCGGCTCGGTGGGGTGGTGTCGGAACGATTCCGGGAGGCGGCCGAACGGCTCGCCGGCGTCGTCCTCCTCCTGCTCGCCGGGGTGCTGATCCTCCAGCGGGCAACGGCCTAGCTCTGCCAGGATCCCTCGTCAGTTGGCGACGGGCTGGAGGGCGCGATGACGGCAGAGTCGATGGCGGGGCGCGCACCGGTGTGGACCGGTGCGTTGGCCCCGGCGGTCTGGCTGGGCGGGGCACTGCTGATGAGCCACGTCGAGCGGGCGTTCATGGACCGACTGGGCTGGGACGTCTGGCCGAGCGGACTGGCGCTCGGGCCGCACGGCTGGGGGCAGGTGCTCACCTTT
>Ga0307504_10000228_pt1 | contig 11651 bp, 14 predicted proteins | sample 19_S_MG_FD_194516 | JGI IMG/M metagenome (GOLD analysis project Ga0307504, IMG submission 194516) | Soil microbial communities from Populus trichocarpa stands in riparian zone in the Pacific Northwest, United States - 19_S | ecosystem: Environmental > Terrestrial > Soil > Riparian zone > Trees... | reverse complement strand
CAGAGGTTGGATGCACGGGGATCTTCCTTTCAGCTCTCGTGACCTGTCGGGTGACAGGCCACGGGGAGCATCAGGGATCACCGGCATATCTAGCGGTCGCGGACATACTCCTCGGTGGGGCCAACTTCACACCTGGCTCAACCGACGCCCGGCGGCGACCGCCACGACCATCCCATATCGCCGTGCCCACCAGATGCACCGATCGGCGTCAGGCTTGATGCCACTCTTCCCGCGGTGGCAAACAACCCTATCCGGCTGGCAGGTGCGCCTGACCTCCATGAAGGCGGCCTCCCGGACTCCGATCATGCCCTCCGTCCTCGGCCGGGTGCGAGCGGATCAGCTTGCGTATCCCCTCGGCCTCGCGGCCGGGCGCCACGCCCTGGTACACGTCGAGGAACACCGACAGGCTCTTGTGGCCGGACCAGCGCTGACAGACCGTGGCGTCGACGCCGGATCGCAGCCACCACGAGCAGGCCGCGTGGCGAAGGTCATGACGACGCAGCCGGGAGAGCTTGGGCTGGCGGGGATCGTCGGCCGCCAGGCCGGGTCGGGGCGGGAACATCTCGGCACGGGCCGGGTCCCACACCTGGCGGGCGAACACCGACAAGTCGAACGGCCGACCGTTGCGATGGAACACCAGCCCGCCGGGGCCGGGGCCGACTACCGCGTGGTGTTGACGCAGATGCGTCACGAGCAGCGGATGGACCGGCACCCCGCGGCTGTCAGCGATGTCGCGGTCCTTGAGCGGCCCCCATTCCGGGTCCTCCTCTGGGTCGAGCCAGCGGGCGGCCACCGACCGCCGGCTGCGGCGCACGACAAGCCAGCCGGCGGACCCGTCCTCGGGCAGCTCCACGTCGTCCCACACCAGGCCGACGGCCTCGTTGGGACGGAGACCACATAGCGCCATGACGAGGACGTAGCAACGCACCGCCTCGCCCCAGGTCCCCGCGACCACGCACCGGTCGGCCAGCTCCACCGCCTGCTCGACGCTGAGCACGATGTCCTTGTCGACGACGAGACGGGAGGCGCCGGTGTCGGGGCGCCCCGCCTTGCCCTTCACCTTCCGGCGTGGCTTGACCGCCGTCCATGGATTGCGGGTGACCGGGATGTCGTCGCGGCCCACTGCCCACGCCCAGCACGACCGCAGGGGCTGGGAGTACCGGATGATCGTGGTCCTCGACACCTTCCTGCCGTTCCGCTGGTTGACCGCGTACTGGGCGACGAAGGACTCGACCTCCGCCGTCGTCACGTCCTCCATCGAGGCCGAGTTCACCTCCAACCACTCCCGGCCGTGCTCCTGGCGGTCGGTGAGCGATTCGCCGCCCGAACCGGCGCGGAAGCTGGCGTTGTCGAGGTAGTCCGCCACGGCGATCAGATCGGCCCCTACCAACTCCGCCCCGGGCGCGAGGAAGCGGCGGCGGGCGCGGTTCAGTGCCGTCGCTGCAATGATCTTGGTCTTCGGCTCCCACTCCGGATGCGACTGGTAGAAGGCCTCGGTGACCTCGAACACCGTGGGGGCGGCCGGTGCCGCGGCCTCCCGCTGGTCGGCGGGTGGGACGAACTGCTTGGTCGCCAAGTCGAAATGGAGCCCGACGGCGAAGCCGTCGTCGAGGCGGCGCTTCCAGCTCTCGGCCAGCGCGGCCCGCTCGAAGCGCTTGCTGAAGTCGTAGCCGTTGGCCCGGCCCTTGACATCCCACCGCAGCGCGCGCCTCGTGGTGCGGGCGCCGGTCGCGCGGTCGACGACCACCTCGTCGGTGGTTCCCCGCTTGACGTGGCAGCTGAACCGGACGGGGACGAACGGCTCCGGGTACCGCCTCGGCATGGCTTCACCTCCTGTCCAACTGGACCCGACGGAACGGGCCCAAGGGTACCGAGGAGGTCTCCGCATCGAAAAGTGGGCGGAAAGTAGATCGGCGCTGAGCCGATCAGCACCGCCCGGAAGGCGGCCAGCGGGTGGTGCTTACGGCCGTGCCGTGGCGTAGCCAGGCGAGACAAAATGGCCCTTGACCTGCGACGTTGTTTCACTCAGCCACCTGGCGACCCATGGCGTAACATAGGTCCCGGGAGAGGTGCGAGAGCGGCCGAATCGGACTCACTGCTAATGAGTTGACCTGGGAAACTGGGTCCGAGGGTTCAAATCCCTCCCTCTCCGCTGCTTGCCGCACCTCCTCGGCGAAAGCTTCGGTTTACCCGAGGGCCTACGCGTACACTTACCGTCCCTGCGCTCGTAGCTCAACGGATAGAGCATCTGACTACGGATCAGAAGGTTGTGGGTTCGAATCCCGCCGAGCGCGCTGGAAATATGCAGGTCAGGCGGCTGCTGTTTCGCACAGCGCACCTCGTCACGGAGGTTCTGGTCACAGAATGGTCACGGGAATTCGGGCAGCGTCCCCGATCGATCTGCGGGCCGTCCGTATCCGTCGCCTCGCCGACGAGCTGGCGCCTGCCCTCGAGCGCGACACGGTTCTGGTCGACGTCGACCGGCTCGGCAATGTCGACGACTGGCGTGCCGCCATACGCAAGGCGGCACATGACCGTGGTTGGCGCGTGAGGACGGGCACGTGCGGAGCCGGGACACGGGCGTGGGCGACCCGCACCGACCGCGAGGTCACTCCGTTGGACGTGGAGGCGGTGGCTCGGACGGTTGCTCACGCTCGTCCGCTCCTGACCCCGGTCGATCCCGGGTAGCGGCAGCGAGAAGGGCTGCGACGGCCGCTGCCGCGTTCGCCCCGGCGTCGGGCATGAGGTGGCCGTAACGGTCGAGGGTGAACGACACCGAGGCGTGCCCGAGCCGCCGTGAGATGGTGAGCGGATCGACTCCGGCGGCGATGAGGTGTGCGGCGTGGGTGTGGCGCAGGTCGTGCAGCCTGATCCGCCGGAGCCCGCTGCGAGCCACCAGCCGGTCGAAGCTCGCCGAGACGTGGTCGGGATGATGCGGCTTGCCGTCGGGTCGGCAGAAGACGAGGTCCACGTCGGTAGCGAGCCGGCGTGAGCGCGTCTCCGCCTCAAGGCCGGTGAGGGTCTCTGTGGTGTCGGCGTCGAGGTCGATCGTCCGCCGACCCTTGTCGGACTTCGGCGAGTCCCAACGCAGCCGGTAGTCCACCGCGGTGAGTTGACGGCGTACGGTCAACAGGCCGGCGCCGAGCTCGACGTCGATCCAGCGGAGCCCGACGATCTCGCCGCGGCGCATGCCGGTCATGGCAGCGACCCGAAGCAATGTTCCGAGCTCGTGATCCTCGACGAAGGCAAGGAATGCCCGCAGTTCCTCGGGACGCCACCAGCCCATCTCCGGCGCCCTGGTCGCCCCCGCCGCCGGCGGCGTCGCTGCTGAAGCCGGGTTCCGGGCAAGAAGACCCTTGGCGACCGCGTCGCTGAGGGCGGCCGACACGATGACGTGCACGTACCGGACTGTCCGTCGTGACAGGCCGCCGCCGCCGTTTCGCCGTCCGTTCTCGAGCAGGTGCCGGTAGAGGTTGTCCAGGTCGACGGCGGCCAGCTCCTGGAGCCGACCCTCGCCGAGGCGGGGGATGACGTGGAGCCGCAGGGTGTGCCGGTACGACGACACGGTCGCCTCCGCCTGGCCTGAGAACTCCAGCACATCCATCCAACCCTGGAGGTAGTCGCCGACGGTCAGCTTCTCCGGCTTGACGAAGGTGCTGCGCTGCAGATCGGCCAGCAGCTCGGTCAGTGCAGCCTGCGCCTCGCGGCGAGTGGGGAAGCCCCGCCGACGAAGCTGCCGGCGACGTCCGCTGCTGCCGGCGACATCGACGACGAAGCTCCAGGTCCCGTTCCCCTCTTTGTTCACGCTGCCCCGTCGGCCCATCGATGCCTCGTCAGATCGTCTGAGTAGAGACCCGCGCCGCCGGTGCGTTCTCTGGGTTCCTGCTCAACCAGTCGAGGAGAGCAGGGACCGGGACGAGGAGCTTCCGGCCGACGCGGCGGGTGGGCAGCTGCCCACGACGTGCGGCCTCGCAGGCGGCGGATCGCCCGACGCCGATCAACTCGGCCGCTTCTGCGACGGTGATGGTAGCCCGTCCGGCTACGTCCGCTATGGCGAGCATGCCTCTCCTCTCTCGGTGCAGGTCCCGCCCGCTCCGTACCTGTCCGGGGCCGTCAGGCCCTGCTGATCCGAGGTGGTCGCACGTGATCACAACCCATCCACGTGCCCGATGTCGCCACAGAACGCGACGGGCAAAGTTGACACACGCGCGCGCTCAGCGCCGTTATCGCATTGCGATAATGGCAAGTCTGTGTGCTGTCCAAGGGGGGTTGCTGATCGTTGACAGGGCCCGTCAGGGGGAGGGCCAGGGTGACGAACGAGCGTGGACGTGGTTCGCGGGGGATGGCGCTCGAGTGGTCGGTACAGTTGAGAGCGTGAGCGAGCAGCCGAGGGAGCCCGTGCCGTCACCGGCGTCCGCAATGTCGATCGAGGAGTTGGCCCGGGCCCAGGGCACGGCACCGGTCCTCGATCCGCACGAGCTGGCGGCCGACATCTGGGAGTCGAACGAGGAGCTCGACGCCTTCCTGGCTGATCTCCGCGCCTCACGAGACGCCTCCTGAGCCTCAGCTGCCCGTGCTCGACGTCGTTCTCGACACCGACGTCGCATCGCTCCTCCAGAAGGACCGTGCGCCCGCCTGGGTGGGTCGTCAGATCGTCGGCCGACGGGTCTGGCTGAGCTTCATCGGCGTCGCCGAGCTGTGGAAGTGGGCAGAGGTCCGCAGCTGGGGGGAGCCGAATCGGACCCGCCTCGACGCGTGGATCGCCCACCGGCCGATCATCCCCTACGACGTCGGGGTCGCCCGTACCTGGGCCCGGTTGTCCGCCGGCGCCCAACGGCGAGGACGCCCACGGCCGCAGAACGACACCTGGGTGGCCGCCTGCTGCATCCGCCACGGTCTCCCGCTGCTCACGCTCAACATGAAGGACTTCAAAGACTTCGCCGTCCACGATCGGCTGATGCTGCTCACCGAGGGTGATTGACTACGTTGGCGCCGGCCGCACCGATTCTTCTCTCGCGCTGGCCCAGGCAGCTCGCGATCCGGCGAACAGAAGCGCGCCGGGCAGGTCGCGGCGGACCCGTAACGCGTCGGTCAGTTGGTCTCAGGGGTGCCGGACGGGCCGAGCGATAGCTGTTCGCCGCCGGTTCGTTGGTACCGGGCAAGAACGTCGACCAGATCACCGACGGTGGCCGAGTCGTGCCAGCCTGGCTTACTCAGTCCCGACGACGCCCCGTCAAGGCACCGCCTCTACGGCACGACAACCCGATGGCGACCAACGACGACCATCGCAGCGCCCGCGAGAAACACGACGACCGGCACGATGAGCCACCACATGAGGAGGCTCGATAACGCCCCAACGACTGCCAAAACAGCGCCTATACGAATGAGGCGATCGTCAGGTGCTGTCGACACTGGTGACTGGCGATCCCAGACGACGCATCCAGCGACCACCACGAGAAGTATGAGTACGCCGATCATGGAGCCTCAATTCTGTTGCGTCTACGCTACCAGGGGTCGACCCGAGGTGCCGTTCGCGAGCGGCGGCCGGCGCTCCGAACATCCTCTTCGCTGCGGGGTTGCGCCCGGCCAAGATCGGGATGTCGGGGCCCGCTGGTCACAGAATGGTCACGGAAGATCCCGGACGGGCTGGGATGGACCCACACCGCTGGGTCAGACTGGCGCTGTGACCAGCGGAAACGCGAACGACGCCGGACGGGGCGAACCGGCGCAGACCTCCCGGAGTGATACGGATCAGAAGGTTGTGGGTTCGAATCCCGCCGAGCGCGCTTCGCAAACTACCTGCTCACGCCTGATAAATGCGCCCACCTGGGGACGTAGGGACGGACGGTCATCCCTACTTCTGTCCCTACGTTGCGGCCCATGGGCACTTCGAGAGGGACAGGGTCGATCAGAGAGCGGCGGCCTGGCGTGTGGGAGATCCGCGTCGCCGCAGGCGTCGATGCCGTGACGAGCCGGACGTTGCAGCGATCCGTGACGTTCCACGGCCCTGCCGCCGACGCCGAGGCGTACCGCTCGCAGCTCGCTGCGGAGTACGCCGCCCGACGGGCGGTGACTCGTGCGGCGCCGATGTTGACGGTGGCCGAGTTGCTGGAGCGGTGGCTGGCGGCGGACCACCCATGGAAGCCGTCGACATGGGTGGGCTACCGGTCCAACGCGCGGCACCTCACCGCCGACGCAGTGCTGGCGCGTACGAAGGTCGTGTCGGTCACGGCCCGGATGCTGCGGGCGGCGTTCGAACGGTGGGAGGCCGGGGGCGCGACGGCAAGCGTGGTCGGCGGCCGCTTCCGGGCGTTGCGCTCGGCGGTGGGCTGGGCGTACGACGAGCGGATCATCGACCATCACCCGATCCGCAACATGCGTGGCCCCGGCCGGGTGGAACCGCGCCGACCGCTGACCGACAGTGACCTCCGCGCCGTCCTGTGGACGGCGGAGGCGAACGTGCTGGCGGCCATGGCGAACGACGACGGCCGGCATCGGTCGAACGAACGGAGGCGTCTCGTAGAGCAGGATCTCCTGCTCGTTCGTCTCGCCGCGGACTCCGGCGCCAGGCGGGGCGAACTCGCCGCCCTCCGATTCGCCGACCTCGACGGGCGCGTGCTTCGGATCGAGCGGTCGCTGTGGGCCGAGGTGCTGAGCACGACCAAGTCCGGCCGCGCCCGCACACTGACACTCGGTTCCTCGACGACGAGGCTGTGGAAGAAGTTCGAGGCCGAGTGGCGCCAGCGAGCAGCGGCGGAGCCGCTCGGTGAGTGGGTGTTCGCAGCGGACATCGGGCACAGCCAACGGCGCAGCGCCAGCGCCCTCGGGAACCGCTTCGCCCGGCTCCGCGACGAGGCCGGCGCTCAGGGCGCGACGCTGCACCGCCTGCGGCACAACGTCGCCACGTTCCTGGTGGCCCGCGGCCAGATCCTCCAGGCCCAGGCCCGCTTGGGCCACGCCGACGCGGCCACGACCCTGCGCGAGTACGCCTACGCCCTGCCGCTGTCGGACGGGAGCATCGCCGACGCCATCAACGACCACCTCGACCACCCGCCGACCCTCGAGCCGACGGACGATTGGCTATCCGATGACGGAGATTCGGATATACTTAGGGCATGACGAAACGGCTGATCGAGGTCGACGACGCCAAGCTTGACGAGGTGCGGGTGCTGCTCGGCACGCGCACGCTCAAGGCCACCGTGGCTTCGGCGTTGGACGAGGTGCTCGCCCTTGATCGGCGGCGCCGGGCACTGTTGGCTGAGCGGGGCGTCGCGGCGATCGAGATGGCAGACCCGCAGGCTCGCCAGGCCGCGTGGCGCTGAGGCCCTACTACCTCGGCGACACCTCCGCGTTGGCCCGCGCATCGAACCCGACGATCGCCGATCGACTGCTGCCGCTGATCGAAGACGGCCTGGTGGCGCGTTGCACCGTCACCGACCTGGAGGCCGGCTTCTCGTCACCGAGCCCGGACGCCCACTTGGCGATGCGGGACGATCGCGGAGCATGGCCGTTCGTCGTGATGGACCAGCCCGTGTTGAGCCGTGCCGCCGAGGTGCAAGACGCACTCGCCGCGGGCAGTCAACATCGCGGCGCCAAGATCGCCGATCTCCTCATCGCCGCCGCGGCGGAGGCCGCCGACTTGGTCGTGCTCCATTACGACCGTGACTTCGACGTCATTGCCACGGTCACCGGCCAGCGCACCGAATGGATCGTCGACGCCGGGTCGATCTCGTAACCGGAAGACGACGGAGCCGAGGCGCTCCGCGACCGAGCGAGGGCCAGGCCGCCCGGAACGGAGTAAGGGTCCCGTCGCCTCGGAAAGAGCCGAGCAGGCATTCGGAGCACGACCCAGTCGATCTCTACTGCATCGCGGTCGCGCGTGTGGCGATGTGAGCCACTCCCGAATCGAATGACGGTCGACACCGAAGAACATCATGATGCCCCGAAGCCTTCCTTCGGGGACGCGTGCGGCGCGACGAACGCGGTGCTGACGGAACGGGGGTCAGCCGTCCCGGCCCAGGATGCTGAGCTCGAGAAATCGCCGGGCCGCCGGCGACAGCGCTCCCGGTCGGTGGACGATCACGACGGCGCGACAGAGGGCCGGACGGATCGTCTCCACGAGGGCGCCCAGGGCGGCGGCGAGTGATGCGAGAGACGCCGGCACCACCGCGGTGCCGGCGCCGGCGACCACCAGCGGAACGAGGGCGTCGCGCTGCGCCGTCTCGACGGCCACGTTCGGCGTGAGACCCTGGTCGGCCATCGCGGTGTCGAGCATCGTGCGTAGCGACGAGCCGGGGCTGGTGACCACCAGCGGCCGTTCCGCCAGGTCACGGAGACGCAACACACCCTTGCCGCGGGTTGTGCCCGGGGGCGAGATGGCGAAGAGCTCCTGCTCGGCAATCGGGATGCCCTCGAGCGCGGCGATCGCCCTGCCCGCTCCGGTGATGCCGGCCTCCGCCGCGCCCGACCGGACCTTGTCCGCGAGCTCGACAGGATCGGCGGCGCCGGCGATGTGTACCGTCACCGCCGGGTGGGCATGCCGGAACCGTCCCACCAGGTCGGCGAGCGGGTCCGCGGCCAGACTGGGGAGCGACACAAGGTCGAGCTGGCCGGCGATGAGCCCGGTGACGGCGGCGACCGCGGCCGTGGCGGTGTGGATGTCACGCAGCGCAGCACGGGCGGGCTCGACCAGGGCCCGCCCGGCGGAGGTGAGCACCGCCCCCTTGCGTGAGCGGACGAGCAGGACGGCGCCCAGCTCGGCTTCAAGCTCGCGGACAGCCAGGGAGATGGCGGGTTGGGCTACATGCACGGCCTTGGCCGCGGCGGTGAAACCGCCGTGATCCACGACGGCCAGGAACAAACCGAGTCGGCGTAGATCCATAGGTAGATCATATGGGTAGGCGAGAGATCATGTCTTGGACATCTGGATCGACCGGAGTTCCAATGAACATGTGCTCTACCTGGAGATCGTGGCGGCGGGCCTGGGTATCGGTGCCGTCTTCGGCGTGTTCGGCGCCGGCGGCTCAGCGTTCGCCACCCCGGTCATGGCCCTGCTCGGGGTCTCCGGAACACTCGCGGTCGCCTCGCCGCTACCGGCCATGATCCCGGCGTCCATCGTGGGCGTACGCCGCTACCTGCGCTCGGGCAAGCTCGACGCACGAGTGGCAAAACTGACCGTCGTCGGCGGCGTGCCCGGCACGATCCTCGGGGCGCTGGCCTCGGTGGCCATCGGCGGCAGCCGGCTCGTGGTGGCGTCGGGCGTCCTCCTGCTCGTCGTCGGTGTCCGGGTGCTCCTTCCCGACCCGGTCGACGGCGCGGGCCGCCGAACCGTCCGGCGCAGCCGCGCCGGCGTCGTGCTGGCCGCGGCGTTCGGTGTCGGGTTGCTGACCGGTCTGCTGGCCAACGGTGGCGGGTTCCTCCTGGTGCCGGTGTTCATCCTGCTCCTCGGGTTGGGCGCGGGCGAGGCGGCGGGTACGAGCATGGTGGCGGTCGGGGCGCTGACCATTCCGACACTGCTGACCCATTGGTTCCTCGGCCACATCGACTGGCCGATCGCCATCGCCTTCGCGGTCGGCGTGCTCCCGGGATCGCTGGTGGGCGCCCGCTTCGCCCAACGCCTGCCGGCCGCATCCGCCCGCCGCGCCTTCGGGACGCTCCTGGTCAGCTTCGCCGTCTGGTTCCTCCTCCGACGCATTATCTGAAGGGACACGAATGATCTTCCGCCAGTTCCACCTCGGGTGCCTGTCGCTGTACAGCTATCTCATCGGCGATGAGACGACCGGCCGGGCCGTGGTCGTCGATCCCCAGCGTGACGTCGGCCTCTATCTCGACGCCGCCGCCCGGGAGAACCTGCACATCGAACGCATCATCGAGACCCATGTCCACGCCGATTTCGTGTCCGGCCACCTGGAGCTGGCGGCCCTCACCGGGGCGGCGATCTCCTACGGCGACCGGGCCGTCACCGGGTTCACCATGGACCCGCTGGCCCACGCGCAGCGGCTTGTGCTCGGTGACGTCGCGCTGGAGGTCCGTCACACGCCAGGGCACACCCCGGAGTCGATCTCCGTGGTCATCTGGGACTCCCCTGACGCGGACGAACCTTGGGGCGTGCTCACCGGCGACACGTTGTTCGTCGGAGACGTCGGCCGGCCCGATCTCGCCGCGTCCGCCGGGTCGACGGCCGACGGGCTGGCGCGGGACCTCTACCGTTCGCTGCATTCCCAACTCCTGACCCTGCCGGATGCGACACGGGTGTACCCGGCCCACGGCGCCGGGTCGGCGTGCGGCAAACACCTGTCCGAGGCCGGCGAATCAACCGTCGGTGAGCAGCGGGCGACGAACTACGCCTTGGCCCCGATGAGCGAGCACGAGTTCGTCCTCGCCGTCATGGAGGGTCAGGCGGCGGCGCCCGGCTACTTCGCCCGCACGGTCGACACGAACCGCAGCGTGCACCAGTTGTTCGTCGGGGACTCTCCAGTCCCGTCGATGGGTCTGGTCGAGGTTCTCGCGGCCGTCGCCGATGGGGCCGTGCTCCTCGACACGCGGGACGCGACGGCGTTCGCGTCGGGCCACTACCGCGGCTCGGTGAACGTGGGCCTCGACGGGCGATTCGCCGAATACGCGGCCGCCGTCGCCGCCCCCGGAGTCCCGATCGTGCTCATCGGCGAGCCCGGCACCGAGATCGAGGCCATGACCCGCCTGGGCCGTGTCGGCCTCGACACCGTCATCGGTCGCCTTCCCGACATCGGGGCGGTCCTGGGCGAGCGCCCCGATCTGGCCTCCACCGCGCCGCGTCTTGACGCCCCTGAGCTGGCCGACTGGCTGGACCACGCCCCCCTCCTCCAGCTGGTCGACGTCCGCAGCCCGGCCGAACGCGACGCCCGCGCGATCGACGGGGCCCGCGGCCTGCCCTTGTCGGACCTGGCGCGGCGTCTCGGCGAGCTGAACCCGGCCCTGCCGACCGTCGTCTACTGCGCCGGCGGCTACCGGTCATCGATCGCCGCATCGTTCCTGCGGGCACACGGCTTCTCACTGGTCGCCGACCTCCTCGGCGGCTACGACGCGTGGGCGCGGTCCGATCACGTGGCGTTCCGATCGCCGTCGCGTCGACAGCCGGCCTGATGTACCCCCGATCCTGCTCTGTCGAGGCGCCCGGGCCCGGAGGGCACAGCCGTCTCCTCCATCCGGGCGGCGACCACGACCCCCGAAGCGACGCTCAGGATCGCCCCCACCATGACGGCGGCGCCCAGATTGAACGCGTCGGCCACCACGCCGCCGAGGAGTGCACCGACGACGTAGCCGGCGTCGCGCCACAGTCGGTGGACGCCGACCGCGGTGGCCCGCCACGTCGGGTGGGCGACGTCACCCACTGCAGCGATGAGCGTCGGATACACGAGCGCGGTGCCCACCCCGATGAGCACGGCGCCGACGGCCCACGCCGCCAGCCCGGTGGTGAGCGCCATCAGCGGGAGCGCCGCCCCCTGGATCACCATGCCGGCGACGATCAGGGGTTTGCGCCCGACGCGGTCAGACCAGGACCCTGTGAACAGCTGGCCTACGCACCAGACACCCGGATAGACGGCGGCCAGAAGCCCGCTGGCCTCGACCGACAGGCCGTGGGCGGCGCAGAGCAGGGGGAGGATGCCCAGGCC
>Ga0307504_10000227_pt1 | contig 11657 bp, 12 predicted proteins | sample 19_S_MG_FD_194516 | JGI IMG/M metagenome (GOLD analysis project Ga0307504, IMG submission 194516) | Soil microbial communities from Populus trichocarpa stands in riparian zone in the Pacific Northwest, United States - 19_S | ecosystem: Environmental > Terrestrial > Soil > Riparian zone > Trees... | reverse complement strand
CTTCGCGGACGGTGCCCCACTGACGCTCCGAGAGATACGGGCCCCACTTCTTCCAGCCCTCGCCGGCAGGAAATCCCTTCGCGAGCCGCGCATGCTCGATGGATTCGGGTGCTGCGCTCGGCTGCGCGACGGGGATTCGCCGGGATGAACTGCGTCCATCTACTTTGACCCGACTATCCATGTTTGACTCCTAGGGATTCGGTCTGCATCGAGCGTGTCACGGAATGCCACGCGCGCAGCGTCTCCGCGACGCTCCATGCCTGGGCGAAACAACCACGCGGTGCGTGAGGAGGGTCTGCATCGAAGATCTCGCTCACTGAGCCGAGACACGCATCGCCCAGATGTGGTGCGAGTGCCGAGAGCAGGGCGAGCGCCGCGTCGGGGTCCCGATATACGTTGAAATGAGCGAGCGCGAAAGGCCCGAGGAGCCAGCTCCACACGGTGCCCTGGTGGTACGCGCCGTCGCGCTCGCGTGGGCCACCCTCATAGCGGTGCACGTAGCGCGCATCACCGGGGGCGAGGCTGCGTAGCCCCATCGGAGTGAGGAGCTCTCGCGCACACACGTCGACGACGGTGCGCGCACGCGGCGCATCAAGCAGACCGGTGCCGAGTGAGACCGCAAAGATCTGATTTGGGCGCAGACTCGCATCGACGCGTCGGCCGTTCCCGACGACGCTTCCGTCCGGCGTGTCGACGACGTCATAGAGATAACCGCCGTCCTCATACCAGAAAGCGCGTCCAAAGTTGGTACGTACCTCATCGCTGTTGTAGGCGTAGTCGGCTGCGGCAGCGGGATCGCCAAGAAGCTTGGCCCATATGGCCATCGAGGAGAGCGCAAAATGCCAGAGCGCGTTGATCTCTACGGCCTTACCGGTACGCGGCGTCACGACCCAGTCGCCGACCTTTGCGTCCATCCATGTCAGCTGCACGCCTGGTTCACCGGAGCGCAGTAGTCCATCCGCAGCGTCGACCCGAATGCCGTAGCGCGTACCGCTCCGGTGCCAGCCGATCACTTCGACGAGTGTCGGGTAGATCTCGCGTAGGAATTCTCGGTCTCCGGTCGCCTCGAAGTACGCCGATATTGCGTGGAAGAACCACAGCGTGGCATCAACTGTGTTGTATTCGGGCGTCGATCCATCATCCGGGAAGCGGTTCGGCAACATACCCTGGCTTGCGTGTTCGGCGAACGTGCGCAGGATGGCAGCCGCCGCATCGTGGCGGCCTGTCGCAAGGGCGAGGCCCGGTAGCGCAATCATCGTGTCGCGCCCCCAATCGCTGAACCATGGGTAGCCGGCGATCACCGTCTTGCCGGCGTCGCGGAGCTTAGCGGTTCCCGTGCTGATCCTGCCGCGAGCCACGATGAACTGATCGGCGGCGAGCGTTAGGCGGCGGACCCAGGAAGGCGCGGCCGCGGGGATCGTACTCACGAGCTTGCGGTCGCGTTCGCGGTTGCTCACGAGCGCCGTTCGGGCCGGCTCTGATTCGGCAGATTCTGCAGACGCGATGAAGGTGACAGTCTCACCCGGGGCGAGGCGTGCGCGAAACTCGCCCGGCCGAAAAAGATCCTCGAGGGCGTCGAGGCCTCGCTCTGCTTCCAGTCGATGTGCAAATCGCCAGTACCATTCGGGACTTGCGACGAATTCGCCGCGATCCGTGCTCAGCCAATACGGGTGGGCACCGTCAAACGCGACGACGCGGCAGCCATGTCCGTTAAGCTCCACGCGAAAGTCATTGCCGGCGTGCTGGTGTGAGTGGTAGTCGCGGTACGCGCACAGCGGTACGAGCTCGAGCTCGATCGGTTCTGCAGCGTTGCTCGAGGTGAAACTGACGTACGTCGTGTTCAGTCCGTGCGCCATCCAAAGGCGCTGCTCGAGCTGGGCGTCGCCGATCGCGTATGTCCACACGGGCATCCGACCTTCGAGTGCGAAATCGGCGAGCCGCTCAAAGCCTCGCGGAGCGAGCGTGCCATCCGCGAATTCATTGCAAGCGAGTTCAAAGCGAGCGCCGCGATAGCGCGCTGAGGCATCGAGCTTTGCGACCAGCATTACTCGCTCGACGGGCGGTCGCAAGGCTGCAACCAGGATGCCATGGTAACGCCGCGTGTTCGCCTGCGCGATGGTGCCCGCCGCGTACCCGCCGAGGCTATTTGTCACGAGCCACTCGCGCCCGAGCGCACCGGGCGAGTGCGCGAAACTCCCGCGGTCGAGGGTTAACCGATCCACAGGTGGCTCTGATTGCAGTGCGAAGAAAAAGGAGCCGACGGTGCCGGCGCCCCGGGGGCTGCAGATCGCAAGAAATTCCTGTCCGCTTGCGCAGCGGCCTGCATCGGTGGGGGGGGCGATGGGGGCGCGATCGTTGCGCCGTCGTGCTCCAGAACCGTGAATCGAGTGCCCGTGCGCGGATGCGTCCAATCGCAGACGGTACCAGCGTGGATAAGTAGAGTACGGTCGGTCATGGGCGTATTCCTTCAACTAGTAGGGGCACGCGGTAGAGATTGCCGTGAGCGCAGAGGTACAGCGTCTTGCCGTCCGCGTCGCCCCACGCGAAGTTGTGCACGGGCGTCGGCGCCGTGATCGTGCCAAGATGTTTGCCCGAGGCATCGAAGATCCATACCCCGCCCGGGGCGGAGAGGTACACGTTGCCGCGGACGTCAATCTTCATACCATCGAGGGCGTCCTCACTGTGAATCGTTTCGGTGAGATTGATGAAGTTGACGCCGGTCCCGAGAGTGCCGTCGGCCTTGACGGGGTAGCGCTTGACGATGCGTGCCGCCGGATCCCAGTTGCTGACGTACAGGTACTTCTCGTCGGGCGAGAACGCGATGCCATTCGGACCCCGGAAGTCTTTGGTGAGAAGCGACAGCGTGCCAGTTTTCCAGCGGAAGACGCCGCTGAACGGCAGCTCCTTGCGCGGGTCGTCGAAGAACTTCGGCAGGCCGAACGGCGGATCGGTGAAGTACAGCGCACCGTCGGACTTGTAGACCAAATCGTTCGGACTGTTCAATCGCTTGCCCTGGTAATTGTCGGCGAGGACCGTCAGCCCTCCATCACGCTCGAGACGGGTCACTCGGTGCCGGCCGTGCTCGTTGATCGTGAGCCGCCCCTGCTTGTCGAGTGTAAGACCGTTTGATCCCGGCTGACCGTACTGCGCGATGTCCGGTGCGTCGTAGCCACTTTTGTCGCGAAACACGCTCAGTCCACCGGCCTCGCTCCACTTGTATATGGTGTTGTGATTGGGGTCGCTGAACAGCAGGTAGTTGCCGTCGCGAACCCAGATGGGACCTTCGGTGAACTGGAATCCCTCGCCAACCTTGAAAAGCTTTGCGTTCGGCGGCACGATCGCATCGATGGCCGGATCGACGCGTTCGACCTTGATATTGACCTCGTGTGCAGGCACGGCGACGGGGGCGGTGCCGTCGGGAACAAACTCGAGCTTCGCTTCGCGCACGTAGATGTAGTTGGTGGGCGCGTCGGAAATCGGACCATTCATGCCAAAGATCGCGATCTGAATCTTCTCGCCGGGTCTGGCCCGGTGAGCGGCAATCAGACGATTCGGGGCATTCCAGCCCGCGACCACCGAGCCGCCACGCTGATCGTAGGCGCGGCCGAGCTCGCCATTGATCCACACTTCCGCATAGTCATCGAGTCGGGCCTCAAACCAGACGGTCGAGCCGCTCGGATCGAAAGACTCAATGCGTTCCGGCACGGTGATTTCGATGCGGTACCAGTTAAAGCACAAGAGGCCCGTACCGCGCCTGGCAGCGAGCGACGTCGGCGCAATGACCGGCCACGCGGAATCATCAAATCCGGGCGCGCCGGCCTGGGGTGCAATTCGGTGCGTCGCGATTGGCTCGCCTGTCGGCTGGCCGTTTGCATCGGGTGCGCGGAACGACGCGTCGATGATTTGCGCATCGTTGTAGCGCCACTTGCCTTGCACGAGCGCGACACCCGCTTCGGTTGCGAGGTCGATTGTTGCGGCCGGCGCGCTGTCCGGTTCGGCCGCCACGACACGCAGCGCAAGTAGTGCGCCCGCGAGGAGGAGGGTGGCAGTCGGGATTTTCTCAAACATGATGCGTTCCCTTAACGAATTCCGCAGCCCGGTTGTTGCCGAAAATCAGGCTTGCGACGCCCCACAGCACGGAAAAAACGTGGGGCGCCGCTTACGAGCACCAGGAGCAGCAGCATGGGGCGGATCGGCACGCTCACAAGGACACCGACTTGACGACGTGGGAGCGAGACGGATTCTCGACGTGCTTTATTCGATCCGGCACAGGCAGTGCGGCCGCCACGGCGCGCAGCTCAAGCAGTGCGTCCGCGAGGTGGAGGGTGGCAAAGGGGCATCTCTCAAACATGGTGTTTCCGATTGGTGAATTTCGCAGCTCCGGCCCTGAGATCAGTCAGGGCTTCCACACCCCAAAGCACGCAGAATGCGGCCAACGCTATGACCGTCAGGAGCAGCGCGACGGTGCGGATCAGCAGGCTCACAAAGCCACCGACTTGATGACGTAGTAGCGAAACGGGGTCTCGACGATCTTGAACCAGTGCGGCACGCCATGCTCGATGGTGAGCACGTCCCCTCGCGCAATGACCTGTTCGCTGCCGCCGCGTATCGCGCTGCCGCGTATTTCTCCAGGTGCGATTTCCTTCGGATCAAGAAGCTCGCCGCCGGTTACAACCGTCGCGCGGCCCTCGAGCACGTAGAAAATGTCGGTATCCGTGCGGTGAATTTCAGCCTCGCCCGGCCCGTCACGGCGGCTTGCGTTAACCCGAAATGCCGGCTCACTGACCAGCGTTTCGCCGGTTTCGCCTTTGAGGAACGCCTGTGCAACCACCCGCGCGTCGATGTGGTTGACAGAGGCTTGCGGCCTGGCGTTTGCGAACGCCTGTGCGCCGGCCATGGCCACTTCCTCGTCCTGTTGCGCGCTAGCGGCTCCGCTGACGCCGATGCCGCCGACAATGTCATTGCCCTGCGTGATAGGGATACCGCCGATGAGCGGGGTAAACCAAGTCACCGCGGCGACGGGAATCATGGCGCTGCGCCCTTTGTTGATCGTTTCCTCCAAGGACCGGGTCGGGCGCTTAAACATTACAGCCGTGCGTGCCTTGCCAATCGAAATATCCGGACCCGCTGGAAAGGTCCCATCGAGCCGCTCGACGAGAATGGTGTGGCCACCCACGTCGACCACCGCAACGGCAGCACCGGGAGCTGAGTGGGAATGCGCATAGGCGATTGCCGCAGCGACGGCCCTACGCGCGCCCTCGAGAGTGATATTCGGCTGCGAGACCGTGTCCGCGGCCAACGTCGGCCCGGCCGTAAGGATTGCCGCGGTAGCGAGGGTCCATGCGAGCAGAGTTCGGAGGTGATTCATGGCGATGCCCTGTATGTTGATCAGCCCGCGATTGCGAGGCTTGCGTACTGTGCGGCCAGGTTGACGGGGGCGGGAATGCGCAGAGGTCGCGCACGGCGAGCCGGGGCGTCTTCGCGATCCAGCCGACGCAGCGCCTCGGCAACCCGCTTCGGTGTTCCAAGGTCACTCCAACCGCAGGCGGGTGCCGTGAGGAGGCGCAGTCTCGACTCGGTCTCCTGGAGGGCAGCGCGCGAGAAATCAATCGTCGGCAGACGCTCATACAGCTCACGGAGTGCGTATGCTCCGCGCCCCAATAGCGCGTCGCGCGCAAGCGCGGTCGCCATGTCTTCGACAATCTGCGGCATGCGTTGGCGCATCAACCCGAGGAGCGTCGTCCCATGCGCCGCAAAAATGAAGCTGTTCCAGAGTGCCCCTTGCGCGATCAGTTGGCGCGCCAGCTTGGTCTCCGGCTTTTCGACGAAGCGGGCAACGCCGCGTACACCCTCGCCTCGGATGTCCCCCGGGACGATGTAACCGAGCTCGGGATCGGCCTCCTCGGGCTCGATGCCGATCAGCAGCAGGCCCATGGGATCTCGCGTCAGACTGATCGCCGCCTGCCGAAGAGTTGCGCCCAGCGCGGGTTCGTCGCGTACGTAGTGATCGGCCGGCAGGAATACGATACGGGCGAGCGGGTCTCGCTCGAGAATGCTCAGCGTTGAGAGGAGGATGCCGATCGCCGTGCCGCGATTGCGGGGTTGTGCAATGACATTGTTCGGCGGCAACGCCCACAGCGCCTGTCTCCAATAGCGCTCGTGCTGCTCTGCGACGATGGCGCAGGTGCGCTCGCGCGGCACCACGTACCGTGCGCGCTGCAGCGCCTCGTCAACCAGCGAGTGACCGCCCGCGAGTGAGCAGAATTGCTTTGGCACGGTATTTCCGCAGCGGTCCCGGGTGAGCTTTGCGAGGCGGGACCCGTCGCCGGCGGCCAGGATCAGAGCCCATGTTCTCGGTCGAGACGTCATGATTCTTGCTCCGCACCAAGTCGTGCGTCGTTCTGTCGGTGGTCGGCGCGGCGCCGGTCGTTCAATGAATCCGCCGGCGAGGTACCATGTTTCCCGCCGGTCCCGACGAGTGCCAAGAGAAGCCCCGCGCTCCGCGCGTTCGCCAGCGGGAGACATCCAGCGTGAGCGGCGCGCTGTCATGGCTCGGCAACCAAGTGCGCGTTGTTGGCGTACCCGACGTGACAGGGCGGAGTGCGAGCTGCGGCTCGAAGGTCACCCGGGTGTCCGCTTTGCGCTTCATGATGTTCTCCTTTGCGGGGTTCGTTGTCCGCCGCCGGCTCCAGCGCCTGGCGGCGACGGGAGCTGGCGCACGGCTTACTTCTTTGGGGTCGGGTCGGTGACCTTGACGATGTGCGCGCCGGTCAAGCGCTCGCAGGTGCCCTTCGGCAGGTAGATCCACGCCTCGGGGCTTGAGTCGGCGGTCACGTGACCGTGGCACTCGTTGGTCATCGTGGCGCAATCGTTCTTGCCGGCCTTGATGATCCCGGCGCACTGCTCTTTGTCTGAATCGTCGGCAACGGCGCTACTGACAAACGCAACGCCGGAGACGGCGAGGACTGCGGAAACGGCGAGCTGGATCACGGACAGATTGTTCGACATGTTGATCACTCCTTGCGGTGTTTGATGTGGGCGGCCGTGTGACCGCTGCAGAATCAACTAAGCAACGCCTGTGCCAACGTGAGTTCTACGGCGTCTGGAAACACGCAAGTGTCGGAAATCAGGTGAGTTTTGCCTCGCTGCTCTGTAGTCGCCGGCAACAACAGTCGCCCACGGCTGCTGCCGGCAGCCGCGGCGCCCCACCGCGCGTTGCGGGCGTAATCACCGCCCGTTGCGGCCCGTGCATTGCCCTCAGGAAAGTCTCTGCGGCCGTACCGTTGGGTTACGATGGGCTGACAATGCGGAGGCGCCTGACGCGTTCGGATACGACGCTGTGCAATAGTTTGAGGCGTGAATTTGGCGGGTTCGGCGCGCGTCGCTGCAGTTGCCGCGGCTGTCGCAGATCCGGGCGACTTGTGAGGTTCGTTCGAGCCGCGGCTGTCGATCCAATGCACTCGCGAGATTTGCGCTCAGATTTTGCACTTGTGCGACTGCTTCAGAGGAGGCGGATACGATAGTGCGCCGTCGACCGCAGTATGGATTCGTGTCCGTTCGCTTCCGACAGCGCGGGGGCAGTCGCTCGCAGGCGCTGTATGCGTTCGCTGCGTAGCGGTCACGGGCGCGCCGACCTCTGCCGCCCGTGACTAAGGTGCGTGCCCGGCTAAGCTGCCACGGACTGCGTAGCCGCGAGACCGCGCCGCAGCCCAGACGCCATGCTGCGGCTCTCGAGCCAACGGTCCAGGGAGAACCGGCCGGAACCGAATACTGCAAGCAGTGCGAACATCAGGCCCCAGAGCACGTGCTGCGCCAGCGCAGCCTCCGACCCATCGGCGAGCAGCACTTGGCGGTACGAAACTACTGCCAGCGCATTCACCGCGAAGCCCCCGAGAGCGCCGACGCGCCCGAACAGGCCAAGCACCAGTAGTGCTGGAAAGAACAGCTCCCCGAATGTGCCGACGTAGGCGGCAAGCGTGGGCGGCAGCAAAGGCACATGGTATTCATCGCGAAACAGTCCGAGTGTCGTGTCCCAGGACATGATCTTCAGCCAGCCGGATTTCCAGAACTGCCAGGCGACGTACCAGCGCATCGCGAACAGGAACAGTGATTGCAGGAGGTCAAGCAGCCGGGCGAGTCCCGCATGCAGTTGCGTAAGGCGAAGGAGGGCGTTCATGGGTATTTCCTGTTCGGCGAAGCGTGCGAGGGATGAGCGACGGTGAAGGCAACGAAGATTCCGCGGCAGATCATGCGTCGCAGGGCGGCGCTGAGGTCGAACTCGCTTCCGCCGCTGAGCGCGACGTCCACCGCCGCACCAAGCGTCGCGCCCGCCAGAAGGGCGCGCAGCCATGCAAAAGATGTCGCATCGAGCGTTTCAAGCTCTACGGCACCGCGTCGGCGATGAATGAGGGCGCACACGGGGCCGCTTGCAAGATCGATCAATTGTTCCGGCGCTCCGGGCTGATTGCTTTTCCAGATACGCACAATCGGGTACCGCGAGTGCACGAGCGAGCAGCTCGGATGCGGGCTGAAGCACAGCGCGGCGTAATCGTCCTGCGCAATCGACCGAAGCCGCGTGACCACGAGAGGCGTTGCGTCAGCCGCCACCAGCGCCTGCTCGCGCGCCCACTCGAGGCGCGCCACGTCGCACAGGTAGGCGTACTCGGACGCGCCGAAGCGACACTCGAGAAAGTCCGCGAACGGTGCGCCGATGTGATGCAGATCCCCGCAGCGTGAGGGGTGCGGCGAGAGAAAGTCGAGCGCGAGTCGCCTAAAGTACGCTTCGCCAACCAGACGCTCGATGACCGGGAACTCCAGCGCGAGTGTTTTGCGAAACCCTTCCCGCAGGTTGTTTCGGTAAACAGCCAGGCGCTCGCGCGGCGCGATGCCACGGTCGCCAATGATGTCTGCGGTGACCGCATCGTCGCCGTCAAACAGGGCGGCGCCGAATCGCTGTTGCAGCTCACGCAGATGCAACATGCTGGCTCCCCTGAATCGCGTCAGCCTTCGCGGCCTCGGCCATCAGCACATCAAGCGCGGGGATATCCGTATCCCATTCGATGAGTGTCGGGACGCCCGGCAGGCGCCGCACCGCATAGCGATAGAGCGACCACACGTCGTCGCACACCTGAGTGCTGTGCGTGTCGATGCGAATCTCGCGATCCCGATGGCGATCGACGCTGTGCCCGGCGAGGTGCATCTCCCGCACCGCGTGCCGTGGCATTGCGTCGATAAAGGCTCGCGCATCGAACGCATGATTCATCGCGCTGACATAGATGTTGTTGATGTCCAAAAGGACGCCACATCCAGACGCCTTGGCAAGCGCGGCCAGGAAGTCCCATTCGGTCATTGTTGAAGCCGAGTACTCGACGTAGCTCGAGACGTTTTCAATTAGAATCTGCAGTCCGAGGAAGTCCTGTACGTCGCGCACACGACCGATCATGTGTCGCAGCGCCTCCTCGGTGTGAGGTAAGGGCAGCAGGTCGTTGGTGAAGCGCCCACCGATCGCACCCCAGCACAGGTGCTCGGAGACCAGCGCGGGCTGGCATCGCTCGATGAGCCGCTTTAGTTTGGCGAGATGCTCGAGGTCGAGCGGGTCGGTCGTCCCAATCGAGAGACCGACACCGTGCAAGCTCAAGGGGTAGTCCTCGGCGATGCGCTCGAGAATCCCTGGTAGCACTCCGCCCGCCGCGAAGTAGTTTTCGCTGTGAGCTTCAAACCAAGCGGCGTCGGGGCGCTCGCGCAGAATCTGCGCATGATGCTTGGCCCGCAGACCGATCCCGGTTTTAACCGGAATCGGTTGCGGAGCACGGATCGGTCGGATCGGTTGCGTTTCCACGCGGCGTACTGGGACTACTTCTTCCCTGCGGGGCCGAGCGAGCCACCGACAATACGTTCGCAGGTGCCTTTGGGGAGCTTGACCCATTCCGTGGCGCTCTTCGCCTCGGTGCCCTGACCCGAACAGGCGTGTTTTGCACCAGCGCAATCGTTCTTGCCGGCCTTAGCGATGCCGTAGCACTTTTCAGTGTTGGCATCGTCCGCTGCGAGGGTGGTCTGGGCGACACCGAGCGCAAACAGGCCCCCTATTGCGGATGCAAGCAGTGTCTTCTTGGCGGTCATAGTCGTCGACTCCTTGAGAAATGGAGGAAAGTGCGAATATCGCAGGGAAGAAATGCAAGGCGCGTGCCATGACATGAAAAGTCCGTCTTTCAATACCTTACGTTTGCATTGCCCGGTGCCCCACAACTGACCGCGGGAAACGGCCACAACCTGTTGTGGTTGTGCCCGGCGTTGTGCATCGCACGGGAGTCGGCGTGAGCCTTGATGCTCGCCCGACCGACGCACTTCAAGCCCGCCGCTCGGGGGAGCGGAGGCGTGCCAAACGGGCACAAAGCCGCACTCGTGGGCGCAGGCATACGGCCACGACTTCCTGCGGGCATAGACACAACGCGGCGGATACGGGGGATTCACATACTCCTCAATTGCCTTGATCTGCGCTGGCACGAAATGTGCTGCAACCCCAAGGTGTCTGTCGGTTAAGCGTGGAGATTTAAGCAATGCATCAGTCAATGGAGGCTGCGATTGAGCGCATCGTGTCCGCGCGGCGACAAATCGATTGCCGGCGCGCGACGTTGGTGGCGATTAGTGGCATAGACGCGAGCGGTCAACAGAACTGCATAGTCACGCCGTCCGAGTGGCGTGCTTCGATCGATGGCATCGAGAACCTTCTGGACTTGTCCCGGAGCCAGATATTTTGGCAACGATGAGAATCGCCAGGTCCTCACAGGTGGTACGGCACTGGCAAGATCGATCTCGATCAGGTCTTTGTATCGCAGATATCGCAGAAACGAACGCAGCGTCCAGCACATGTGCTGCGTGGAGCGAGTGCCTTGGTGGGGGACCGATCAACGGGCTCGTCGCCCGGTTGTTCCCTCGGACTAAGAGTTCGGCGATTACGGCCTGGCACATGTGCCGCGGCGTTGGATTAAGCGTCACCCCAGTTCTGGTCGCGGCCAGCGAGAAGGCTGGGCACTGGGCGTGGAGTCCCACGCTATTGGCGGTTCTTACGGTCGTTTTTCTGTGTACGTGCTAGTTCGTCGCACTACCCAACTTTAGCGAGACTGCAGCGAAGGTACCCGCGGCAGCCTATGCTTCTCGCGATGGGTCGTTTTGGTGCGTCACGGTGGCCGCCGTTGCCTGTGCACTGACGGAGGGAACCGCGTCAAGTGACCGGTGCTCCCGGTTGCCACCTTGTCGCTCGTTCTGACCCCTACCGGCGACGCCCCGGGGGAGTTCCTCCATATCTGCGTGCGTCCACCGGAGTCTGCCGTCGGAAATCTTCGCATCTGCCATACCAGCTGCCCTACGGAGCTCGACAGTACAGCGATTGGGTAAGTCCCGGATTTTATTTGGTGGGCGGTACTGGGATCGAACCAGTGGCCCCTGCCGTGTGAAAGCAGTGCTCTACCGCTGAGCTAACCGCCCATTTTGAGGGACGGAAAGTCTATAGGCGGCCTGGGGCTAAGGCAAATCCGCGCGCCTGCATGAACCGCGCGGGCACACGGCCGAGGCGCACTGATGCGGCCCTTGGTAACATGCGCCGCCCCTCACAATGGCGGACATTGCCTGCAGGCTCCATGACAGTCGTCACGCGCTTT
>Ga0307504_10000225_pt1 | contig 11721 bp, 22 predicted proteins | sample 19_S_MG_FD_194516 | JGI IMG/M metagenome (GOLD analysis project Ga0307504, IMG submission 194516) | Soil microbial communities from Populus trichocarpa stands in riparian zone in the Pacific Northwest, United States - 19_S | ecosystem: Environmental > Terrestrial > Soil > Riparian zone > Trees... | reverse complement strand
TTTGGCGAAGGCAACGGGGGAGTGAGCATCGCAGGGACGGCAGTCCCGAGGAGCGGAGCGAGTCCGGCGCCGAGCCGTGGGTTTGGCGAAGGCAACGGGGGAGTGAGCATCGCAGGGACGGCAGTCCCGAGGAGCGGAGCGAGTCCGGCGCCGAGCCGTGGGTTTGGCGAAGGCAACGGGGGAGTGAGCATCGCAGGACGGTACGACCCTTGCAACCCCACAGACGATAACGATTAGGCCAATAGCCCGACAAAGGGAGAGGATCCACAGTGGCGAAGGCGAAGTTCCAGCGGACGAAGCCGCACGTCAACATCGGCACCATCGGTCACATCGACCATGGCAAGACGACGCTGACGGCAGCCATCACCAAGGTGCTGCACGACAAGTACCCGAACCTGAACCAGGCTTCGGCGTTCGACCAGATCGACAAGGCACCGGAAGAGCGGCAGCGCGGTATCACGATCTCTATCGCGCACGTCGAATACCAGACGGAGTCGCGTCACTACGCGCACGTCGACTGCCCTGGTCACGCTGACTACATCAAGAACATGATCACCGGTGCTGCCCAGATGGACGGCGCGATCCTCGTCGTGGCCGCCACCGATGGCCCGATGCCGCAGACCAAGGAGCACGTGCTGCTCGCCCGTCAGGTCGGCGTGCCGTACATCGTGGTCGCCCTGAACAAGGCCGACATGGTTGACGACGAAGAGATCCTCGAACTTGTCGAACTCGAGGTTCGTGAGCTGCTCAACCAATATGAGTTCCCAGGCGACGACGCCCCAATCGTGCGGGTGTCGGCGCTCAAGGCGCTCGAGGGTGACCCGGAGTGGAGTGAGAAACTGCTCGGCCTGATGGACGCGGTCGATGAGTCGATTCCACAGCCGGTTCGCGAGACCGAGAAGCCTTTCCTGATGCCGGTCGAAGATGTCTTCACCATCACCGGTCGGGGCACGGTCGTCACGGGTCGCATCGAGCGCGGCGTGCTCAAGGTGAACGAGACGGTCGACATCATCGGAATCAAGGATGCCAAGCAGACCACGACCGTTACCGGCATCGAGATGTTCCGCAAGCTTCTGGACGAGGGCCAGGCGGGTGAGAACGTCGGTCTTCTGCTGCGCGGTATCAAGCGCGAGGACGTAGAGCGCGGGCAGGTGGTCATCAAGCCGGGAACTACCACGCCGCACACCAACTTCGAGGCGAACGTCTACATTCTGTCCAAGGACGAGGGCGGTCGGCACACGCCGTTCTTCAACAACTACCGGCCCCAGTTCTACTTCCGCACCACGGATGTGACCGGTGTCGTCACGCTGCCGGAGGGCACCGAGATGGTGATGCCGGGTGACACGACCGAGATGCTGGTCGAGCTCATCCAGCCGATCGCCATGGAGGACGGTCTGCGCTTCGCGATCCGCGAAGGTGGCCGCACGGTCGGCGCCGGCCGAGTCACCAAGATCCTAAAGTAATGCCGCTCTAGTTGGGCGGACCGGATGGCGCATCCGATCCGCCCAACCGGCACCCCGCTTCGGTCCGCTCCCCGTGGACCGCGAGCTCGAACCCGCGCAGAACGCACTACCGACAAACACAGTGAGGACGAGAAAGCCACCATGGCTGGACAGAAGATCCGCATCCGGCTCAAGGCCTATGACCACGAGGCCATTGACGCCAGCGCGCGCAAGATCGTCGAGACCGTGACGCGTACCGGAGCTCGCGTTGTCGGTCCGGTGCCTCTGCCGACAGAGAAGAACATTTACTGTGTGATCCGTTCACCGCACAAATACAAGGACAGTCGCGAGCACTTCGAGATGCGGACCCACAAGCGTCTGATCGACATCCTCGACCCCACGCCGAAAACGGTCGACGCGCTCATGCGGATCGATTTGCCGGCCAGCGTCGACGTCAACATCCAGTAGCAGCGGTTAGCGAGAGATTCCAATGTCTGAAACAGCAGATGGGCGCGTGGGCAACGGGCCTAGGGGAATTCTGGGCGAGAAGCTCGGCATGACGCAGATCTTCGACTCCAGAAACCGGATCGTCCCGGTCACCGTTGTCAAGGCCGGCCCATGTGTGGTGACCCAGATTCGTACTCAAGAGAAGGACGGCTACACCGCTGTTCAGCTCGCCTATGGTCAGATCGACCCCCGGAAGGTGACCAAGCCGCTCGCGGGCCACTTTCAGGCAGCCGGCGTGACGCCCCGGCGCCACGTGGTCGAGTTGCGGACCACCACGAGTGAGGGGTTCACGATCGGCCAGGAGTTCGGCGCGGATATCTTTGCCGACGGACAGTCGGTCGATGTGACCGGCACCACCAAGGGCAAGGGCACCGCCGGCGTGATGAAGCGGCACGGCTTTCATGGCGTGTCTTCCTCGCACGGTTCGCACCGTAACCACCGCAAGCCGGGTTCGATCGGCGGCTGTTCCACTCCCGGGCACGTCTTCAAAGGCATGCGGATGGCAGGCCGGATGGGTGTCGAAAAGCAGACCACCCAGAGTCTGCGCGTCGTCAAGGTCGACATCGAGCGTGGCCTGCTGCTCATCGAGGGCGCCGTGCCGGGTCCCAAGGGCGGCCTGGTTCTCGTACGTAACGCCGTGAAGGGAGGCTGACTCGACCATGACACTGACCGTTGACGTCATCGATCCGACCGAAACCGAATCGTCCTCGGCCGGCAGCCGTTCCATCGAGCTGCCTGCCGAGATCTTCGATGTCGCCACCAATATCGCCCTGATGCATCAGGTGGTGGTGGCCCAGCTCGCCGCGGCCCGACAGGGATCCGCCTCCACCAAGAGCCGCGGTGAGGTTCGCGGGGGCGGAAAGAAGCCCTATCGCCAGAAAGGGACGGGCAGGGCCCGGCAGGGGTCGACCCGCGCTCCGCAGTTTGCCGGCGGCGGTGTGGTCCACGGCCCGCAACCGCGCCGTTATGACCAGCGGACCCCGAAGAAGATGAAGGCGGCCGCGCTGCGAGGAGCGTTGTCCGATCGGGCACGTCACGGCCGGGTGCATGTGGTGTCCGCCTTGGTCGCTGGCCGAATCCCGTCAACCAGACAAGCCGCGGCCGCCGTGGCCGAGATCAGCGATAACCGGCATGTCATGGTTGTCGCCGAGCGCACCGACGATCTCACCTGGAAGAGTCTTCGCAACCATCTGGGCGTCCATCTGATCGAGCCTGGTCAGCTGAATACCTACGACGTACTGGTTTCCGACGACGTGGTGTTCACCGAAGGGGCGCTCAACGCCTTTCTGAGCGGCCCGATCGCCAGCAAATCGGTCAAGGTAGCCACGAACACACCTTCGACCGACCCGATCGACGCCGGCAACACCGAATTGGTCGCCTCGGCAGAACCGGACGATGAGGGCTCTGCCGAAGCGGTGTCCTCGGCAGACCTCGATGGCGGCGGCGCGGCCCAACCCGACGTCGCGACCCAGGAAGAGGACAGCTGATGTTCGACGATCCGCGCGACGTCCTGCTCGCTCCCGTCATCTCGGAGAAGAGCTACAGCCTGCTGGACGAGAATAAGTACACCTTCGACGTCCATCCCACCGCGAATAAGACCCAGATCAAGATCGCCGTCGAGCAGGTGTTCGACGTGAAGGTCACCGACGTCAACACCCTGAATCGGCGAGGCAAGCGCAAGCGGACCCGGTTCGGCTACGGCCAGCGCAAAAACATCAAGCGTGCCATCGTCACGCTCCGCGAGGGGGACCGGATCGAGGTCTTCGGCGGACCTGCGGCATAGCGGGATCTGGACAGGACGGACTGAGGAATAAATGGGTATCCGCAAGTACAAGCCGACCACTCCGGGTCGTCGAGGCTCGAGCGTCGCCGACTTCGTCGAAGTCACTCGAACGACGCCAGAGAAGTCCTTGGTGCGCCCCCTGCACAACAGGGGCGGCCGCAACAACACCGGCCGGATCACCACCAGACATCAGGGCGGTGGTCACAAGCGGGCGTACCGCGTACTCGACTTCCGGCGCGACGACAAGGACGGCGTACCGGCCAAGGTGGCCCATATCGAGTACGATCCCAACCGCACGGCGCGGATCGCGTTACTGCACTACGCCGACGGCGAGAAGCGCTACATTTTGGCCCCCCGGGCGTTGAAGCAGGGCGACGCCATCGAGAACGGGCCAGGAGCTGACATCAAGCCCGGTAACTCGCTGCCCTTGCGCAATATCCCGGTCGGCACGACGGTGCACGCAATCGAGCTTCGGCCGGGTGGCGGCGCCAAGATCGCGCGTTCGGCTGGTGCGAGTGTCCAGTTGGTCGCCAAGGAAGGCTCGCTCGCTCAGTTGCGAATGCCATCCGGAGAGATCCGCAACGTCGATGTACGCTGCCGCGCCACGGTTGGTGAGGTCGGTAACTCCGAGCAGAGCAACATCAACTGGGGGAAGGCCGGACGGATGCGGTGGAAGGGCAGGCGGCCGACCGTCCGAGGCGTGGCGATGAACCCGGTCGACCATCCACACGGTGGTGGCGAAGGCAAGACCTCGGGCGGACGTCACCCAGTCAACCCGGCGGGTAAGCCGGAGGGCCGAACGCGGAGCCGCAAGGCGAGCGACTCCCTCATCGTCCGTCGCCGCAAGACGAACAAGAAGCGATGACCATCACTTGCCTTCCGGGCCGAACAACGAAAACCAGAGGATTGATGTGACATGCCACGCAGCCTGAAGAAGGGGCCTTTCGTCGACGGCCACTTGCTCAAGAAGGTGGACGACCAGAACGACAAGGGCTCGAAGGCCGTTATCAAGACCTGGTCGCGTCGCTCGACGATCATTCCGGACATGCTCGGGCACACGATCGCGGTACACGACGGTCGCAAGCACGTTCCGGTGTTCGTTACCGAGGGCATGGTCGGGCACAAGCTCGGCGAATTCGCGCCCACCCGGACGTTCCGGGGCCACATCAAGGACGACCGCCGGTCACGCCGGTAGTCGGACACCTGTCCGCTCAAGCCGCCGAAGATTAGCTAGGGATCGAAGGAATATCGCAGATGGCAGCCAACGCTCCAGACGAGGACGTGCGAACGGCTTTCGCGCGGGCGTCGCAGATCAACGTGACGCCTATGAAGGCCCGCCGCGTCATCGCGCTCATTCGCAACAAGCCGGCCACCGATGCACTGGCGGTGCTGAGGTTCGCGCCTCAGGCGGCGTCGGAGCAGGTAGCGAAGGTGCTCGCCTCCGCGATCGCCAATGCCACGAACAACTTCGATCTGGACGAGGACACGCTGATCGTGTCACGCGCTTTCGTCGACGAGGGACCGACCTTGAAGCGGTTTCAGCCGCGAGCGCAGGGTCGCGCCTATCGCATCCGTAAGCGCACCAGTCACATAACCATCGAGGTCGAGAGTGTGGAGCGCGTGAATCGCGCAGGCAAAGGCCGGCTGGCCGGCGCGGCAAAGAAGGGAAGCACCCGCTAATGGGTCAGAAGGTAAACCCGAACGGGTTCCGCCTCGGCATCACCACCGACTGGAAAAGTCGCTGGTTCGCCGACAAGAACTACGCCGAGTACGTCAAGGAAGACGTAGCGATCCGGCGCTTGATGGCCAAGGGTATGGAGCGGGCCAGCATCGCCAAGGTCGAGATCGAGCGGACCAGGGACCGGGTTCGAGTCGATATCCACACCGCCCGCCCTGGAATCGTGATCGGTCGTCGCGGCGCGGAAGCGGACCGGATCCGGGGCGAGCTCGAGAAGCTCACGGGCAAGCAGGTTCAGCTGAATATTCTCGAGGTGAAGAACCCCGAATCCGATGCGCAGCTGGTCGCCCAGGGTGTCGCGGAGCAGCTGTCCAACCGCGTGAGTTTCCGGCGCGCCATGCGCAAGAGCATGCAGTCGACATTGAAGAGCCCCGGCGTCAAAGGCATTCGGGTGCAGTGCTCCGGCCGCCTCGGTGGCGCCGAAATGAGTCGTTCGGAGTTCTATCGCGAAGGTCGGGTACCGCTGCACACGTTGCGCGCGAACATCGACTACGGCTTCTACGAGGCACGCACCACGTTCGGCAGGATCGGGGTAAAGGTCTGGATCTACAAGGGGGAGGTCCCGACCGGTTCACGCGCCGAGCGCGAGGCTGCCGTGGCTGCCGAGGCGTTGCGCCAGCGGCGCGACCGTCCGGCCCGCCCCCGGCGTTCTGGCGCACAGGGCACCACCGGCGTGTCCACCGAGGCCGGCCGCGCGGCTGACGCGGGTACGACCGAGGCGTCCGGCGGCGAATTGTCGGTGGTTGACCTGCCCGTCGTCGAAACGGACGAGGCGATCTCAGACGTAACCCCCGAGGCGACGCCAGACGTAACCGCCGAAGTCACCACGGCGGAGCCCGCTGCGGCGCAGTCGCCCACGGACGACAACGAGAACACGGAGAGCTAGTCATGCTCATTCCCCGGCGAATCAAGCATCGCAAGCAGCACCACCCGAACCGGAGCGGAGCGGCCAAGGGCGGGACCAGGGTCACCTTCGGAGAATACGGAGTGCAGGCCCTGGAGTCGGCTTATGTCACCAACCGCCAAATCGAGTCTGCCCGTATCGCGATCAACAGGCACATCCGTCGTGGCGGCAGGGTGTGGATCAACATCTATCCGGACCGCCCCCTGACCAAGAAGCCAGCCGAAACTCGGATGGGCTCGGGCAAGGGGTCGCCAGAGTGGTGGGTCGCCAACATCAAACCCGGCCGGGTGCTCTTCGAGCTCTCATACCCGAACGAAACGGTCGCCAAGGACGCCTTGACTCGAGCCATCCATAAGCTGCCGATGAAGTGCCGCATCGTCAAGCGGGAAGCTGGTGAGCTCTAGATGAGCACGACGAGTTCGACTGAATTGCGGGAACTTCACGACGACGAACTGCGGACCCGACTGCGTGAGTCCAAGGAAGAGCTGTTCAACCTTCGCTTCCAAATGGCCACCGGACAGCTGGACAACAATCGACGACTGAGAACTGTGCGCCACGAGATCGCACGGATCTACACGATCCTGCGTGAACGTGAGCTCGGCCTTTCGGTCGCCCCTGAAGGAGGCGCGGCATGAGCGAGCCTGAGAAAGTACTGGCGCGCGCCGCTGATCGCAAGGTCCGCGAGGGCCTAGTTGTCAGCGACAAGATGGATAAGACGGTCGTCGTGGCCGTCGAGGACCGCGTCAAGCACCCGCTCTACGGCAAGGTCATCCGGCGCACGAACAAGCTGAAGGCCCACGACGAAGCGAACACGGCCGGTGTCGGCGACCGGGTGCTGTTGATGGAAACTCGCCCACTGTCAGCCACCAAGCGTTGGCGCGTGGTCGAGATCCTCGAGAAGGCCGAGTAAGCAGGTCGGAGTCCATCGAATGAACATTTTGGGAGTACGGCTGTGATTCAGCAGGAGTCGAGACTACGCGTCGCCGACAACACCGGCGCCAAGGAGATCTTGTGCATTCGCGTGCTCGGCGGGTCGGGTCGCCGTTACGCGGGCATCGGCGACATCATCGTCGCGACCGTCAAGGACGCGTTGCCGGGCGCCGGCGTCAAGAAGGGCGATGTGGTCAAGGCGGTTATCGTCCGAACGGTGAAGGAGCGCCGGCGTGCCGACGGTTCCTACATCAAATTCGACGAGAATGCCGCCGTGCTGATCAAGGCCGATGGTGAGCCCCGCGGAACCCGCATCTTCGGCCCGGTGGGCAGGGAGCTGCGCGACAAGAAGTTCATGAAGATCATCTCACTGGCACCGGAGGTGCTCTAGACATGAAGGTCAAGAAGGGCGACGAGGTCGTCGTCATCGCGGGCAAGGACCGCGGTCGCAGCGGCAAGATACTCGCCTCGTTTCCGACCGAGAACAAGGTCATCGTCGAAGGAATCAACCGGGTCACCAAGCACACCCCGGTCTCGGCCAACGCACGGGGTGCCAAGACCGGTGGGATCGTCACCCAAGAGGCCAAGATCGATGCCAGCAACGTGATGGTCGTGCAGGACGGTAAGGCGACCCGGGTCGGTTACCGTCGCGACGATACGACCGGCCGCAACATCCGGGTTTCCCGTCGTACCGGAAAGGACCTGTGATGACCTCGGCTACTGACATTCCGGCTCCCCGTCTGAAGCGGCGATACCGCCAAGAGATCGTTCCCGCACTCCAGGGCGAGTTCTCCTACTCCAACCCGATGCAGGTTCCCAGCGTTGTGAAGATCGTCGTCAACATGGGCGTGGGTCAGGCGGCCAAGGATGCCAAGCTGATGGACGGTGCGGTGCGGGACCTGACCCGGATAACCGGCCAGAAGCCCCTGGTGCAAAAGGCCAGGGTCTCCGTCGCGCAATTCAAGCTCCGCGAAGGCATGCCGATCGGCGCCAAGGTCACGTTGCGCGGCGATCGGATGTGGGAGTTCCTGGATCGCCTGCTCAGTCTCGCGCTGCCCCGCATCCGTGACTTTCGAGGGCTCTCGCCGAAACAATTCGACGGCAACGGCAACTACACCTTCGGTCTTACCGAGCAATCGGTGTTCCACGAGATCGACCCCGACTCGATCGATCGGCAGCGCGGCATGGACATTACCGTGGTGACCACCGCCAAAACCGACGACGAGGGTCGCGCCCTGCTCAAGCAGCTCGGCTTCCCCTTCAAGGAGAACTAACCCATGGCCAAGACTGCTCTGAGGAACAAGGCGGCCGCCAAGCCGAAGTTCGCCGTTCGCGGCTATACGCGATGCCAGCGATGCGGCCGGTCCCAGGCCGTATACAAGAAATTCGGCTTGTGCCGAATCTGCCTTCGTGAGATGGCACACGCCGGACAATTGCCCGGCGTGACCAAGTCAAGCTGGTAGCGGGACTTTGCTCGATTTCACGATCGAGCGCCAATCAGGCAGACTTGTCTGGTTGTCCAACGCTTCGAGGCAGGCCCCGTTCCGGTGTACCGGACGTTCGGGAACCGCTCCGAGAGAGGTTCATATCCGCATGACCATGACGGACCCAATCGCAGATATGCTGACCCGTCTGCGTAACGCCAATTCGGCATTTCACGACACCGTGTCGATGCCGCATAGCAAGCTCAAGGCACACATCGCCGAGATATTGAAGCAAGAAGGCTACATCGCCGGTTTTCAGGTAGTTGACAGCGCTGGGGACACGCCGGGCAAGGTGCTGACGCTCGACCTGAAGTACGGTCCCAATCGCGAGCGAAGCATCGCCGGCGTGCGTCGAGTTTCCAAGCCCGGACTGCGGGTCTATGCCAAGTCCACCGGACTGCCCCGAGTCCTCGGTGGACTCGGCATCGCCATCATCTCGTCCTCGTCCGGTCTGGTGACCGACCGGCAGGCCGCCAAGCGTGGAGTGGGCGGGGAAGTCCTCGCCTACGTCTGGTAGGGACCGTTACTCATGAGTCGTATTGGCAAACTCCCCATCCCGATACCCACCGGTGTCGAAGTCGCGATCGATGGCCAGCAGATCACCGTGACGGGTCCCAAAGGGACGCTCTCGCACGTCGTCGCGGAACCGATCACGGTGGGTCAGGCGGATGGGACCCTGAACGTCGCCCGTCCCGACGACGAGCGCGAGTCCAAGTCCCTGCACGGACTGTCGCGAACGCTGATCGCGAACATGGTCACCGGCGTGACCGCCGGCTATATCAAGAACCTCGAGATCGTGGGCACGGGCTACCGGGTGATCGCCAAGGGCGCAGATCTGGAATTCGCACTCGGCTTCAGCCATCCTGTGCTGATCCCGGCGCCGGAGGGAATCTCATTCACCGTCCAAACGCCGACGCGCTTCGCGGTCGCAGGAATCGACAAACAAAAGGTCGGCGAAGTGGCCGCAAACATCCGCAAGCTGCGCAAGCCCGATCCTTACAAGGGCAAGGGTGTGCGGTACCAGGGTGAGGTCGTTCGTCGCAAGGCCGGAAAGACAGGTAAGTAGCATCATGTCTTCCTCAAGCATCGTCAAGCGCGCGCGTCGTTCGGCCGGGACATCGGCGGCCCGTCGGACCGCCAAGGCTCGCCGGCACTTTCGATTGCGCAAGAAGGTAGCCGGGACAGCGGCTCGCCCGCGCCTGGTCGTGAGCCGCTCCTCGCGCCATCTATTCGTTCAGGTGGTCGACGACACGTCGGGAGCGACCGTGGCCTCGGCCTCGACCTACAAGCTCGCCGACGGCGACAAGACCGCGCGGGCCCGCCAGGCCGGCCGATTGCTCGCCGAGTCGGCGAAGGCCGCCGGAGTCACTCGGGTGGTCTTCGATCGCGGTGGCAACACTTACACCGGTCGGATCGCGGCCTTCGCCGACGCGGCACGGGAAGCCGGTTTGGAGTTCTGATGAGCGACCTGCACCGCACTAACGAGAACAGTGAGGGGAACGCCTGATGGCTTCCGCATCGCAAGGACCGCAGCGGGCGCCGCGAAGCGGCTCGAACGAACGCACCGGCAACGAACGCGGCGGCAACGAGCGTGGCGGACGTGACCGACGCGACGGAGGCCGGGGGCAGGGCGCTCCCGACAAGAGTGCGTTGCTCGAGCGGGTGGTGACGATCAACCGCGTCGCCAAAGTCGTCAAGGGTGGCCGTCGGTTCAGTTTCACCGCTCTGGTCGTCGTCGGAGACGGCGACGGCACGGTCGGCGTCGGCTACGGCAAGGCCAAAGAGGTGCCCGCCGCGATCGCCAAAGGAGTCGAAGAGGCGAAGAAGAACTTCTTCCGGGTGCCTCGGATCGCGCAGACCATTCCGCATCCGGTGCAGGGAGAGAAGGCGGCGGGCGTCGTCCTGCTCAAACCGGCAAGCCCTGGTACCGGTGTCATCGCAGGCGGCCCCGTGCGGGCCGTGCTCGAGTGCGCTGGCATCCATGACATCCTGAGTAAATCCCTTGGATCGGATAACCCGATCAACATCGTGCATGCCACGGTTGCGGCATTGAAGCAACTCGTGCGTCCAGAGGAGGTAGCCGCGCGCCGTGGGCTACCCCTCGAGGACGTGGCGCCCGCTGGCCTGCTCCGTGCCCGTGCGGGCCAGAGTTAGTCGGGGGCGAGCCTCACGATGGCGCGGTTGAAGATCACCCAGGTCCGCTCGGAAATCGGGTCCAAGGACAACCAGCGGCAGACGCTGCGCAGCCTCGGCTTGAAGCGCGTGCGCGATGTCGTTGTCAAAGAAGACCGCCCAGAGATTCGCGGCATGGTTCGGACCGTGACCCATCTGGTCGCAGTCGAGGAGGTTGAGTAAGCCGTGTCGAACGGTCCTCTGAAGATTCATCACCTTCGCCCGGCACCGGGTGCCAAGCCCGCCAAGATCCGGGTGGGTCGCGGCGAGGGTGGCAAGCGGGGCAAAACGGCCGGTCGCGGCACCAAGGGCAGCAAGGCTCGGTACCAGGTGCCCGCCGGTTTCGAGGGTGGTCAGATGCCCATCCATATGCGACTGCCCAAGCTCAAGGGATTCCGCAACGCGTTCCGGGTCGAGTTCCAGGTCGTCAACGTGGCCAGGCTGGCCGAGCTGTTCCCAGCTGGCGGCACAGTGGGTGTTGATGACCTGATCGCAGCCGGGGCGGTGCGCAAGGGTTCGCCGGTGAAGGTGCTGGGCGCGGGCGAGCTTGGCGGCGTCACGCTCGACGTCACCGCCAACGCGTTTTCCTCCAGTGCCGCGGACAAGATCGTCGCGGCGGGCGGCAGAGTGACGACCCTGTAAGTGTGCGGCGTACCCGCGCGGCACCGGGTGCACCGCGCGACCGGGTGCGCCGCGCAACCGGGCGCACCGAGCGACCGGGCGCACCGACCGACCGGGCGCACCGATCGACCGGGGCCACC
>Ga0307504_10000224_pt1 | contig 11776 bp, 12 predicted proteins | sample 19_S_MG_FD_194516 | JGI IMG/M metagenome (GOLD analysis project Ga0307504, IMG submission 194516) | Soil microbial communities from Populus trichocarpa stands in riparian zone in the Pacific Northwest, United States - 19_S | ecosystem: Environmental > Terrestrial > Soil > Riparian zone > Trees... | reverse complement strand
GCTGCGGGCCATGGTGGTGCGTCTCGGCGAGACGGCCCGACGTGGCGTCGGCGACCCCGCGGAGGTCGTCGGGCCCTTCGTGGAGGCGTTGTTGGCCCAGCGGGTGGCAGCCCGGGCCGCCAAGCGGTGGGACGACGCCGACGTCCTGCGGGACACACTGGTCGGCCTCGGAGTGGAGGTGCAGGATTCACCGGAGGGCACCACATGGCGACTGCTACCGTGAGATGCCCTCAGGGTCCGGCCCCCATCGTCTAGTGGCCTAGGACACCACCCTTTCAAGGTGGCGACACGGGTTCGAATCCCGTTGGGGGTGCCAACAAAATCCCTGGTCAGGGGTGGTTTTTTGACGGTGGAACCGGGCGGGCCAGGGCGGCCACCCCGTCGGCGAACGCCACGGCGGCCGAGAAGCCGAGTATCTCCCGGGCCCGCCGGGGCGACGCGACCAGATGGCGTACGTCGCCCAAACGCCACCGGCCGGTGACGACCGGTCGCAGGCGCCCTGCTCCGTTGTGCCGGCCTGCCTCGCCGGGCACCACGCCTGCCGTCGAGGCGGCGACCATCGCGGTGGCGAGGTCACCCACGGTCCGCACCTCGCCGCTGGCCACATTGAGAGCGCCGGACACGGGCGACCGGACGGTGAGGGCGAGCACATTGGCCCGGGCGACGTCCGTGACGTGCACGAAGTCACGCCGCTGACCGCCGTCCTCGAAGACCTCCGGCGCCCGGCCGGCGGCCAGGGCCGCCCCGAAGATGCTGGCGACGCCGGCGTAGGGCGTGCCGGCCGGCATCCGAGGGCCGTAGACGTTGTGGTAGCGCAGCGCCGTCACCGAGGCGCCGGTCTCGCGTCCCCATGCCGCGCAGAGGTGCTCCTGGTGGAGCTTGGTGGCCGCATACACGTTGCGGGGATCACCTGGGGTGTCCTCGTCGACCTGACCCGGCATCAGCGGGTCGGTACACGTCGGACAGCGGGGCTCGAACATGCCGGCCTCCAGGTCGACTGCTGACCGAGGAGTGGACTGCACCGGCCCGTGCGTGGCGCACACGGACTGGCCCTCGCCGTACACCACCATGCTGCTGGCCAGCACCAGCCGGCCCCGGAATCGGGCCCGGTGCATGGCGTGGAGCAGCTCGGCCGTGCCCACGTCGTTGTCCGACACGTAGTCGGCCACATCGCCCATGTCGACCCCGAGTCCCACCCGGGCCGCCTGGTGGCAGACGCCATCCACGCCCGCGAGGGCACCGTCCCACGCGGCGCGATGGCGGAGGTCGCCCCGCCGGTACTCGGCCCCCTCGTTGGGGAAGCCAGGGCGCGCCCGGTCCAGTACCCGCACGCCGTGTCCCTCGGCGACGAGGGCGTCCACCACCTGGGACCCCACGAACCCCGAACCTCCGGTGACGAGGAACCTCATGCGCCGGCGCCGGCGCCCGCCGCCGGCAGGGGGAGACGGACGGTGAAGCGGCACCCTGCGCCCTCGTTGTCCACCTCGATGTCGCCCCGGTGGGCCTCGACGATGCCCCGGGCGATGGCCAGGCCGAGGCCGCCACCTCCGTCGTGCTCGGGGGTGCGGGCGGCGTCGCCCCGGAAGGCCAGGTCGAACACGCGGTCCAGCTCGGCGGGCGGGATGCCGCCGCACGAGTCGTGCACCGACACCACCGCGTGGTCGCCCACGACGCCGGCGTCGAGGCGCACCTCGCCTTCGGGCGGTGTGTGGCGGATCGCGTTGTCGAGCAGGTTGCGCAGCACCCGCAGGACGTCGGGCGTGGCCACTTCGATCTCGGGGACGACACCGTCGAGCGACCCGGCCAGAAGGACGCCCTTGGCACGGGCCACCGGCGAGGCCCCGGCCAGCGCGTCGGAGACGAGATCGGACAGCGATGCCCACTCAAGGTGCAGCTCGAGGGCCCCCGCCTGGATGCGGCTGAGCTCGAACAGGTCGTCCACCAGCCCGGCCAGGCGGTCGACCTCGAGGCGCATGGTGCGGTGGTAGCGGTCGACGGTGACGTCGTCGGTCACGACCCTGTCCTCGAGCGCCTCCACCATGGCCCGGATCCCGGCCAGCGGCGTGCGCAGGTCATGCGACACCCACGCCACCAGCTCCCGGCGGGACGCGTCGAGGGCCCGCTCCCGGCGGCGGGCCTGCTCCAGGCGTGCCGACATGTCCTCGAGCTGGCGACCCAGGGCGGCCAGCTCCTCTGGTGCGGTGGCCTCCCCACCGGTCGCCATCCCACCGTCGCCGATGCGCTGGACCACCTCGCCAAGGGAGCGGCTCGCCGCCACAAGGCGGTCGCCGAGCGTCAGGGCCGCGATGAGGCCGACGGTGCCCGCCGAGACCAGGATGACGAGCAGGGCGCCGTAGTCGTGGGCGGACAGGAACATGGCGTGGGCGGCGGCGCCGGCGCCGGCGCCGACGGCGACCACCGACGTGAGGGCGACGACCACGGCCTGGGAGCGGGTCGAGCGCCGGCGCAGTGTGTGGAGCAGCGCGGTGCCGGCGCCACCGGCGACGGCCGCCCCGCCGACGGCGAAGGCCACAAGCTGGGCGGCGTCGGACGCCGGCGCGCCGACGACCGCTGCCACGACACCGGCCAGGACCAGGCCGGCGGCGGCAACCACGGAGGCCGGCCTCACGGCTGGAACCGGTAGCCCACGCCCCACACGGTGACGATGCGGGTGGGCGCCGACGGCTCTGGCTCGATCTTCTCGCGTAGGCGCCGGACATGGACGGTCACGGTGGCGGTGTCGCCGAACGTCCACCCCCACACCTGCTCGAACAGCTCCTCGCGGCGGAATACCTGGCCGGGGTGGCGGGCCAGGAAGGCGAGCAGGTCGAACTCCCGAACGGTGAGGCTCACCACACGCCCGCCCACCCGCACGGCGCGGGCCGCCGCGTCGACCTCCACGTCGCCTATCCGTAGGACCCGGTCGCCGGGGCCGGCGCCGGGCGACCCGCCGTGGGCCCGGCGCAGGACCGCTTTCACCCTGGCCGTGAGCTCGCGCGGCGAGAAGGGCTTCACCACGTAGTCGTCCGCACCCAGTTCGAGGCCGGCCACCCGGTCGCCCTCGTCGCCCCGGGCGGTGAGCATCACCACGGGCACGTGGACGGTGCCGGTCGCCCGCAGGCGTCGGCATACTTCGAGACCGTCGACGCCCGGCAGCATGAGGTCGAGCACCACGAGGTCCGGGGACGATGCGGCGGCGGTCCTGAGGGCCGCCTCGCCGTCGCCCACCGTGTCGACGGCGAAACCCTCCCGCTCGAGGTAGCGCGTGAGCACCTCGGCCACGGTGGCGTCGTCGTCCACCACCAGGATGCGGCTCGGCGCGGCGGTCACCACGGGGACCGGAGCAGCAGTTGGAGGGCGAGACCGGTGCCCAGGTTGGCGGCCAGCCACGGGCGCGCCCGCCCGGTCAGGGCACAGCACGAGAGGGCCACCCACGGGGCGAAGGGCAGCCAGATGCGCTCGACCTCGCCCTTCGACAGCCCGCTGACATCGGCGATGGCCACCGCCGCCAGGGCGGCGCCCACCACCAGCCACACCCGGCGGTCCCGCAGCCGGGACAGGGCGGTGGCGGTGGCGGGTCCCACCAGCACGGCGAAGGCGGCCAGGTCGGCAAGGAGGAAGTACCCGTAGGGCCGGATGCTCGACTCGCCGTGGGCGTAGGCGGCGCGGGCGGCGCCCAGGCCGTCGAGCCACCAGAAGCCGGCGGCCGCGAAGGCGAGGGCGACGGCGGCGAGGGCGACGGCGGCAATCGCCGCCACGTCCGGCCGGCGGCGGTGGGCACACACAGCGGCCGGTACCAGGAGGAGGAGGGCCAGGCCGTAGCTGAGGAAGAGAGCGGCGCCGAGCAGGAGCCCGCCGGCGGCGGCCAGGGCGGCGGAGCGACGGTCGCGCCGTCCGGTGGCCAGCACCACCAGGGCCACGCCCCAGGCCGACACGCCGGCGAACAGGGCGTCGGGCGACGTGGCCGCGAACACCGCCGCCGGCGCCAGCGCCACGAACGGGGCGGCCCGGCGGGCGCCTGTCTCGCCGGCCAGCTCCCGCAGGGCGACGAGCGCCGCCACCGCCGCCACGGCGCCCGCCACGAGGACGAGAACGGTGGCCGGGCCGACCCCCCTCAGCCCCAGCCGGTCCAACCCCCACAGCACCAGGACCATGCCGGGCGGGTGGCTCTTCACATGGGTCGGGTAGGTGGGTACGGCGCGGACGAAACCGCGCAGGAACGGTCCCACCGAGGCGACCCGGGGCACGGCCGACAGGTACTCGTACCGGGTGGCCAGCGGGGCGCCGATCGGCCGGCCGTCCGTCCACGCCAGGGCGACCGACCATGCCAGCGCGCCGGATCCCGATGCCGCGAGCAGCGCCCGCCACCGCAACGACGCGGCCAGTGCGGGGCCCCAGGCGAGGGCGGCGGCGGCGAGGGCGAGGGCGGGCAGGAGGCGCCACCCGACGATCCACGACCACCGGCCCACGAAGGGGGCGGCTCCGATGTGGGCCGCCTTGTCGGCCCGGACCCCCGCTCCGGCGACCAACGCCGCAACGACGAGCCCCGTCCACGCCCCAGGCGCCACCCACCAACGGCGGGTGACGCCGCCGGGGTACGACACCCGGTCACCGCCCGCTCGTCCGATTGTCCCCGGAGCGGCCGGCTGGGCCGCGCGCTGGGCGACGGGGACAAGGGTGGCCACTCGGTCGAGCGTACGGGCCGCCCGGTGGCTCCCAGCGGCGGGCCGGCAGGAGTTTCGCGTTTCGTAAGCACCGATCGCCGCTGCTGGCGACGGATGGGCCGTACGTTCGCTCCATGCCCGACGTGGTGCTCCCGGTGCTCGACGAGGTCGAGGCCCTGCCCTGGGTGCTCGGCCGCATGCCCGCCGGCTACGACCCGATCGTCGTCGACAACGGCTCGACCGACGGGTCGGCCGATCTGGCCCGCCGCCTCGGGGCACGGGTGGTGGTTGAGCGGCGGCGGGGTTTCGGCGCCGCCTGTTACGCCGGGCTGCTGGCGGCCGCCACCGATGTGGTGTGCTTCATGGACTGCGACGCATCACTCGACCCGGCCCAGCTGCCCCTCGTCGCCGAGCCCGTGGTGGCCGGCGAAGCCGACCTGGTGCTCGGCGCCCGCCGGCCCGAGCGGGGGGCGTGGCCGGCGCACGCCCGTCTCGCCAATCGCGCACTGGCCTACGGGCTACGTCGGCGGACCGGGACGCCCGTCACCGACCTGGGGCCCATGCGCGCCGCGTCCCGGGAGCGACTGCTGGCCCTGGGCATCCGTGACCGGCGCTCCGGTTGGCCGCTGGAGATGGTCCTCCTGGCCGCCCGCGACGGCTGGCGCGTCACCGAGGTGCCGGTGCTGTACCGAACCCGGTCGGGGCGTTCCAAGGTCACGGGAACAGTGCAGGGCACGTTACGGGCCACGATCGACATGGCGGCGGTGGCGAGGCGACCGTGAACCTGCTCGTCGTGGCCAAGGCTCCGGTGGCCGGGCGCAGCAAGACCCGGCTGTGCCCGCCCTGCACGCCCGACGAGGCGGCGGAGCTGGCCGCCGCTGCGCTGGCCGACACCCTCGACGCGGTGGCGTCGACGGGGGCGCGGCCGGTCCTGGCGCTGGACGGGGACCCGGGGCCGTGGCTGCCGGCCGGGTTCCGGGTGCTCACCCAGCGGGGTGACGGCTTCGACGAGCGGCTGGCCAACGCGTGGGACGACACCGGCGGTCCCACGGTACAGATCGGCATGGACACGCCCCAGGTCACCCCCACCCTTTTGGAATCGGCCATGGGCGCCCTCGACACGCCGGGCACCGACGCGGTCCTCGGCCGCGCGTTCGACGGCGGCTGGTGGGCCCTCGGCCTGCCCCGCCCCGACCGCCGAGCCCTCCTGGGTGTGCCCATGAGCACCGCCGCCACCGGCGTCGTCCAGCTGCGCCGCCTGCACACCCTCGGCCTGACCGTGGCCGCCCTTCCCGAGTTGCGCGACGTGGACCGGTTCGATGACGCCTTGGCCGTTGCGGCTGTGGCCCCGGCGTCGCATTTCGCCCGAGCCGTGCGACGGCTCGCCGCGGCCACGGCGGTGGCGGTGTCGTGAGCGCCACCGCGTCCACCGTGCTGCGCGGCCGCGACGGCACAACGCTCGCCCTCGCCCTCGACCGGTGGCAGCAGCCCCCCACCGAGGAGGAGGGCGCCGTGCTCGACCGGGCGGTCGGCCCTGTGCTCGACGTGGGGTGTGGCCCGGGCCGGCACACGCTGGAACTGGCATCGCGCGGCGTCGTGGCCCTCGGCGTCGATGCCTCCCCGGTGGCCGTGGGCATGGCCCGCAAGACCGGCGCGCCCGTGCTCGAGCGGTCCGTCTTCGGCCACGTCCCGGGCGCCGGCCGTTGGCGCACGACCCTGCTGCTCGACGGCAACATCGGGATCGGCGGCGATCCGGTGGCCCTGCTGCGCAGGGTTGCGGCGCTCCTCGGCCCGAGTGGTCGCGCGCTGGTCGAGGTCGAGCCGCCCGGTGTGCGCAGCCGCACCCTGCGGGCCCGGGTCGAGCGGGGTCGGGAGCGGGGCCCGTGGTTCCCATGGGCGCTGGTCGGAGCTGACGGCGTGGACGCGGTGGGCCGGCTGGCCGGCTTCGCCCGGGCCGAGCTGTGGACCGGCGGGGGCCGCTGGTTCGCCCAGCTCGACCGCCGATGAGGACTCCGCCCGGGGAACCGGTCCCGGCCTCCGAGTCGGTCCGGCGGGCGCCACTCCGGCCACCGGTGACGTCGGAGTCGTTCGCCAGCCCCCTGCACGACCGCCGGGCCGCGGCGTGGCTCGGGTTGTCGCTCGGGATCGCCTTCACGACGTGCTTCGCCACCGGTCTGCTGTCCCATGTCATCCAGCATCCGCCCGGGTGGTTCTCCTGGCCGTCCCGGCCGGCCGGCCTGTACCGCATCACACAGGGCCTCCACGTGGCCACCGGCATCGCCGCCATTCCGCTGCTCCTGACCAAGCTCTGGGTCGTGTACCCGAGCTTCTGGACGTGGCCGCCGGTGCGCAGCGCCACCCACGCGGTGGACCGCATCAGCCTTGTCCCCCTGGTCGGCGGCTCGTTGTTCATGCTCTTCAGCGGGGTGGCCAACATCGCCCACTGGTACCCGTGGCACTTCAGCTTCCCCGTCACCCATTTCTGGGTGGCCTGGATCACCATCGGTGGGCTGGTCACCCACATCGGCGCCAAGCTCCCCGTGACCGCCGACGTCCTGCGCCGCCGGGGCCGGGGAGCCGGGGTCGAAGCCGGTAGCGGTGGCAGGAGCGAGTCGGCGGCAGCCGGTGACGGCCTCAGCCGCCGCGGTCTCCTCGGCGCCGCCTTCGCCGCCTCGGGCGTCCTGACCTTGGTGACGCTGGGCCAGACGGTCCGCCGGCTCGACCGCCTCGGGCTGCTGGCGCCCCGGCGCCCCAGGACCGGACCCCAGGGACTGCCGGTGAACAAGACCGCGATCGGGGCCCGGGTGATCGCGGCCGCCAACGACCCGGCCTTCCGGCTCGTGGTCGGCGGGCAGGTACGACGCAGACTGTCGCTCAGCGTGGACGACCTGCGGGCACTGCCCCAGCACGAGGCCACGCTCCCGATCTCGTGCGTGGAGGGCTGGAGCTCCACCGCCACCTGGAGGGGCGTGCGGGTCCGGGACCTCCTCGAGATGGCCGGCGCTCGGGCCGGGGCGACGGTACGGGTCGAGTCGCTCCAGAAGCGGGGCGGGTACAGGGCCTCGACACTCAACGAGCAACACGCGGCGGATGTCGACACGCTCCTCGCTCTCGACCTGTTCGACCAGCCGCTCCACATCGACCACGGCTTCCCGGTGCGCCTCATCGGACCCAACCGACCGGGGGTCATGCAGACGAAGTGGGTCACCCGCCTGGTTGTCCGGTGACGACACTCCATTCGACGACGCGGGGGCCACCGGAGTCCGATGGTCCGGATGGTCACGGCTCGCCGGGCCGGCTGTTCTGGCCGGCAGTGGCCCTCGGCTGGGCCGTGACGGCGGTGGGCGTATGGGGGATGATCTCCGATGCCGCCAGGACGCAGCCTGGCGAGTCGGCCCGATTCGTGCTGGGCGCGGCGGCAGTGCACGACCTGTTGCTGGCGCCAGTGGTTGTGCTGGTCGGCTGGGCGTTGGCCAGGGCGGTGCCGGCGCGAGCCCGTGGACCGGTGCAAGCGGCTGTGATGGTGTCGGCCGTGGTGGCGTTGTTCTCGCTGCCCTTCGTTCGGGGCTACGGCCGGGGCCCGACCAACCCGTCGCTCCTTCCCCGCAACTACGGCGCCGGTCTGGCTGTGATCGTCGCCGTCGTTTGGGTGACCGCCGCCCTCGCGATCACCCTCCGGTGGTGGAAGGCGCGTGCCCGCCCACAGCCCTGACAGCATGCGGCCGCCTGAAGAACGACCCCGGCAGCGGCGGGCGCCCACCGGTGCGGCTCGGTGCCGCGGGACAACGGCCTCGGCGAGGACGGGATCCGACCCGTCAACACGCCCGGTATTGCGGGAGCGGTCCTGTCGTCTGGCCGGCAGCCCGTATCCATGCCGTTCCGCGAGTTCGTCTCGAGTTCGACCAGGCCGGCGACGTCCGACGGACAACAATGACGGTGTGCAGATCCGAATCGAGGGATCAGAGCTGCCGGGCAGCTCGTGCGGGCCCAGCCCCGATTCTCCGGCGGGATATCGCAACATCCACGTCGGAGTGCAACGCCGGAACCGGCCTCACGAGCTGCTCGATCTGGTTCCCGGTGATGCCCGGTCGGCCACATGGACGATGGACTGCGACGCCGTGGTGTCGCCGGGCGGCATCGACGTGAAAGGTCCCTACATCCAGGGTCCACCGGCTGGGAGGTTCATCTACCTCTCCTGGGGCACGGTGGCCGACGACAACAGGTTCACGCTCTTCCGCCGGGCGAAGCTGTGGCTCGACGCCATTCCGCCGGCTGTGATCCTGAGCGCGCTCGACGCGGGTCTCCTCGTCGGACGGCTCGGCCTGACGGACCGGAAGGGGAACCCTCTGTGCGCTGCCGTACGACCGCCGATGATCGAATGGGTTGCCGCGGCCGAAACCTCTTGAACTGCCGACAGCACCGTGTCCGACAGCCGTCGAGGTGAGGAACGTTCGTCGGTAGATCGGACGAATGATATATTTCGGACGGAGGTACATTCGAGCGTAGGTTCGTCCACCCGCCACATTTGTCGGCGGAATCCACCCCAGACCTCGGTGGCGCAGCAAAGTCTTGGAGCGCCGTTCATGGCCGGAACGTTCGGGGTCTGTGCGTTTCGTCGATCCCGCTCACAAGCTCCGTGTCGCTGGCCGGCCGCTTCGGGCTGTCGAAAGTCGATGACGGGTCCGTTCGTGGGCTCGGGCAATCGTCAAAGGGAGGAGCCTTGTGAAGGGGATAATCTTCAATCTGCTCGAAGAGGTCGTCGCACAGAACTTCGGCGAGGACGCATGGGACGACGTGCTCGACCGTGTCGGCCTCGAAGGCTCCTACACCTCGCTCGGCAGCTACGACGATGAACAGTTCATCGCTCTGCTCGGCGCGTTGCCCTCGATGAAGGGATCAGCCGAAGCGGATGCGGTGCGCTGGTTCGGCAGATCGGCTATTCCGCTGCTCGCCACCCGGTACCCGATGTTCTTCGAGGCCGAATCCACGAGGGCGTTCTTGTTGACGCTGAACAACATCATCCATCCCGAGGTCCGCAAGCTCTACCCGGGGGCCGACGTGCCGGTCTTTGAGTTCGACACCCTTCAAGGGGCCGCCGGGGGAAAGGTCGTGCTCGGCTACCGCTCACCACGCCAGTTGTGCGTTCTCGCAGAGGGGTTCATCGAGGGCGCCGCCTTGCATTTCTCCGAGCAGGCCCAGATCGAGCAGCCGACGTGCATGATCCGTGGCGACGAGCGGTGCGCCATCGTGTGCAGCTTCGAGCGTCTCTCCTGACGCCGCAGCAGCGGGCGGCGGGCGGCTGCGAGGCGGAGGTTCGCCGGCTGCGCCGACGCTACGAGCGCGAGCGTCATGCTCGACTCGAGGCGGAGGAGATAGCCGAACGCTTCACCCGAGAGGCGATGCATGACTCCCTGACCGGGCTCCCCAACCAGGCGTTGTTCCTGGACCGGCTGGACCTGGCTCTGGCCCGGGCCCGTCGCCTCGAGTCACGGCTGGCCGTGCTCTTCCTTGACCTCGATGGTTTCAAGGACGTGAACGACCGCTTCGGGCACGCCGCCGGCGACCAGTTGCTCGTCGAGGTCACGGGCCGGCTCCAGAGCTGCGTGCGTACGGCCGACACGCTGGCCCGCCTCGGCGGTGACGAGTTCGCCGTCGTGGCCGAGGGTTTCAAGGAGGATGGCGATGCTGATCGCATCGCCGAGCGGGTAATCGAGAGTCTCCGTCCCCCGATACTCGTCGATGGCCAGGACGTCGCCATCGGCGCCAGCATCGGCATTGCCCTGCTGAGCGGTCCGGGCCACCGGCCAAAGGAACTTCTGCACAACGCCGACCTCGCCATGTACCTGGCAAAGAGCAGCGGCAAGGGTCAGTACCGCACGTTCGAGCCGGCGATGCACGCCGGTCGGGTGGCCCGCCTGGAACTGGCGGCGGACCTTCGCCTCGCCGTCGGTCGCGGGGAGATGGTGGCGTACTACCAGCCCATCGTCGGGCTGGCCGCCGGCCGGATGATCGGCAGCGAGGCGCTGGTCCGCTGGCGCCACCCCACACGTGGACTCCTGGCGCCGGACACATTCATCGCCACCGCCGAGGAGAACGGAGCGATCGTCGCCATCGGGGAGTGGATCCTCGACAGCGCTTGTCGGCAGGCGAAGGCCTGGTGCGACCGTTTCCCGGGTGAGGCGCCACACACGGTGAGTATCAACGTGTCCGGCCGCCAGGTCCGCTCCGGTCTTGTCGAGGCGGTCTCGGCGGCGCTCGATGACAGCGGTCTCGGTCCTGGTCAGCTCACGCTCGAGATCACAGAGACCACACTTCTCGACGAGGGATCGAACGCAAGCTCCTACCTGAACGAGCTGCAAACCCTTGGAGTCCGATTCGCGATCGACGACTTCGGGGTGGGGCAGTCGTCCCTCGTACGCCTGCGTTCCCTGCCGATCGACATCTTGAAGATCGACAAGGCTTTCGTCGGCGAGATCGGGGACGGGAAGAGGGGCGATGCGCTCGTCGCCTCTTTGATCGCAATGGCGCACGCGCTCGAGCTGTGGGTCGTTGCCGAGGGAGTTGAGACTGCCCATCAACTGGATTTCTTGATCTCCGCCGGATGCGACGCAGCGCAGGGCTACCTGCTCGGTCGACCGATCCCGAGCCGGGCGATGCGTCAGCTTCTGAGCTCCAGAAAGTGAAGACGAGCCTGCCGAGCGCCGCCGTGCGTCTGCGACGGCCGTGCCGATCGACACCGACGAGTGGCGATGTACGAGCCACGCCGCCCCGCGCGATAGCCTTCTTTCCTCGCGGTCATCCACCCGAGGCTTCCCGTCACCCTGGTCCCTGGTGACAGAGACGGAGAAGACGTATGGGACCATCGCGGAGAACCAAAGGCTTCGGTGGCCATCGTGGGTCGGGTGGGCCCACCGTGGCTGCAGGGGTCATCGCCGCGACAGGGCAGATCCCCGTAATGGCAGTCGCCGCCCAGCCTCGGCCCAGAGCGGCCGTTACGGTTCTGGCGCGGGTATGACGGCCGAGCACATGCCGCCGACGGTCACGGGCCTTGTCGACGGTGGCCGACCGAACGACGACCCGGTCGCGCCCGACGGCGGACCCCACCACGCGGG
>Ga0307504_10000223_pt1 | contig 11817 bp, 10 predicted proteins | sample 19_S_MG_FD_194516 | JGI IMG/M metagenome (GOLD analysis project Ga0307504, IMG submission 194516) | Soil microbial communities from Populus trichocarpa stands in riparian zone in the Pacific Northwest, United States - 19_S | ecosystem: Environmental > Terrestrial > Soil > Riparian zone > Trees... | reverse complement strand
CGACGCACGAGGTCGCATCTATGAGATCGCCGCAGCCTGCTGCGCGCTTGGCCTTCATCACAGCGCGACGCTCGCGCTGGTCGGCGTATTGACGGGTTCGATGGAGTCCGATGACCTGGTGAAACTCTGGGAAGTTCCCGGGGTTCTGGCGATTGAGGTCGAATACGGGTTTCGGTGGGGAACTACCGGGAGGATCCACTGACGCGGGCGCGGAGATTTTGGAAAAGCTGCGTCCCGAGGCGGGAGCTTTCGGATCTGGGTACCCGCCCTCGTGGCGGCCGCAGGCGCGCCTTGCGCTGTGAGCACTTCCGCGCTGCGATCGGGGAACCATCGACTAACTGGCGCGTATCGCGCACCACGTCCGGATCCACAGAACACATCGATGTAAGTGTGGTGCGTGAATCCAGCACGCGGGCCGGCATGTAGTCTGTTTCGCGCTGCGATCGCCAGCGGACCGGGCTGGGATCCAAGTCTGTACTACTTTTCTGATGATTCGTTTCGCGCTTATCTTTCCCAGCAATTTCACCTCGAATCGCCCGACCGCGAATCGCGTGCTCGGTGGCAAAAGGTTGCACCGGCCCTCAATGCGGATCGCGCTAAGACACCCCTCCTGATCCTGATCAACGCGGCCGATTCCGAGTACACATATGGCATGCAATTCGTCACTTCACTGCGGGAGTTTAAAAGGCCAGTCGAGATGTTCGTGTATTCCGACGAGCTGCGCGTCAAGCGCCAGCCAATGCAACGCTACGAAATCTATGAGCGTAACGTCGACTGGCTGAAGTTTTGGCTCTACAAGCAGGAAGATCCTGACCGAGCGAAAGCCAACCAATATAAGCGCTGGCGCGCGCTTCGCACCCTCGAGGAGGGGGGCATGGCTGATGTCAAGTAACTCGTGCGGCGGCGCCACAATTACTTTGTGACGATCCAGGGTTCCATCAAGCCCCTCGTCGGACTCGAACCCTCGACCCCGGCATTATGAGGCATCGCGTCGGGAACGGGTCGGAGCGCCGGTCGTCGCTGTGGGAATTAGCAAGAGCCTTCTCCTTGATGCAGGCCTTGCTGGACGATCTGGCTAAGTTCCCAGCCCAGGAATAGCGATATCCGTCCCCAGCTCTTCCTGCCCGGCGATGCTTTCTGAGGCTTTTGGAGTCTCAAGCGATCTGTTCGATGCGGTCTGCTCAAGCAACCCCTGCACTAGGAGTGCTTCCGCCGGATGGCCCGTACGTGCCTCAATCCACCGGAAAGCAGACTCAAGTGAAGTGGATGCCCAGAGCCTGCGGCCTTCTGCAGTGCAGATGTCCCACGGCGCGAAGGTCCTGCTGTCAGGTCGGTATCGAATGATGCGGACCGCACCCGCAATGTCGACGTGCCAGACATGAGGCGCAACTTCCTTGACGGCGTAACCCATGACGCTTCCCCCTAACCCTGACGCGTTCCCAACGAGCCAAACTTCCTGGTGTCATCCAAGGCCCGCGCCCTCGAGATCAGCATAGTGCATCAGCAAGCGCACGCCCGTCAGTGCACGTCTGATCTTGATTGAACATATGTTTGCTGGAGGTCGAAAACGCGGCCTCGCGCGTCTCGCTTCAACGGTTTTCTCTGGCGAATCGTGCGCGTCGAAACCCGTATCCACCAAAAAGGCTTGTGATTTCCCTGACGCGGGAGCCAGTTGAACCACGCGCGACATCTCGATATTACGCGCCTCGGAGCTGAACTGGGCCTGCACGGCGATCTGGAAATTCCGGCACTCTTACCTCGCACTGGAATCCCTCAGCCTCCAGCGAAGACCGCAGACATCCGGTAAGGTTTATGGGATGCACGCCCGGTGGTGGACACAGCGTCTCGGTCAACACCCTAGCCTGGGACGCCGTTCGCGCGCGTGGACTGCGCGGTCACGGCCTTGGGCCGCTGGGTCCGGCGGTAGCCGAGGTGCGCGACGTCGGGTGGAAAGAACATCGCCCAGTTCCACTCCAGGAACAGTCGTGACTTGCGCGCCAGTGTTGGAATGCGCAGCAGGTAGAACCCGCGCCACATAAGCCAGGCCACGAAGCCGGAGATCCTTACGCCGTAGATTTCCGCCACCGCCTTGTTATGGCCCACCGAGCAGAGTTGACCCTTCGGGCGGTAGTGGAACGGGCGGGTGGGTTGTCCCTTGAGCCTGGAGACGATGTTCGCCGCAAGCTGCTTTGCCTGGGCCTCGGCAAATTGTGCCGTGGGCGGGCAGGTCGTGCCGTCGAGCGCGTTGACCACGGCGGCGCAGTCTCCCGCGGCCCACACTCCTTCGACTCCTGGCACCGAGAAGTCAGGATTCACGACCAGGCGGCCGCGATTCTTCACCGCCGGAATGCTGTCGAGAAGGCCATTAGGTTGCGTGCCAATGGTGCAGATCACCGTGCCGCCGGCAATGATCTCGCCGGACTCCAGGTGCACGTCGCGGTCCGTTACGCGCACCGCACGCGCATTGAGGCGAACGTCGATACGGCGCGAGCGCATCTTGCGCAGCGTGAAGGCGCCCAGCCGCGGCGACAGCTCAGGCAGAAGCCGATCGGTGCCGTGGAGCAGAGAGATGCGCAGATCCTCGCAGCGGATGCGCCTGTAGTACCTGAGACTGGCGTACAGGAAGTCGACCAGCTCTCCCGCCGTCTCCACCCCGCTGAATCCGCCGCCGACCACGATGAAGCTCATCAACCAGCGCCGGTGCTCGGGATCGGGCTGCAGCTCTGCCTGTTCCAGTCGCGCAATGATGCGATTGCGCAGGAACATCGCATCTCCGAGGGTCTTCAGGGGCAGGCCGTAATTGCCCATGCCCCTGACGACGTCGAGGTTCGCGTTCGTGCCGCACGCCAGTATCAGCTGGTCGTAGGGCATCGTGCCGGCTCCCTCGCCGAGGTAGTGCACGACGCGCGCGGCGGTGTCGATCTCCGTTACCTGGGCCATGCAGACGTGGCTGCAGTGAATCATCTGCCGGTGAGGAGCTATGACATGGCTGGGAAGAATCGACGCGCCGACCACTTCCGGCAGCAGCGGGTTGAAGGTAATGAAGTTCTCCTGACTGATGAGCGTCAGCGTCCAGTCGGGGGGTAGCGTGCATTCGAGGACCTGTGCGGCCCGGGTCCCCGCGAAGCCACCGCCGACAATCAGGAGGGTCTTGTCCATGGCAGCGATTCCTCTTTAGGGGTCAGCGAGCCCGCCCGGCGTCGGCAAACGCCGGGTCGTCCGAGCGGCCTCATCCTCCGGTCTCAAAGCCCGGGTAGAGCGTCATGCCGCCATCCACGAACAGACTGATGCCGTGTACGTAGTCCGCGTAGTCGGAAGCGAGCCACACGGCAGCGCGGCCGATCTCGGCGGCCTCGCCGATACGCTTGTAGGGAATGAGCTTCAGCAGGTCCTTGTAAGCCTCGGGGGTATCCCACGCCTCCATGTTGATGGGCGTGCGGATCGCGCCGGGACAGATCGAGTTGACACGGATGCGGTACGGCGCCACTTCCTGCGCGAGGCTTTTCATCATCAGCATGACGCCGCCCTTGGACGCGGCGTAGTTCACATGCCCCGCCCAGGGGATCACCTCGTGCACCGAGCTGACGCACAGGATCTTGCCTGCGGCACACGAGATCTCGGGCTGCACGCCACGGCGCATAAATTCGCGCACCGCGGCGCGCGAGCACAGGAACTGGCCGGTGAGATTGACCGCGAGCACCTTGTTCCACTGCGCCAGGGTCAGCTCGTGGAACGGTGCGTCCTGCTGCAGGCCGGCATTGTTGACCAGGATGTCGAGGGTGCCGAGCTGCTCGATCATCGCGCTGAACATGGCGCCCACCTGCGCCTCATCCGAAACGTCGGCGCGCAGGGCGAGCGCGCGCACCCCCTTGGCGCGGATCTCCTCGGCGAGGCCCTGCGCCTTGTCCTCGTCGGAGACGTAGTTGATGACGACATCGGCGCCCGCCTCCCCGAGCGAGAGCGCGATCGCCCTGCCGATGCCGGAGCTGGCGCCGGTCACGAGCGCCTTCTGGCCGAGCAGCAGCTTTTGCGGCGGCACCCGCGGCATGACGGGTTTGGGCAGATGCGCGTAGCAGGCTGGAGTTTCCATAGGTCGATCCTTTAGCGGCTCGTGCCGGCGCGCGGAGCGCGCGGGTGCCGGTTCCTGGGTAAGGGCGGCTGTGCCGCGGGCGGTGCGCTCTCACGCGCCTCCCCCGGGGCCTGGCGGGGCTCCACCACGGCGCGGGCATAGCGGGGCAAGAGGAGCTTGGCCACGAGCCCGGTCCAACCGGTCTGGTGGGAGGCACCGACGCCGCGACCGCTGTCGCCGTGGAAATACTCGTAGAACAGTAGGTGGTCGCGGAAGTGCGGATCACTCTGCATTCGCGCCTGGTGCGCGTAGACAGGACGGATGCCGTTTTCTTCCGCCAGGAAGATGCTCGTCAGCCGGCACGCGAGCTCGTTGGCGGCGTCATTGAGACTGAGGAAGCGGCCCGATCCGGTCGGGCACTCGATGCGGACCTCATCGCCGTAGTAGTGATGGAATTTCTGCAGCGATTCGATGATGAGGAAGTTCATTGGAAACCAGATCGGCCCGCGCCAGTTGGAGTTGCCGCCGAACAGTCCGCTATCGGATTCCGCGGGCTGGTAGCGAACCGAGAGATCCATGCCGTTGTGCCGGTACACGTACGGCGAGTCCTCGTGTACGCGCGACAGGGCACGCACGCCGTAAGGGGAGAGGAATTCCGTCTCATCCAGCATGCGCTTCAGCAGCCGCTTCATGCGCTGTCCCCGCAGCAGCGAGAGCAGACGGCGGTGGCCACGGCCGGCTTCGTTCCAGTGCGATACCAGTGCCGCCAGGTCCGGCCTGTAGGCGAGGAACCACTCGAGGCGCTGCTTGAATTCCGGCAGCCGCTCGAGCAGCTCCGGCTCGAGGGTCTCCACCGCAAACAGCGGTATGAGCCCCACCATCGAGCGCACCTTGAGGGGCTGCATGGAGCCGTCCGGCAGGTGCAGGACGTCATAGAAGAACTGGTCCTGATCGTCCCACAGGCCGACCCCACTCTCATCGCCGCCGATGTGGTTCATCGCCTCCGCGATGTGCAGGAAGTGCTCGAGGAACTTGGTGGCGATGTCTTCGTACACACGATTGTGCAGGGCGAGTTCGAGGGCGATGCGCATCAGGTTGAGCGCGTACATCGCCATCCAGCTGGTGCCGTCGGCCTGATCGATATGGCCGCCGGTGGGTAGCTCGCGACTGCGGTCAAACACACCGATGTTGTCGAGCCCGAGAAAGCCGCCCTGGAAGACGTTGCGTCCCTCGGCGTCCTTGCGGTTCACCCACCAGGTGAAGTTCAGCATCAGCTTGTGGAACACACGCTCGAGGAACTCGAGATCGCCGTGGTCGCCGCGCTGCTTGCGGTCGATCTGAAACACGCGCCAGGCCGCCCAGGCGTGCGCCGGCGGGTTCACGTCGCCAAAGGCCCACTCGTATGCGGGGATCTGGCCATTGGGATGCATGTACCACTCACGCGTCAGCAGGATGAGCTGCTCCTTGGCAAATGCGGCGTCCAGGTGCACGAGTGGCAAGCAATGGAACGCCAGGTCCCAGGCGGCATACCACGGGTATTCCCATTTGTCGGGCATCGAAATGATGTCGGCGTTGTTCAGGTGCCCCCAGTCGCGGTTGCGGCCGTGACGGCGGGCGGCAGGGGGAGGGGGCTGCGTCGGGTCACCGTTCAGCCACTCGGGGATATCGAGGTAGAAGAACTGCTTGCTCCAGATCATGCCGGCGAAGGCCTGGCGCTGAACCGCCCGGGCATCGGCGCTCTCCACGCCCTGCTGCAGCTGGGCGTAGAACTCGCCCGCTTCGCCAAGCCGGTTCTGAAAGGTCGTCTCGAAATCCTTGAAGGGCTCATCGAGCGCGCGCTTCGACAGGCGCAATTGGATCCGGCCGCGTCCGCCGGCGGGGAGCTGCAGCGAGTACCACGCCGCAGCCTTGGTACCCTCCTGGGCCGGATTCACCGCTGCGGCGCGTCCGTCCACGACCCGCTCATGAAACGCATCCTTCCAATAGCCGCTTAGCGAGGAGTCGTTCCACAGCCGCAGGGCGTTGGATTCGTTGTCGCAGAACAGCAGCTGCCGGGGAGCGCCGTCGGCGTTCAGGTAATAGGTGCCGAGAGCCGCATGCCGGGCCTCGATCGTGCGCCGCCCCGACATCCGCAGCTGCGGCTTGCTGACGCCGTTCTTCCAGCTCCAGGTGTTGCGGAACCAAAGTTGCGGCAGCAGGTGGATGGTGGCGGCTTGCGGACCCCGGTTCTCGGCCGTGACGCGCATCAGAATGTCATCCGGCTCGCCCTGCGCGTATTCGACGAAGACATCGAAGTAGCGGTTGTCGTTGAACACATCGGTGTCGATCAATTCGAACTCGGGTTGCCCGATGCCGCGACGCCGGCTCTCTTCCACCAGTCGGGCGTAGGGGTACTCGGCCTGCGGATACTTGTAGAGCATCCTCAGGTACGAATGCGTCGGCGTGGCGTCGAGGTAGTAGTAGAGTTCCTTCACGTCCTCGCCGTGATTGCCCTCGCCGTTGGTCAGGCCGAACAGCCGCTCCTTGAGGATGGGATCGCGGGTATTCCACAGCGCCAGAGACAGGCACAGGCGTTGCTCGGCGTCCGAAGTGCCGGCGATGCCGTCCTCGCCCCAGCGATAGGCGCGGCTGCGAGCGTGATCGTGCGGAAAGTAGTCCCAGGCATTGCCATGCGCACTGTAGTCCTCGCGGACCGTGCCCCACTGGCGCTCGGACAGATACGGACCCCACTTCTTCCAGCCCTCGCCGGGAGGAAAGCTCGTCGCGAGGCGGGTGTGCTCGGCCGTTGGTTCGCTCATATCAGCCTCGGTGTGCGACTTCGGGGCCCGTGACAGCATATGCCAGGCGCGCAGCGTTTCCGACAGGCTCCAGGCCTGCGCAAAGCAGGATGTCGTTCGCGGCGCGAGGTCCACGACTGCCGGCGATTCGCGTGCGGCTGCGCGGGTGCGCGGCTGGCAGTCCAAAGGCGAGTACCGCAGAGAAGACCCGAGCGCATGGCAATTTATTGCGTAGGTCGCCACGCATCATGTCCGCGCCTGACAGCCGGCGCGCCCGGCACCTTTGTCAGGCGCCAACCTTAAGCCCGGCGCGGGAATCCCGGTAAACGGGCGGGATACGCTGATGAGGTATCGGCGCTGAAATATTCGAGTCCTCCGGCAGGTCTACTTGACGCAGCGGGACGATCCTCCTCATGACGCCTGAATCCATCACTACTGCACGCTCATGCCCCCCTTGCCGGGAACGGCTCAGGGCCGCCTGGGTGGTGCTCTGCCTGGGTGCGATGCCACCTTTTGCGTCCGCCGGGCCCGTCGTGCAGTCGGCCGATACGACCCTCTGGCTGAGACTGCAGCGCACGACATGGGTCATGCAGGGAGCGCGCCGCCCCGAACACCTGATCTACGTGATTACGGACGCGAACTGTCCTTACTGTCATGACCTCTGGTTGTCCCTGCAGCCGCTTTACACGCGGGGCCTCCAGGTCCGCTACGTCATGGTCGGGATTATCTCCAGCGATAGTCCCGGCAAGGCCGCGGCCATCATCGAGGCTCGCAACCCCTCCCTTGCCCTGGACCGGAACGAGAGACAGTGGGCTCGGTTGCCTGATGACCTCGGCGGCGGAATCCCGCCCCTTCAAAGACTGAAGCCTGCAACTGCGGCCGCCCTCAGGACGAACGAGCAGCTCATGCATGAGCTCGGCGTACAAGGCACGCCCGCGTTGATTTATCGCAGCGGCGATCATGTAATGCACGTCATCCGGAGTGCGTCCGATCCCGCGAAACTCAAATCAATCGTGAGCGCCGCCGCCCCGGATTGAAGTGGCGCCTGACGGTCGCGCCGCGCGTCGGGGAGATGAAGGTGATTCCGAGATGCGCCGTGATTGCAATGCTGAGCGCAGGCGCTCTTCTCCCAATCGTCGTCGCTGCGAGTCCGTGCACCGGACGCGGGGTAGAAGTGCAGGTTCTCGGTTCAGGCGGCCCTGAGCTCGAAGATAAGCGAGCGTCCAGCAGCTATCTCGTGTGGCAGAGCGGCCAAGCGCGCCTCCTTGTTGATAGCGGCGGTGGCAGCGCACTGCGCTTCGGACAGGCCGGGGCGCATGTGGCGCAACTTGACGCAATCCTGTTCACCCACCTGCACGTCGATCACAGCGCAGACTTCCCAGCGCTCATCAAATCCTCTTATTTCGAAGAGCGCCATCGGCCCTTGCCCGTGTACGGACCACCCGGGAGCGAAACCTTCCCCTCGACGACTGAGTTCATCGCGGACCTGTTCGACCGCAAGCGCGGCGCGTACCGATACCTTGCGGATTTCGTGGACGGGAAGGACGGCGGCTACGCGCTGCAGCCGCACGATGTTTTCCTGGGAACCGGCGAAATCCGGACAGTCCTTGGCCCACCGGACTTTGCACTGACCGCCACGCAGGTTATTCACGGCGGCGTACCCGCCATTGCCTGGCGGGTGAGTCTCGGCGGCAGGATCGTCGTGTTTTCCGGCGATACGAACGGTGAGAACGGCAATCTCGAGCGACTTGCGAAAGGGGCGGATCTCTTCGTGGCGCACAACGCGGTTCCCGAGGGCGAGACCGGCGCTGCGAGGCAGCTCCACATGCCTCCGTCCGTGATCGCCCGCATTGCCAAAACTGCCGGCGTCAGACGGGTCGTGCTCTCACACCGGATGCTGCGCACGCTTGGACGAGAATCTGAAACGCGATCCGTGATCGCGAGGGTGTACTCGGGCCCCGTGACGTTCGCAGACGACCTCGATTGCTTTCAATAGCCGTACGGCAGGAGAGGCGCCGGCAGTCACCGCTGCCGGCATTCCTTTCCCGGTCCACACTCAGGTTGCGGCCGATTTCTCCTCAGGCTCGTCCATTGCGCGGGTGCCTTTGAGCTGATCGTCACCCCGCGCGTCGAGCTTCACCGCCCTGGCCACGCCGGCACCGTAGGCGGGATCGCACTTGGCGAACAACGCGATCTGCCTGCGCTTGATCGCATCCGGCACGCCCTGCATCGCCGCGGCGATGTTGCCGAACAGGCGCTGCCTCTGCTCAGCGTTGAACAGGCGGAACAGGTTGCCGGGTTGCCTGTAGTCGTCGTTCCCGTCGCGGTGGTTGTAGCGGTCAGCGTCGCCGTGCAGGGGCAGCGGCGGTTCGGCGAAGCGCCGGTCCTCTTTCGGCCCATTGAACGAGTTTGGCTCGTAGTAAGCGTCCGGGTTCTTCGTGTTGTTGTCGAAGAACCGCATCGGACCGTCCTTGTGGTAGTGATGCACGGGGCAGCGCGGTGCGTTGACTGGCAACGCCTCGTAGTGCGTGCCGAGCCGGTAACGGTGCGCATCGGCGTAGCTGAAGACGCGCGCCTGCAGCATCTTGTCCGGCGAGAAGCCGATACCCGGAACAATGTTGGACGGCGCAAATGCAGCCTGCTCGATTTCGGCGAAATAATTGTCCGCATTGCGGTTCAGTTCCAGCGTGCCGATGTCGATCACCGGGCAATCGCTGTGCGGCCAGACCTTGGTCAGGTCGAACGGGTTCCAGCCAGTGCGCCGCGACCATTCCTGCGCCTGCGCGTCAGTCATGATCTGCACCTGCATCTTCCACTTCGGGAAGTCGCCCTTTTCGATCGCGCCGAAGAGATCTTCCTGCGTCGATTCGCGCGTGCGCCCGACTACTTCGGAGGCTTCAGCGTTGGTCCAGTGCTTGTGACCTTGGTGGGTCTTGAAGTGGAATTTTACCCACACGCGTTCGCCGGCAGCGTTGATCAGGCTGTAAGTGTGCGAGCCATAACCGTTGACATGGCGCACGCTGGTCGGCAGACCGCGGTCTGACATCAGGATCGTCACTTGATGCAGGCTCTCAGGTGACAGCGACCAGAAATCCCACATCGCGGTTGGCGAGCGCAAATTGGTCCTGGGGTGCCGCTTCTGGGTATGGATGAAGTCGGGGAACTTGTAGGGGTCGCGCACGAAGAACACCGGCGTGTTGTTGCCGACCAGATCCCAGTTGCCTTCCTCGGTGTAGAACTTGATCGCGAAGCCGCGCACGTCGCGTTCGGCATCGGCAGCACCGAGCTCGCCGGCAACGGTCGAGAAACGCAGGATCAACGGGGTCCTGGCGCCGGGTTGCAGCACCTTGGCCTTGGTGTACTTCGAGATATCGCCGCTGATCGTCAGCGTGCCGTACGCACCCCAGCCCTTGGCGTGCACCGGACGTTCCGGAATGCGCTCGCGGTTCTGGTGTGCGAGCTTCTCAATCAATTGGTAGTCCTGCAGCAGCAATGGGCCGCGGGGGCCGGCGCTGAGCGAATTCTGGTTGTCGGCGAGCGGATTGCCGGCGCTGGTGGTCAGTCGATCGCCGGATGGCTCCGACGAGTTGTCGGTCGGTTTGCTCATTGCGCGCTCTCCTCGCGGGTGTGAGAGTGCACCGTAGGCTCTCACTGCCTGTAGAGGAAATTGATTAATCAGATGTGTTCGATAGAGTATGTCTATCAAACCACACCCTTGGGAGGAGAGAACATGCCGAGACGATGGGGCTTGTTGGTCATCGCCGCGATTGTGCTCGCGAGCACTTCCGCTGCGACACTCTCTATCAACGAGCCGAAGGTATCGGCGCTCAAGAAGCTCGAGGGATCCTCGGTCGAACGACTGAGGAGCCCTCAAGACTCCCGACGCCGATTCGGGCTCGAGCACGGAGCCCGTCTAAGCGACCCCAGACCGCACGCGCCGGCTAGGGCAGATTCAGCGCCGCAATCTCCTCGATCGCCTGGCGAATATTGTCTTTCGCTGCACCTTCGTTCGCCAGGCGCAGGCGCTCGACACCCGCAAAGGCTTCACCCGCCTTGGCGGTGTGCTCGCTAGGGATGTTTTTCGTCCAGACCGTCGTACCTGACTGCGTGTCGGTGAGCGTATAGCTGACTTCCATCTTGACGGTCACCGAAAACCCAAACATGGGTTGATCCACCTTGCCGATGAAGGCAGTGAGCTTGTAGCGCGCACCGGCAGTCGCGACTTTTGCAAATAACCCGGACTTTTCGATGGAATCCGCCAGCGCCTTCGCAAAGGCCTCACTGGAGATCTGCGAGGCGCCCATCGAGGAGGTTTCCTTGCCGCCGGACACGTCAATTGATACGTCCGCACCGCTCTTGTGACTTGGGGTGATGCGTTCGGCGACCATCGCATCAGGTTTTGCTGCCGCCGCGCATCCGGCAAGGAGCGTTAACGCGGCAACCAAGGCGAACACGCTGCTATTTCTCGTCTGGTTGTTCATTTGAAGATGACTCCCACCACTTCCTCGACCATGCCTTCGGGTGACTTGCGCTGCAGCGAAGGTCGCATCGCTTCGCCGTTGGCGAGAATCGCTCCTGATTTGCCGTCGTGAATCTGAATATCGAGCTTGATCATGTACATCGTGATGTCCCACATCCAACGATCCTGATAGGTGACAACAGCATCCACGGGCGCTGCCGATACAGAGGCATCTCCGAAGGAACTTTGATAGCCCATCGCCACTAGTCTGGCGGAGATAAGTTTCTCTATGCCGCGCTCGTCCGCCGGTAAGCGCGCAACGTAGAAGGTTTTGAGATGCTTAAGGTCTGCGTCCGGAGCCTTGGCGGAGTTGACCGTGGCGCACGCACCAAGCGTCAGTGCCAGCACGCTGGTGCCGACAACGGCAATTCGGTTCACTCTACTTCCCCCTCACTCGCCCGTCGCCGAGGGTCGAGTTAATTTGGCGTGACCGCACGTTGAAGCGACCGGCC